>Ga0316577_10000051_pt1 | contig 27441 bp, 19 predicted proteins | sample S5NA_FD_203073 | JGI IMG/M metagenome (GOLD analysis project Ga0316577, IMG submission 203073) | Rhizosphere microbial communities from salt marsh grasses in Alabama, United States - S5-7_050615r2r1 | ecosystem: Host-associated > Plants > Roots > Rhizosphere | place: USA: Alabama | collected... | reverse complement strand
TGGCCGCGGGCGGTCTGAAAGCCCGGTTTCTATTTAGCAGGAGCTGCCAGAAGAACCTGGATAGAATTGCTGCGCTGGAGGAACCCAGGCTCTGGCAGTTCTTCAGGCCAGGCTTCTTTGCAGCTCTGGCTGTCATGATCGCCACCGGTGCGAGTCTGTCGCGGCTGGCGCACGGTGATTATGCCTTTTTGATCGCCGTTGCAGCACTCGACCTGGCGATCGGCACTGCGCTGCTGGCCAGCGGTCAGGTCTTCTGGAAGCAGAAAGCATTCGCGAGATCGCGATCTTGACGTGGCGCATCGTTCCTTGGACCTGATGCGCGGGTTGCCCGGTTCTGAATGCCAAGGTGGCTGCATGCGGAGGCAGTGATCTCGTGGTGGTTCGACATCCCTACCAGGATCAGCCTGATCTGGAGCGGATGAGGCACCTGCTGGTCGAAGGCCGCAGGCTCAGCCTGGGTCCCTATTACGTGCACGTGGGTGACCTGAATTGGTGGCTGTACTACTTTCTCCGCGACCTGGACTGGTCAGAGATCATCCGCCTCTGGGAACGAGACCGGGATGGCTTGCTGCTCGCCTGGGCACTGTTCTCTCCGGCGTATCCAGCTTTTGACGTCTTTGTCCATCCAACTGAGTGCAGCGGGATGATGCGCGCCGAGATAGTCGCATGGGCTGCGGCTTACGCCGAGACGGCTGTCCGCCGAGCTGGCGGCCGGAACCTCCAGACCGTGTGGGTCGCCGAAGCGGATCTGCAATTGATTGAGATCCTTGAGGGCCTGGGGTTCCAGCGGGCCGAGGGTAGTCTGTTCCAGCTGGAGCGACCGTTGGGAAGCCTTCTCGCGCCTGAGGTGCCCACTGGTTACGAGATCCGTACCGTGGCAGGCGAGTACGAAGCCGAGGAACGGGCAAGGGCTTCCCACGAGGCGTTTGAATCACCGCGCCCCTTTGATGACTACCTCCAGAACTATACCGAGTTCATGCGATCGCCGGCCTATGAGGTTGCCCTGGACCTCGTCGCCGTTTCCCAATCTGGCGAGATTGCGTCTTTCTGCATCGCCTGGCCCGATCCCGCCAGCGGGATGGGTCTGCTGGAGCCGGTGGGCACACGTCCGGCCTACCAGAAGCTGGGGCTGGGCAGGGCCACGATCCTGGAAGCCCTGCGGCGACTCAGGGCACTCGGCATGGAGAGCGCGATGGTGTGTGTTGAGGATGAAAATCGCGCTGCCCAGCGCTTGTATGCTTCCCTCGGATTTACCCCCGCCAGCGAACTCCGGACCTATGCTAGAGACGTCACAGGAGCGGGACATGGCCTGTGACCTGCCGGTTTGACCCACACAAAGACCCCCGACCAGTTCCGGTCGGGGGTTGTTGTTCAGCTGTGAGGGCAGGCTAGCCTGCTGCCGCAGCTTGCTCTTGGGCTCCTGCCGGGAGTGCCTCACCCCGTAGAAAACGGTCGATGTCGGCGGCTGCATTCTTGCCGGCGCCCATGGCCGAAATGACTGTCGCCGCGCCGGTGACGATGTCCCCACCAGCCCAGACACGGTCCTTGGTCGTCTTGCCCGTCTCTTCGTCGGCCACGACTGTGCCCCACTTGGTGCGCTCTAGACCGCCTGCTTCGGTAAAGACCATTGGGTTGGGCCGGGTACCCAGGGCCATGACGACCATGTCGACATCCATATCGAACTCGGAGCCCTCGATAGGCAGTGGCCGGCGCCGGCCACTAGCGTCTGGTTCGCCCAGCTTCATGCGGATGCAGCGCATGCCCCGCACCCAGCCCTTTTCGTCGCCATAGATCTCGACGGGATTGGTCAAGAAGTTGAAGCGAATGCCCTCTTCTTCGGCGTGGTGCACCTCCTCCGCCCGGGCTGGCACCTCCTCCCTGGAACGGCGGTAGACGATGTGCACCTCTGCGGCGCCCAGCCGCAGTGAACAGCGCGAGGCGTCCATGGCTACGTTGCCGGCCCCCACGACCGCGACCTTGTCGCCAACCTTCACCGGCGTGTCCCATTCGGGGAACAGGTAGGCCTTCATCAGGTTGGTTCGGGTCAGAAATTCGTTGGCGGAATAGACGCCGTTATAATTCTCACCAGGGATGTGCATGAACATTGGCAGTCCAGCCCCGGTGCCGAGAAAGACGGCATCATAGCCCTGCTCGCTGAGCAGCTCGTCCAAGGTGTAGGTCTTGCCGATGACGGTGTCCAACCGGACCTCGACGCCCAGGCTGCGCACATAATCCACCTCGGCGTGGACAATGTCCTTGGGCAGCCGAAACTCAGGAATGCCATAGATCAATACGCCGCCGGGGGCATGGAGCGACTCAAAAATCGTGACCCGGTGCCCGTAGCGGGCCAGGTCGCCGGCACAGGTTAGCCCCGCCGGACCACAGCCGATCACCGCTACCTTTTTGCCGCTGGATGACGGCACCGGGGGTGGCGGCGAGGGATGGCTCAGGTCCCAATCGGCAACGTAGCGCTCCAGGCGGCCAATGGCTACCGGCTCCCTCTTCTTGCCGACGACACAGAATGCCTCGCACTGCGTCTCTTGGGGACAGACCCGGCCACAGATGGCTGGCAGGTTGTTGTCGCCCTTGAGCGCGCGCACGGCGGCGGGCATGTCTCCTTCCTTGAGGTGATGGATGAACTCGGGGATGTCCACGCCCACCGGGCAACCCTCGACACACTTGGGTCGCTTGCACTGCAGGCAGCGCATAGCCTCCATGAGCGCCGTCTCCTGCGGGTAGCCGAGCGCTACTTCGTCGAAATTCCGGGCGCGGGCCTTGGCATCCTGGGTCGGCATCGACTGGCGCGGCAGCTTCATTCGCTCGTGCTTGGGCAGGTCCCTGATCGCTTCAGACATCCTTGTCTCCTTCTAGCTCCCGTTCCCGCACTGGCATTCGTGCTTCCAACGCTCAACAGCCACCTTCTCCTGCTCGGGATAGATGCGCTGCCTGGCCAGTAATTGGTCCCAGTCCACCTCGTGCCCATCGAACTCGGGGCCATCAACGCAGACAAAGCGGGTCTGGCCGCCAACCTCGACCCGGCAGGCCCCGCACATCCCCGTACCGTCGACCATGATGGAGTTGAGGCTGACGATGGTGGGAGCGCCAAAGGGCTGGGTGGTGAGGGCACAGAACTTCATCATGATCGCCGGACCAATGGCCCAGATGTGGTCGACTGGACGTTCTGACTCCAGTATCTCTTTAAGGGGAATGGTAACCAGGGCCTTGCGGCCATAGGAACCGTCGTCGGTGCAGACGATCAATTCGTCGCTGACCGAGCGCATCTTTTCTTCCCAGAAGAGCAGGTCTTTGTTGCGGGCACCGATGATCGACAGCACCGTGTTTCCGGCTGCTTTCAGATCGCGGGCGATGGGGTAGATGGGCGCAATGCCGACGCCGCCGCCGACACACAGGACGGTACCAAAGTTCTCGATCTCGCTGGGGATGCCGAGGGGACCTGTCACGGTGACGAAATGGTCGCCCGCCTCCATGGTACCCATTTGCATGGTCGTCTTGCCCACTTCTTGCGCGACCAGGGTGATGGTCCCTCGTTCGCGATCATAGTCGGCGATCGTCAGTGGAATCCGCTCACCCTCTTCGTCAATGCGGACGATGACAAACTGGCCGGGCTTGGCTTTCTTCGCCACGGCCGGAGCTTTCACCTCGAACAACTTGGTGACAGGCGCCAGGTCCTCTTTGACCACAATTTCATACACGCTCATGCCTCCTTGCATGTTGACGTGGCAGGCACCTAGTTGGGCTGTTGCTGCCAGGAGAGGATTGATATCCTGAAAACGGGCTGTGTCAATCCCTTAGTGTACCGATGTCGCGATCGGTGAGGGTCGTTCCGGGAACCCAAAGCCCTATACCCTCTCCCCGAGCTCAGCCACGCCGCGCAGAACGCCCATGATGGCGATAAAGATCTTGACCAATTCGCCGGGAGGCAGGGCCTGCAGGGAGACCTCTTCTTCCCCCTGTTCGTTACCGGGCATCTCGACCCCCCGGGTAAACAGGTAGCCGCCCAATGCGCCCAGTCCCGCACCCAAGAGCGCTCCGACGATGATGCTCCTCTGTTTCAGGTTCATGTCCCGTTTCTCCTCCAGATCGATTTGGCCATCGTATTCACCTGTTCCGCCTTGGCATAGGTGGTGATGATCGGCTCGGCTACCTGCTGGCTGATTTCCTCGCTTTTGGTTGCGACCAGCCTGGCTTTGTCCTGCGCGACAGGCAGGTACAACTTGGCAAGTTGTCTCAACCGGCGCATACCCTTGATGAGGTAAAAAAGGATGATGCTCACGGGCAGGACGGCGATGAAGGTGAGAAAGATCAACCACATGAGGGAGATATCGCGCCACACACCCAGATCCATGGTCCTCTCCTATCTGTTGGGTCCTTTGATCCTCAGTATACCACGTCTCTTGCTGAACGCCAAACACCCTCTTTCAGCTCGTTGCCCGATCAGTTCACCATTGGGCTGACCTGCTTGGCGCTGCCGGTAGGGCCATGAGCAGCGTGCCCGGGCGAGAGGTCTAGCTGGTCGCCAGCATCCGCTGGTAGACTCGGTAGGTTTGCACAGCAACTTGGGCCTGGGTGTACTTGGTCAGCACCCGCTCGCGTCCTTTGTGAGCTAATCTCGTCCGCAGGTCAGGGTCGCGCAGGAGATGCGCGAGATGCTGCCGTAGTCTGGCGACATCCCCCTCAGGGAAAACCAGCCCTGCGTCTCCGATGACGTTCGAAATCTCTCCCGAGTCCGAGCCGACGACGGGCACGCCACAGGCCATGGCTTCTATGAGGACCCGTCCAAACTGCTCCTTCCAATTGGGTCGGGTGCGCGAGGGGAGCACCAGCACATCTAGCTGCCGGTAATAATTCGGCATCTGCGACGAGGGGATCCACTCGTCAAAAGAGACGCGGGGGCTGAGCCCCATCTGGCGGCTCTGAGCCTGCAGGGCGTCCCGCTGCGGGCCGCTGCCCAAAATGTAGGCTCGCCAGATACCTTCCAGCCCGGCCAGGGCCTCCAACAGCAGGTCGACCCCTTTCTCCTCGACCAGGCGGCCGACGTAGCCGACGATGAATCCTCGCCCGGCTGACTGCAGGCGCTGCGCGCCAGTGGCCGGCACCATGACCTCGGGATCGACGCCGAACTGGGGAATGACGGCCAGGGGCCCGCGGTAGCCCTTGGCCCGCCACACCTGGCCCGACTCCTGGTTGCCGGTGATGGCATAGTCGACGCCTCGCAGAACGTAGCGCTCCAGGAGGCGGAAGGGCCAGGGATAGCGGCGCTGGATGTTCTGCCAGGAGAAAAAGAGGCTGTGAGCCCTCGCCCTCTGAGCCAGCCACAATGCATGGGCCGTTGCCAGGTTGTAGGGTTCCTCGTCGATGTGTATGATCTGTGGCTGCACCCGCCTCACCTGGCGGCCCAGCCGTGGATAGAAGTGGAGATGGAAGTGGCCGTTGAGGGCCATCGGTTCCACGAGGAGTTCATAGCCCTCGGTGTGCGCTCGCTCCAACTCGACCAGGCCCCGCTCGTCGCGCCAATAGGGTGGCACCAGCACGGTCAGTTCCATCTCGGGCAAGGCGGCCAGCTCCTCCAGTTTTCGCTGGTAGGCGCCAACGAGGCAGGCTTTCGAGACCATCAGCACGCGCACTGTCGACTACTCCCCTGTCCCGGTCGCTGCCTTTTCGTAGACGGCCAGCGTGTGGCGTGCGGTGTCTGGCCAGCGAAAGCGGGCTGCCTGGGCCGGACCTCGCTGGCCGAGCTTGGCCACCACTGACTCGTCCACCAGGCAGGCCAGGATGGCACCGGCCAGGGCGGCGGTATCCTCCGGATCGACGGCAAAGGCTGCATCGCCGGCCAGCTCGGGCAGCGAGCTCGAATCGGTGGTGACCAGCGGGGTGCCGCAGGCCAGGGCTTCCAGTACCGGCAGGCCAAAGCCCTCGTAGCGCGAGGGAAAGACGGCGCAGGCAGCGCCGCGATAGAGCGCCGGTTTGTGCCCTTCCTCCACCCAACCGACGAATCGCACTCGCTCAGAGATGTCCAGCGACTCGGCCAGGGGCAGGGGATCATACCGCGGCGGCCGGCTCTCGGTGGGCAGGCGCCCGCCGACGACCAATATCACGTCGGCATCAGCCTCGACCACGGTGGAGAAGGCCTCTAGGAGGCCGGCCACGTTCTTGCGCTCGTCGTGGCCTGCCATATAGAGGACATAGCGCCCTGGCAGGTCATAGTGCCGGCGGATGGCCTCGTCTTCAGGCTTTGGCTCGGGTTGGAAATGGCCGGCTGCGGCCAGGTAGATGGTTTCCACCCGCTCGGGCGGGATGTCCAGATGGGTCTCGATGTCCTGCTTGGAGGCCTGCGAGTCGGTGAGCACCCAACTTGCCCGCCGGGCCGCCGTCGATACGAGCCGGGTGTAGAGCCGGACCAACGGGCCGCCACGATAGGCCGGTAGGAGCAGCGGGATCAGGTCGTGGATGGTCACAACTGTGGGGACGGGGCGCCATAGGGGCGATCCCCAGTAGGGCACGTGGGCCACGTCAGCCGACCAGCGGCGGCAGACCCAGGGAAAGGCAACTTGCTCAAACAGCACCTTTCCCAGGTTGCCCCGCCAAAAGGACGCACCGAGGGTCTGGACGCTGACCTCGAGCCCGGGCATCTCCAGTTCGACCGCACCCGGCGGTGTGACAAGCAGGAGTTCGTGATCGACCCCCACGTCGACCATGCCCTGCAGCAAACCCCGCAGGTACTGCCCGCTGCCGGTGCCCGGCTGGCTCAGGAACCAGGCATTGAGGGCGATGCGCAACAGTCTAGCCTCGCAATCGGATCGGGAGATCCAGGGTCATCGGCCATTGGCGCCTCGGCGTCAGCGCCCATAGCCATGGGGGTGCGCCCGGTGCCATTCCCAGGCGCTGCCTACAATGTCGCGCAGCGCTGGGTAGCGGGGCTGCCAACCCAGCTCGGCGCGGATCCTGGCCGAGCCGGCGACGAGGGTCGATGGATCGCCGGGCCGGGCCGGGCCATCCATCGCCGGAATGTCTTGGCCGGTCACTTCCCGGGCGGTCTCGATTACCTCGCGGACAGTGTAGCCCTGGCCATTGCCCAGGTTATAGGTCCGGCTGCCCTCGTCCAGGGCGTCCAGGGCCAGGATGTGGGCCTGGGCCAGGTCCACGATGTGGATATAGTCCCGGACGCAGGTACCATCGCGGGTGGGATAGTCGCTGCCAAAGACGACGATGTGGTCTCTCTGGCCCAGGGCTACCTGCAGAATGAGGGGGATGAGGTGGGTCTCTGGATCGTGGTCCTCGCCACGCTCCCGACTGGCCCCCGCGGCGTTGAAGTAGCGCAGGGCGGCGTAACGCAGAACCTGGACCCGATCCAACCAGTACAGGGTGCGCTCTAGGATGAACTTGGATTCGCCGTAGGGGCTACCCGGCACGATCGCCTCCGTCTCATCGATGGGAATGCGGGCCGGCCGGTCAAAAAGGTTGGCCGTAGAAGAGAGGATGAAGCGCTTGACGCCGTGGTCGACCATGGCTCGCAGCAGGTTCAGGCCGTTGGTCACATTGTCGCCGAGGTACTTGAACGGCTTCTGCATCGACTCGCCCACCAGCGTATTGGAGGCAAAGTGCATCACGGCGTCGAATTCTTGGTCGGCCAAGAGCGAGTTGAGGACATCTTGGTCGGCCAGGTCTCCCTGGACGAAGGCAGCCTCGGGATGCACGGCCGCCCGGTGTCCCTGTGATAGGTTGTCATAGACCGTCACCTGGTCGCCGCGGCGGACCAGCTCCTCAACCACCACGCTGCCGATGTAGCCGGCCCCACCGGTAACCAGAATATGCATGGGCTTCCCTCCCCTTTGACGTTCGGTCACGTGTGGCAGGTCATTATACCGCGGCTTGGAAGGGCGCGCAAACCACCCGATCATGGCAGATACTGCAATACTGCCCCTCCAATACGACAGCGGATGATCCCGACAATCTGAATCTGTCACTCCGAGCAGCAGCGAACCTGTTCTCCAGTCACCTCCCCTCGGTTGACCTTCTCGTCGATCAAGCGTATCATCTCCAGGATGGCTATCTTGCCCGATCCGGAACGAGAAGGATCCCTGCCACCTTCGATGGGGGTGTGATGCATATCCGAACCTATGGCAGCACAGGGCCGCCAGTGATTGTCCTACACGGAGGCCCCGGTGCCCCAGGATACATGGCGCCCGTGGCGCGTGCCCTGGCCGGTTCATTCCGTGTCCTGGAACCCTTCCAGCGGGGCAGCGGCGAGGAGCCGCTCACCGTGGCTCGCCATGTCGCCGACCTTCACAAGGTCTTGACAGCGTGCTCTGCACAATCGAAACCCACCCTCGTCGGTCATTCCTGGGGTGCCATGCTGGCCCTGTGTTATGCTGCTGCCCATCCAGGCTGTGTGAACTCGCTAGCCCTGATCGGCTGCGGCACCTTTGACCCGGCAGCCCGCGAGCGCATGCGCGCCATCCGCCAGGCACGCATGACGGACCGCCTGCGGGCCCGCCTCGAGCGTCTGGCGGATCAGTATCCCGATCCCGACGAACGGCTGTGTGCGCAGGCCAGGCTGACCCTGCCGTTGGATTCGTACGAGCTTGACTACACTGGGGCGGAGTCGGCGACTTGCGATGCCCGCGCCCATGACGAGACTTGGCAGGACATGATGCGCCTGCAGGAGGAGGGGATCTATCCTGCGGCTTTCGCGGCCATCGAGGCGCCGGTGCTAATGCTCCACGGGGCTTTCGATCCGCACCCGGGGCCCATGATCGAGGCCAGCCTGCGCGCCCATCTTCCCCAGCTTGTGTACCGCGAATGGGAGCGCTGCGGGCATTATCCCTGGCTTGAGAGCGCCGCACGTGCCGGGTTCTCTGCCGTGCTCTGCGATTGGCTGGTCCGGCAGTTTGAGGTTTGAGGGTACCTGGTCAGGCAAACTCCACGTGACCCAGCTTGGCCAGTAGCTCGAAGTACCGTTTTAGCAGTTCGACATCGCGCACGCCAACCTCCATCTCCACCAGGCCAGCGATGTCGCGCACGGAGCGGCGGCCATTGGTCCAACAGAGGGCCAGGAAGGTCATGGTGCCCACCGTCCAGGCTTTGCGCTCTGTGACCAAGCCACGCCAATGGTCGCGGTCCTCCTTGTCGAGGTGGCGCAACTGATCGCCCAGGGGGACCGGTCCTTGTACCCTTCGAATGGGGATCTGCTGGCCGGCAATCTCCTCTTCAGCTGGGAGTTCCGGTGTCGGGCTGGAGGCGAGCAAACTCAGGCCTGGCTGGCTAGCCCCCAGTTCCACGGCATCCTTGGCCCAATCCAGTTCGCGCCGGGCAGCGCCTTCCGCCGCTGCCTGCAACTCGTCGATCATGCATTGGGTTGGTGCCAGCCGGTCCAGCTGATCCAGGGCTTCCTTGTGGCGCGCCAGGAGGTAAGCCAGTCGGCGATCCAGGGTTTCGACCTGCCCGGCCAGTCCCTCGCCCGTCTCTTCCGCCAGAGCCTGCGTCACTGCAGACTGAGCTGCCTTGACAGCGCGCCCTTTGAAGCGGGCCACCATTTGATAGCCCAGCCAGGCTGCATCCTCGGCCGTGGCGGTGGCCAGCCAGTACGCGTAGGCGGCGGCCAACGTGCCCGCTCGGGCCAGGCTGTGGGCATCGGTGCGGTCTGGCGTGTCGGCCGAGGTATGGTAGAAACGGTCGGGCCACTGTCCGATCATCGGCGTCGGCACGCCCACCGTCGGGTCGGAGAGGATGAGGTGGTCGCTGCCCCCAGAAAAGGGCACTTCGGCCTGGCGGTAGAGCGGGTACCTTGCTGCGCCGGTGTGGCCGGGCGAAACGTCGGCCATATCCTCGAGGCTGATCATCTCCTCGCGCAGCCGCACCAGCAGATCGGCGGCGAAGGATGCCGCCGGATCGGGGGGGCGCTCGATCAGCCACGAGCTACCGGTCTGATCCTGATCCTCGCCGACCATATCCAGGTTGAGACCGGCGACGATGCGATCCAGCGTCTTCTCGCGGCCGGCCAAGTAAGCCACCGTACCGTTGATCTCGGGCACCCACAGGAAGCGAATGGTCCGCCGCGGCATGGATAGCTTTCCATCGTGGATCAACGCCTGCAACGTCCGCGCCGTCTCGAGCAACGCCGCCGCGCCCGAGGCGTTGTCGTTGGCCGAGGGCTGGGGGTGGCAGAGGTGGGTCACCACCAGGATCTCCTCGTCGAGTTCGCCGGGGATGGTCGCCGAGACGACCTCCATCTGGCCGTCGTAGAGCTGGCTGTCGACCCAGGCGCGGACCCGCACCGGCTCTTTGCCCTCTGCCAGGAGCCGGCGCAGATGGCGGCCCTGTCGCGGCGTGAGGACAAAGCCGAAACAGTGGGTGTCGCCGGCCTGCCACCAGAAGGACGTGTATTGCCGCGCGTCCGCCAGGTCGCCCTCGGCCCGCACAGGGGGCACATGGCGCATGCCGTCAAAGAGAATGCCCAGCGCCGCCCGTTCGGAAACGGCCAGCTCCCAGACGCGGCGCACATCGCCTCGGGTCAGGACGACCTTGCCCGCCACGTCCTTGCCCGCATAGTCCTCCTCTTCTTCGCCATCCTCCAGCAGTACGACCTCCGCCTCACCCTCAAAGGCGGTGCTGCGTTGGATGAGGGAGATGGGGCAGGCGCGGAAATCGGCCAGGACCCCGGCATCCTCTTCAGGTGCTACCAGGCGCAGGGTTGCTCCTGCACAATCCCACTCCCGGAAGCTGGGCCAGGCCCAGAAGCGGAGCCTCTCGTCGGCAGGGTAGGCCAGGATCTCCGATTCGAGGCCAGCACGCACCAGGCGGCGGTGGATATGACCGGCAGCCCGGCGGTAGCCAGGGCTGGCCTGGATCCGATGGAAACGGCTGAGGTCGGCAACGGTCTGCCAGGCAGCCTCGCCGGAAAAGGCCTGCCAGATGAGCTCGAGATCAGCTCGAAGATCCTTCATGACTCCTCCCTGTTTCGAGGTGTTGGGGGTATGTTCCGAATGGGGCTGCTGAGGGGCGAGGCCACGGCATCCCTCTCTAGCTGCCTGCACCCCTCCTCCCGTGGCAGCGTTTGAATTTTCTGCCGCTGCCGCAGGGACAGGGGTCGTTTGGCCTAGCGGCAGCAAACGCCTGGGCTTGACGCGCATCCTCCATGGCGTACCAGCGCATAATCTCGGCTGGCGCGCGATTCTGACGCAGCAGGCCGGCCATGATCTGCATCGGCTGGTCGATGTGGTGGAAAAAGAGCTTAAGGCCCGCGCAGAGATAGTTTAGCCCATCCTCGCCATCTGGCGTCTTGATAAAGCGGTTGCGAGGGCACTCGCCGTGGCAAGCGAAGCGGACCTCACACTCGCGACAATATCGGGGCAGCGTGTCGCGCTTGTCCAACCCGAACCGGCGCTGCTGCTCCGAGGCCACCATCTCGACCATGGGCGTCTCCAGGATATTGCCCAGCAGGTAGTCGGGCTCCACAAAATGGTCGCAGGAGTATAGGTCACCGGTGTGCTCCAGGGCCAGGGCCAACCCGCAGGTCTCCTGGAAGATACAGACCCCGCCTGGCTCGCCCAGCCAGTTGGCCAGGGCGGTATCGAACATCTGCACAAAGACGCTGCCCACGTCACGGCGCACCCACTCCTCGAAGATGCCGATCAGAAAGGCGCCGTACTGCTTGGGTTTGACAGAACGGTGGGTGACCATGTAGCCGTCCTGTGTGTATAGAGGCCGCTCGCCGCCGGGCCGCTCGCTCCATCCCTGGTCGGCCAGGGACATGGTCTCGGGCGTGACCCGCTCGATGATGGGGATGAACTGGATGAACTGGGCCCCGAGTTCATCCCGGAAGAAGCGATAGACCTCCAGGGGATGGTCGGCGTTGACGGCGTGGACGGTGCACAAAATGTTAAAATCGACATCGTGCTTGTTCAGGCACTCCAACCCGCGCATGACCTGGTCAAAGCTGCCCTGACCGCCCTTGTTGACGCGGTAGGCATTGTGCATCTCTCGGGGTCCGTCCACGCTGAGCCCGATGAGAAAGTTGTGCTCCTTCAAAAAAGCGCAGAGCTCGTCATCCAGCCGGGTGCCGTTGGTCTGCATCGTGTACTGGACGCGCTGACCGGGCCGCTTGTGCGCTTCGACGATCTCCACCGAGCGCCGGAAAAAGTCCAGGCCCATGAGCGTGGGCTCGCCGCCCTGCCAGGCCACTGCCACCTCCGGTGCGCGGTGGGCCTGCAAGAGCTGCTGGATGTAGGTTTGGAGAACCTCGTCCGCCATCCGGAAGCGACTGCCAGGGTAGAGCATTTCTTTCGAGAGGAAGAAGCAGTACTTACAGTCCAGGTTGCATACTGCACCTGTTGGTTTGGCCAGCAAATGAAAAGCGGGAGGTCCGCTTTGTGGTCCGACCGTCATGGTTGACCGTCCTTTCCAGTCTTGAGACGGTTCGATCCTACTGCCTTTGCGCGTGGTTGTCAAATCCACGCCTGCTCGCCTGATCTATGCTGCGGTGGCAAGGAGCGCCCTCTGCCCGCGATCCTCCGCTGCCTGGCTAACGCTTGGCACACACTCGCCATCTCGGGTATAATGGATCCATGGACGACAGGATTGAGCTCTTGGCCCCAGCTGGTGACCTCGAAAGAGGCATCGCCGCCGTCGACAGCGGTGCGGACGCAGTATATATTGGCCCGCCGCGTTTCGGGGCGCGGGTCAGGGCTGGAAATTCACTGGATGACATTGCCGCTTTGGTCGAGCACGCCCATACCTACTGGGCGCGGGTGTATGTCACCGTCAATACCCTGCTCCACGACCACGAGCTGCCCGCTGCGGTGACATTGATCCACCAGCTCTATGACATCGGCGTGGACGCCGTGATCATCCAGGATGCGGGCCTCCTGGAATGCGATCTGCCGCCCATGCCCCTCATCGCCAGCACCCAGATGCATAACCATACGCCGGAGCGCGTAGCCTTTTTGGAGCAGGTTGGCATCCGCCGCGTGATCCTGGCCCGGGAGCTGAGCCTGCCTCAGATCCGGGCCATTCGAGCCGCCACCTCGCTCGAGTTGGAGACGTTTATCCATGGTGCCCTCTGCGTCAGCTACAGCGGGCAATGTTACCTCAGCTACGCCATCGGCGGGCGGAGCGGCAATCGTGGCGAGTGTGCCCAGCCCTGCCGGCGCAGGTACAGCCTGGTCGACCGAGAAGGCCGCACCATCGTTGAGGACCGGCACCTGCTATCCCTGCGGGACCTGAACCTGACACAAGACTTGGCGAGCCTGCTCGATGCCGGGGTGACCTCGTTCAAGATCGAGGGCCGCCTGAAGGACCGGGCCTACGTGTCGAATGTGGTCAGCTGGTACCGGCAGGAGCTGGACCGGCTGATCGCAGCCCGGGGCCTGGCTCGAAGCTCCTCTGGACGCAGCCGCGTCGATTTTGAGCCGGATGTGACCAAGACCTTCAACCGGGGCTATACCACTTACTTCCTCCACGGGCGGGGTGATCCTCCTGGCGCGCCTGAGTCGCCCAAGATGGTGGGTGAGCATCTGGGCCGTGTGACGGCGGTGCACGGTCCGGCTTTTGTATTGGAGACGACTTCCCAGCTGAACAGCGGCGACGGCTTGTGCTGGTTCGACGGCGAGGGCAACCTGGGTGGTACGTTTGTCAACGAAGCGTTGTCCGCCCAGAACGGGATGCGTGTCGTGCCCCAGGACCCAGCTGGCATTCATGAGGGGCTAAAGATCTACCGCAACCGTGATCACGGCTTCCTGCGAGAGGTAGAGCGCAGCCAGCCGGTCCGCGAGATTGCGGTGGAGCTGCGGCTAGAAGCAACGCCCAATGGTTTTGAGCTGCGCGCGCAGGATGAGGATGGGAACATGGCGGTTGCCCAACTGACGACTGAGAAAGAGCTGGCGATCAAGCCAGCACGGGCCACGGCTACGGCCCAAAGGCAACTAGCCAAGACGGGGGAGACGCCGTTTGCCAGTAGGCGGGTCGAGCTAGCCTGGGATCAGCCCTACTTCCTGCCGGTCTCCAGCCTCAATGCCCTGCGGCGGGAGGCACTGGATGCCCTCACCGCCGTGCGCGAGGTCAACCGCCCTCGGATGCAGGGGCACATCCTGCAGAACGACGTGCATTATCCGGAAACATCGCTGACCTACCGTGGAAACGTGCTCAATCAGAAGGCAGTGGCCTTCTACCGGCGCCACGGTGTCGGCCAGATCGATCCTGCTCCCGAATCGGGGCTCGACATGCATGGCGAGGTGGTCATGCGGACGCGCTACTGCATCAAACACCAGCTTGGCTTCTGCCAGGGCACCCCCCAGGCGAGTGTACTGCGGGAGCCGCTCTACCTGGTCGATGAAGACGACCACCGCTACCGGCTGCGCTTTGATTGCGCTGCCTGCGAGATGGAGGTCCTATACTAATCGCCAATCGGCAACTGGTCGAACCTTGGTGCAATACCGGTCCAAAGCAAGACTCAACCAGGATGACGGCGCAAACTGCGTTCATCTTCTTGCGGAAAGTTCTGTACTTGCCCATCCGGAATTTCCCGGTATAATGGCTTGGGAGTTCTGCAAGTCTGTCACGTCTAGCGTACCAAAGCCGGCCATAATGGGCACTGTCTGAATCGTTGTGCTCATCCGACAATGCAGAATCGCTGGGATCCTGTCCGCCGAAGCCTCAATGCTCAGGATCCCCAGCAGTTAGCAGAGGGCTCATTCTCCCGACGAGCGACGATGCACGTTCTCCGCCACACGGCAGAGGCGAGGAAACGCTTCCTATGAAGCTGTTTGCGTCAGGAAAACAGAAAGCAGGCGAGATAGGACCTCCGCTGTGGGTCTTCATGTTGGTCTACGCCTTGCTCAGTGTGCTGATGACCTGGCCATTGGTCTCACAACTCAACAGCCACGTCCCGACGCCTGACAGTGATGTCTTTAACGTCTACTGGGGAAATTGGTGGGTGCGGCATGCCCTCGGCAACGGGCAGAACCCCTACTTTACCGAGTACCTTATCTACCCACAAGGGTTTGACCTTGTATCCTTTGCATTCAGCCCTTTTCTTGCCCTGTTATGGATCCCACTGAGCTGGATCTTGCCCCCCCTCGCGGCGTACAACTTGCTCCTGCTGGTGACGATCCTGCTGTGTTGTCTCGCCATGCACCAGTTGGTGCACTATCTGACGGGCAATGCCTGGGCGTCGATGGGGGCCGGCATCACTTTTGGGTTCGCGCCGGCATTGGTGGCCGAGCGGATGCCCCACCTGAACCTCTCAGCGCTGTTTTGGATCCCATGGGCTGTGCTTATCCTGACCAGGCTCATGCGCGAGGCCAAGATTCGGGATGCCATCTTGCTGGCTCTGGTACTTGCTCTCGCATTCCTCACCCGATTGCAGGTGGGGGTCTTGGCGATGATATTCGCCGGCGTGTATTTCGTCGGATTGGCATTGGCTGAGGGCAAGACTTGGCATCGGCTGGCTCTAGGTAGACTCTTGTTGTCCGGTCTCGTGTTTCTGTTACTGGTGGGCCCTTTTCTCATCTCTGTATGGCAGTCGATGCAGCAACCGGGTGGAGCAAGCCTGACTCGCGGGGGTGCTGAAGGGTATCAAACCGACCTGCTGGCCTATGTCATGCCCATGGCCCAGAACCCACTCTTTGGCTCTTGGACCGAGGATCTATATGAACAGACGTTCGCGGTAAATGAGCAGTATTGGGCCTACCTAGGATTTGTTCCCCTTTTGCTCGGACTCTATGCGGCAGCCTCCCGGCCGCGGAAGGCGCTACCCTGGCTATTGGCAGGCTTCTTCTTCTTTGTACTAGCTCTCGGGCCTGTTCTGCGCGTCAATGGAGAGGTGTATCCAGACATCAAACTGCCCTACGGTTGGGCAACCGGCCTATTCTCTGCTATCGGCTTCAATTGGCCCAACCGTTTCAACCTGGCCCTGATGGTCGCGGTGAGTGCGCTGGTTGGGATTGCCTGCGCCCTCATGTCTGAGCGCCCCGGGCGTGCCTGGCTCGTGGGCCTAGTGGTTGTGGTCATACTTGCTGAGTATCTGGTGGTGCCATGGCCTACGATCTTTCCCCCACCCCATTCGACCTTTTACGATCAGATGGCCGCAGATGAGGAGATGTACGCCATCGTCGATTTCCCGCTGACAAGATCTGATGGCGAGATTCACCGCTACTATCAGACGATCCATCACAAGCCGATCGTGGGTGGGTGGGACCACCGTGTTCCCGATAGCGCTCTTGACTTTATCGCATCGAACCCACTGCTATCGCAGTGGCTCGCGGACGATCAATCCCGGACGCCACTCAGTCTGGACGGAGCCCTCATGCAGCTGTCCGAGACCAACATCCGCTACATCGTGGTCCACAAGAGCCAGCTCAAAACTATCCCCGAGAGCATGCGCGCGCTGCTGGGTACCCTCAAGCCCGTCTTCCAGGATTGGAGCATCCTGGTGCTCTCTGTGGCAGATGCGTCAAACGAGGCCTACAATGTAGTCCAATGGTTCGGCGAGGACTTGGGACTGGTCCAGCCGACCGCCTTTCTGCACCTTCCCTGGGACGGACGTCCGCCACTGCTTCACATGTACGTTTGCTGGCTAGGTGGAGAGCGGGGAGACTTGGCATATCGCGTGACATTGACAGGGCCTGAGGGGTTGGTGGTCTACGACGAAGCAGCACCCTTGCCATCCACATCGGAAGGGCTGGTCTGCGAGACCCCACAGCTCGAGATTTCGCCTCCTCTGGCGGCTGGCGAGTACACGGTTGGAATCACGCCGTTCCTTGCAGGACGGTCTCTGGGGACCTATACAACCACACAACCCATTCACATTCTTCAGACGAGAGACGGCACGGAGTTTCCGGCGATGGGCGTCTCATCTCCCATGGCCTTCGATGCCCCCATGGAACTGCTGGGCTACAACGTGATGGAGGGAGACAGGTTTCTGTGGACCGATGTCTTTCTACGCAGCTCGGAGAGACACGGGGCAGCCTACCTCCTGTCTATGGAACTGTTGGATCCAGCTACTGGCACCGAGGTCGCCCAAGCGCAGAATACGATACCCGAGCACCAATGGAAACGGGGCGAGCTCTACCAGGAGCGCCAGATCCTGTGGTTCGGTGACGTCATACCGGGGCAGTACTCTCTGCGCATTGTGCTCCAGGACATGCTGGCTCCCGGGCACGATGTGGAGCCCTCGCCTGGCGAGGTTGTGGACTTGGAGATTGTGCTGGCCCCATGAAACTGGATCACACTCCTCAGCCCCAGACGACGAATTCGCTTCCCGGGCCGCGAGGCCGCCGGCTGTTGACGGTCAAGATGCTCGCGCTACTGGGCATAACCATCCTGGCTGCCTGCATCCGCTTGTACCGTATCGACGAGATACCGCCCGGCAATATGTATGATCCCGCCTACTACGGCGTAGATGCTCTCCAAATCCTGGCAGGAGAGCGCCCCATTTTCTTCCCGACCAACTTTGGGCGCGAAGCGCTATTTAGCTATCTGGTCGCGCTTTACATCGCTTTCTTCGGCGCTGCTCCCTATGCGATGTATGTGACCTCGGCCCTGGTGGGGACTGCCACTGTGCCAGCTGTCTACCTTCTGGTCGAGGAGTTGTTCTCCGGGGAGAATGGTCTGCTGCGCAAGTATGGTGGCTTGCTGGCTGCCGCGGTCCTGGCAGTCTCTCACTGGCACCTGCACTGGAGTCGGTTCGGCGTCAGGGCTGTCCTCGTACCCCTGGTTTCTGCGCTCACCTTCTTTTTCCTGTGGCGGGGTTTGCGCACTGGCTCCAGGCGCCACATGGTGGCCTCCGGCTTCTTCCTTGGGGTGGGCGCTTACACCTACCAGGCCGCGCGCCTATTTCCAGTTCTGGTCGTCTTGGCCTTCCTGTACGTGGCTGTCACCCGGCACAAACTCACGCGCAGCGACCTGGTGAACCTGGGCATTGTAAGCCTCGTGGCCCTGATCGTTTTTGCCCCCCTCGGCGCCTACTTTATCACACATCCTGGCAGTTTCTTGCAGCGGGTTGAGCAGGCGTCCGTCGTCGGCGGGGACCAAGGCCTGGCTGACAATCTGAAGGCCATCGGCAAAGGGGTTGTGGATACGGTGCTCAGTTTCTACGTTCAGGGCGATTCCGTGCCGACCACCAACTTGCCGGGCCGCCCCACGCTCAACCCCTTCCTGTGTGTCTTGTTCACTCTGGGCGTTGTTGCCAGCCTGCTACGCATCGGGAGGGCCCGGTTCCTGTTTCTACTTACCTGGCTGGTGGTGCTGATGATCCCAGCCGTGCTGTCAACGTACGGCCCCGTCGCCAAGCGAGCCATCGGCACGTTACCGGCGGTGATGGCCCTAATCGCTCTAGGAGCGCTTGCGCCGCTCGACAGACTCTGGCTCTGGGCTGCCGGACGCCGTTCTGCCTGGGCACACGCCGTTCCAGTATTCTTGGGCATTTGCATTTTCGTCGGCCTCTTCTATTCGGCCGCTCGTACCTGGCGCGACTACTTCGTGCTGTGGGCCACAGATCCAGACCTATTTACTCACTTCGAAGCCGGTCCCACGGCGATCGGCCAGTATGCACGCGATCTCTCAGCCGAGACGGTCCTATATGTGTCTCCCATAGATCCCGACCACCCGGCCATCGTCTACAATGCACAGCGGCGACCGGGGATCCGAGGCTTTGACGGGCGGGCTTGCCTGGTGCTACCTGAGGAGACCGAAGCCGAGACAATCTACGTCATCGTACCCGGTGAGGATGCAACTAGCTTGGACGCCCTGCGCATCGCCTTTCCCCAGGGGGATATCGTGGCTGAGGGACCACTGCACTACAACCAGCCCTACTTCCTGGCCTATCAGGTGCCGCCGGACAGTACACCACAGATCTCCCCCTCCCATCCTCTCGAAGCCACGTGGGGAGACCGACTCAAGCTGCTCGGGTACGATTTGGATGAAGATGTCTACCGACCGGGGGATACGATTCATCTGACGCTTTACCTCCAGGCTCTGGAGGAGATGGGCGTGGATTATACCCTGTTTGTCCATCTCCTGGGGCCGGAGAATCCCGCGACTGGTAGTTCTCTGTGGGGACAAGACGACAGCGAGCCATGTCGGCGATCCTACCCGACCTCGGTTTGGAGGCCAGGTGAGATCCTGCGGGACAAATATGCGATTCCCATTCCCTCTGAAGCTGAGACGGGCAACTATGAGGTTAGGGTGGGTTTCTACCTTCTGGAGACGCTGACCCGTTTGCCGGCAGTCGATGCTGCCGGTCTCCCCGTTCCGGACGATTCTGTGCTGTTGGCGCCGGTGCATGTGCAAAGTAGAAGCTCAGGATCTGGGGGTCTCCAAGCTGATTGACTGGTCAGCTTTACTGTGATATAATGTATGCATCCCCGGAGGACGGGGCGCGGGACATCCTGCACCTGGACGAGGGCTGAGGCTGGCCATATCGCACCTGGTATGTGGGTCTGGCGCGCCACAGCCGCGCTGCTTGCAACCTCGCCCTAAGCCATTCTACACGCCCACCGATCCTTTCGCCGCCCGCTCTGATGTTTCATATCAGGCGGGCTGCAGGCGATGAGCCGGGTTCTCCCAGTGGAGGAGGGAGACGAAAGATGTTGGCGATTTCCACCCTTGGTCCGGTTGCCATTGAACGCGATGGTGCGCGAGTGACCGGCCTAAAGACACGCAAGGCAGAAGCGCTGCTCGTGTATCTGGCGATCACGTACCGCAGGCACAGCCGCGAGGTACTGGCCGAGCTTTTCTGGCCCGAGCGTCCCACGGAACGGGCACTGGGCAATTTGCGGGCGGTACTCACCAACCTGCGCAAGCACGCGGGTGACCATCTTACCATCCGGCGCGACACACTTTCCGTCGACTTTGAAGCGGACCTCTGGCTGGATGTGCGGGATCTGGAGGCGCGGCTGGCGGCTGGCGATGTCGACGTGGCCCTTGACCTCTATCGAGGGGACTTTCTCGAGGGCTTCTACGTCCAGGACAGCCCAGCATTTGAGGACTGGGTCACGCTGGAGCGGGAGCGTCTGCGGCGGTTGGTGCACAATGCACTGCGGGATGAGATTGCCCAGGAAATCGAGCGCGGCGACTATCGTTCTGGCATCCGTCACTGCGCCCGCCTGCTGGAGATGGACCCCCTGCTGGAAGCGGGGCACCAGCAGATGATGCGCCTGCTAGCCTACGATGGGCAGCGCGGTGCGGCCCTGGCCCAGTACGAGGCGTGCCGAGATCTGCTGGACGAGGAGCTGGGCGTCGAGCCCGACGAAGAGACCACTCGCCTGTACGAAGAGACCCAGGCCGGCGAACTGGCTCCACCGGCGCCTCAGGTTGTACCGGCGGCTAGGCCGGCGGAATCGCGAGGCCTGCCGTCGTATCTGGAGGGCGAAGGGCCAGATGTAGCGCGGCCGGTGTTTGTCGCCCGCGAGCGGGAGTTGGCGATGCTGGAGGGCTTTCTGGCGGGAGCCCTCGCGGGCCGGGGCGGTCTGGCGTTTGTGACTGGTGGCCCGGGTCGGGGCAAGAGCACTCTGCTGAACGAGTTTGCCTGGCGTTCGATGGACAAGCATGCCAGCCTGTTGGCGGTGGTTGGAAGTTGCAGTGCCTATTCGGGCATGGGCGATCCCTATCTCCCGTTTCGCGATCTGCTAGGCATGCTGACGGGCGACGTGGAAGCCCGCCTGGCAGCCGGCCTGATGGGGCGCGAACATGCCCGGCGCCTCTGGGAATCGCTACCGGTGGTCCTGGAATCGCTGGTCCAGTACGGGTCTGATGCGCTCGCCCTCTTGTCCGGCACCCCCGCGCTGCTCGCTCGCGCCCGGGCTGTTGCCCCACCTGGCGCAGCCTGGCTACAGCATCTAGAGGATGTGGTTGAGAGTCAAGGGCCTGGCGTTCCAGGCTCTCAGCAACAGCATTTCTTTGAGCAACTCGCGCGTGTCCTGCGTAAATTGGCAGAGCGGCAGCCCCTGCTGCTCATGATCGACGATCTGCAGTGGGCCGACAGTGCATCTGCCAGCTTGCTCTTTCACGTGGGTCGCCGGCTGGAGGGCAGCCGGATCCTCATCGTCGGGGCGTATCGCCCAGAAGAGGTGGTGCTCGAGCGCGACGGCAGGCGGCATCCCTTGGAGAAGGTGCTGCGCGAATTCCAGCGCCAGGCCGGCGACATCTGGATCGACCTCGGACGGCTCGAGGACCGTGAGAACCGGCAGTTTCTGGAGGCATGGTTGGCTACGGAGCCCAACCGCCTTTCTGAGCGGTTCCGAGAGGCGCTGTTCCGATCTACGGCGGGGCATCCCCTCTTCACCGTGGAGCTCCTGCGTACCATGCAGGAGCGTGGGGATCTGGTTCGGGACGAAGCGGGCGAGTGGGTCGAAGGTCCATCGCTCGATTGGGACAGCCTGCCACCGCGGGTGGAGGGCGTGATCGAGGAACGGATCGAGCGGCTAGACCGCAAGTCTCGCGAACTGCTGCAACTGGCTGCCGTCGAAGGTGAGCGGTTCAGCGTCCAGGTTCTGGCTCACCTACAAGGGGTGAAAGAGCGGAGCATCGTGAAGCGTTTGGCCAACGACTTGCACCGGCGGCACCGCATCGTGGTCGAGGATGGCGTGCAGCCTGTGGGCGAGCGGAGGCGCCACCGGTACCGCTTTCACCACGTGCTCTTCCAGCAGTATCTCTACAATCATCTGAGCTCGGTGGAGCGCGAGCTGTTACACGCAGAGATCGCCAGCGCCTTGGAAGCGTTGTACCCAGCGCAAACCTCGCAGATGGCCGTCGAGTTGGCCCGGCACTGGCTGCTGGCCGTACAAGAAGAGAATGCTGTTCCATACCTTCTCGAGGCAGGGGATCAGGCCCGGGCAGTGTATGCCCACGCGGAGGCGGAGGGCTTCTACGGGCAGGCGGTGCAGATTCTGCGCAAGCAGGGTTCGGCCGAGCCGGCGGCAAGAACGCTCATGAAGCTTGGGCTGGTACATACGGCGGCCTTCGAACCCGCCCGGGCCCAGGAGGCGTATGAGGCAGCGTTCACCCTGTGGAGGCCCCTGCGGGATGTACAGGAAGCGGCAGAGTCTGGCCCAGGCAGAACCCTCAAATTCGCGGTGGAGCATCCTCCCACCCTGGATCCGGGCATGGTTGGCGACGACGCTTCGCTGTTTCTCACCAGCCAGCTATTCGAAGGGTTGGTCCGCATCGGAGAGGACTATAACGTGTTGCCCGCTGCGGCCCGGCGCTGGGAGATCTTTGCCGGCACCCGGTACATCTTCCATCTAAGAGAAGGCATGGGCTGGAGCGATGGCAGACCCGTGACCGCCCACGATTTCGCCTATGGCTGGAGGCGCAACCTCGATCCAGAGACCGATTCACCCGTCGCCCACCTGCTCTATCCCATCCTGAATGCCCAATCCTTCAGAGAAGGCCTCGTCGAGGATCCCGAGGAGGTTGGCGTCAGAGCATTAGACGAGCAGACACTGGAAGTGCGCCTGGAGGGCCCGACTGCCTATCTGCCCTACCTCCTGGCCCACCCCATTGCCTATCCTCTGCCGCAGTGGGTTGTGGAGCGTGAGGGAAAGGCCTGGATGGAGTCCCAGGAGCGGGTGACCAATGGACCCTACATGCTCTCAGCGTGGGAGCCGGGAAAGGGCATGGTTCTGACCCGGAACGCCTATTTCGGCCGCCAGCCGGGGGGCAATGTCGAGCGGGTGGAGTGCACCTGCTACCCTGGCTATGGCCCTGCGCTGGAGGCATATGCCAAGGATGAGGTCGACGCAGTGAGCCTCCTCGGCGCCGACCCGGCGACCGTGGCCCGGGCCAAGGCTACCCATGGCCAGGAAGCAATCTTTTTTCCGAGGCCAGTCACGCTCTATCTGGCGTTTCGCGCCGATCGGCCACCGTTTGACGATGTCCGCGTGCGGCGCGCCTTCGTCCACGCTGTGGATCGCCGTGCCATGGCCCGGGCCGCATTCTCGGACATGCGCTTGCCGGCGACGGGCGGATTTGTGCCACCGGGCATGGCCGGCCATTCGCCCGATATCGGGCTGGCCTACGATGTCGAGCGGGCACGGCAGCTCATGGCCGCAGCAGGCTATCCGGAGGGGCACGGCTTCCCACCGGTCACCTGGCTGCACGCCGAAAGTCTCGACGGAGAGCGCACTGTGCCTTTCCTACGGAATGCCTGGTATCAGAACTTGGGCCTGGAAGTGATCTCTGAGGGCCTGCCCTGGGAGGCGTTCCTGGAGAGGATGTCGAGCCAAACAGCACACCTGACCATGATCGGTTGGGGGGCCGACTACCCCGATCCCGATTTCATGCTGCGTGTGACCTTCCACAGCAGAATGGGGTTTGCCAGCCAGGGCTGGCGGAATGCCCGTTTCGATGCCCTGGTCGAGGAAGCAGCGCGGACCGCCGATCACGTCAGACGGATGGCGCTCTACCAGGAAGCAGACCAGCTCCTGGTGGCGGAAGAGGCGGCAGTCATGCCCCTCAGCTACGGGAGCGGGCGCGTGCTGGTCAAGCCTTGGGTATCGCTGCCGCACACGCTGTCGGTCCAGATGCCGCTCGGCCAGTTCCGCGTTGAGAGGAGGTGATGTCCTGTTCCGATGACCTTCGCCGATTAGTGAGCTGAGACAGGAAGGGAGAGCAATGGACGAACCGAAGGACTACATAGAGGGGTATCGGGAGCTGCTGACTGTTGACCGAGCGTGGATGATGGTCAGGTCGGAGACTGGGGATGCCAGCAACGTGGCGCAGGCTATCTATGACCTGAATGACAAATTGCCATGGCCTTGGCGCCGCATCGTTCGGGCTGACGTGGTCGAGGGTGGTTTTGGCCTCGAGCTCGATTTCGACATCATGGTGCCGGTCTGGGCTGAAGGGCCGAATGGCATCGAGGCAATTCTTGGCCTCATTCAAGGGTTGGGAACCCGAGTGATCGGGATTGCCCTGGTACCAGGAACTGAAGGGATACAGTATCCGTACCCTCCGCACAGGGCTTGGGGCATCCTTCCAAGAACCGAGGCCAGTCGAGAAGCCCGGCCGATGGGCTTCAACCCCTGGGGATAGAAGTGCCTGTCTTCCCGGTGCGTTCTGGGTGACAGGTCACGGCTGCCCTGTGCGTGGGGTAGGAGGCCCCGCGTCATATTGCGGCGCATTAGGGGAGATATGAGTAGATGGCAGGCCGCTTTGGCGATGAATGCTGCGGTCTGACGTGTCGCTGGCGTGGGTGGGTAGGCCCACGCCAGTGGTCTTTTCCCGGGTTCGCAATCCGCCTGCACCCTCGTCTTACCCTCTCCTTGTCCGCTCTCAAGCCCCGGCTGGCCAAAATACCGAAAAATTTATGATATTTTTCTTGACAAATGTCCAGAATTGTGATACCATAGTCTCAATCAGTAAGAAACAGTACTCTGGAGAGATATGAGCTATGGATCGACAAATTCCGGGCATTCATCATGTGACGGCCATCGCTGCTGATCCACAACGGAACATGGATTTCTATACCGAGATCCTGGGGCAGCGCCTGGTCAAGCTGACGGTGAACTTTGACGACCCGGGCACCTATCACCTCTACTACGGCGACGAAAGCGGCCAGCCGGGTACCATCCTGACCTTCTTCCCCTGGCCCGGTGCCGCGCGCGGCCGGCAAGGGACTGGCCAGGTCGCCGCAACCTCGTTCTTGGTCCCGGAAGGTGCGCTGGACTACTGGGAAGATCGGCTGGCGCGGCACGGCGTGACCACCGGGCCGCGGGAACGCCGTTTCGACGAGGCGGCCCTGCCCTTCCTCGATCCGGATGGCATGCAACTGGAGCTGGTCGCGGAACCGGATCCGGTTCTGTCCTCGACATGGGAGGGGAGCCCGGTGCCGCTGGATTACGCGATCCGGGGTTTCCACGGTGTGACCCTCTGGGAGAATGACCCGGAGCCGACGATGGAGCTATTGGCCCAGACGATGGGCTTCCAGCCGGCTGGTGAAGCCGGGCCGCGGTTCCGTTTCCGCGGCGCTGGTCAGGGGCCTGGCACCGTAGTCGACGTCGTCCACCTGCCCAAGTGGGAGAGGGGCTGGGGCGGGGCGGGTGCGGTCCATCACGTGGCCTGGCGCACGCCCGACGACGCCCAACAACTGGCCTGGCGGGAGGAGCTCTCTGATGCCGGCGTCCATGTCACGCCGGTCATGGATCGCCAATACTTTCGCTCCATCTACTTCCGAGAGCCGGGTGGCGTCCTCTTCGAGGTCGCGACCGACCCGCCCGGCTTCCTGCGGGACGAGGCGCCGGAGGCGTTGGGTACGCGCCTGATGCTGCCGTCCTGGCTTGAGGCCAGGCGGGCCGAGGTCGAGGCATCGCTCCCCGAATTGGACCTTCCAGGCAGAGTTCTCTATGAGCATGCCGGGCAAGCTAGCCACAGAAGCTGATACCCAGCAGTCCATGCTGACGGCAGGCCAACCGCTGGACCGTGCCCGGGCGGCGATGGTCCTACTCCACGGCCGCGGCGGCTCAGCGGAGGGCATGCTGTCGCTGGTCGCCGAGCTGGCACACCTGCGTATGGCCTACCTGGCCCCGGAGGCGGAGGGCAACTCCTGGTATCCCTACAGCTTCCTGGCACCCCTCGACCGCAACGAACCTGAGCTCTCGGCGGCGCTGGCCTCTGTTTCGGCCGCATTGGGCCGGGTCCAGGAAGCCGGGATCGCGCCGGAGCGGACCGTTCTCTTGGGCTTCTCCCAAGGGGCGTGCCTGGCACTGGAGTACGCTGCGCGCCACGCCCGCCGTTACGGGGGTGTCGTTGGGTTTAGCGGCGGGTTGATCGGCCCCGAGGGCCTGCCGCGGGACTATGAGGGCTCGCTGGGCGGCACGCCGGTCTTTCTCGGCTGCAGTGATGTCGACCCTCACATCCCCATGGCGCGCGTTCTGGAGTCTGCGGATGTCCTGCGCTACATGGGTGCCCGGGTGACGATGCGGCTCTATCCGGGGATGGGCCACACCGTTAACGCCGACGAGCTGGACGCGGTGCGCAGCATGTTCCGAGGGCTGCCCGTCCGGTAGGGTACAGGAAAGAACCGCGCTCCGGGACCCCCATTCGCTCCTGAGAACGGCAACTGTCTTCAACGGCAGGAGGTGGCCTTCGGTCCTCCCTCCACGCTATACCGCGGCCACGACCCAGCCAGCGCTCGCCGCGGCGATGGCAACGGCCATGGCCAGCGCGCTGGGGATCGGCGATGGCTGGCGGGCAAAGGTCACGGCCGCCCACAAGCTGACGGGCAGTGTCAGCAGCAGGGCGGCGGTCACGGGCAGGGGCAGGATCCAGCCGGTCAGGCCCAGGACCATGAGGTATGCGAAGGCGACCAGCACATGATACAGGCGGCGCACCCGCTCGCCAGCGATGACGACCAGGGATCGCCGGCCCACGGCGGCGTCGGCCTGGCGGTCGGGCCAGTGGACCCCGAGGAGGTTGACCAGGACCATCAAGAAGATGGGTAGCAGGGCGACCAGGGCCAGGAGCGTAGGCCGGCCTACCTGGGTGGTATAACCCATCAGCGGCATAAGGATGCCGCCTAACAGGGCGTTGTCCACCTCGCCGAGGCCGCGCCACTCCAGCTCCACGGGCGGCATGGAATAGAACCAGCCCCCCAGCAACCCCAGGCCCACGATCCAGCCGGCGTGGGGCGAGAGCAGCCCCATGGCGATGGAGGCAACCGTGAGGGCCACGGCCAGCACCGCCAGGATCACGGCTGACCAGAGCGCCCAGGAGGCGGGCACCAGGCCCGCGGGCAACACCCCGCTGCCGCCGGAAAACCAGGTCCGCCGGGTCAGTGTGTCGGTGTCGACGTCGGCATACTCATCGGCATAGTGGGCAACCAGGTTAGTCACCTCGGTGACGAGAAAGCCGGCCAGCGCCGGGCCCCAGTCAAAGGATCGCACCTGCCAATAGCCCATGGCCAGCCCCAAGCCATAGGCCAGGATGCCGCCGGGCAGGATCAATGGGCGGCCCATCCGTAGCCAGGCAACCAGTCTCTTCATCTCCATCTCTCCCCCGCAAGAAAAGCAGACCGTTCATGAAGTCAGAAGCCTCGCACCGGCGAGCGTCTGGGCTTGGCGCTAGATCCCGGCTTTGGTCTGGATAGAGTCAAAGGTGCGCTCCTGACAGCATTCACCCCGGTAAATGTTCGTGACATTCTTGTATTCACGGACGCAAAGTGCAACAGCGCTTCCCTCTGAACTCTAGACTGGTGCTTTGGCGGCATCCTAACTACGATCCCTCTGCCTGCGGTCAAGAAAAAGACAAAGAGGAGGCACTTGCCTCCTCCTGGATGGTCACTCGTCGATGATCCACGTCTGCACGCAATTCACTAGAATGGGCCTTTCACCGGCCCTCATAGCTCATCTGCGAGTGCCAGCACTTCGGCAACTACCAGGTCACTCAGGTGGATCCCTCCTTGACGCAATCGATGAATCAGGGGCGCAA
>Ga0316577_10000050_pt1 | contig 27614 bp, 23 predicted proteins | sample S5NA_FD_203073 | JGI IMG/M metagenome (GOLD analysis project Ga0316577, IMG submission 203073) | Rhizosphere microbial communities from salt marsh grasses in Alabama, United States - S5-7_050615r2r1 | ecosystem: Host-associated > Plants > Roots > Rhizosphere | place: USA: Alabama | collected... | reverse complement strand
GGTGTCCTCCTTCCTCCTTCAGGCCCGGACCGCAACCCAACCGCCGCGCGACGTAGCCAAAGCTATTCAGCACCGCGTCCTGCACGATGGAGAAGTGCTCACAATGGAACCCCCCGCCCCCGAGCGCCTTGTCGAGGATGTCGAACGCCTCGGGCTTCGACGAGGTGGGATGCTGGTCCTCGATGCGGATATGCGTGTGGATCCACTGGCGCAGCAGCAGGATACGTCTCCACTCATCGGCCTCGCTGCGCACGACGTCATCGAGCTTGTATCGCTCGCGCAGACGCTTGACCCGCGGGCTGTAATAGTCCTCGTAGGCCCGAAACAGCTCGTTGTCGTGGAATTCCGGGTTCTTCACGGGCTTGACCACGAACGTTCCGTCCGCGGGAGTCGTCCGCATCCGGCTGGAATTCGGTTCACACGACGGAACCGATGTCAGCATCAGCGTCGTCGCAACAGCAAGCAAGGTTCTCATGGCTCCCTCAACCTTCTGAGGACGAGTCCTCCCCGCAATCCCAGCCGGCATCCCGAGGCCGGAACACGCCAAGAGACTCCCTATCCGATCCAGAGCATCTTGAGCCAGAGCACCCCCAGGCCTCCCAGCACCCCCAGGGAGGCCTCCCACTCCCGGTTCCTGAGGAAGCGCCGAAGCCGGAAGTCCCATCCACCCCCGGGGGCCAACCTGGGTAGAAACGCCGGAACCCGGGCCCGATAATCCCGATAATGGGAACCGAAGATCCGTGCGAGCCCCTCCTCTTCCGCCTTGATGACTCTGGCGTACATCCAGCCAAAGAGGGCGACGAACAGAGGTATAAAGGCCCAGAGACCCCCGGCCAGAGCCAGCCCGAGCCCCACCAGGAAGCTCCCTGTGTACAGCGGATGGCGCACATAGGCGTACGGCCCGGATGCGGCCAGCACCCTGTCCTTGTCGATGTGACCAGAGGCTAATCCCCGGAGTACGAGACCGGAGAGGGCCACGACGATTCCGCTCAGGAGCATTTTCGGCTCAGGGTCGCTGAACCAGAGGAACGGCGCGGCCAGGAGCCAGGCCAGTTTGAGACGCTGGGTCCGGAGCGTGATCCGCATCGTCATCGGGAGCGATCCTGGGGGAAGGGGAGACCCCTGCTGGCCGGCCTCAGTCGGGGCCGGATCCGCCCCGTCCTGGAGTCTCCGTGGCGAGTGAGACTCCCGCATCGTCGATGGGCTCCAGCGGCGTACCCATGGACCCGGGCAGCGGCTGGAGCGGACTCCCCGCCCTGATCTCCGTGAGATGGAGCGAAAGGGCGCCGACGAGGGGCACCTTCGATTTCATCAGGACCATGAGACGCCGTTCGTCCGTGGTGAAGTAGAGCTCTGCCTCGCCGCCCTGGCTGAAGAGCCCCTTGGTCTGGATGATCGGCCGGACCACCACGGTCTCGAAGGTTCCCGCGGGCACTGTGACCGTGTCCTTCCTCAGTACCCTGATGACCACGGGATTCCCATTCTCCCGGAAGTACCGGTCGAAGGAGTATTCGTCCCCCACCTCCAGAGGCAGGGTCCGAACGAAATAGAGAAAGGAGATATCGTCCAGGGGGAGGTCCGTGGGAAGGTCTCCTTCGTTCCCGTTGTCCGGACGCTCCCAACGCCGCTCCTCCGGGAAGAGCTCCCAGTGGCGATAGCGCTCGTAGTTGATCTCGTCCACATCCTGTATGAAGCGGCGAGTCACCAGGTCGGTCACGTCGAACCACGAGTCGTAGTGGTCCTTCACCTTGGCGAAGAGAAGGCCTCCCTCGATGGCCATGGACACATGATAGGTTGTACGGCCTCTCACCGTTTCCAGGCCGATGACCTGCATATGCCCCTCCCCTCGCCTGCCCAGGGCCCCCAAGCGCACGTCGTACCTGAGAAGCTCACCGGGCCCGAAGGGAACGGCTGCCGGTGCCTCCAGGCGAGGCTCGACCCTGGTGGGGAGACGGTCCACTTGTGCCATCAGGACCGGTCCCACCGCCCCGAAGGCCAGGGTGAAAGGGAGCAGAAGGCAGGAGAGGCGGAACCTCATGCACTGTCCTCTTCCGGGGTCCAATCCACCTTTCCCCGAATACGGTTGAGGCCCCGAAGGGTCTGGAGCGGGCTGAAGCGGGTCTTCCGGGTCCGGACGTCGTACCGAAGGCCGAGGGAGACTTCCTCGATCCTCCGGGCGTGGTGGACCGCCATCTCCAGCAGGCCCACATTCGCCGCCCACCCCAGGTGCCGAACCAGAGGAGCGTCCCCCAGGTCACGTATGGCCTTCTTGAGGACAATGACACGGTAGATCCGATACCCGCAGAAGGGGTCCGAAACCGGGCAGGTACTCAGGGATGAGCCGAGAATCCGGGGCGCCGCCCACCTGGCGATGCGAATGGAGAACGGGATACCCTCCCCACCCGGTCCGAAGCTCCCGGCTACCACGTCCGCCCCACCCTCCAATGTCTTCACGAGAGGTACCAGGTCCCGGGGATGCTCGGTGAAATCACCCTGGAGGGTCACGATGGCATCCCGTTTCGGGTAGGGAGCCCTGTCCACCGCGGTCCTGAGAAGCCTCTCCAACGCGGCGGAATACCCCAACCGCTCGTCGGAACGGAACACACGTAGGGGAAGCGCTCTGCGGTAACGCTGAAGCGCCTCCGGAGTGCCGTCCGTGGAGGCATCGTCCAGGACCAGAAGCTCGTAGTCCCGGCCGAACTCTCCCATGACGTTCCGGATTTTCCAGAGGAGGACCCCGATGGTGCTCCCCTCGTTGTGAACCGGAATGGTGATATAGATCACGTTCTGGACTCTCGTTTCTCCTGCCCCCCCACTCCACCCACCCCGTCACGGCCTGGATCTCAGCCTGCCTCCGAAGTCCGCAGCCCCCAGGCAATCTAACCAGGGCGCCCCTATAATACCGAGGGCCCCGAGGCCGGTTCCTGCCAGGTTGGGATCCCTGCCCATGCACCGATGGAGGACCCAACGGCCCCATACAGGGCCGGGGCGAGGGACCCCCGGGCCCCATACCCACGAAGGCACCGGCTGGTTACTCGTCCGGTGGCCGTGTCTTCCACCTCCGGTGTTGCCAGAAATACTGCTCCGGCGTCCGCACGATCTCCTTTTCCAGGAAGCGGGTGTAGACCTCCGTGAGGCGGAAGACGTCCGCCTCCAGATCTCCGGTTGGGGTGAAATCCACCGGGACCACCTCCAACCGATACCTGGAAGGGTAGCCCTCCAGCCGCCGGTTCACCCCCTGGAACACAGGGCTTCCGGTCCGAAGAGGGAAGATCGCGGGGCCCCGGGCCGTGGAGGCCTTCTTCCCGAAGAACTCCACGAAGATTCCTCCCCTCCTCACGTTCTGGTCCCACACGATGGCCACGGCCCGTCCCCGACGGAGAGACTTCAGCACCTGCTTCGGCGCGTCGCCGCGGAGAATCACCGACATCCCCTGACGGGTCCGGGTCTCCGTCAGGTCGGCGTCGAACAGGGGGTTTCGTTGGCGCTGCGCCACGACGTCCAGCGGGAGCCCCCTGGCCGCCAGACCGGCACCGGCGACTTCCCAGTTTCCGAAATGGGCCGTGATCAGGACTGCCCCCGCACCGGCCTCCATCGCCTCCTGAAGGGCTTCGAACCCCGGAATCTCGATACGTTCCAGGATCTCCTCCCGTGACAGCCGGCCCAAAAGAAAGGTCGCCAAAGCCTCCCGGCCCAGGTGGCGAAAAGAGGCCCGGGCTACACGCCGCCGCCAGGCTTCGCTCTCATGGGGGAACGCCTGGCGGAGATGCGCCCGTACCGTCTTCCGCCGAATTCCCAGGACCACCCCCGCCACCCATCCCATCCCCTCTCCCAGGCGGAGGGCCAACTCCTCTGGAAGGAGATGGAGGACGCTCAAGCCCAGGTGGTATCCCAGGTGTTCCAGGCGGTGACGGAGGGTAGGGCGTCTCATGGATGACGGGAGACCGGATTGTCAGGGTCCATTCTAACCGGTCCCTTCGGCCCCGGTGCCTCCCTCCATCTCCGGAACAGGCACTCCGGCCTGGAGGGCAGGTTGCCCGTCGGCGAACTGGAGCTCGTACAGGTGCCTGTAGAGTCCATCCGCCTCCAGGAGCGTCTGGTGGGTCCCCCGCTCCACCAGGCGTCCTGCATCCAGCACCAGGATCTGGTCGGCCCGCTGCACCGTGGAGAGGCGGTGGGCGATGACGAACACGGTCCGGCCCTCCAGAAGCCGGTCGATGGCCTCCTGGACCAACCGCTCCGACTCGGTGTCCAGGGCGCTGGTAGCTTCGTCGAAGACCAGGATGGGCGGGTCCCGGAGGATAGCACGTGCGATGGCCAGGCGCTGACGCTGGCCCCCGGAGAGCTCGGTCCCCCGCTCCCCCACCACCGTGTCGTACCCCTGGGGCAGACGAGAGACAAACTCGTGGGCGTGGGCGGCGCTGGCCGCCCGCTCGATCTCTTCCCCTCCGGGGTTCGCGCTCCCGTACGCGATGTTGGCCCGCACCGTGTCGTGGAAGAGGATGGTCTCCTGAGACACGATCCCCAGCGCACCTCGGAGACCCTTCAGGGGGAACTCCCGGATGTCGGTGCCGTCGATGCTGATGCCTCCTCCGGTCACGTCGTAGAATCGAGCCAGCAGGTCCAGGAGAGTGGTCTTTCCCGCTCCGGAGGGTCCCACCAACGCCACCACCGAGCCCTTCGGTACCCTGAAAGAGATGTTGGACAGCACCGGCTCCCCGGCCCGGTACTCGAAGGAAACGTCGTCGAATACGATCTCGTCCATCAGACCCGGGAACGGTTTCGCCCCCTCAGGGTCCCGAATGTCGACAGGCGCATCCATGAACTCGAAGATCCTCTCCGCTCCCACCAACCCCGGCTGGATGAGGGCCGGGAATTTCGCCAGGTACTTCACGGGGGAATACAGCTTCATGGAGAGAATCAGGAACCCTATGAACTCCGGGCCTGTCAGCTCCTGGGAGACCAGGACCAGGCGAGCTCCGAACCACAGGAGGATCACCGTCCCCACGGCAGAGAGCATCTCCGTGATGGGCGAAGCCAGGGCCCGGAGTCTCTCGGAGCGGAGGAACCGCTGGTAATACCGCAGGGTGAGATCGTGGAACCGGCCCCTCTCGTATCCTTCCGTGGAGGAAGACTTGACCAGCCGGATCCCCGTCAGCGTCTCCTGAATGTGCGTGTTGACGTCTGCGGCCGAGTCCAGGACTCGCCGATCCCTGCGCTTCAGCTTCCGAATGAGAGGGCCCCACACTCCCATGGTGAGGGGGACCACCACGAACGCCACTGCGGTGAGCTTCCAGGAAACGATGACGGCAGCAACCAACACTGTGAGGAATTCGAAGACCGACGAGACGACCTTCCCCAGCTCTTTCGCCACCAGGACCCGGAGCTGTTCCACATCATAGGTGAGGCGGGACAGGATCTGACCCATCTTCGTCTTTCCGAAGAAGGCCATGTCCAGCTCCAGCAGGTGGTCGTACACCCGGTCCCGGAGGTCCCGCGTCACACCCTGCTGGACCCTTGCCATGAGGTAGGTCTTGAGAAAGTCGAAGACGTTCTTGATCGCGAACACCACGAGGAGAAACAGGATGATCCCCTGAATCGCGTCCTCGGGCGCCGCCCGGAAGTCCACCATTCGGCCGATGGTCCCGTTGAGGACTCGGTCCAGGAGGGCGTCTCCGGTGCTGATGCTCTCGGGTCGCGGACCGGACGGATCCACCAGGAGGACGTTCAGGAACGGGATCACCAGGAGGAAGGAGAATGCGTCCAACCCGGCGAAAATGAAGGTGGCCACCACCGCCGCCAGGAAGACCCCGGCGTGGGGTTTCAGGTACCCGAGGATTCGGATGTAGCTCTTCACGAGTTCGCCCGCCCCTTCAGACCATCCGCTCCCTGCGGCGGGGAGTGAGGTGGGCCACGGGAACGATCATCTCTTCCGGCGAGATCCCACCGTGGAGGAAAGAGTTCCGGTACCGGGCCTGGTACTCCCGCAGCTTGGTCGGATACACGAAGAAGTAGTCCTCCATGGCCAGGAGGTAGGTCGTCCCCAACCTCCCCGGGGGAAACCCCAGGTCCTTCTGATCGTTTGTGGCCAGCACGGTCCCCGAGTCTTCCGCCCTGAGGTCCCCGCCGAACTTGTAGCGCAGGTTGGCTGTGGCGTCCTTCCGGGCGAAGACGGTAGCCGGTCGCTGACAGAGGATGGACCCGTGGTCGGTTGTGAACACCACATGGTGCCCCCCTGCGGACGCCTCCTTCAAGACGCTCAGGAGAGTGGAGCGCTCGAACCAGGACCGCGTGATGCTTCGCAGTGCTGCCTCGTCCTTCGCCACCTCCATGAGAATCGGAGACTCGCTTCGACCGTGAGTCATGAGGTCCACGAAGTTGAAGACCAGCGCGATGACGGCCCCCTCCCTCTTGAGGGCAGACCGGACCCGGGCCCGGACTTGTTCCTCCTCCCTGTCGGAGAAGATCTTGTCATAGTGGACGGGGACGTCCCGGCCGGTCAGCCTCTTCAATTGGCCCTTCAGAAGATCGTCCTCGAAAGCGTTCAGACTCCCCTCATCATCCGAGAGGTCCCACCATCCCGGGTAGTTCCTGGAGATCCAATCCGGGAAATGCCCGCTGAATATGGCATTCCTCGCGTATGGCGTGGCGGTAGGAAGAATGGAGAAATGGAGGCGCTCTTCGATCTCGAAATGAGGCGCCAGAAGGGGTGCGATGACCCGCCACTGGTCCAGCCTCATGCAGTCCAGAACCACGAAGAAGACCGGTTTGACACCCAACAACGGGACCAGACACTCCCGGACGATATCCACCGACAGGAGAGGGCCTTCCTCCCCTCCTCTCACCCATCGCGGGTAGTGTTGCCGGATCCAGCTTCCGAAGTCGCGACGGATCTCGGTCATGAGAGAGGCCACGGAATCCATGAGCCCAGGCTCTCCCGCCGTCTCCAACCGGACGTGCCAGTCCACCAACTCCTCGTAGAGAGCCGCGAACTCTCGTGCACTTCGGGCCTCCTGCCTGAGAAGTCCCAACTCCCGGAATCGGGAGGCGAAAGCTTGGGCGGCCCGCTGCTGGCGAATCGCTGATCCCTCCAGGATACGGGTCACCACGGAGAGGACCTGGCGGGGGCTGGTGGGCTTCACCAGATAATCGTCCACCCGGCGCCCGATAGCTTCCGTCATGGTCCGGTCTTCCTCCGACTTGGTCACCATCACGACCCGAGTATGCGGGTCATCCTTTCGGAGAACGTCCAGGACCTCCAGGCCGGAGGTGCCGGGCATCTGCTCGTCCAGGAGGACCAGATCGTAGGGGTTCTCCCTCAGAAGCTCGAGGGCATCGTCGCCGTTCGTGATGGCGTCGACGTAATACCCCCGCTGCTGAAGGAAGAGAAGGTGGGGCCGCAGGAGGTCGATTTCGTCGTCCACCCAGAGGATTCGCTTCGCGCTCGACAACATGGAATGCAAGCTACACAGGGTGGATACGAGATGCCACAAGGAGGCCCGTCTCTAACCTCTGAGCAGACTCCTTACGGCGGAGGACGCCACCACTCGTCCCCGGCCTCGATACGCCTCGTGGTTCTCTTCGATTCGGCGGATGTCATAGAGGTAGTTCACCATAATGCCCGCAGATTGGGCCATACCCCGGGGTGAGACGTCTCCCATCCAATTCAGGCGTTCCACCCTCGCACCGTTGGAGAGGTGGAAGCGTGCGACGGGGTCCAGGGCCCTGCCCCGGGCAATCCTCTCCTCCAGGAGGTACCTCGCCGCGAGGCGAAGGAGGACGGGCCGCAAGAGCGCCTCCACCGACTCCCCCCAACCCCTCTCCCCATCCTTCAGGACCGCTCCGATCCATTCCCGAGGGTCTTCCCCTTCCATCGCCTTCTTGATCCGTTTCGTCTCCCCCGGGAGGAGGACCCCTTCGTCTTCACGAAGGGCCTTCTCGAGCCAGGGGACAAAGCCGGGGAGGGGGGAGAGGGTGCTGAAGGTCTTGAGGCGGGGGAATTCCCCCATGAGCCGGTCCACCACCCTCTTGATGAGGAACCCACCGAAGCTCACCCCGGCCAACCCTTTCTGGGCGTTTGAGATGGAGTAGAAGATGGCGGTGTCAGCGGAAGACGGGTCGAGCACGGGAGCGCCGGGGTCTAGGAGGTCTCGAACGTTCCCGGCCATCCCTTCCACCAGAGCCACCTCCACGAAGACCAGGGGTTCCTCCGGCATGATGGGATGGAAGAAGGCGAAATACCGCCGGTCATAGTCCAACCGGTTCTTGAGATCCTCCCAACTCTCCACCGGGTGCACCGCCTCGTACGCCATGAACTTCTCCAGGAGTGCCCCCGAAGCGGTGTGCCACGAGATTCTGCGGAGCTCCAGGAAGTCCACGTCGAACCAGGAAATCAGGAGTGCCTCGAGATCGTCGTCCAACGACGCCAGCAGTGGGTCCTCTGCCGCCAGAGGGAGAAGATCCGCTCGCAGGTCCACGAGAAATTTCACGCCCTGAGGAAGGGCATTGAACCGGGTCAGGATCCGGGTCCGGGGACTCTCGGCCGCGGAGATGAGTCGTCGACGGGCACGGCGCCGGGTTTCGGGGTCCTCCGCCGTCCGCATCTCCTCCAGCGCACCTTCCGCCCCTTCCACATCCAGGTCGAACTCACCCGCCATGAGACGAAGGAAGTTCTCCCTTCCCGTCCCGTCCAGGGCCAGGTAGGCCCGCCCCAGGGCCGCGGCCCGAGAGCGCGCCAGGACCTCGCCACCCCGGGCCTCCAGGCACTTCGCCATCTGCTGACGGAGGAGAGGCCAATCGTCCGGGGGCAGAGAGGGACGGAGGTTCGCGGCTTCCGCCCCGTATTCCGCCCCGGCGATGAGCTGCCAACGTCGCTGAAGCGAGTGGAAGCTCTGCTTGAGGAGACCCGCTTTCCCTCGAGGTGGCATGTTGGGATCCCCTCACACCGCCTGGCGATCCAGTGCCTTCTTGCGCCTTTCCCAGTCGGGCATGCAGTCCGTGAGATGATCCCAGAAGGCCCGGCTGTGGTTGGGGACCCTCAGGTGGCAGAGCTCGTGCATCAGGATGTAATCCACCAGGTTCAGCGGGAGCTTCACGGCATGAGTATTCATGAGAATCCGCCCCTTCGGGGAACAGCTTCCCCATCGGCTCGTCATTCGTCGGAGGCTCAGGATGGGGGCCCGGCGAAGCTGAAGCGCCGGTGTCGTCCGGATCAGCTTCTGCATGCGGTGTCGGAACACGGCCCGAGCCTCCTCCAGCATCCATCCCTCCACGAGCTTTTCGACCGCCTCCCGCCTCCCGGGGACCGGCAAATGGACCAGAAGCTCATGATCGGTGAGCCACACCCCCTTCTCCTCACCTCGGAAGAGACGAAGTGGGTATCTTCGCCCCAGGTACCTGTGGATCTCTCCGTCGACCCACCTCGGAGGAGGAGGAGGAGCCGGGGCGTCCCGAAGCTCCGCGACCTTCTTCCTGACCCAGCGTCCGTGTTTTTCGAGTGCTTCACGGATCTTCCCCATGGGCGCACGGAAGGGCGCCGTCACAACGACGGCCCCACCGAGCTGGACGGTGATCCCGATGGATCTGCGGGACGAGCGGCGAAGCTCGAACTGGAGGGGGCCATCCTCCAGACTGAGCTCTCCGAAACCTTCGGTGATGGGGGGAGTCACGGTAGGGAGCTACTCAGAGTCGGTATCCTCGCTGGGGTTCCACCCGGGACGACATGGCCGGCCACAGACCTCCCCACTAAGATCTCCACCAGGGGGTCCAGGCTCAAGGCCGGACTCGAGAGGTAGCTCACCTGTTACGCCGCACCACCCCGACCGGGCGCCTCCCGGACTCCGGGGCCTTGGGACCTCCCGCACTGCGGAAGCCGGGACGGGCCTCCCCGATGCCCCTGGTGATTCTCTATGATCTACGCCATCATTCGCCCGGACCCCTGGCTTTACTCCACACCCCCACTGGTTCTCAAGGATCTCAGCCATGAGCCGTTTCCTGCCGCCGCTCCTCGCCCTCCTCCTCATCATCCCGGGCACCGCTGGTGCCCAGCAGGAAGAATCCTATGACTATTGGGCTTTTGACCGGGCCGTCATCCAGCGGGGGGTCCAGGCCATTCTCATGTGCAACGGCCTCTTCACCTCCAACCGCACTCTGGAGCAGGTGTTCCGTCAGGAGCTCGCGTACGTGAGCCAGCCCGTGGGGACCGCTCGCGGTGGAGATTATGTGGTGGACCGGGAACGCCGGGCCGTGGCCGTAGGGGCTCCCGACGGCACCCCGGTCATGCGCGCCGCGTTCCGGGAAGGGATCGGCTGTGTGGTCCTGGCCCCGGACCAGACTTTTGAAGACATCTCCAGCCTCCCCCGCCAGACCCTGGCACCGCCGACTGGAGATCCCGCCTCCATCCCGTGGCCGGATGGAGACCTGATCGCCGACGAGGCCCTCCCTCCCGGCGTAGATCGCGGGGCTCTGGAAGCCGCCTCCGAGTGGGCCTTCCTGAGGGAATCACCGGAGCAGGTTACGATGAGTCTCCTCATCGTGCACGAGGGTCGGATCGTTCACGAGCGATACGCCCCAGGCGTGGACGTCACCACCAGGACCCGGACATGGTCGACGGCCAAGAGCATCGCGGTGACCCTCTTCGGGATCCTGGCGGACCAGGGGCGCATGGCCTTGGACGAGCCCATGGGCTTCGAGTGGCTGCCGCGGGCCGATTCCCCAGAGGCCGATCCCAGGAACGCCATCACCCTCCGGCATCTCCTGAACATGTCCAGTGGCCTCTACCCCGTAGACAACGGGGGTCTGGAATACGCCACGGGCTCCGGGCTGGCATACTGGGCCGGTGCCAGCTCGGTCCGCGGAGCCCTGAGCCGGGCCCTCGTTCGGGAGCCCGGCACTTCCTGGGACTATGAGAACTACGATACCCTCCTGGCGGTCTGGGCTATGCGCTTGGCTCTCGGGGACCATCGCACCTACCTGGAGTTTCCCCGCCGGGCCCTACTGGACCGTATCGGGATGCGAAACACCCTCGTAGGCACGGATCGCTTCGGGGATTTCATCCTCAGCAGCCAGGTCTACACGAATGCCAGGGACCTCGCCCGCTTCGGATTGCTGTACCTCAACAACGGGGTCTGGAACGGTGAGCGGATCCTGTCCGAAGAGTGGATCGATTTCGTCAGGACCCCCGCCCCAGCTACCGCCCAACGTGGGAATCAGTACGGGGGCCAATGGTGGCTCGTCCCCGATAGCAGGACCGACGTTCCGGCAGACGCCTATTCGACGGCCGGGAACCGGGGGCAGTATGTCATCGTGGTGCCCTCCCACGATCTGGTCATCGTACGCCGGGGTCTGGACTACGGGCGCCAGGGGTTCGACCGGTGGGACCTGGTTCGGGAGGTTCTGAAGGCGTTCTGAGGAAGCGGGAGCCCGGGAGCTCACATGCTGATGGTATAGGGGAACCAGGCCGCCACGGGCTCTCCCTCCTTCATGGCGGGGTTGAAGACCCACTCGGCCGCCTCTTCCATGAGGCGGCGGTTGAATCCGTGGTCCGAGGTCGGAGGGTTCAAGCGGGTGGAGTCGGGCACCACGCGCCCCGCCTCGTTCACGAACACCCAGACCTCCACCTGACTGCCTCTGAGCTTGGAGTTCGTGGGGGGAATGATCATCCCTCGGGGGGATGGGGGCACCAGGCGGAAGAACCCCTCCGCGGCGGTTCCGCCGTCGCCCAGTCCCGTGCCACCCTCGATGCCCGGGCCCTCATCCTGCCCGGGGCCCTCTCCGATGAGGGAGGCCAGATCCATGTCAGGCTCGAAATCGAACTCTACGGGCTCTTCCATGTCCAGGGAGATGATGGGGATCCTGGGCGGGATGATGGGTCGAGGGGGGGGGACCGCGAGGTTCATGGCCTGCATCCCCCCGCCGGGGGCGGCCCGGAAATCACCTGCCCTGGGGCCGGCGGCAGCGAAAGGTGAGGGGGGAATGGGCACCGTCTTCCATAAGGTGAAGACCAGGACGTGAACCAACAGGGACACGAGCAGGGCATTGCGGAGGATGCGGCCCTCCGCCTCCTTCCGTTCCTGCACCGACTTGTGCTTTCCCTGATCCATCCCAAGGCCTCGGCCGAAGCTGTCCGGTGTCTTCCGAGCCCCACTCCCGAGACTCACTATTATATACCAGTATATACCAGAAAGGGGGGGGCGGAGTTTCGGTGGGGGGCGGAGGCTCCGCCGGCCGGCCCCGGCAGTCTTCTCCGACCCCCGGGGCCTCCTTGCCAGTCCCCCTCGCCCCGGACAACTTCCTTCTGGCCGGATGGGACCCGCTAGACCGCTTGGCGCCAGACGGCCTTTGGGGACCGGAAGGCAACTCTCCTCTTGTGGAGGCCGTCCGGAGTGAAGCTCTTTCCAGGGGACATGATCCCGAACAGATGACGGAGACAGCGCTGGAAAACGGCCGCCGGCCCCTCCTGGAACGGGCCTCCAGGCTGGCGGTCTACTACGAGCTCACGAAGCCCGGTATCGCTGGATACGTCATGGTGACCGCCGGCGTCACGTATCTCGTCGCCGCCGGAGGACGGGCCGAGCTGGTCCCCGTTTTGTTCACCCTCCTGGGGACGGCCCTGGCCACCGGCGGAGCCCTCGCCCTCAACCAGTTCGTGGAGTGGGAGCTGGACGCCCTCATGGAGCGCACACGCTCTCGCCCCATCCCTTCCGGGCGGATGGGGCCCATGGAGGCACTCCTCTTCGGGAACATCCTCACTGTGGGAGGGATCGCAATTCTCTACGTCGCGGTGGGCTGGCTACCGGCGGCGCTTACCGCTCTTTCGGCCCTGAGCTACAACCTCCTCTACACTCCCCTCAAGAAGGTCTCCTACATCTCCACCCTTGCCGGTGCCTTTCCAGGGGCAATGCCCACCCTGATCGGATGGAGCGCCGCTACCGGGACACTGACCCTCGGGGCCGGCACCATCTTCGCCATCGCTTACCTCTGGCAGCTCCCTCACGTTCTCTCGCTGGGATGGCTCCTCCGGAAAGACTACGCCAGGGCGGGATTCTACCTGATCCCGAAATCCGACCCGGAGGGCCGGCGTATCGCCTGGCACATCACCGCCTTCTCCGCCACGCTTCTCCTGGTGGGAGCGGTCCCCACGTGGGTGGGGGTCACGGGATGGGTGTACCTGGTGGGGATGCTCCTCCTGGGCACGTTCCTCCTGATCCTCGCCCTGGGCACCGTGAAAGAGGGCCGTCTCACCACTGCCGCCGCCAGACGGGTCTTCCTGGCCTCTCTGGTCTACCACCCCCTCTTCCTCCTCTTCCTGCTCCTGGATGCCTTGCCCCTGTAGAGGTGAGACGCGAACATCACCGGCAGGCGGACGTCACCGGGGGCCGAACCCGCTGGGAGGCCGCGGTGCCCGTGAGGGCGTTCTCCTCTGCTCGCTGGCCTCGGTTGCCGCTTCCCAAATGCAAGGGATTCTCAAGATGCTCCCGATTTCCCGGACCCTTCGGATGCGCCTGGGGCGCCCTCTTCCTCTTCTCCCATCCATCGCCCTGGCCCTCGCCCTCCTGCCCACGACCACCATGAGCCAAGCGACGAATCGACCTAGAGCCCGTGAGCTGGGCATGGACATCGGCGTCTTCCCCACCGGCGTCCTCAATACCATCACGGATGTGGAAGGCGTCCGGGTGGGCCAGGTGACGGTGTGGGAGGGGGAGGACGTCCGCACCGGGGTCACCGCCATCCTCCCCCATCCCGGGAACATCTTTCACGAGAAGGTTCCGGGAGCCGTGATCGTGGGGAACGGCTTCGGCAAGCTCCTGGGCGTCACTCAGGTCCGGGAGCTGGGGGAGATCGAAACCCCGATTCTCCTCACCTGCACCCTCTGCGTGTGGAAGGCAGCCGATTTCATGGTGGAGTGGCTTCTGGAAAGGGAAGGGATGGAAGCGGTCGGTTCCATCAATCCGGTGGTGGGGGAGACGAACGATGGGGGGCTGAGTGACATCCGGAGCCGACCGATTCGCCCCGAGCACGTCCGACAGGCCCTGGAGTCCGCCACGTCCGGGCCTGTGGAGGAGGGAACGGTAGGGGCCGGCACGGGGACCCAGGCGTTCGGGTGGAAGGGAGGGATCGGCACCAGCAGCCGGGTACTCCCGGAGGCACTGGGAGGGTACACCGTGGGTGTCCTGGTCCAGTCGAACTACGGAGGGATTCTGACCATGGGTGGGGCGCCGGTGGGAAGGGAGCTGGGTCGGTACGCCTTCCAACGCATCGTGGAAGGGGGGGCGACGGCGTCTGTGGATGCCCCGGGAATTCCTTCCTCTACACCGGAGAGCCCGGCTCCTCCGGAGGAAGACGGATCCGGGATCCCGGACGCCCAGGGAGGTTCCATCATGATGGTGGTGGCTACCGACGCCCCCGTGGACTCCCGGAACCTGGAGCGCCTGGCCCGGAGAGCCCTCATGGGACTCGCCCGGACGGGCTCCTCCGGAGGCAACGGGTCCGGTGACTACGTCCTGGCCTTTTCCTCTGCCCAATCGGTTCGCCGCACCCCGACCCGGGATGCTCGGCAGATCCTGGACCTGCCCAACGATGCCATGGCCGGGCTGTTCCAGGCCACCATCGAGGCGACGGAGGAGGCCATCTACAATTCCCTCTTGAAGGCCACGACGGTGACCGGGAAGGGAGGGCGGACGGCGGAAGCGCTGCCCATACCCGAGACGACGGAGATCCTCAGGAAGTACGGGGTTATCAAAGAATAGGCCTGACCCGTTTCTGTCCCCCCGGGTGGGGAGTGATGGTCAGGCTCGATTGCCCGGCGTGGCCGACACGCGTCATCGCCAGGCGTTTTCCCATTGAACGTAATGGACGGTCTTCACTCCACCCCGCTGGAGGACCTCGAGACCGTCGGGTTTTCGGTACGGATTTCGGAAGAAGACGTGCGTCACGTTTGCCTGGATGAGCAGCTTGGCACACATCACGCATGGACTCGCCGTCACGAAGGCGACCTTCCCCCTCACATGCCCGTCGGCCTTCACCACGGCGTTCTGTTCAGAGTGGATGCATCCGCAGGCACCGGGCGTGTCGGTGTCGCACTCGTTCGGAAACCCCCGGGCGTTCCCGTTGTATCCGAGGCCCAGGACGTGCTCCAACGTCCGATCCGTGATCACGGTCCCGACCTGGAGCCGAGCACACGTGCTCCTCTTGGCAAGCTCCTCCGCCATCCTCATGTAGACCTCGAACAGAGGAATTCGGTCCACCACGTACCGACGGACCTCCTCCTCCGACACGTCCACTGCCAGGTTGAGGGGGTGGTCGTTCTCGGTGACACCGTCCTTGTAGAGGATGGGCATGGCCAAGGCTCCGGAGGTTCAGAGGAATCGCCGCTGGTCATCGGGTATTGGAGAAGAAGTCTGGGGCGTAGGCAGCATGGGGGAAAGGGGAAGGACGCGAGGAAGGACACGATGGAGCGCCGGGCAGGCCATCTTCATGCTCCCAGGGGCGCTGATTCCCGGTGGCGGGAGATTCAGGAGGTCAGCGCCCCCAAAAGCCGGATGCCGGTATGTGCCCCGGCCTGGCTAGAGCAGGATGGTCGGCAGGGCCAGACAGCGGCACGCTCTTCTCAGGCAACACAGTAGCCTGAACATGGTTGCCTCCTTTCCAGTTGAGCCCCCTGGGCGGCCCGACGGGGGAAGCGGGCCGCCCCATGGGAGGGGAGCTGTTTACGCCACGTAACCGGCGGCATCCAACACCGGGTACATCAGAAGTGCGAAAGCTCCGAAGTAGGCCAGCACGACGCCCAGGGCCTCGGCTGCCCAAAGGGCTTTCTTCCTCATCCTGGTCTTCTCGCTCTTGTTCATCGTTTCTCCCCTTTCCGACGGTTCACGCCCGTCTCTGGTCTTTCCTGCCGGATCCTTCAGGCCACGGAGATCATAGGACGCCGAGGAGAAGGAGAACGGCTGTCAGCCCCCCGAGACTCAGTGGGAGGAGGATGGCCTCCCAGAGGCCCCGGCGTGTCCTCTCGCTCAAGCGGATCATCCTTGCACCCTATCGTTGGAGTCGATTCTCCGGCACTGGATCGTGACCCAAGTCTAGGAAGGGGGTCTCAGGTGGGGCTCAGACTCGCCTCAACTTCCAGAGCCCAAATCAGAAGGAAATCAGAAGAGATCATAAGCCGTTGCTGAACAACGGCTTGGGGGTTCCGGCATTTGTGTGGAATGGATGTGGGCTCGCCCCGCATGCCCCGTTTCCATCGATGGGGCCCTATACCGAGACGGGGATTCGGGAGAAGACCTCTTCCAGCGTAGTGCGTCCACGGTCCTGGGCATACCACGCCCGCAACCTGGGATACCGTTCCTCCTTGGGGAGGGTTTTGACCTCCCGAAGGAAGAGAGCCTGGAGTGGAGCGGGCCGTGGGCCCCACCACGCGACTTCCCGGAAACCCTCGTCCAGGATCATGACCACGGGAATCGAGCGCGTCCCCTCGGTGAGATGAGCATCCATGAGGTCCGGATTCTCGTCCCTGGAGAGGAGCCTCAACTCCAGGCTGGGGGTCGCTTCGGCAAGCTTCGCCAGGTAGGGCACGGAGTTCGCGCCGTCACCACACCAATCTTCCGTCAGGACGAGAAGGTGCCAGGTCGAATCGATCTCCTTCGCCCGGCGCAGGAGGTCGTCCGGCACGCGGGCCCGGTTGTAGATCCCTCTCCATGGGTGCAGACTTCGGACCTCCTCCAAAAAATCCTCGAAGGTGGCTCCGAGGATGAACCTGTCCCTCATGGATGCTCCTGAACGCACCTTGGCCGTTCTCCTTCCGTTCATTCTCCAGGGGGACCCGTGTCCTCTTCCCCGGATTCCCTTCGCCGACGGGGGTCCTCTCGCCGTCGGGCTTCATCAGGGGTGCTGGGTATCCCCCGGCAAGCGCTTGTGGCCCGGGTGGCCCGGCCCTCTGCATCCCCGTCCGACGATCGGCTGAGCACCTCCTCCCGGACGATCCCCACGGACTGCGGAGCTTCGATCCCGAGGCGAACGCCACCCCCGTCGGTGCCCAGGACGACGATCCTTACCCCTCCGTCGATGAGAATTGCTTCCCCCGCCCGGCGTGTGAGAATCAGCATGCGGTTCCGTTCCCACCTCTCCGAAGGCACACGAAACAATCTCTCGGCCGAACCGAGAGATGAGCCCGCGAGGAAACCTACGCCGGGCGTCAGCTCCAGGGAATGTTCGCCCTGGCCACCTTTCGCCTCTTGTTGGGGTCCATCTCCCGTTTTCGGAGGCGGATGCCGTCGGGGGTGATCTCGATCAACTCGTCGGGTTCTATGAACTCCATGGCCAACTCCAGCGTGAGCCTCCTGGGAGGCTCGAGCTTGATGTTCTCGTCGGATGCGGTGGTGCGAACGTTCGACGCCTTCTTCTCCTTGCACACGTTTACGTCCATGTCTCCGGGACGGACGTGCTCTCCCACGATCATCCCACCGTACACCGGATCTCCCGGGGTCACGAACATCGTCGCCCGTTCCTGCAGGTTGAACAGGGCGTATCCCACCGCCAGTCCCTCCCGATCCGCCACCAGGACCCCCCGCTTCCGTCCCACGAGGGGCCCGGCCCGGGCCCCGTATTCCAGGAAACGGTGATGCAGGATCCCCTCTCCCCGGGTGTCCGTCATGAATTCGGAGCGGTATCCGAAAAGCCCCCGGGTGGCGATCCTGAACTTGAGGCGCGTGGTCCCTCGGTCGTTGGGACGCATCTCCTCAACGGATCCGCCCCGGGCTCCCATCTTCTCCATTACGACCCCCACCATCCCCTCGGGCACCTCGATGACCACCTCCTCATACGGCTCCTGCCTCTCCCCTCCGGGACCTTCCCGCATGATCACTCTGGGGCGGGACACCTGGAACTCGTATCCCTCTCTGCGCATGGTCTCCATGAGGATCGTGAGGTGAAGCTCGCCCCGGCCCGACACGGTGAAGGTGTCGGGAGAGTCCGTCTCCTCCACCCTCAAGGCCAGGTTTCGCTCCAACTCCCGGAAGAGGCGTTCCCGGACTTGACGGCTGGTGACGTACTTCCCGGCCCGCCCGGAGAAAGGGGAATTGTTCACGGAGAAATCCACCGAAAGGGTGGGCTCCTCCACGGCGATACCCAGGAGGCGCTCCCGGGACTCGAAGCTGGTGAGGGTGGTGCCGATCTCCACTCCCTCGATCCCCGCCAAGGCCACGATATCCCCCGCGGCCGCGGCCTCCATCTCCAGGCGCTGGAGACCCGCGAACTCGTAGAGCTTCACGACCCTCCCCTCTCCCACCTCTTCCTCCGTGTCCACCGGCCCGGGAGGCCCGAAAGGTAGCAGAGCCACCCGATCTCCAACTTCCACGCCTCCCCGCTCGATGCGGCCGATGGCGATCCGACCGACATAGGGCGAGAAATCCAGGGTGGAGACCAGCATCTGGAACGCCCCCCCGGGATCTCCGGGAGGGGAGGGCAGGTGGCCCAGGATCGTCTGGAAGAGAGGCGTTAGATCCCGGCCGCCGGATGCCGGCTGCCGTTCCGCAGTTCCGAGGGGCCGGGCCCATGACTCGGACTCCGCCAGATCGGTGGTGGCCCACCCTGACCGCCCGGAGGCATAGACGAACGGGGCGTCCAGCTGAGCCTCGTTGGCGTCCAACTCCAGGAAGAGCTCCAGAACCTCGTCGTGGACCTCCCTGGGCCGGGCATCGGGGCGATCCACCTTGTTGATGACTACGATGGGGAGGAGGCCGAGCTGCAACGCCTTCCGGGTGACGAAGCGAGTCTGTGGCATCGGGCCCTCGGCGGCATCCACGAGGATGAGGACCCCCTCCACCATCCGGAGTATCCGTTCCACCTCCCCCCCGAAGTCGGCGTGGCCCGGGGTATCCACGATGTTGATCTTCACGTCCCCCCAGTGCACCGCGGTGTTCTTCGAGAGGATGGTGATGCCCCGCTCCCGCTCCAAGGGGTTGGAATCCATGACGCGCTCGGCCACTTCCTCGTTCGCCCGGAAGATCCCGGCCTGCCTGAGCATCTGGTCCACCAGGGTCGTCTTCCCGTGGTCTACGTGGGCGATGACCGCCACGTTCCTAATCTGCATGCTTCCTTCCTCACGAACCGGCGCTAGGCCGGAGCTCTATCAGTCTCCCAGGACGTAGCCGAAGATCAGGGGTGCCACGATGGTGGCATCGGATTTGACCAGGAACTTCGGCGTATCCACCGACAGCTTGCCCCAGGTGATCTTCTCGTTGGGGACGGCACCGGAGTAGCCGCCGTACGAGACCTCGGCATCGGTAATCTGGCAGAAATACCCCCAGAATGGGGTCTCCTGCTGAAGGTCCTGAATGATGCTGGGTACCACGCAGATGGCAAAGTCCCCGGCAATCCCCCCTCCGATCTGGAAGAAACCGACGGATGGAAGTCCCTGCTTCTCTCCGTTGTTGTCCAGATACCAATCCATGAGGTGGTGGAACTGCTCCGTTCCCGTCTTCACGCATTGATGATGGGCGATGTTCCCCAGCTTCACGTTTGCCCCAAACATGTTGCCCATGGTGGAGTCCTCCCACCCCGGGGCGTAGACAGGAATCCCCGCCTCCTTTGCAGCCAGGAGCCAGGAGTGGGATGAATCGGTCTGATAGAACCCGGGAAGATCCGGATCGTCCAGGACGCTATACATGAACTCGAAGGGAAACCTCCTCTCACCGGACTCGGCTGCGGCAGCCCACCGGTCCACAAGCCGCTGCTCCAGGTGGCGCATGACGTCTTCCGGAATACACGTGTCCGTCACCCGGTTCATGCCCCGGTCGTAGAGCTCCTTCTCATCCAGTGCCGACAGGGCCCGCCAGTCCGGAATCACCTCGTACTGGTCGTGGGCCAGGAGGTTGAAGACGTCTTCCTCAAGATTGGCTCCGGTGCACGAGATGGCGTGGACCTTACCGGCCCTTATCATTCGGGCCAGGATGATGCCCAACTCCCCCGTGGACATGGCGCCGGCCAGGGACACCAGCATCTTCCCCCCGGCATCCAGATGGGCCTCGTAGGCCCGGGCGGCATCCAGCGCCTCTCTGGCGTTGAAATGCCGGAAGTGCTTTTCCATGAACTCCCTGATCGGCCCCATCCTACTCTCCTTGAGCGTCGCCATCACCACGAGGAAGCTAGGCACACCGGCGACAGAACGCACTATTGGCCGCAGTTCCCGGGGCCTCGGCGGGGAATCAGAGACTACCCGGTGACCGTCGGCCGCGCCCGGAAACCCCTCCGGCAAGGGGGCCCCCTCCCGGCGGCGGGCTCGCCTGGACACCGGGCATATTCACGCTCTACCTTCCAGCGGAATCCATGAAGAGTGACCAACTCACCGGCTTCGGCCGAAGGTGGGCCGCGCTCTCCGCCTTCTGCAGGGCAGGGCTCGCGGCGATGCTGTCCCTCGCCCTCATCGTCGGCTGCGGGCCCGGGGACGATGTCGCCCATGCCTCTGGAGAGGGAGCTCCGGCACCTTCCCGAGGGGCCGAGGGCGACAGCGTCCGGGGAATACCCCCCGAACCCCCGGAGCTTCGGACGGCGGATACTCCCTCCCGGGATTCCATCACCCTCGCCGCAGGCGCACCCCCACAGGATTCGGTGCCCTCCGCATCTCCCGAGGCCATGGCGCCCCCCACGCCCCCCCAGGACTCCACCTCATCCGGCAGCATCGCGACACGCCTGGCGCGGGTCGAAGCCGAGAACGACAGCCTCAGGGTAGCCCTGGGTACGCTCGTGGATCTTCTGGCATCGGGCACACGGGACCCGAATCTCCAGCCACCGGAGGCCACGGGTCAGGTGTCGCCGGCGGATTCGGCCCGCGGTGGGAGCGAGATCCTGTCCGTGGACGCTCAGCAGGTCCAACATTGGGGCTTCCGCATCGTCGTAGCGACTCTCTTCCTCATCCTCTTCGGGGGGTTCATCCGCCTCGTGATCTGGGTGCTGGACAAGCTCGCGGAGCGGAACGCGAAACGGCGGCTCTTCTTCAAGCGTCTGGTCCCCATCGCCAGGATCTCCCTCTGGTTCCTGGCCATCCTCTTCGCCTCCATGGTGATCCTCCGGATCGAGGCACAGGGCCTCATCGCCGCGGGCGCTGCCGTGGGCGTCGCCGTGGGCTTTGCCGCCCAGGATATCCTGAAGAACATCTTCGGTGGGCTCATCGTCCTCTTCGACCAGCCCTTCCAGGTGGGGGACAAGATCTCCGTAGCGGGAACCTACGGAGAGGTGGTCTCCATCGGGCTCCGGTCCACGCGGATCGTCACGCCGGACGACAATCTGGTGACGGTGCCCAACGCCCAGGTGGTGGACGGTCAGGTGGCGAATGCCAACGCAGGTGAGCTCAACTGCCAGGTCGTAACCGACCTCTATCTCCCGGGCTGGGTGGACGAGGCTCGGGCCAAGAGAATCGCCTTCGAGGCCGCGGTAACCTCGAAGTACGTTTACCTGAACAAGCCCGTGGTGGTTCTCGTCAAGGACGAGTTCAAGGAGACCTTCCTCACCCACCTGAAGGTGAAAGCGTACGTCCTGGATCCCCGGCACGAGTTCCTCTTCATGAGCGACGTTACGGAGCGGGCCCGGGTTGGGTTCCGGGAGGCCGGCCTCCTGGGGCCCATGCACGGGGTCCGAGCCTACATCGATCTGGACCGTTTCCCGGAGGGTGCACCCGAGGGCGAAGGGGGAGAGGAAGGGGAGGACGAATGAAAGACCCCCGTCCACCCCGGGACATCGTCGAGCTCCGCAGGGGGCAGGCGCTTCTGGAGGAGGCATTGGCCGGTCTCCAGACGCGCCTGACGGATCACCGGGAGGCCTTCTTTGAGAGCCTGGAGACCTCCCTCAACGCTCCCATGAGAGAAGCCTTCTCCCGGGCCGGGGAAGCCCACGAGCAACTCGCCCTCGAAGCTGGTCTCGCAACGGAGGAAGGGGAGGTCCCGGAGCCCGACGCCCTCGCGGGGGCCGCGTTGACCCGATGCAGGGAAGGCGTGCGTCTCCGGGTCCTGGAGCCCCTGCAGTCGGCCCTCAAGGAGATGGAGATCGGTGCGGAGGTCGCCCGACGATGGCAGGGCTTCCGGGACGGACTTCCGGGTCTGGCTGATTCCCTCCCCAATCTCATATACCGGCCGGAGCCTGACGATCTCTTCGGCGAACGCGCGGTGGACGGACAGATCACGGCGTTCCGAAAGCGGGTGGTGCGGGGATGGCGGGGGGTGAGGGGGTCCTTCTCCGGCCTTGCACGGTGGATTCTCCGGTTCGCGGGAAGTGAACGGGCCCAGCCTCTTCCACCGGTGCAGACCGTTCCCCTCCGGGCCCTGGCCAGGGAGTGCCTCCTGGGCACTTTCCCCCTCCGACTGGAGCCCTTCGTCGAAGATATCCAACAACACCTCGCCCGCCCCGTCGCCGCCGTGGAGACCGCAGTGGCCGCGTGGACCGCGGACTGGTTCTCCGCCGAGGAGGCCATCCGCGTGGCCGAGGGTCACCTGGGAACCCGCTTCCAGGAGGAAGTCTCCAGGGACCTCTCCCCACCCGACGAAGCGTCGGCTCCCGCCACCGGTGAAGACCTCGAGGCAGAAGCTCCGACGGAGGGCGAGTCTTCGCCCCCACATCAGGATCAGTCCGTCCTCCTGGAAATCTCCCGGAACCTGGGAGATGCCCTTGAGGCAGGCGCAGCTCTGTCGGCTCCTGCAGGCGCCGAGGCCGGAATTCATGAGGCCATGGAACACGAGTGGGACCGCCTTCTGGAGGCGATCCGCGTTGCCGGGTCCTTCCAGGCTACTGCGGGGTCCCGGACGGACAGAAGGCGGGTGGAGCGTCTTCTGGAGCGGGGGAAGGCTCGGGCCAGGGTCTGGGAAGCCTGGCACCAGAACGCCCCGGAACGACTCTTCCTCTCGGTCCTCCTCCTTCGGCTCCGGGAGACCCTGGCCCAGGCGAGCAGCCACCTGATGGGACGCATCGTGGAGGAAGCCCTGGCCCCACTGGTCGCCTCATGGAAAGAGGCGCGCGGGGAGCTTCAGGAGATGGAAGAGGAGGCGGCAGCGGTCTTCTCGGGGGAAGGGATCTCGGGAGACACCCAGGAGCTCGCCCGAGTGGTGGATGCCCTCCGGGTCCGGGCCGAGGCCCGGGTGGGCCCGGGGCTGGCCCAGGTGATGGAGGAGGTCGCACCCCTCAGGACCGTCCGGCAGGTCGGCGACCGGGTGGCCGGGGACCTGTCCGATTCCCTCAGATACCTCCCGGAATCCATTCCCGTGACCCCTGTCCAGGAGGACGAGCATCGGGTAATCCCCACCGTCACGGTGCGGCACGTTCCATTCCGGGAGACGGTCCTCCAGACCGTGGACGTGCTCAGGCTCGAAGCCCTTCGGAACTCCACCCAGCCGCTGACCGAATTCCTCCAGGGCGCTGCAGAGGAGTCTAGAGAGATCCCCAACATCGTCTCCTTCAACCTGACGGCCGCCCGGGACGAGCTGCTCACCCCTCCTGAAGGACCGCTGGAGCCCGTTCTGGAGGACGCCCGCTCCCTCACGATGGATGGGTTGGTCCGCACGGCCAGTGGCGTGGAAACCCTTCTCAGGGGGCTGTTGGGACCATGGACGGAGTTCACACGGGAGGCCGACGACCTCCTCAGGAGAAGCTTCAACGAGATCCACGCCCGAGCCGTCGCCGAAGGAGCCGTCCAGGAGCAGATGCTGGACCTCCGGGCCCGGGCCCGGGCGTGGATTCGCCGCGGCGGGGACCGGGCCAGGGAGTGGGCCCGCTGGCTGGAGAAGCGGGCGTCCCGTTCGCTTCGGAGGTGGCGGGCGCGGGGAGCGAGGCTGGTGCATCTGGGGCGGGCCGCGGTGGGGACCCCTGTCACACAGGAGGGGGAAGCTGAGCGGGCCATGGAGACCCTCCGGGGAATCCCCCAGCTCCTGGATTCCCTCCCCCTGGTCTACCGGCGGCTCTATTCCTTCCAGCCCGTATCGGACCCGAACCTCCTTGTCGGGAGGGAGACCGAGATGGAATGGGTGGCCCGGCGCCTGGCGGCGTGGAAGGGTGGCGCGGGGATCCCATGCCTCCTGACCGGTCCGGTGGGCGTGGGGCACACCAGCTTTCTGAACGTCCTTGCCGCCAGGCACCTGGAGGGGTATCGGGTCTCTCGGGTGACCCTGGATCACCGCATCTCCACCGAGGAGAGCTTGGCACCCTTCCTGGCGGAGGCTCTGGACATCGGGGACCAGGACCCATGGACGCTGGCCCGCCTCGAACGGCACCTTCTCGAGGATTCCGCTTTCCAGCACCCGTCGGCGGTCCTCCTGGAGCACCTGGAGCACCTCTTCCTCCGGGTCCCCGGCGGTACCGACCTCCTGGAGAGCTTCATCTGCCTCCAGGCTCGGACCTCTGGGCGGGTCTTCTGGATATCCAACACCTCCGGCGCCGCCTGGAAGGTCCTGGAGAAGAGCGAGCCCAGGGCCGCTGCACTCCTGACCCAGCACCCCCTACCGACCCTCTCCAGGCCGGATCTGGAGAGTCTCATCATGGTTCGGCACCGGCGGAGCGGACTTCCGGTGGAGTTCGTTCAGCCCGGCGACCTGAACCCCCTGATTCGAAGACGGCTACGGCGCACCAGGGGAGACAAGGCGAAGCAGGAGATCATTCGGGAGGACTTCTTCGACCGGATCTTCCGAATGAGTGAAGGCAACGTGGCCATGGCGATCCTGCTCTGGCTCCGTGCCGCGGACTTCTCCTCCCGGGAAGGCTGGCTCCGCGTCGTGGCACCGCGTCCTCTCCGTTTCGCCTTCCTGGAGGAGTTGGACCTGACGATGGACTTTGCCTTGAAGGGATTCCTGGAGCACGGAAGCCTCACGTTGGAGGAATACGGGAAGGTCTTTGGCACGGGACCACAGGAGGCTTTCCAGGTATTCGAGACCCTTCGAAGCCGTATGCTCCTGGAGTCCCTCGGCACCCGGGGAGGCCTACCATCCCCGCTGGAAGGGGTGCGGGAAGGGGAGCGCTACCGCGTCCCGGGCATCCTGAGTCAGGTCGTGGCCAACCGGCTGAGGAACCGAAACATCCTCCATTGACCCGGGGGCGGGAGAGCGGCTCCCGTGCCCGGATCCACGGTCCGGCCCGGGGCGACGGTGCGGCTCCGGGGACGGTGCGGCTCGGGGCGACAGGCAAGCGGGACGGGTCAGGCCCTCACCGCCGGAGCTCTTTTCGCAGCACTTGCCCCGCCAGCACCCCAGTGAATTCGCCATCCCGAATGGCGGCCTGGCCATTCACGAAGACGTGCACCATCCCCTCGGCAAGCTGGTGCGGATCCGTGTAGGTCCCCTTCTCCCGTGTCCGGGCCAGGTCGAAGACGACGACATCGGCGGCCATGCCCTCCCGGATGAGCCCCCGATCCGGGATGCGATAGACCTGGGCCGGAAGCGAGGTCATGCTCCGGATGGCAAACGCCAGGTCGATGACCCCCCTCTCCACCACGTATTCCCGGATCTTCCTTGGGAAGGACCCGTAGGACCTGGGATGGGGAACCCCTTCTCCCCATGGCACCAGGTCCCCGTCGGAAGAGGTCATGGTCCATGGCTGGACCATGAAGGTCTCGATGTCCTTCTCGTGCATGTTGAAGGAGACGATGGCGGGGCTGCCCACCATGAGGAGCTCGATGGAGAGGTCCAGAGGATCCATCCTCCGCTCCGCAGCGACCTCGGAGAGGAGACGACCTTCGATGGACGGATCCTGAGGGAATCGCCGGAACTGGATGCGGTCCGCCCCGCCCCTTCTCGCGAGATTATCCACCATTTCCTCCCGGATCCGAGCCCGGGTGGGCGGATCCTCGAGGCGCGCACGGAGAGAGTCGCTCCCGCCAACCTGTGACCACCGCGGAAGGAGGGCCGCGGACAGCCCCGTGGCCGAAGCTGCCCAGGGATACTGATCCGCGTAGAGCTCCACGCCCTCCGCCCGGGCCCGCTCGACACGCTGGACGATGGCCTGGGAAAAGCCCCAGACGTTGGGCCCGAGGACCTTGGCATGGGTGATGACTCCTGGAATCCCAGCTTCCCGGGCAACCGTAATGACCTCCTCGACGGCGGCGACGACGCCGACGGTGTAGTCGGCCTCGTCCCTTATGTGACTCTGGTAGGGGACGTCGAACTCTGCCGCAACCTTCGCCAACTCGACGTGTTCCCGGGTGTCGGAGTAACTTCCCGGCACATAGAACGGTCCCGCCGAGAATCCCCAGGCGCCCTCCTCCAGGCCGGCCCGAAGAAGCCTCTTCATCTCCTCGAGATCCTGATCCGTCGCCAGGCGGTCTTCCATCCCGATCACCGCCTCTCGAAGAGACCCATGACCCACCATCTGCCCTACGTTCACCCCCAGGCCGTCCCGAAGGAGCGCTTCCCTCTGCTCCGCCAGGTCCAGGGGGCTGCGCCCGTCGGGGTTCGCCAGGATCATGGTCTGACCCTGGGCGAGCAGAGGCCGGGCGTGGCTGAGCTCCGACGTGGCGAGCCCACCCCCCGCATGCGTATGGGTATCGATGAACCCGGGGGCCACGACCAAGCCCGTGGCGTCGATCTCTGTGGTGGCGGTGGCACCCGCGAGGGGACCGATGGCGGCGATCTTCCCGTCCCGAAAGGCCACATCGGCCGAGAACCAGGGGTTCCCGGTGCCGTCGAACACCATCCCGTTCCGAATGATGACGTCGTAGTGTTCCTGGGCGACTCCCGGAAGGAAGGAGACCAGGAGAAGGACCACGGCGAAGGAGAGCTTTCGAGCCATGGGATGAATCCCTGTGTTTGCGGTTGCCGTTCAGCTCCCGGACTCGCTCAAGCCCGAGGGATCACGCGCCCCAGCAGGACTGGAGCCAGGAGCGTCGTCAGGAGCACCAGCACCCACACGCGACCTGCCAGGAGATCGTAGTCGTGGAGAAGCCGGCTCCATGGATGCCCCATCACAAAGTGGCCGAATACAAACTCGAAGGCCACCGTGAGGCCGGTCCACCCGAACCCGAGAGCCCACAGGGACCGAACCTCCAGGCCGGGCACGACCCAGGAAAGAGAAATCCCGATGACAGTGGCCATGAGGGCAACCGCCAGGGCAGTGCCCAGGAGGTGGGAGGCCTGTGGCCCCACCCGGGGCGTGAGCACCCCCTCACGGAAGACGGCCAGTACGAGGGCCGTGACAAGGAGTAGAAGCCATACGGTCAATGCCCTGATCACCATCTCTCTACTCCTGGCGTACAGGAAGCCGCGCCCTGGGCCTCGCCCAGGGCAATGCCTCCCCGGTCAACGGGTCACCATACATTGACGGTCCAGACCATCCACGGGCCAGACCATCTGCGGTCTTGAGGGTCTCAACTTGGCTCCCCATGGACTGAACCTGCCAGTGCTCTCGTCCCGGGGCACGTTTCCCCTGAACCGCTCCAGGCACGGCCCCAGGGTGCCTCCATCTTCCAGGAGGGTTTCCTCTTCGGCATGCGACTCTGACTTGTCGCGTCAGGGCCCCGGGTCCTCCTGACCTGCCCCGTCAGGGCCCCGGGTCCTCCAGCGCCTCCAGAGCCCGGAAGTAGATCTCGTCGGGGATGTCGTCCTCCCGCTTCCACCGGGCACCGGCGGTCCATCCATCGGGCTCCACTCCCCGGC
>Ga0316577_10000049_pt1 | contig 27873 bp, 23 predicted proteins | sample S5NA_FD_203073 | JGI IMG/M metagenome (GOLD analysis project Ga0316577, IMG submission 203073) | Rhizosphere microbial communities from salt marsh grasses in Alabama, United States - S5-7_050615r2r1 | ecosystem: Host-associated > Plants > Roots > Rhizosphere | place: USA: Alabama | collected... | reverse complement strand
TGCGCCCCACAGGGCTCTTTGGAAGGGAGCCATCATGAAGCGCCTACTACAACCCCGTTGGATCGCGATGGTGGTTCTGGTCGGGCTGCTGCTGGCAAGTCCCCTCTATCTGAAGAACTCGCCCTATCAAATGGCCATCGTGACCGGCGCCTTCTTCTACGCCATCCTGGCCTCTAGTTGGGCACTGTTGGCGGGCATCGCCGGCCAGTTCTCCTTCGCCCACATGGCCCTCACCGGCATCGGCGCCTACACCGCCGGCATACTGGGCCGCGATCTAGGCACGACGCCGCTGCAGGGCATCATCGCCGGGACAGTAATGGCCGGTCTGGTGGGGCTGATCATCGGCATCCTCTGCCTGCGCTTGCGCGCCGCCTACCTGGCCCTCTTTACCATCGCCTTCTCCGAGATCCTGCGCATTTGGCTCCTCACCGAATTCCAGTTCACCGAAGGCAGCAATGGCCTGCGCCTCGACAAGCTGTGGGAGGGCATCAGCGGCGTGCAGGAGTATTATGTCATGCTGGTCCTACTCCTGGCATCCATGGCCCTGATGTATTGGTTGGCCGGTTCCCGCTTTGGCCTCTTTGTCCGGGCCATGCGCGAGGACGAGGAGGCCGCATCGGCCATGGGTGTAAACGTGGTGCGCTACAAGGTATTGATCTTTGTCGTCACCAGCCTCATCGTCGGCCTGGCCGGCGCCACCTTCTACCACCAGGTCGGCATCGCAACCCCCAACACCATGGAGATCCTGCAGATGTCGCTGGTCATCGCCATGGCCGTCATCGGCGGCATGGAAAGCTTGCTAGGCGCAGCCATCGGCGCCTTCTTTAGCCGCGTCAGCCTGGAGCTGCTGCGCGAGATCAGCCTCTTTGGCTTCACCATCGAGCTGGGTGCCTGGCGCTATGCCGCCTTTGGCCTACTGTTGCTCTTCACCCTGCGCTTTGCCCAGAACGGGCTGCTCCATCCCATCATCGACAGGCTGTTCATGAGGGGCGCACGGAAGGATACAGTTGCCAAACGAGCGCTGGCGACGGAGGAGGACGCATGATCGAGCTCCAGGTGCGCGATGTATACAAGAGCTTTGGTGGCATTCAAGCCCTGAACGGCGTCAGTTTCGAGATCCAGGGCAACCAGCTGATCGGCCTCATTGGCCCCAATGGCGCGGGCAAGACGACGCTGACCAATGTGCTGGATGGCGTCTTCCGGCCCACGGGCGGCCAGGTCTGGTTCAACGGGGAGCGGATCGACGGGCTGCCACCCTATGAGATCGCCCGGCGCGGCCTGGGCCGCACCTTTCAGGTGACGCGGGCCTTCCGGCGCATGACCGTGCTGGAGAACATGTTCGTGCCAGCCATGGCCCTGCATCCCACAGCCCGCCAGCGCGATTTCCATAAGAAGGCCTGGGAAGTCCTAGAATTCCTGACCATGGAACACCTAGCCAGAGAGTACGCCCGCAGCCTATCTGGCGGGCAGCAGAAACTGCTGGAACTGGGACGCCTGCTTATGCTCGATCCTGACATCATCATCCTCGACGAGCCCTTCGCCGGCGTACACCCCAAACTCATGGAAACCATCTACGAGTACATCCAGGTAGTCCACGAACAGGGCAAGGCCTTTATCATTATCAGTCACGATATGGAATCGATCTTTACCCTGAGCCAGCGCCTGCTGGTGCTTAACTTCGGCGAGTTGATCGCCGACGGGGATCCAAGCACGGTCAAGGCCGACCCGGCAGTCATCGAAGCCTACCTGGGCGAGGAGGAAGAGGAGGAGGAAGCCGGCGGGATCGTGATCATCGAGGCCGGCGACCTGGAAGGCGCGGAGGGGACCGATGCTTGAGGTAAAGGACCTCTACGTTGGCTATTACAAGGACCTGAACATCCTGCAGGGCATCTCGATGGAGGCCAAGGAGGCCAAGATCACCACGGTGCTCGGGGCCAATGGTGTGGGCAAGTCGACGCTCCTGAAGGCCATCTATGGCTTCCTGAGACCCAACGCGGGCGAGGTCCTGCTCGAGGGACAGAGCCTGATCGGCATCCCTACCCATGAGCGCATCGACATGGGCATCTCCTACATTCCCCAGCAGCCGGGCATCTTTCGCTGGATGAGCGTGGAGGAGAACCTGGAGCTGGGCGCCTGGACCTTCAGGGAGGACAAGGACCGCATTCGGCGCAAGCTGGACGAGAACTATGATCGCTTTCCCGTGTTGAAGGAACGGCGCAAGTCAAAGGCCGGCGAACTATCGGGCGGTATGCAGCGCATGGTCGAGGTCGGCCGCACACTCATGACCGATCCCAAGGTCATCCTGGTCGACGAGCCGACCGCCGGCCTGGCCAAGCTTCTCTCCGAGGAAGTCTATCGCATGTTGATCGGGCTTCGCGACGAGGGCATGACCATTGTGCTCGTCGATCAGGAGATCCGCCAGGCATTGAAAATTGCTGATTATGTCTATGTCCTCGAGTTGGGCCGCAATCGTTTCGATGGCCCCGTCGAAGAGTTCACAGACCTCAAGAAGGCGTTTTGGGTCTAACGGGGGACATCTGCCTCATTGGACCCATGCCCATCCCGTCACACGCTGCTTGACAGACAGGCCAGCCTATACAACTGGCACTACACAGGAGAAAGAGATGCTCGTAAAGGAAATCATGACACCTCACCCCGTGGTCGTCGAGCCGGAGATCCCTGTCACCCGGGCCCAGCGCCTGATGAGAGAGGACAACATCCGCCACCTACCCGTGGTGCGCGAGGGCAAAGGGCTTGTGGGCTTAGTCACCCGGGATTCGCTGAACCGCGCCCTTCCCTCGGAGCTATCCAGCTTGTCCATCTGGGAGATTAACTACCAGCTTGGCCGCATCCAGATTCGAGACGTGATGGTCAGGGAAGTCATCACCGTCACGGAAGACGTCACCGTCGAGGAGGCAGCCCGGATCATGATCAGCCGCAAGATCGGCTGCCTGCCCGTGATGCGCGAGGGTGCCCTGGCCGGCATCGTGACCGACATCGACCTTCTTGGCGCCCTTTCCAGCCTGATGGGCTGGCGCCAGCCAGGCGTGCGCGTCACGGTCCAGGTCCCAGACGAGACGGGCCAGCTGGCCCGGGTGGCGACGGCCATCGCCCAGGCAGGGGGCCTGTTGGTTGGGGGCGGTGCCTATGCCGGCGACCAGCCGTTGCGATCGAACATCGTCTTCAAGGTGCGCAATGTCACCCTCGAAGAGCTTGCCGCACTCCTGAAGGACATGGACGGCGTCGAAATCCTGGACATCCGGGAGAGTCACTGGCCGGGGGCCCAGGATTAGTCCACCCGCGCCGGCTAGGCTCGGGACCCCCCGTTGGCGCCTCCTAAGTAGTGGGCTGCGGGGCACCTGGACTGGGGGAACGCGTTGATGAGCGCCGTCCAAGAGTTACGAGTACGCGGATCGCATTTCCAGGTAGGGCTTGCCATCGGCCGGCGCTTTGCCAGCGAGATCCGCGACGGCCTGAAAGGCTATCCTCTCCTGAAAAAGATGCTGGCCTACCATCGCTGCCCCGAAGGACAGGCCCGCACCCAGGAGTTCCTGGAGCTGAACCAGGCCCGCTACCCGGGCTACATTGCCGAACTGGAGGGCATGGCCCAGGGGGCGAATCAGCCCTTCGAGGATCTCTTCCTGACCAACCTGCGCGCCGAATACCGGGGCTACCTGCCCGCAGCGGGACAGGGATGTTTTGACTGTGCCGTGGTCACAGAGGATGCTGCACTGCTGGGCCACAACGAGGATGGCTCACCGGCCTTTCGCGACAACCTCTATGTCATCCATGCCCAGGTCGATGACAAGCCTGCCTTTACTGCACTCAGCTATCCCGGCTTCCTGTGCGGCAATGCCTTCGGCTTTAATGCAGCGGGCATCTGCTTCTCGTGCGACAGCGTCCAGCCCCGACAAACTCGCGTGGGCATCGGCCGCCACCTGCTCGCCCGCTCGCTTCTGGAGTCCACTTCGCTGGAGGATGCCATCGCCAGGGTCACCGTGCCAGGCCGGGCCTCAGGATTCAGCTACAGCATCGGCTCGATCCACGAGCCCCGCATTGTCCACGTCGAGGTAGCGCCACAGACCCATCACGTCCAGGAGGTCGAGGGGTACTACCTACACACCAACCACTATCGAATGCTGGACATCGCCCAGGTTGCCGGTGCCTCGAGCCGCGCCCGGCTCGAACGCGCCACACAGCTCGTACAGCGGGTCCCGCTCCGCGATGCCAGGGGCGTGCTCTCGCTACTGGGGGATTGGGAAAACGAGCAATATCCGATCTACGGCACGGCCACAGCGGCGGACAAGAGCGCAACGCTGTGCACCGGCCTCTTTGACCTGGATGCCCATCATTTGCGGATCTATACCAGCCGCCCCGGTCAGCCCGCGGCAGAGTTCCTCCAGTTCCCCCTGCCCTAGTGCGTTTCTATGGGCCAGAGGGTTCTCCGGAGCTCAGGCCAGGTCCGTGACCTGGCCTTTTGTGCCATGGGATCCGATTCCGAAGCAGGGGGCACAGCGCCACACCATTGAGCAATGGTCGTGCCTGCCGTGACCGCCAGAACGTGATCCGTGATGGAAACGGCGATCTAGACCGCTGCTGTCACATCCTCGATCGCCTGGCGTAGAGTGTGGAGGATTACCCCGATCTCATCCTCTGCCACCACGTAGGGTGGCGCCACCATGAGGTGGTCGCCTCGCACCCCGTCGACACTGCCGTGTCCAGGATAGAGCAAGACGCCCAATTCCATACAGCGCTCGCACACCCGGTCGGCGAAATGCACATCCCGAGGATAGGGCTCTTTGGTCTCCCGGTCCGCCACAAACTCCACGGCCCACATCATGCCCACGCCCCGCACGTCCCCCACGCTCGACAGCCCGCCGACGATTTCTGCCAGGCGCTCGCCCAGGAAGTGCCCCAGGCTCTCCGCCCGGGTGACGAGGTCGCTACCTTCCAGGTAGTCCAGCGTGGCCAAGGCCGTCGCTGCACCCACAGCGTGGTGCGAGAACGTACCCCCGTGGTTAAAGTCGCCATGGGCCACCCGTATTGCCTCCACATCGGGGCCACGCACGGCCGTGATGGACAGCGGGAAATAGCCCCCTGCCGCGCCCTTGGCCAGGGCCATCACATCAGGTTCGACGCCATAGCGCTGCATGGCGAACCAGACCCCCGCCCGCCCAAAGCCAGTCAACACCTCGTCGGCGATGAGCATCAGCCCGTATCGGTCGCAGATCTCGCGGATCAGGTCCCAGTAGCCCGCTGGAGGCACGACGGCGCCCAGCGTGGCGCCACCCACCGGCTCGCCGATAAAGCCCGCCACCCGCTCCGGACCCTGGCGTAGGACCTCATCCTCCAATTGCCGGGCACAGGCCAGATCACATTCAGGATAGGTCGAACCAAAGGGGCAGCGGTAGCAGTAGGGTGGCGCGATGTGGGGCATATCCTCGAACATGGGCGTGTAGGGTGCGCGCATGGACGGCTTGCCCGACACGGCCAGCGTGCCGAGGGTCATGCCATGATATGAGCCCCAGCGCGAGATGATCCGGTCCCGGGTGGCCTCGCCCCGTGCCGTCTGCGTCTGACGCACGAACTTGAGCGCCGTCTCGACCGCCTCCGACCCGCTGGAGAGGTAGAAGAAACGAGCGTCAGGCAGTGGCACCTTATCCGCCAGGCGCTGGCTGTATGCCTCCAGGGCCTCGGTAGTGAAGAGGCTGCCGTGCACGTAGGCCACCTGGCCAGCCTGGCGGGCCATGGCCTTAGCGATGCCCTCGATGCCGTGCCCGACGTTGACCACCAGTGGGCCGCCCGAAGCGTCGATGTAGCGGCGCCCCTCCGTATCATACAGATAGATGCCCTCCCCCCGCTCGATGATCGGGTAGTCATGGGCCATCCGCCGATAGAACACGTGCCCCTGCGGGTGTTTGCTCATGCGGTTCCTCACTCGCCCTTGCTGGTGTACGCCCCCTCGGGATCCAACTCTTCGCGAATGAGGCGCAGTTCCTCGGCGGTCGGCGGCGGGGTGGTCTTGAGATCGTCGGCGATCTTGAGGGGCCAGCCCACCGCGGCTCGCACTTCCTCCAACTCGACGCCGGGGTGGAGCGAGGAGAGGTACATCTCGCCCGTATCCTGCCGGAAGCGAAAGATGGCCTTGTCGGTGACGACCAACTGCGGTCCGGCACCAGGCATGCCCCGCGCCGCCCGGGCCCCCGGCTTGCCGTTGAGGTGACCGGCACTCGTACAGAAGTCGATCTGGTCGACAAACCCTCGGGCGGTGAGGCGCATGATGACAAACACCTTCCGGGCGTGAATGGCGATCTCGCAGGCACCACCACTGCCCGGCAGCCGCACCTTGGGCTGCTCGTACCTCTCGACAAAGTCGCCAGAACGGCCACCGATGACCGTGGTGTTGATGTTGCCAAAGCGATCGATCTGCGCCGCACCCAGGAAGGCCACCTCGACCCGGCCGCCCTGGAGGTAGTACATGAACAGATCGGGCATGGGACAGACCAGGGTGGCGCCGCTGACCAGTGTCGGATCGCCGATGGACAACGGCAGGCGCGCTGGCTGTGAGCCAAAGACGCCCGACTCGTAGACCAGCTCCAGATCTGGCGCGACGGTGTGTCGCGCCAGATTGCAGGCAATGTTGGGCAAACCAACGCCGACAAAGACCACCCGCTCGCCGGACAGCGCCCGCGCCGAGGAGGTGATCATCATTTCCGCAGGTGTATACTCGCTCATGTTCCCTCCTGCCCTGGGTCGCTACCCATAGATGCCATAGTTGACCGGCTGGGACAGCGCCTCGCCTGGGGCCAGTCGCTGGCGAAGTTCAGGCTCCTGCCCCTCGAGCTTGCGCAGATAGGCGGCCCGGTCCTCGACACCATAGACCCACTCCTCCAGCCACGCCTCGGTCTCTGCCTCGTCACGCGAGATGCGGTCCCACTCGAGGTAGAACTGGTTGTCGCGGTCATAGTAGCCCTGGGCATAGGACGGATGCGCGCCCCACGGTTCGTGCACCACGGCTTCCACCATCAGGCCAGGTATCACCGTCCGGTTCGGATCGCTGCGGATCACCGCCTCGTCCACGATCTCTTCGGCGACGACGATGACCCGTTTCGCGGCAAAGGCAACCTCTGTCTGCACGCCAAGCAGACCCCATATCTGCGTGTCGCCGCCCGCATCCGCCCGTTGCGCGTGCACGATGGCCACGTCGGGATTGAGGGGCGGCACGACGGCGACCAGCTCGCCTTCGAAGGGGCTCTCGACAAACTGGATGTGGGGATTCACCTTGGGTTGGTCGGCCCCCATGTAGCTGCGCAGGGGAAAGAAGGGCAGGTGTGCCGCACCGGCCATATAGCGGCTGACCATGCCAAAGTGGGAGTATTCCTCGACCTCCAGCGGCCGGGGAACGCCTTTCTCCACCGCCCGACGGACGCAGTGCAGGGAGCCCACGCCCGGGTTGCCCAAGTAGCTAAAGACCATCTTGCGCGCACAGCCCGCGGCGATCATCTGATCGTAGATCAGGTCGGGCGTCATCCGCACCAGCGTCAGGTTGCGCCGGCCCTGGCGGATGATCTCGTGGGCCGCGGCAAAGCAGATAAAGGCCGTGAACCCCTCGATGGCAATGCTATCCCCATCGTGGACGTGCTCGGCGATGGCGTCTGCCATGGTCGTGAGTTTCGTCATGTCATGCTCCGCTCTAGCTGGTTGGTATATTGGTAGATTAGTAACTTGGTACATTGGTAGATTGGTGCATCTGGGCACCGAGCCTACCAATCTCCCAATCCCCAATCTACCGGTCCACCAATCTACCAATCTACCGGTTTACCTTCCCTCCACCTCGGCCAGCGCTTCGGCAAAGATGCCAAAGACGGTATCCGCCTGGGCCTCGGTCAGGGTCAAGGGCGGCGAGAAGCGGATGCTGCTCGGACCGCAGGGCAGCAACAGCAAGCCACGCCGGAAGCAAGCCTGGACCACAGCTTCGGCCTCTGCTTTGCCCGGCTCCTTTGTCTCCTTATCCCTGACCATCTCCACGGCGATCATCAACCCCAGGCCGCGCACATCCCCGATCAGGTGGCTCTCCGGAGCCAGCTCCCGCAGATTGCCCAAGAGCCGGTCTCCCACCCGGGCCGCATTGCCCATGAGCCCCTCTTCCTCGATGACGTCCAGGGTGGCATGGGCGGCGGCGCAGCAGACCGGGTTGCCACCAAAGGTGCTGCCGTGGGCGCCCGCCGGCCAATCCATGACCTCGTCGCGTGCGATCATGGCCGAGACCGGCATGCCCGAGGCCAGGGCCTTGGCCAGGCAGATAATGTCAGGCTCGACATCCCAGTGCTCGATGGCAAACATCTTGCCCGTGCGGCCCATCCCGCTCTGCACCTCATCGGCGACCATCAGGATGCCGTATTTGTCGCACAGAGCCCGCAGCTTGGACAGCCAACTGGGCGGCGGCACGATGTAGCCACCCTCACCCTGGACCGGTTCGACAAAGAGCGCCGCCACCTCGGTGGCGGGAAAGGACCGGGCGAACAGCACATCCTCGATATAGTCCACGCAGGCCAGCTCGCATTCAGGGTAGGTCAGGTTGTAGACACATCGATAGCAGTAGGCGTAGGGGACATGGGCGATGCCTGGCACCAGCGGCCCGAACCCGCCATGGTATACGGACTTGCTGGCTGTCAGCGATACGGCGCCCATGGTCCGGCCGTGGAAGGCGCCAAAGAAGGCGAGGACCCGGGTCCGTTCCGTGTTATGCCGGGCCAATTTCAGCGCCGCCTCAACAGCCTCAGCGCCGGAGTTGGCCAAAAAGACCCGCTTGGGATCGTCGCCCGGCGCCAGGTCGCCCAGGCGCTCGGCGAGGCTGATGTACATGGGATCGTAAAAGTCGGCACCGCAGATGTGTAGCAGGCGATCGGCCTGCTGCCGGATCGCGGCGGTCACCCGTGGATGGCAATGTCCCGTCGAACAGACGGCGATCCCGGCGGCACAATCGAGGAAACGGTTGCCATCGACATCCTCGACAGCAACGCCCTCGGCCCGCGCCACGGCCAACGGATAGGCATGGGGCAGCGAGGGGCTCACAGCGCGGTCGCTGCGAGCGACGAAGGAGCGGGCCTGGGGACCAGGCACCTCGGTGATCAGGTGCGGAACCTGTGGTTGCTGCATCTTGACTACCTCCAGTAAAGACGTGTGGGTGGAGCCGAGCTCCGCCCGCATCGGGCTACTTCAGGCCCAGGGACGCCAGCTTCTCGTCGGTTGGGACGCCATTCTCGTCCCAGCCTCGTAGCCGGTAGAACTCGGGCAACATCCGGTCCAGCTCAACCACCTGGCCCTTTCCCGGCCCGTCGGGCAGTGGTTCCTCCAACATGCGCTTGGGCAAGGTATCGTCAGCCTTGGTCAAGCCGGCTTCGAGCAAGAACAGGCGCTCCAGGTTATAGACACGCTCCCCCGCCTCCAGCATCGTCTCCGGCGTATAGCCAGCCCCCGTGGCATAGTTCATCAACTGCGTCAGCCGCGTAGGCCAGAGGTCGACGTGCGGATCAAAGAGGTAGCGCAGCGTCAAAAAGACACACATGCCCGCCGCGTCGATAAGGGCGAATGCATCTTCGAAACGATGCACCAGATGGGGCTTGTCCTCAATGGCCAATGGATCGATCCGCTCCGGCACCCCGAAAACCTCCGCATAGGCGATGTCGCCAGCCATATGCGATGCCCCGATGTTAGACGTGGCATACAGCAAGCCCATGCCCTTGGCACCCCGTGGATCGTAGCCGGGGAACTCGAGCTTCTTGGCGGTGATGGCCAATTCGGGATGCCCATAGTGGCTGGCCAACCGGTAGCTACCCTCGGCAACCAGGTCTCCAAAGCCTTCTCGATAGGCGGCCTGCTTGATCAGGGCGATGACCGCGTCGGCGTCGCCGAAGCGCAGCGGCCGGCCCGCGTCCGACTCTGGCAGGAAGCCCTTCTCGAACATCTCCATGGCGCAGGAGATGGTCACCCCGGCTGAGATCGTATCCAGCCCGAGTTCGTTGCATAGGTAGTTGGCCTTGGTCACGGCCGCCAGATTGTCCACGCCACAGGCGCTGCCCAGGGCGGCGATGGTCTCATATTCGGGCCCTTCGCCCTCGCCGGCATAGTCGGGATCGTCCACCTCGGTATCACGGCCGCAGGCAATCGGACAGCCGAAACAGGGCTTGGGGCGCCGGAGGAACTTTTCCTTCAGCACGTGACCACTGATATTCTCGGTTCCCTCAAAGACGCCCGTCTGGAAATTCCGGGTGGGCAGGATGCCGATCTCGTTGGTGACCACCGGGACGTAGGCCGTACCATACTCCCGCAGCGACGAGCCCTTCTTGACGTCGCGGCTCACCTCCGAGCGTACCTCCTTCGACAGCGCCTTCATCTCCGCTGGGTGGGCCAGTGGGACGTCTCCCGTCCCGCGCACCACCACGGCCTTGAGGTTCTTGCTGCCCATGACGGCGCCCACTCCGGACCGCGCTGCAGCCCGGTGCTTGTCATTCATGATGGCCGCGATCTTGACCAGGTTCTCCCCGGCGGGACCAATGCAGGCAACCCGCGCCTTGGCATCCGTCTCCTCCAAGAGGATGTCCGTTGCCTCGTGAACGTTCTTGCCCCACAGGTGCGTCGCAGGTCGAATCTCCGCCTCGCCGTCGTGGATCCAGAGGTAGACTGGCCGGCTGGCCCGCCCCTCAAAGAGGAATAGGTCGAACCCGGAGCGCTTCATCTCCGTGGGAAAGATACCACCCGCGTTGGAGCAAGCCAGGGCCCCCGTCAGCGGCGACTTGGTGATCACCATGTAGCGGTTGCCGGTCGGCGCAGGCGTGGCGGTCAACGGCCCGGTCGCGAAGATCAGTCTGTTTTCGGGCGCCAGCGGCTCAGTTTTGGGATCCATCTCGTCATGCAAGTACTTGATGGCCCAACCGCGTCCGCCAATGAAATCCTTGGCCATCTTAGGGTCGACCTCCTCAACCCTTGTTGTCTCCTGCGTCAGATCGACGCGCAGGACCTTTCCATGCCATCCAAACATCCCAGACCTCCTTTTCTGGACTCAGCCTCCTGCCATCGCCGGGAAGACGGCGACGACATCCCCTTCTACCAAGATCCGGTCGGAATCGATGCCCCGCCCATTGACCAGGATCATGGGCGATTCCTGTTGTGGTATGCCAATTGTGGCGAGCAGCTCAGTGACCCGCGTACCGGACGGCACCTCCAATTCGACCGTGCTGCCCTCTGCCCCGACTGGCAGATACTGGCGAAAGGTGGCAAAGAGCTTCAATTGGACCTTCATTGGCGGTATACCACCCTTCCGTCCAGGACCGTCATTACCACCTGGGTTTCGGCGATCTCCCTAGGCTCAACCTCCAGGATGTCCCGATCCAGGACAACGAGGTCCGCCAACTTGCCCGGGCTTATGCTGCCCAGCAGGTGGGATCGGCCACTGGCTTGGGCCGGCCCCATGGTATAGCCCCACACCGCCTCGGCTACGCTCAGCCGCTGGGCCGGGTACCAGCCGCCCGGAGGGCTGCCGTCTCGCCGCTGCCTGGTGACCGCCGCGTGGATGCCCCACCAGGGATTGGGATCGGCCACCGGGCAGTCCGAGCCGAGGGCCAGGGGGACCCCGGCCTCCAGCAGGTCACGGAAGACATAGGTGAAGCGTCCCCGCGGCCCTAGCGTCTGCTCGACCATGACCATATCGTCGACGACGTGGACAGGCTGCACCGAGGCGACTATCTGCAGCGCCGCCAGCCGCGCCACATCTTCCGGGCGGATGTTCTGCACATGTTCCATACGATTGGGCGCCTGCCGGCGGGCCGACGGGCCAAGCCGGTCAGCCAGTCCTTCCAAGATGCTCAATATCTCGCGGATCGCACGGTCACCAATGGCGTGCACCGCGACCGAGAGTCCGGCCAGGTTGGCGCGCTCGATGGCATGGGCCATCTCTAGCATGGGAACGAGCGGCAACCCAGTCCCCCCAGTGTCCTCGTAGGGCTCCAACATCCAGGCAGTGCGCGCACCCTGTCCACCATCGGCGAATAGTTTGACATGGCCTATCCGCAGGTACTCGTCGCCAAAGCCCGTGCGCAGGCCCAGGGCGATGGCTTCCTCGAGGTGCGCTCCGGAGATCTGCATCCACAGCCGCACGCCAAGCGCATCGGTGGCTCGCAGGCGCTGATAGACACGAAAGGCGGGCGGCCCGTCCGCGCCGTCCATCAGCCGGTAATCGTGGAGGCCGGTCAGGCCCAGCCCATGGAGCAGGGAAAACCCCCGGCGCATGGCGCCCGCCGTCTCCTCCTCCGTGGGTGGAGAGATGATGGCCGTTAAGAGATCGATGGCGCGCTCACGAAGCACCCCCGTGGGCGCTCCTGACCGATCGCGGTCGACGACACCCCCAGGCGGTTCGGGCGTGCTGCCGCCGATGCCAGCCTGCTGCAACGCCTCGGCATTGGCCACCACCAGGTGCAGATCGCTGCGCCACAGGGCCACCGGGTGGTGGGGAGCGATGTCATCCAAATCAGTCCTGGTCGGCAGACGGGGCACCGGCCAGTAGCTCTCGTTCCAACCCTGGCCCAAGATCCAGCTCCCAGGCGCGGCTTGCCCCACCCGCTGGGCCAGTCGCTGCCGCAAGTCATCCAATGAGCGGGTACCAGCCAGAGCTAACCGCGTGAGGCCAAGGGCCCAATCATGAAGATGAAAGTGGGCGTCGTGCAGGCCGGGCAAGACCCGCTGCCCAGCCAGGTCGATGATCTGAGCGCCAGGGCCGGCCAGGGCCCGGATTTCGTCATCGGTGCCCACCGCCCAGAAGCGCCCACCCCGTACTGCCACTGCCGTGGCATGGGGATACGCCGGATCCTGCGTGTACAGCTTGCCGTTGACTAGGAACAGTTCAGCCATGGCTTAGGCCCTCGCCCCCAGGGCCAGGCAGATCTCGCCAGCCGTCTCCCTCACCATCGGGGCCAACTCCGCCTCAAGCTGTTGTCGCGAGACGCGAGCGCTGGGCACAGAGATGTTGATGGCTGCAACAATCTGGTCCTCGCAGTCCCGGATCGGCGCCGCCACTGAGCGAAGGCCCGCCGCAAGCTCCTCGTCGTTGACCGCATAGCCTTGGTGGCCAACCCGCTCTAACTCCGCTGTCAATGCTTCGAGGCTGGTCAGTGTGTTCGGCCCTCGGCGGGGGTAGGGTTCCTCGCCGAGCAGGTCGCGCAGCTCGGCCGCGGACAGGTCGATCAACTGGGCCTTGCCCATGGAGGTGCAATAAGCGGGCAAACGCGAGCCCACGCTGAGATTGATGCCGACGATCTGGCCAGTCCGGTTACGGGCAATATAGACCACCTCTGCCCCATCGCGGACGGTCATATTGGTCGTCTCACCACACTGTGCCGAGAGTGCCTTCAGGTAGGGCTGGGCGATCTGGCGCAGCCCCATGCTATTCAATGCAGTGAAACCCAGCCGAAGGACCCTCATCCCAGGGCGGTAGCGCTTGGTCTCTGGATCTCGGGCCAGATAGCCCAGTTCTTCGAGGGTATAGGCGAAGCGAAAAGCCGTACTCTTGCCCAGACCTGCAGCCGCCGCAATCTCGGTCAAGCTGAGGCTTGGCTCCTTCTCGGAAAAAGCTTCGAGGATGCGAAGCCCTCGGCCGAGGGCTCCAACGTAGTACCGATCGTCCAGCTGTGCCACAGAAGATTTCCGTTCTACGAAACTCAATTTTGCAGAACAAAACCAATGCGGGACAAATTATATCACAGGCCAGAGTGCCTGGCAAGTCGCCCCTGGCATGAAGTCCAGGGCTGTGGCAGAGTCACTTGAGCTTGTGCCCCTCGTCATCGCGAGTCGAGCCATGGACATGGGCGCGCCACTCAGCGTGGCAGAAACCCGCTCTCAGCCATCTGTCATCCCGACCGTAGGGAGGGATCTCGGCTGGGGGGTAGATGGAGATTCCTCCCCTCGGATGCCCTCCCCTCGGTACCTCGGGACAGGCGGGACAGGCACTCGGCTGCGCTTCGTTCGGAATGACAAGCTTCGGTTTCTTGGTCTGCTCGCCGTTTGGGCCGTAAGCGAAGTGGCGCAATCTCCTTCTTTCAGTTGGGGATTGCCGTAGCCGTGGCATTGCGTCGCGCGCCGTATCCCGCATCTACGAGGGGCAGGGGAACAGCGTTGCGGCTGGCAAACCTATTCAAGTGTGCACCAAACCGGCGGGCTTGGGTCCCCGTACCCGGTGCCCGGGGGCTCCTGGGCACCTGCCGTGCCGATCAGCTCCCAGCCCGGGGGTCGGCCAGTCGGGATTCGGCTTTTTGCAGGACAGCCTCGATCTGTTCAGCGGCACCATCGGGCAGATCGGGCGGTTTGTGGCTGGACAGGATCCCCTCCAAGCGTCCCTTGATGCGCTCTATCATGGTCAAAGCGCCCTGCGCCTCCCAGCTCGCCCAAGTCTGGCGGTCCATCAGACGCGGGTTCCAGACCTCGGTCCGGCACAGTCGGGCCGTCTCTTTCCTCGAGGCAAACTCCCCGGCTGGCCCCACTTGATCGATCAGATCCAGCGCCAGGGTGTCATCACTGATCTCGATGCCACGCATCAACCAGCGGGCCATGGAGATGATCTCATCGTTCATGATCAGTGACTCCAGCGAGCCAATCTCCGCACAGTCGAGAAAGCCCACGTCGTGGATCAGCGTCGCCCCACTTAGGCCCGAGATGACCACCTGGAAGGTGCTCTCGATGGCCGCCTGCAGGTCCAGCACCTTGGACTCTGAGGCGCCGGCCGTACCCATGAACGGCAGGTTCAGGTACCGGCACACGTCCGCCAACGCCGCGCTGTAGAGGCTCATCTCCGGAGCACCATAGGAGGGCCGGCCTGTGCGCATATCCATGGCCTGTGGGATGCCCCCTATGCACACAGCGGCCCCGCGGACCTTGAGTTGGACGATGGCCAGGCTGGCCAGCGCCCCGGCGAGGGAAATCACCAATGAGGCGGCGCCCGTCACCGGTGCCGTCGTCCCGGCCGTGCCGCCCCCGACAAACACCACCGGGATGCCACGCTCGGCGGCCCAGAACGCGTTGGCAAGGTCTCCGTCGGTCTGTACCAGGGGCGACTGGAAGGTGGCAAAGAGGGCAAAGAAGGGGCGCGCCCGCAGCACTTCCTCACTGCCCGCCACGGCCAGCCCGATGTCATAGATGTCGGAGACATTGTCCACCGAGTAGGCCCAGGGTAGCACGGGCTTGGCGGTATTGGCCACCATCTCGGCGAATTCGTACACCGGCGACAGCGGGGCAGGCACGTCGTGGATCAGCCCCAAGCCCATCACATAATCCATATTGTCCAGGGCATCACATACCAAGGCCGCCAACGCTGGGTCCCCCCGGCGCGACCTGCGCCGCTCCCCAGTCTGCGGGTCGACGAAATAGGTACAGGTAGGACCAGCCCCAAAGTAGGTGCGATCGGGCACGATCTGCAGGCGATGGCGGCTTTCCTGGGTCCGCGCTTCGCCACTCGGACGCCCCCACAGCGTGAAGGAACGCGGGTTGGAGGCAATGGCATCCTGGATGATGTGCGGCGGGATCCATACCCGGATGCCATCCACGTGAGCGCCAGCGCCGGCCAACAGCTCCCGGGCGGTGGCATTATGGACGTTCACACCCGTACGGCGCAGGCACTCGAGGGTGGCCTGGTAAACCATCTTGATCTGCCGCTCGGACAAGACGCGAAACTGCGGCGCTTCATGGAAACGATATCTCACACTCATCGCAAGCGCTCCTCTTCTTGCGCTGGGATATTGCCCTCAGGGGGCTCAGACCCCTGGCAGGCCTCGCGCAACTTCCCTGGCTATGTCTATTTGAGCAACGCCAGGACCCGCGCCATCTCATTTCGGACCAGGCTGACCGCCTCGTCCACACCAGTACCCGGCTTGGCCAGGATCAGGTCCGGCTGTGTGGCCAGGGCCACGTGGACCGACACGCGGGCCGAGAGATCCGTCTCGGCAGAACTGCCCCCGAGCAGGCTGCCCACCTCGGCATCTTGGCAGGCCAACACGGCGTCGACCGCATGCTGCAGCCCACCGAAATCCGGCATCTTGACGTGGATCATGTCTGCCGCGCCCGCATCCAGGAAAGCCTGCAGGCCCTTGCCCGAGTTGGCCCAGGCACTGGCCACCAATTGGACTCCCATCTTGTGAAAGCGCACGTATTCGCGGAGCTGGGCCATGGCCTCCAGCTGCGCCTCGCGGCTGGCCAGGATCACGGGATTCTCGACGCGCAAGAGATAGGGCTTGGTGGCCAGTTCCCAGGTCTGCAGCTGGCCGAGCATCCTGCCCGGCTGGTTGTCGTAGAGCTTGCCCAACGCCCCATTGAGATCTAGATGGATGACCGGGCGGTAGCCCTCGCCGCCCAGCTGCTTGATCCGCTGCGCAAGCCAGCGCAAATAGCGACTGAGCTCGGCCCCCTCAGCGCCGATCTGCCCCTGGGGATCGTCCACGGTTGCGTGAGGCAGCGATTCGACATGGCGCACGATCAGCTTCTCTGCGTGAAAGTATCGCTCATACCCCGAATTGGCATGGATACGCACCGGGGCCCAACGCTGCGGCAGCGACCACTCGCTGGCAATGACCTCGGCCATCGTCACACCCTCGGTCCAGGCCACCGCCTGCAACAAGGCCTGGCTCAGGCCATAGCGGATGGCCGGATGGAGCGGCCGCTCCACAGTGATCTGCTCGACCGATTCCTCTTCATCCTCACTCGCCGCCCTCAGAGCCCGGGCTGGCGCGGTCAAGAGCGCGCGCCGGGACAGACCCTCCTTATCCGAAGATGGCGTGGTCCTTCGGGACCGGCTCATCGTCACAGGGTCCCTCAGAGCGTCGATGCCAGCGACCAGCTCCCGGAACCCGGTCAGGGCCTGGCCCTCCAGCCAGGGTCCTACCACGTTGCGGATCGTCTTGAGGCCTGCCCCAAGGCGAAACAGCGGCATCAGGCCTGCCTCATCATCCACAACGTCCGGCCATGCGCCGTACCGGGGAGAGACGCAATCGCCCCAGGCCACCATGCCCGTCTCCAGTTCAAGGCCCACAGAGACGGTCTCCGCCACCTCCCGGAGGGCGCGGAAGCCTGGTGTCGCCGGATGGGCTTCGAAGCGCTGCGGCAGCGGGACATGTTTCGCTTCCAGGGCCGCGTGGTCCTCATAGTAGCCAGCCGCCGAGGCCGGCACAGCGTGCACACGCACAATCCGGCTCATGGCAACTCCTTGACGATCTGGAAGCTCTGCCGGGCAAGGTCCATCAGATCCTCCAGGGTGAAGGGTCTGGGGTTGGTCCGCGAGTTCACATTCTGATAGGCGCGCCCAGCCAGGAGCGCCAAATCGTCCTCCCGCAGGCGGACCCGCGGGATATTGAGCTCCTGGAACTTTTCGCCGATCAACCGCCGGATGGCGCCCAGATGGTGATGGATCCGGGCCAGCTTGGCAGTGGCGATGGCCGACTCGTTGAAGGCCAGAACCGCTTCCAGCAGGGAGGCCAAAATCAGCCCGTGGGCATCGTGCGTCAAACCCCCCGCGACATTGCCCAGGCCATGCATCAGGCCCAGGCCCGCGCCAAGCATCGCCCCGCCGGCCAGCATGCTGGCCTCGAGCATTGCCGTGCGGGCCTCGAGGTCATCGCCGTATTCCACGGCGCGCCGCAACCAGTTGGCGACCGACTCCATCGCCGTCAGGGCCAGGCAATCGCTCACCGCATTGGAATCGGTACCCACGTAACACTCGAGCGCGTGGCAGAAGGCATCGATGCCCGTGAGCAGGGTGAGCTTGGGCGGCAGGCTCAATGTTAGCTCCGGGTCCAGGATGGCCGCGCTTGGCATGGCCGCCCGGACACTCTCCTTCTCCCGGCTCTCGGGCTCAGTCATGACCGCCCACTCGTTCAGCTCCGAGCCCGTCCCGGCAGTCGTCGGCACGGTGATGAGGTCGACGCCGCTGGCATCTGCGGCGATCACCTTGGCCGCATCCAGGACCGAGCCGCCGCCCACAGCAAAGACTACATCGATCCCATATTCCCTGCAGATTTCGGCGCCCCGGCCGGCCGTCTCCCAGGAGGGATTGGGCTCGACCTCGGCAAAGACCCGCACCCATTGGTAGCCCGATGCCCGCAGTAGCGCTCGCAGCCGGCTATTCAAGGGGACGCACCAGTCGTCGTCCGCGCTCACAATCATCGCCCGCTGCCGATCTCCCCGGGGCGGGACGATCTTGGCGAGATCGCCGAGGAGGCCAATGCCCAGATAGGTGCGCACAGGCCAGCGGTAGGTATACATCCTGGGGCTCATACTCCCTCCCCTTCCAACCGGGCCATGAATATGGCATCTGACGGGCAGCTGTTGGCACACAGGCCGCAGCCCCAACAACGCTCCGGCTCAAACCGGACCTGCGCCAGCTGCTTGCCCTCAATCTCAACGTAGGAACCATCGTGGAAAAAGGCCTGAAAGTGGCATCGTCGCACGCAGGCACCACACAAGTTGCAGCGATCCGGGTCATAGACGGCAACATGGCGGATCTTGGGCCAGATGCCCTTGCTGCCTAGGACCTGGGCCGCGCGGAAGGGGTAGCAGTCGCACGCACAGCAATTGCAGATGGCGCCCAGGCCCCGCTCCTGCCAGGCTGCGTCGCCTGTGTGCATGAGCCCTCGCTTGTCGGCCCAGCGGACCCGCGCCAGCGCCTGTGCCTCCGTCAGCCGCCGGCCGTGACCCCGGTCCAGGGCCTCGAGGGCCAAGTCGTCCATCCAGATGCAGGTCTCCACGGGCCGCTCACAGTTTTGGCCCAGGCGCCGGCAGTCGCACGGCTCGACGACAATGTGCGTGGCGGCCTCGATCATCTCCTCGACTTCGACCAGCAGGAGTACCGTGTCATTGGGCGGCGCTTCGTCCACTGCCAGCCCCTGGCGCAGGGCCTCGACCTTGGGCCGCTGCTGCGTGATGAACTGGTTCAGGAAACGCTGGTCCAGTGCCTGGCGGGCCTCTTGGGGAATCTCATCCCAGGCCCCGTGCTTGGCGAAATAGTCGAGAAAGTGGTCAAAACGCCCAGGGGCATAGCGCACCTTGTCGCCCTCCACCTCCTTGTCCACGATGTGCCTGCGATACGCCTGCCGTAGCAGGGCCTCAGCCTCGACCAGACCCAGCTCCAGCCGGTCAGCCACGTCCTGCACCGTCGCCGCGCCCTCGTCGAGGGCCAGGACCAGGTCGGCCTCGTCCTGCTCCACCATCAAGGGCAGGTAGGGCCGGGCCTCTGACCAAACCCCAAACGCACTCGCAAAGCGCTGCCAGGACATCATCTCGTATCAGGCCCCATGCTGGGTCCAACCACGTCTTTGTCCCGTAGATTCTGGTCGGTCACGCTGTCCTCTCCCTCGCTGCGAACCTCGAAGCCTTCATCGTTGTGCCAAGGCCTGGTCCAGATCGGCAATAAGATCCGCTGCAGCCTCGAGGCCCACCGACAGCCGGATCAGCCCATCGTCGATACCGGCCTCAGCGCGCTCCTCAGGGCTCATATGCTCATGGGTGATCGTCGCCGGGTGCATGCAAATGCTCCGGCTCGTGCCAAAGGTCACAGCGTGGACGATCAGCTTGAGCTGATCCATGACCTTGGCTGCCCCCTCGATCCCACCTTTGACCACGAACGAGAGCATGCCCCCTGGTGCCTTCATCTGGCGCCCGGCCAGGGCGCGCTGGGGATGATCCGGCAAACCCGGGTAGTTGACCCGCAGCACTTGGTCATGGCCAGCCAGAAACTCGGCGACCGCCTGAGCGTTGGCGCTGTGCCGGGCCATGCGCAGGGGCAAAGTCTCCAGGAACATCAAAGTCAGCCAGGCCTCAAAGGGCTGCATCACCGCGCCCACAAACTCGGTCGTATTCCAGCGGATATCTTCGACCAGGTCCTCCGGCCCGACCACCGCCCCACCCAGGACCGTGGCGTTGCCCGCCAGAAATTTGGTGATGGACAGCAGCACGATGTCAGCGCCCAGGGCCATCGGTCGCTGAAGCGCTGCCGTCGCCGTCGTATTATCCACCATCAGGGGCACGCTGTGCGCATGGGCCGCCTGAGTCACCGCGCCGATGTCGGTCACAAAGAGCGTGGGATTGCTGGGCGTCTCAACCCAGACCAGCTTGGTGCGGCCGTCGATCTCCCTCGCCCAAGAATCGGGATCGGCCGGGTCCTCCACGAACCGGAACTCGACGTAGCACCGCTCTGGAAAGATCGTCGCCGCCTGCTTATAGCCCTCCCCGAAGGTGTGCAGGCTGGTGACCACGTTGTCGCCCGGGCGGGCCAGCGTAAAGATCAGGTTGAAGAGGGCCTGGGAGCCCGAGGCAGCGGTCACGCATCCCTGCCCGCCCTCTAGTGAGGCCAACCGCCGCTCCAGAACAGCCGTCGTCGGCGTCTGCGTCCGGCCATATACCGGATAGGGGATCTCTTCGAATCGCTGATAGGGATAGGTCATCGAGGGGGTGATGGGCGGGACAAACGAGCGAAAGGGCTCCAACTCGCCCTGGGGATCGAATCCGGCGTGCAGCGCCCGCGTATCGAACCCCAGATAGCCATCCTCCCGCGGCGCAGGCTCCACATCCGGATCATAGACCCACGGCCTACGAATGAAGTACCGCTCCTCTTCGTGCATATTACCCCCTCTCACCGCCTACTCACTGGCCCAATCCCCAATATCCAATATCCAATCCCCACTCCCTAATCCCCAACCCCTCGCCGTTCCCGCTCGACGATCTCGTGGATACCCCGCTGCACGTCCTGGGGCAGTGGTTCCACCTCGTGACTGGCTAGGATCTTGTCCACTTGTTTTGCTGCCCTCTCCTCCATCGTCGTGGCACCCCGCTCCACCCATTGGGCATAGGTAGCCTTGTCGGCCAGGCTAGAGTAGAACGGTTCCTTGAAGTGGCGCAGGGTGTGCGGATGGGTCAAATAGTCGCCGGTGGGCCCCAACTCTTCGACGACATCCAGGGCTAACGTCTCCTCGTCGATGACGACTTCCCCTGTCGCCGCCCGCAGGAAGCCAATGGTATCATTGGCCATCACCTGCAACTGCAGTGAGCCCTGCAGGCCCGCGTCCATGAACCCCACGTCGTGCACGATGTTGGCCCCGTGGAGCAGTGAAGTCATGAGGCTCAGGGTGGTTTCCATGCCACACTGGTGATCCAGCACCTTGGCATCGGTGCAACCGCCCAGTCCAAAGACCGGCAGGCCATAGTACTTGCCCATCTCGCTGGCCACCCCCTGCTCGTCGGCCAGGACGTAGGTGCCGACCATGGTCTTGAGGTTGTATGGCCCGCCGTTCCAGCCCGGCACGGCCACGGGCGTGCCCTCGCGCACCAGTTGGGCCAGCACGATGCCCAGCAGGATGCCCGCATTCATCGTCGCCATGCAGCCGGCGGTGGTCGTGGGTGCGTTCACACCCCCGGCGTTGAGGGGGATGTACAACATGGGTAATCCCTTTTCCGCCAGGTAGACGCACTTTTGCAGCGCTTCGGCGTTGGCGACGAGCCCGGAGGTGACATTGATGTAGCAGGTGGCAAAGGGCCGCTGCCGGAAGGCCTCGGCGCCTCCGGCCACCACCTCGCACATCTCGACGGCGGCCACACAGCCCTCAAAGTCGGGCGAGACAAAGACGATGGGCTTGGTGGTGTTGTTGAGCATGATCTCCATCTGGTAGCGGTCATAGATTCGGCCATCCACGTCCTCAGGCAGGAACATCGACATCACAAACGACAGCTCGGGCAGGGCATCCTGGACGATGGTCGCCTCCCGCACATCTTGGGTGGTGGCCCGGCGCCGCTGGCCGGTGCGGTGGTCCAGCACGTTGAGGCAGTCGGAGCCGCCACCATAGTAGGTATTGTAGTCTTGGGCGCGGATGGCTACCCGGCCAACCCGGTCATAGAGCGTCAGGCGCCGCGGGGTGACGGCCAGCGCCTTCTCGATCATGTGTTCGGGCAGATGGATGCGTTTTCCTCCCCAGGCGCCGCCCTGGAGCAGGATGTCGCGGGCCTGCTCGTCGTGGACCTCCACTCCCACCCGCTCCAGGACTTCCAGGCTTGCCAGGTGGATCTTTTCCCGTTGTTGATGGCCCATCCGTTCATGGTGGGCGCTCGTCACATTCAGACCATGGGTTTGGATCATGTTGAGGTTCTCCCTGTCACTTTGATGATAGGTCCGGGCAGCTAGCGGGGCATATCGTCCAGCACGTCGAGGAGCGTATCCACCTCGTCGGCGGTATTGTAGTGGGCTAGCCCCACCCGCAGCAACCCGCCCTGCTCTTCGAGGCCCAGACGCTGGGTGACCGCCAGCGCATAGAAGTTGCCGGCCCAGGCAAAGATGTTGGCCTGGCTCAGCCGCTGGCTGATCTCCTGCGGACGAAGGCCGTCTAGGGTGAAGGACACCGTGGGCACGCGTTGGTCAAAGCGGTCCGGATCGGTGATGCCATAGATCCTCAAGCCGGGGATCTCCTGGAGGCCGGACACCAACCTCTCACACAATGCCCGCTCATAGGCACGCACCGCCTCGATGCTCAGCTTGAGCTCCCGCCTCCGCCCGGCAAAGCCGGGAAACCGGCCCGCTGCATCATCGCCATAGCGCCGGCCTACCGAGGCCAGGTAGTCTACCGCTGCCGCCGCCCCGGCCATCGCTTCAAAGCTCTGAGTCCCGGTTTCGAACTTGTCCGGCGGCGCATCGCCAGCCGGGCGCACCTTGTAGGCAGGCAACCCGTCCAGCAGCTCATAGCGGCCGTAGAGGGCGCCTACGTGCGGCCCAAAGAACTTGTAGACCGAGCACACCAGGAAGTCGCAGCCCAGGGCCTGGACATCGATGGGCCCGTGAGGTGCATAGTGGACGGCGTCGACATAGACCCAGGCACCCACCTCGTGAGCCAGTTCTACAGCCCGGGCCACGTCGTTGATCGTGCCCACCGCATTGGAGGCATAGCCCAAGGCCACAACCTTGGTCCGTGGCGTGATGGCTGCTTCCAGGCCCGCGAGGTCCAGGGTGCAATCGGAGGGATCAAAGTCGACGTGGCGCACCGTAGCGCCCCGCTCCTGCAGGGCGAGCCAGGGGGCGATGTTGGCATCGTGGTCCAGCCGCGTCACGACGATCTCGTCGCCCAAGGACAGCGTCCGGCCGATGGCCCGGCTGATGTTGAAGGTCAGGCTGGTCATGTTGGGGCCAAAGACAATCTCCTCCGGCCGCGGCGCGTTTACCAGGTCGGCCAGGGCCTGCCGCGCGGCCATCACCGTCTCGTCGGTGCGCTGGCTGTAGAGAAAACCGCCATGGGCATTGCTGTTGGCCTCGACAAGATAGTTGCCCATGGCTTCGATGACCGAGCCGTGCACCTGGGTGCCCCCTGGACCGTCGAGAAAGACAAGAGGACGGCCACCCACCCGCTTCTGCAGGGCCGGGAATTCCGTGCGCAGCTCAGAGACAGCTGCTTGCTTCAATGCCATTATTCACTCCTTGATTCCAGGTTTTGGCGGCACCCAGTCCGGTGCTGCTCTTGGCTTGGGATGGGCGCCGTAAAGGACTTGGTCTAGGCCCAGTGCGACTCGCCGGGCAAACCCAGACTTCTGCGCCGCCCAACGCACCGCATCGTGCAATGGGCTATCCGGATATGAATAGGGACAGACTGCCACGCAGCGAGCGCAGTCGGTGCCCGTCACGCACCAGTACCGGTAGCACGTCTCGTGATCGATCCGCCAGCGCAGCACGCCATCGATCTCGTTCCGTTCGCCGAAGGGGATGGCCCGCACCGGGCAGTTATCGGCACACTTCTTGCATATCCTGCAGAAATCGAGGACGGAGGCATCCCGCTGGCGACCATCGGGTTCCAGGGGCAGGTCCGTGGTGACCACCCCCAGCCGCACCCGCGGGCCCAGATCCCGCGTCATCAGCAGGCCCATACGCCCTAACTCCCCCAGCCCAGCATCCCAGGCAACCAGCGGGGCGATGACCTGGTAGTTGCCATCCACGTGGGCCCGCGCAGCGTAGCCCAGCCGGCGGATGGTGCTGGCCAGCTGTATGGCGATCTGTGTCGACGTCGCATACTGCCGGGCCGACTCCATCAGCGTCGGGGCTGCCGGGGCCGTGGCGACCATGTCGTGGGCCATTTCCACGCTAAAAGCCAGGGCATTTTGGTGGTCCAAGATCACCGGTGCGCCGTACTCACTGGCACCCCGCCCCACATGGCTGTAGACGTGGTACGGACGCAGGGCGGCGACGCCCACGGAGCGGGCACCCCAATACCGGGCCAGGCCCTTCAAGTAGTCGGTCACTCGCCCGCCAGCGGCGATCTGCTGTGGATGCACCGGGCCATCCACATGCGGTCGCAGGACCTCAATCAAGTCAAAGGTGGCCTCTGTCGCGGCAAAGACGGGTGGGTTGGCCTCGCGCGCCTCGCTGGAAAGCAGGCCTGGGAGGGATCGAGTCCGGTCGTCGCCCCTTTTGTTCTCGGGCCTCATCGCATAGTACGCAACATAGTTAGGGGTGCCCAGCTGCAGGTGCGCCCGGGCAAACATGATGTCCCGCTCGTCGTGGCGCGTCTGGGGCTCGGGCTCCGTCACCTCGACCCGGCCAATCGGCATCAGAAAGAGCGCTGCGCCCGCGACTACACCCCCCGCCAGGAATGCCAGGATGGCCCACTGCCATGGGCTAGGTAGCAGGACCGTCAGAACAAGGCACAAGGAGGCCACCACAGCCAGGCCAAACGCCAGGGCCGCCGCCCGCCGCTCCCGCTCCTTCAGCGAGGCCAGGCCAAAGGCAGCCAAGGTGCCAACGAGCACCAGGCCGGCGAGGATCAACAAGATCTCGGCGATCTCCATGGACCTATCTCTGTGCTCCTGCGCTCAGACACTGGCTGGGCTGCATATACCGTCTACAACTGGCTGGCCAGCCCGCCGCTGATTTCGCCCCCATCGATCACAAAGGCCTGGCCGGTGATGAATGCCGCATCGTCAGAGGCCAGGAAGGCGAACAGCGCGGCGACGTCCTCAGGCCGGCCCAGCCGCTTGAGGGGCAGCTTTTCGGCAAAGGCCTGGCGCATGTCGGGCGTATACTCAGCCGCCTGCATCGGCGTCAGGATCCAGCCCGGGCAGACAGCATTGACCCGCACCGAGGGTGCCAGCTCCAGGGCCATGGTCCGGCTCAGTTCGATGACGCCCGCCTTGGAGGCGTTGTAGTCGGCATAATAGGGGTAGCCCATCAGGCCGTTGGTCGAGCCCATGTTCAGGATGACGCCGCCCTCGCCGGCCAACATCCGCTGGCCCGCCTGCTGGGCCACGTAGAACAGGCCATCCAGGTTGACGGCCATCACCCGCCGCCATGCCTCCGGCGTGATCTCCAGGAACCCGTGCCGCAGACTGATCCCGGCGTTGTTGATCAAGACGTCCACCCCACCGAGAAGCCGGTCGACCTCGTCAAAGGCCCAGGCGACCTGATCGGGATCGGTGACGTCGACGACCACGGCACCATCCAGACCCATCTGCGTCCCCTGCAGGCGGTGCAGCCCCTGGTCATCCCGATCCAGGGCGACCACCCGCGCCCCCTCCTCGAGGAAGCGCCCCGCCGTCGCCGCGCCAATGCCCCCGGCAGCGCCGGTGATGACAACGCGTTTTCCCGTCAAGCCGCGCATGGTCCGCTCCGGTAGATTGGTATATTGGTAGATTGGTGCGTGAGAGGTACAATCGAAATGTGGTTAGCCATGCTTAGGCTCCCAAATGTCAGCCAACACACAGTCCCACGGGAACTTGTATTCATCCGATGGCGCATACACATGGGACTGCAGATTGACGACCAGAACTTCTGGGGCTGATAGAGCCTTCCATCCGTGCATGACCATCGGAGGAATCTTGACCAGCCGTGGCTGCAAGCTACCCACAAAGAAAGCATCTACGTGACCGAAGCTTGGCGATCCTTCTCGCAAGTCAACAAGTGTAATCTGAAGCTTGCCACGAGTGACAGTCAGTTGATCTGTGTGGATGCCATGCAAGTGCCAGCACTTGATTACACCAAAGTCAGTTGCGCTTTGGTAGACATGCTCGACTCCCGATAGACCCTCCGCCTCTATCCATGGCTTGCTCCACAGTTCGGTGACGTCTCCGCGACCATCCAGATGAACGTGTAGTTCCCTTAAGACAACGTCTGCTATTGTTGGGACACTCTGTGCAGAGTAGATCTCAAAAGGAATGCTGCGCAACCACTCAACAGTAACGTCACTGGCTTCCATTCACAGGATCTCCTACTGCTCTGCACGGACGACTGCCAAGCCGACAGCCAAGTCATCCGCTAGGTCTTTCAGGAACTCATCCTCTTACCTGAGTATGAATCCATCTTTCAACGGATCGGCTGGATCAACAAGAAACTCTTGCCGGCCCGTGATGTGGGCCGAGCCCTCGATTTCGGGCACGACCGCCGCGTAGGGGCCGAACTCGGTCGTTCTGACAATGCGCCCTGCAAAGGTCGTGCCCAGGATGCTTTCGACGACAATGGAATCGCCGACACCTATCTCGCCCCGGGCATGGTGGATGGCCAATCTGCCGCTGACACCGGTCCCGGTTGGACAGCGGTCGACCTCGCCCTCGGCAAAGACGCACACGTTCCGGCTATGCGACCCCGCCCCGCGGGACGGCCCAACAAAGATCGTGCCGTAGAGGAAGCTCAGATCCTCCTCAAAGGGATGGGGGATCGGCCGGCTGGCCATGATCGCCCGCTTGATGGCAATGCCCCTGTCAATGAGCGGCCGGAAATCCTCCGGCGTGCAGCGCAGGCCCACGTCTTCGGCCCGGACATAGGCGTAGAAGGCGCCGCCAAAGGCCAGGTCGTAACGGACCGATCCCAGTCCCGGCACGTCCACGACCTCGTCCAGGGCCAGTACGAAGGATGGCACGTTCTCAAATCGCACGCGCGTGACCTGCCCGGCCTCCACCCGCGCCCGGGCGGTCACCAGGCCAGCGGGCGTGTCGATGCCGATGGTCGTCTCCGGCTCGACCATGGGCAGCAACCCTGTCTCCAGGGCCACCTTGGCGATGCCAATGATGCCATGGCCGCACATGGTGCTGTAGCCTTCGTTGTGCATAAAGAGGATGCCCATGTCCGCCCCAGGGCTGACCGGTGGGGTCACGATGCAGCCGTACATGTCAGCGTGGCCCCTTGGCTCCCACATCAGCGCCGTGCGCAGATGGTCCAGGTGCTCCCGGGCATAGCGCCGCCGGGCTAGGATTGTGTCTCCCGGTAGCTCGGGATAGCCGCTGGTGATCACGCGAAAGGGTTCGCCCGCAGTATGGGCATCGATGGTCGTGATCTTGAGCCAGCCCTCAGGCGGTCTCCAACCCTTCATCCGCTCACGCATCTCCTTGCCTCCCCCTCGTACCTGCCTGAACCATCCGCCTCAGCCTGCCAAGCCCCCGCCATCGATGACCAGGGCCGTGCCGGTGACGAAGGAGGCCGCGTCGCTGGCCAGGTACAGCACCGCCTCGGCAATCTCCTTTGGGGTGCCGACGCGCCCCAGAGGGCGGTCGGCCGCGCCGGCCAGGAAGGTCGATTCCACCTCCCCCAACTGCCGCGCTTCCTCTCGCAACATGCCCGTATCGGTATCGCCGGGACAGATGCAGTTGACGCGGATCTGCTGTGGCCCGTGGTCCAGGGCCATGGCACGCGTCATGTTGACCACCGCCGCTTTGGAGGCGCAGTAGGACAGGGCATTCCGCCCGCCGACCAGGCCCCAGCCCGACGCCGTGTTGACAATCGACCCGCCTCCTGCCTGGGCCATGACCGGCACGGCGTACTTGCCCATGAGGAACACCGACTTGACGTTGACAGCCATCACCCGGTCCCACTCTTCTTCAGTGGTG
>Ga0316577_10000048_pt1 | contig 28266 bp, 22 predicted proteins | sample S5NA_FD_203073 | JGI IMG/M metagenome (GOLD analysis project Ga0316577, IMG submission 203073) | Rhizosphere microbial communities from salt marsh grasses in Alabama, United States - S5-7_050615r2r1 | ecosystem: Host-associated > Plants > Roots > Rhizosphere | place: USA: Alabama | collected... | reverse complement strand
TGTAGCGGCGCACGGCTATGCGCCCTTTGGACCAGCGCGTGACCGGCGGACACACATGGGCGCACAAACCCGGACGGAAATACCTTGCCCATTGTAGCGGCGCACGGCTGTGCGCCCTTTGGACCAGCGCGTGACCGGCGGACACACATGGGCGCACAAACCCGGGCGGAAATACCTTGCCCATTGTAGCGGCGCACGGCTGTGCGCCCTTTGGGCCAGCGCGTGACCGGCGGACACACATGGGCGCACAAACCCGGGCGCAACGCCTTGCGCCCCTACAGGAGGTCATTGGAGAGAAAAGGCATGAATGAACTACGCACGCACTTCGAACTGCTGGCCGAGCGCTGGGATGGCTTCCAACCACCCAATCGGGCGGAGACGCTGCGCAATCTCCTTGCTCCCTTTGCGCCTTTGCTGGCCTCATCAACGGCCATCCTGGAGGTAGGCACCGGCACCGGCGCACTCATCCCCTGTCTGCAGGAGCGGGCCCCGGCCGCCGCACTGGTCTCTATCGATCTGGCCGCCGAGATGCTGCGCCGCGCCCGCCGGCGCTGCCCAGACGCAGTCGTGATCCAGGCCGACGCCCAACACCCGCCCTTTGCCGCGCGGCCCTTCGATCTCGTCGTCTGCCACAACAGCTTCCCCCACTTCTCCGACAAACCGGGCACCCTTGGCCAGTTGGCCCGCCTGCTGCAGCCGGGCGGCCACCTCCTCATCCTCCATGATCTGAGCCGGGAGAGGGTCAACGCCATCCACAGCAGCGGCGGTCCGGCCATCCAACACGACATCCTGCCCCCGGGCGAAGATACCGGCCGCATGCTGATGGACGCGGATTTTGTCAGCGTGCAGGTTGAGGACACTGACGAGCACTATATCGTCGCCGGGCAAATGGTCCCCGTCAACCAGAGTGGAAACAGAAACCCGCCTGCACAGATTTGACGGTCTTTCCTCTCTCTGGTATAATTCTTCTGTCATATCATATCCATATCCATTAGTTATTTAATCTCCAGGAAGGTTGGAGCCTCGACAGCAGCGATGCGGGCATCCAAGGATCACACGACTTAAACCGATAATAGTAGCGCCGGTCGGTGCCTGCCGGTCAGCTTGCACCTTCTGGGAGACGGCAAAGGGGTCGTGTCCTGAACGGACAGAATCGATGTTTCCGAGCCGCTGCCAGCCTGTGCCGGCAGCGGCTTTCGTTGTAACCACGCCGTATCTCCAGGCACTGTCGTCTGCAGGTGCGTGGGAATATCCAAAGAGGGAGACATCATGTCCGAAAAGCTCACCCGTTTCTTTGCCTCACGCTGGGGCATCGTCGCCGCCGGAGCGGCCATTGGCCTGCTGGCGCCACTCCTGCAGTACGCAGGCAACCCCAAGAACATGGGCATCTGCGTTGCCTGCTTCGAGCGGGATATCGCCGGCGCATTGGGACTCCACCGGGCGGCGGTCGTCCAGTACGTCCGCCCCGAGATCATCGCCTTTGTCTTGGGCGCGACGATCGCCGCGCTCGTATTCCGCGAGTTCAAAGCCCGCGCCGGCTCGGCTCCCATCGTCCGCTTTGTGCTCGGCATCTTTGCCATGATCGGGGCACTGGCCTTCCTGGGCTGTCCCTGGCGGGCGCTGCTGCGGTTTTCGGCGGGTGACTTGAACGCCGTCGTGGGCTTGATCGGCCTGGCCGCGGGCATCTATGCCGGCGTTCAGTTTCTCAAGTCAGGCTACAACTTGGGACGCTCTCACAAGACCTACTCCGCCGTTGGCTGGATCATGCCGGTCATGATGGTCGGCCTGCTTCTGCTGCTCATCTTCAAAGTCAAGGTGAGCGATGCGGGAGCCCTGTTCTTTGGCGAGACTGGCCCGGGCTCGCAGCATGCCTTCTGGCTCGTTTCGCTGGGCGCAGGGCTGATCATCGGCTTCTTGGCCCAGCGCACTCGCTTCTGCACGATGGGCTCCATCCGCGACGTGCTTCTGATGGGCGACACCCACCTCATCAGCGGCCTGGGCGCGCTGGTCGTGGTGGCTATCGTCATGAACCTGATCCTGGGCCAGTTCGGTCCCGCAGGGTTTTTTGGCCAGCCCGTGGCCCATAGCCAACACCTATGGAACTTTCTCGGAATGGCGCTGGCCGGGCTGGCCTTTGCGCTGGCTGGAGGATGCCCAGGCCGGCAGCTCTTCCTCTCGGGCGAAGGTGATGGCGACGCGGCGGTATTTGTGCTAGGGATGATCACAGGCGCAGGGCTTGCCCACAACTTTGCCCTGGCTGGCACACCAGACACCGTGGTGGAAGGCGTGGCCAGGGTCGGCGGCATCAGCCCTTATGGCATGGCAGCGGTGGTCCTGGGCTTGGTGGTCTGCGTCGTCATCGGATTGACGATGCGCGAGAAGGTGGAAGTGCGCGTCATCGAAGGCAGTGCTACGCCGAGCAACGTGGCTAAGGCCTGACAACTATCAGCAAGATGGAGGCATGGGACTATGACTCATTCAGTGGATGCTCGCGGGCTTTCATGCCCCCAACCGGTCATCCTGGCGCGCAGCGCCATTTAAGCCGGAGCGTTCCCCATCGAGGTGCTGGTCGAGACCGTAACCTCGCGCGAGAACGTCCGACGCGCGGCAGAGAAGCTGGGCTGCACGGTGCAGGTCGAAGAGCGAAATGACGAGTTCAGGTTGACGCTGACCAGGTAGCTGACGACAGATGGCGGGCAACCGAACGTCAGAAAAGGGCCGCCTCTGGCCGGTTGTCCATCGTCTATCATCCGTAGTCTGTGGATGATGGTCTATCACGGGGGAGATCGATGATCTACTTTGACAATGCCGCGACGTCGTGGCCCAAGCCGCCGGGCGTGGCACAGGCCATGGTCCACTTCCTGGAGGCAGTCGGCGCCAATCCGGGGCGCGCTGCCCACCGCCAGGCCATCGAATCAGGGCGCATCGTGTATGGCGCCCGCGAGGCGGTGTGTGAGCTGTTCCACGCGCCGGACCCGCTGCGCCTGGTCTTTACCAAGAACGTGACCGAGGCCCTCAACCTGGCCCTGCAGGGTTTGCTGAGAACCGGCGACCATGTCATCACCAGCAGTATGGAACACAACTCGGTGATGCGACCCCTGCGGGCACTAGAGAGAGTGGGCGTACAGGTCACCGTGGTGGCATGCTCACCGCAGGGGTTGCTGGATCCCGCCGACGTCGAGGCTGCTATCCGCCCAGAAACCCGCCTGGTCGTACTCAACCATGCGTCCAACGTCGTCGGCACGCTGTTGCCGGTCGCTGACGTTGGCGCCATCTGCCGCCAGCGGGACCTGCTCCTGCTGGTAGACGCTGCCCAGACTGCGGGCGCCTATCCACTAGACGTGCAGACCGCCCAAATCGACCTGCTGGCCTTCACCGGTCACAAATCTATGGGCGGCCCCACGGGCACCGGCGGGCTGATCGTGGGCGAGCGGGTGGACGAGACTCGGATGGAACCGCTGATCGAGGGCGGCACAGGCAGCCGCTCGGAGCATGAGGTCCAGCCCGACTTTTTGCCCGACATGTGCGAAAGCGGTACGCCCAATGTGGTTGGCCTGGCCGGGTTGCAGCCAGGCGTGCGTTGGGTGCTGGAACGTGGCGTGGACTCGATCCGCGCCCACGAGGTAGCACTGACTCGGGCACTGCTCGAGGGGCTGCAATCCGTTCCGGGAGTCACCGTCTATGGTACCCTCGATCCCGAACTGCAGACCGCCACGGTTGCCTTCAACATCGCCGGGTTGTCTCCTTCAGAGGCAGGGTTGCGCCTGGACGATGAATATGGCATCCTGTGTCGGGTAGGGTTGCACTGCGCGCCGGCTGCCCACAAGACCATCGGCACCTTCCCTGATGGCACCCTTCGCTTTGGCCTGGGGGCATTCAATACGGCCGAGGAAATCCAACTCACCATCGACGCCGTGCGCCATCTGGCCAGTTGATGCCCCGGTTTCGCTGCCCTTCCAAGAAGGGAGGGCAGCCCGAACCAACCTCCAGGCTGCCCTCCCGTGCTACTCCCGTCAGTTGCAGGCCTACAGGCCGGGCAGTCGAGCCCCCTGCTCGATATAGCCCATGCCGAAACCGGAACTCAGAAGTTGGTGCTGGAAGCCCGACACGTCGATGCCCCGGTTCATCAGGCTACGGTAGATCCCGGCTGAGCTCACGTCACCGGTCAGCCGAAAGCCGACGATGCGCCCCTCTTTGACGTAGACCTTGCGCAGGCTGCCGTCCTGGCGCTGGCGCAGTTCCTCGCCCTCCATGTGGCCCACAGCCATGATGGGCAGGCCCAAGTGCTTGAGACTGTTCATGTTGTCGGCACCCTCGTAGGCCAGATCCCAACCCAGCAGGTTGTAGGCCACGATGCGGCCCTGCTCTACGGCGTTGGGAAAGATGGCATGCACATAGCGTTCGCCGGTAATGCGATCGCTGGTCTCAGCCACATCCCCAGCGGCATAGATTCCGTCTATGTTGGTACGTTGATGGTCATCCACCAGGACGCCCCAGTCGGTCTCGATGCCCGAGCCCCGAAGGAACTCGATGTTGGGCCGCAGGCCCGTCGCCGCCACGAGCAGATCAGCCTGGTGTTCGACGCCAGATCGCATGCGGACCGCGCAGGCCCGCGGTTCGCCGAGGAAGGCAACTGCGTCGGCGTCAGCGCCCAGCACGACCTGGACACCCCGGGCGCGGAGCATGTCCAGGACGAGGGCCGACGTCTCGGGATCGAGCATGCTGCGCATGACGCGCGAGCGCACCATCTGGGTCACCTCGACCCCCAGGTCGGCCAGCAGTAGCGCAATCTCGACGCCGATGAAACCGGCGCCCACGATCAGGGCGGTCTTGCCCTGGCCGCCCCGGACGCGGTTCAGCAGTTCCTCAGCCGCGGTTAGCGACTTGAAGTTGTAGACGCCGGGCTTATCCGCCCCGTCCAGGGGTGCGTAGAGCCGCCCACCCGTGGCGATGACCAGCTGGTCATAGGACAAGTTCTGCCCATCCTCCAACTGCACAGCGCCCTCTTTGGGCAGTACTTGCTCGACCCGGCGCCCACTGCGGTAGTCGATGCCCATTCTTTCGGGGAAATCCTGCCCCCGCCAGAAGTGGACGGGGCGCCCTGTCCCAAAGTACTCGACCATGGCCGGCGGCGAGTAGGGTGCATACGGCTCGTCGGTAAGCATGACGATCTCGGTCTCTCGGTCATATTGTCGCAGGGTCTCGACGATACTGACGCCCGCCGGCCCTGCACCGACAATCACAACGCTCATAGCGTCCTCCATGCCGGGGATTCAGGTCCCCGGCCTACCGTCCCGGCTACAGCCCCAGGGCCTGCCGCTTCGACTGGATGTGCTGGAGGATCAACTGGCTGGCTTTGACCGGATCGGGCTCCACGGCGAACTTGGCGCCGATGACACCCTCAGCCCCGGCAGTCAACAGCTCGGTGACGGCCGGGCCGCCCAACACCGGCGGTGCAACGCCGAGGACCGTATAGATGCCAGAGGCCACCACATAGGTACCGATGGACACAGCCTTTTCGCTCATCCACTCGGGCGCAGCGCCCGCCACGGGCAGGTCACTGATGTCCACGCCAAGGGCATTGGCGATGGCCGCACAGGCGACCAGGATGCGGCTGATGTCGACGCAGGAACCCATGTGCAGCACTGGCGGGATGCCGACCGCCTCACAGACCGCCTTCAAGCCAGGACCGGCCATCTCCGCTGCCTCAAGTTGTAGCAGCCCCGCCTTGGCACAGGCGATGGCGTTACAACCGGTGTTGACCACCAGGACGTCGTTGGCGATCAGCTCTTTGACCAGCGTCACATGGGCGTAGTCGTGCCGTATCCGGGGGTTGTTGCAGCCCACTACACCCACGATGCCCTGGACCGCGCCGCTCCTGATCGCATCCAGCAGGGGGTCGAGGGTCCCACCCAGCGCGCCGACGATGGCCTCTACGCTAAACCCGGCCATGCATTCGGTCTGGTCGTCGGGGACATCGACCAGTGCTTCCTGGCGATTGGGATAGTTCTCCACCGCTTCGCGGACGATTGTCTTGGCGATCTCGGAGGCCTTGTCCTCGTGAAACTCGATGTGGGTCGCGCCAGGGAATTTGGCTTTGGGCGAGGTAGAGATGATCCTGGTGTGGAAGCAGCCAGCCAGGCTGGGCAGCGCCGGCATAATGCACTGCACGTCGACGATCATCGCTTCAACCGCACCAGTAATGATGGCCAACTCCTGCTGGAGGAAGTTGCCGGCGATGGGAACGCCATGGCGCATCAAGATCTCGTTGCCTGTGCAGCACATGCCCGCCACGTTGATGCCCTTTGCTCCCTGTTCTTTGGCCAGCGAGATCATCTCTGGATCCTGGGTGGCCGCCACAATCATCTCCGAGAGCGTCGGCTCATGGCCGTGAAGGACGATGTTGACCTCGTCCTTCTTGAGCACGCCCAGATTGGCAAGCGACTTGACCGGCTGCGGCGTGCCAAATAGGACGTCGGACATGTCAGTGGCGATCATCGAGCCGCCCCACCCATCGCTGATGGAGGTGCGCAGCCCGTGCAGGATCAGGTTCACCGGATCATTGTCGACGCCGATGTGGGTCCGATGCATCGATTCTACGATCTCGCGGTCGACACCGCGCGGATCCACGCCCAGATTTTCCCAGAGCTCGACGCGTTTCGCCGGTGCCCGCCGGGTGAACCGGATGGGTCCCTCCTGGTTGCCAAACTCGGCATAGACCGCCCGCGCCAGGTCCAGGGCGATCTCCTCCTTGCTGCGATCCTCCGTAGCGATGCCATACTCACCGGCCAGAGCATGCAATTTAGCTTCGTCCTTAATCTCGTAGCCACCCCCTTTGCCCTCGGCCGTCAGCAACAAGGTATGGGCGATATCACGGCCATGGTCGGAGTGGGCCGCTGCCCCAGCGGCGATCATGCGCAGCAGGCCGCGGGCGACGATGGTATCGGCCGTGGCGCCACAAACCCCCTTCTTGGGCCCCGTCTCGCCAAAGGGGTCGATGCGACAGGGTCCCATCGTGCAGTGGCGGCAGCACAGGCCCAGCTCACCGTAGCCACAGTGGGGCTTCTGGGCCTCAAACCGCTCCCAGGCTGTCTCATATCCCTTCTTCTCGGCGACGCGCAGCATGTGCTGGGCTGCTGGATCTACGGAACGCGTGGCTGCAAGGTCTTGTGTTGCCATGTTATTCCCTCCCTGTCTGGCTGATGCTTTGTCCCAAACCCCGCCAGGCCTCGACGGCGGCGGGAAGACGGACCATTTCTGGCTGCATTTCGCCGACGGCCACCGACACAGCGCGGGCCAGCCGCAGGCTTGAGTCCTTCACTAGTTCGTTGATATCACCAAAGACCAGGGCACCCACCTTGCACGTTTCAACACAAGCCGGAACGCGGCCCTCTCTCTGCCGGTCGATGCAGTGGTCGCACTTGATGGCCACGGTTTTGTCGAGCTTGACCGCCGCCGATGGATAGAAGGTCAGGACGTCAAAGGGGCAGACCATGGCGCACATGGCGCAAGTGATGCACTTGTTGCCATCCACCTGAACAATCCCCAGTTCGCTATCTCGGCTGATGGCGCCTGTGGGACAGACGCTCATGCAGGGAGCTGGATCGCAGTGCCGGCACTTGTTTGGAAATGATGTGGAGAGGTAGAGGCCAGGCACCACGTGAATAGAGGATTGAGGCTTGGGCCTCTCAAAAATGGCCTGGTACAGATTCTTGCTCTGCGAGTGCTCCACGGCGCAAGCGATCTCGCACTGCTTGCAGCCGATGCAGCGCTCTGGATTGACAAAGACCGTTTTCATACGACACACCTCCTTCGATGATGTCAGGATACGGATTCGCCCTTTCGACCTACATCCGGCGGGAAAGGGCTTTGGCGCCCCATTGCCTCGATCGTTCGATAGACACCTCCTACTTCTTGACGTCTACTCTGAACACCTTGGATTACCGCCACCTGGGCGATTGTGAAAGGATCCATTCGCGGGAACGCATCTTCCCTGGAGAACTTGCATCTCAGCTGCTGCAAGCGGACAATCGGACTCAGAAAGGGCAAAAAAGGGGATCCTACGAGGGCGTATCTCCATCGCGTGTCTATACCGCAGGCGATGCCCGTGGTGCACTGGCCCAGCTCCTTTGCAAGTCCTGTTCTATGCGACGACAGCACAAATGCTATCACAACTCATCAATCGTGTCAAGTTAGTCGTAGCCCACTAATAGATGCAAATACCTAATAGAGACATTTCTCTATTGACAATATACACATAGTATGCTATACTGGGGGCAGCCAAACAGACGTATTTGACTTGCATCTTGGAAGGAGGTGAAAAACATGCCGCGATTTGATGGAACGGGACCAAGAGGTGGTGGACCGATGACCGGACGCGGGGAGGGCTACTGCATCGTAGAACTGCCCGAAGCGGGAGGGCCAGCACGTGGCTATGCCGGTTTGCAGGCCGACCCGGTGCGCCTTGACCCACCGGCCACTCGGCCTGCCAGGCCGATGTCCCCCCTCGTGGGGCTCAGGCGCCTCTGGGCGCGTGGTCGCGGCCTGGCTGCATGCGGACGGCGAGGCCGCCGTGGGACGAGATGGTAGTGCGGCCGCTGGGCCAGCAGGACCTACTCCTGAGATGAGGCAGGATCTGAACAACAAGAGGGGAGGTGAGAGGTATGCCAGGATTTGATGGCACCGGGCCGGCTGGAAGAGGACCCATGACCGGTGGGGCACGGGGTTGGTGCAGTCCATATCGTGCTCCGTATGCCGGCTACGCGCCCTACCGGCCGCGGTATGCTGTACCAGTGCGTTTCCCCTACGCCTACGGCGGAGGATGGCCACGACGGGGTCTACGCCGAGGCTTCTGGGCCCGACGTTGGGCCCCAGGGCGAGGGCGTGGATGGTGGTAGACGAGAAGCGTAGATTCTAGACAAAAAGGAGGTAGTTGATATGCCAGCAGGAGATGGAACGGGACCGATGGGCATGGGTCCGATGACGGGTCGCGGCGCCGGCTACTGTGGCGGCTATGACGCACCGGGTTGGGCCAGCCCGACCCCCGGGCGCGGCTTTGGCATGGGCTGGGGACGGGGCGGTGCTTGGGGCGGCCGTGGCGGCCGAGGCGGTGGCTGGCGCCACCGGAACTGGTACTATGCCACAGGTCTACCGGGCTGGGCGCGCTACGGCAGCGCGCCGGCCTGGGGCGCCCCACCGGATTGGGGCTACGGTCCCCCGGTTGCGGCACCCAGTCGCGAAGAGGAAACCCAGTACCTTCGCCAGCAGGCCGAATGGCTAAAGCAACAGCTCGACGCCATCGGCCAGCGCATCGAGGAGCTTGGCCAGGAGAAGTAAGCAGACTCGCAATCAGCAGTCTTCGGAGTGGGTGACCCCACTGCCGTTGGGGCCACCACTCCGTGGACTGGAGCAGGGAGAACGAGAGGATATACGAATGCGGGTGACGTGCGTGGTCGACGATGCCGTGCAGCGCAGTTCCCCTTACTGGGGCGAGCATGGTCTGGCGTTTCTGATCGAAGGAGAGGACGGCAAGGTGCTATTCGACACCGGCCAGAGCGGGACCGTGCTCGAGCACAATCTGAGACTGCTGGAGGTCGAGCCAGCAGAGCTGGACGCTGTGGCCATCAGCCATGGCCACTACGACCACACCGGGGGCCTGCCCGCGCTGCTGCGACGGGTACGTCCCGACACGCCACTCCACGCCAGTCCCGAGCTCTTCCGCGGGCGCTTCTCCCAGCGGGACGGCAAGATCGAGGATGTGGGGCTTTCCCTCTCCCACGAGGAACTTGCCGGCCAGATGAGGCTGGTGCTAAACACCGAGCCGCAGGAGGTCATCTCCGGCGTTTGGACCACCGGTCAGATCTCGGAGCGCCCCCATCCCCAGGGAAGCAGTGCCTATCACCGGATGCGCCACGGCGACGCCCTCGTCGCCGATGCCTATCTGGATGACATGTCGCTTGTACTGCGGAGCGGTAGCGACCTCCTGGTGCTATGCGGCTGCTGCCACGCCGGATTGCTCAACACGCTGGAGCACGTGCAACGAGCATTCGAGGGCCGCGTGGTGGTCGTCGCCGGGGGTCTGCACCTGACCAGCGCCAGCACAGACGAATTACAGCACATCGGAGAGATCCTGGCGGCAATGCCAGGCCTGCGCCAAGTCTGCCCCAATCACTGCAGCGGCGAAGCGGCCTTTGTCGCCCTGACTCAGATACTGGGATCCTCCATCGTACATGCCTGTCCCGTTGGGACGATACTCGAGTTCTAGCGTGGCCAACCGGTCTACAGGTTTGGCTTGGATCGGTAAACTGGCCCTTGAGCCAGGTCTATAAGTATGATATAATATGAACAAGAAGGCCCCGTGACTCAGCCGAGTCCGAGGCCCAAGCCAAGGGGTCCGAATGCCCCGGCTAGACAGACGATCGCAGACAAGCCCGCCGGGGCCAGCCCATCCGGCGGGTTTTTTGCATGGGCGTACAGGAGGTGATCCTATGTTCGTGCGAGAGCGTATGAGCTCGCCCGCAGTGACTACTACACCTGATACGTCGGTGCAGGATGCCCTGAATCTCATGCACGAGCATCAATTCCGCCGGTTGCCGGTGATCGATGACAAGGGCAGGCTCGTCGGCATTGTCTCTGAGCGCGATCTGCTCTATGCCTCCCCGCCACCGGACAGTTGGGTCAGCGGCCTGAACTTGAGTCATCTGGTCGCTGAGTTGAAGCTCAGCGAAGTCATGACCCGAGATGTCATCACCGCAGCGCCCGACACATTTGTCGAAGATGCGGCCAGCCTGATGGTGGCGCACAAGATTGGCGGCTTGCCCGTCGTAGACCGAGATCGCCTCGTGGTCGGCGTGATCACCGAGACCGACATCTTTAGAGCCTTCATCGAATTGTACAGTGCAGGCCACGAGGGCCTGTATCTGACCTTGGAGGTCCGCGACCGGGCGGGCTTGACTGCTGAGCTATCAAAAGCTGTCCTCGGGCTAGGGAGCGACATCGTGGGCATCAGCTCGTCCTATGACGAGGCAGCTGGACACTGCCGCCTTCTGATCAAGGGCCCGGACATCGATAGCGACCGCGTGGTGGCCCTCCTCGAGTCTCGTGGGCACGATGTGGTTCAGGTCCATCAAGTACGATCTGAGCACAACCACAGAAAGGGGAAAGAGATGGAGAACCGAATACTTGTCCCACTGGATGGTTCCTCTCTGGCTGAGCGGGCACTGTCTTGCGCCCTGATGCTGGCCCAGGAGCTTCCAGCCGAGTTGGTCTTGCTCCGCGCCTTCTGGATCCCGCCTGACGTGCTCGCGAGGATGGGCGAAGCTGCCGTGGAACTGGATCTCCTCGCCGGTGAGCTAGAAGCGGAGGCCGAGGATTACCTGAGCGCCCTGGCCAAGCAATTGGCCGAGACTGGTCTCGATGTGCGCCATGTCGTAGAGCGGGGCCCGGCAGCAGAGATGATCCTGGAGCACGCCCGGCAGGAGCATATCTCCCACATCGTGATGGCCACCCATGGCTACAGCGGCCTGAGACGCTGGACCCACGGCAGCGTGGCCGAGCGTGTGCTGCAGACCGCCACCGTGCCGGTGCTGCTTGTCCGTGTCGGCGAGGAGGATGTCGAGAAGGATTGGCAGCAGCCGATGTCCTGCCAGCGCATCTTGGTGCCACTGGACGGCTCACTGCTGGCAGAGCAGATTCTGCCTGTGATCACCCCAGTCGCCGAGGCCCTGGCTGCCGAGCTCATCTTCTTCCAGGTTTCCATCGCTCACACATCCGGCTGGATGACGGGTGAGTGGTACCTGCCGGTTCAGGGCGTGCTTGAGACGGCCGAAGAGGATGCGGAGGAATACCTCAGGGCTGTAGCAGACGAGCTACGGGCTCGGGGCCTCGACACAAGTACGTCCACCGCCATCGGCTCGGTGGCGAACTGCATCGTCGACTACGCCGAGGCTAATCAGGTGGATCTCATTGCCATGTGCACCCACGGCCGCACGGGTCTGGCCCGCTGGGCCTTGGGCAGCGTAGCCGACCGGGTCCTGCGGGCTGGGAGCACGCCCATCCTGCTCGTCCGCGCCCAGTAGTACGGGCGAACCTTGAGGGAGGCACACTCATGTTTGAAAAGATCCTACTGGCCACAGACGGCTCTGCCCATGCCTGGGAGGCATTGGCATATGCCCAAGAGCTGGCCCTCCGTGACCAGGCCCAGGTCGTGGTCGTCCACACCTTCGACCCGGTGCCGACCTATCTGGGGGACCAGCCGCGGGACAGGGTCGCGGCGAGGCACGTTTCGGCAGGCGAGGACGTGGCCAGCCAGGCAACGGAGGCCTTGAGGGAGGCCGGCGTCGATGTCGTCGTCGAAGTACTGGAAGGGCCGCCTGCGGAGGCCATCCTGAAAGTAGCCCAGGTCCGGGATTGCGATCTCATCGTCATGGGCACGCGGGGTCTCGGCGCACTGACAAGCCTGCTGCTCGGCAGTGTAAGCCATCGCGTGCTGGCCCATGCCCACGTACCGGTCCTGATCGTCAGGGCCAACGAGGAAGACGTGGCATAACGGCCCCCGCCGTTGCTGGCAACGGCGGGGCGCCATCAGCCCGCTACGGACGTGGGTAGCGGTCCAGGGCGAACGAGGCTGGCCCTGTATCGCTGACTGATGCGCTGTCCGTGGAAGAACGGACATGGCTAAACAGCGTGTCGTCGGTCGTCTGGTTGTGGCTCAGCTATTTCCAACTCGAGGGCCAGGGTCTTGACCTGCCAGCTGCCGATGGCCAGCGCCACGATGTGCTCCGTCGCCGGCTGCAGATCGGCCAGCACTTCCTCGTTGAGGGTAACCTCCTGGGCCCGGTGGATGGGCAGCAAGGTGTGCAGCACCGCTTCGACATCATCGTCCGTGGGGTTGTAGAAGCGCACGATGAGCCTGTCGCCTTGCTCGCTCTGCTTGATGGCACTCAGGATGAGCCTCTCGGGCTCGAGGCTCAAGAAGGACAGCTCGGCCGGCAGGTCACCACTCAGGTCGACCGGCTTCAGGCCAGCGCTGCCCCAGGCCTCCAGATCGGCCTGGGTCGGCACATAGCCTTCGTGCTCAGTCCCGCGCCGCACGTAGACGGGGGCACGGTACCGGTGGGCTTCAGGGTAGACCCGGCGCCAGTCGCCGGGATGGGGCAGGATGGCGTACTCGAAGGTATGGCTCCCCAGGCACTGGGCTTCGGGCGTCGGGAGCGGCGGCCCGGCCAGGCCGGGCCGTGTCGGCATGTCGCCGTCGCCGCGCGACAGGTAGCCCACGCAGCGTAGCAGCGTCACGGCCAGTGTGTTTCGCTCCCCCTGCCCGCCCACGATCCCATTAGGCAGTACCTCGTACTCGGCCAAGCCCCGGTTCAGGATGGCCAGCCCGGCCTGGCCATCGGATAGATCCACGAAGTAGCGTTGGTGCCGCGTCGGGACAGGAGGCTGGTCCCAGGCGGCCCCTCTCAGCGAACTGTCAGGGGCGACAGGGCGCGCCAGCACATCGAAATGGCCGTCGGCGTGCGCGACATCGGTATCGATGCCGGTCGGAAAGCAGACGCGCAAGCGGTGGTCGCGGGCCCGGTTTTCCACCGTTGTGCGCAGATCCAGCCGCCGGCTATCGTGGCGCAGGCTGACCGTCGTGGTCAACGGGACGCTGACCCGCTCGCTGCTGCGCCGCTGGCGGTCCTGGCTCAACCCAGCCGGCAGTTGCAATGTGTGCGCGATTTCGTAACTGGCCTGCAGCGGACCGGCTTGAAGCCGGCGGATCGACGCCGGCTCGCCCCGCGTCGAGAAACGCTCCGGGTACGGGCAAGGGGAATAGTCGTAGGTGTCGCCCGCATCCTCGTCGTCGACACAGTAGCCGAGTTCCCGGTACCGGCGCCTATTCTCCTTGTCGAGCAGGTCCAACGTCCCGTCGGCCTGGATCTCCACGCGCAAGAAACGATTCTCCATGCCGTTGGGCAACACCTCGACCGGCTGTTCGATGGCTGGCCGCTCCGGGGCAGCGCCTGTCCGGGCATAGTACACGCGGTAGCCACAGGGTGGCAGGGCCTCGAGAGGCACAGTCAGGCGCACAGCATGCAGGTCATTGCTGCGGCCAACTTCGGTCTCGAAACGATATACGTGACCCAGGCGCTGGTGGTGCACCACCTGTCCCGAGGCATTGACCAGGTGAAAACCATCGGCTGCGTCATCTCCCCGCTCGAATTGCAGCTCGATCTCGGCCGTCTCGGTGCGGGGGCAGGCCGTGGGATTGAACACGACAAAGGGCACACCAGGTTGGGCGGCCCGGTCTATGCGCCGCATGATGGCCCGGCAGGCGTCGCGCGCCAGCGTCTGGCCCAGCTGCTGGACCTCGCCATAGCGTGCCATGTTCTCGCGATGCACCGCGTCGGCACTGCAGCCGCAGATGTCATCATGTGGATGGTTCTGTAGCAGCTTGCGCCAGGCCAGGTCCAGGAATGCAGCCGGGTAGGGCTCGCCCAGCAGCCGGGCCCAAGCACTCAGCGGCTCGGCATAACATTCGAGCAGCGTCTGGGTCTCCTCGTTGGCCTGGTTGAGGTACATGCGCGAGGAGTAGACGCCCTGCAGGCCATAGGCATAGCGGCTGCGGTTGAACTCCCCCTGGAATGTGGCCAGAGCTTCGCCCGCCCCCGTTCGCATCCGGGCCACATAGTCGCTCAGGGTGCCCTGCTCAATCTCGACATCGTCAAACAGCTCGTTGGCCCGGGCGATGGCCTCCGGCACGTGGGGGTCAGCCTCGACGTGGTCCGTGCCGTTCATCAGCAGGACCGTGTCCCCATGGCTGCGAGCCCTGAGGCGATCGACCACCGTTCGCAGGCGGGCCGCCGCCCGATCCGCGCCGAACTCCATCGCACTCGAGTCACCCCAGGGAATAGGATAGCCCAGGTTGGCGACGTTGCCGTACCCTTCGCTGAGGTGGATGGCCAGGACGCGGGGACCGCCGGGCGACTCCCACCAGAACTCGCTGCCTAGATCCTCCCCCTCGTCACCCAGCCCACGCCAGAAGACAGCGGTATCGATGCCAAAGCCGGTCAGGATCTGCGGTAGCTGGCTGATGTGGCCAAAGGCGTCGGGGGCATACCCTTCTCGCATGGCGCCACCCAGCGCCTCGGCCATGCGCAGTCCGATCAGCAGGTTGCGGATCAAGGCCTCGGGGCTGACCAGGTACTCGTCGGCCAGGACGTACCAGGGGCCGACCAGCAGCCGCCCGCTGCGTATCAGCCGCTCCAGTTCGGCCCACCGCTCCGGCCGGACCTCCAGATAGTCCTCCACCGGCAACACCTGCCCATCGAGCATGAAGCAGCGGTAGTTGGGATCGCGTTCCAGGATGTCGAGCAACCGGTCGACAAGGCGCACCAGGCGGATGCGATAAACCTGGAAGGGTACGTACCAGGCTCGGTCCCAATGCGTATGGGAAACCAGGATAGCGTGGATCGGTTCTTTCGTCATGGAGTGCGTCCTTCTATGCCTGCCACAGGCGAGCCGCCGCGGCAGACACCCGCTGGCGGACGGCCTCTGGATCCTGGCCGACAGCCTGACCTTCCCACAACAACCAGCGGCCAGCGCCCATGACCCCCCTTAGCTCCTGGGGATTGCGCCAGAAGAGCAGCTGATCCGCCGCGCTGTGTGGCGCTAGGGGCGTCGGCAGGTCTGCCCGGATCAGCAGCAGATCCGCCTGGTTGCCCGGCGTTAGGGTGCCCAGATCCTCGAAGCCCAGGGCACGCGCGCCATTCTGCGTCGCCATTGTCCAGACGTCCGCCGCAGGCATCGTCGTCGGGTCGAGCAGGCGGGCTTTGGGCATGAGCGCTGCCGCCCGCATGACCTCAAAAAAGTTGTTGACATAGCCGTCAGTTCCCAAAGCGACATTCACGCCAGCGGCCAGCATCTCGGGCACCGGCGCAAAGCCACCGCCGACCTCGCAGTTGGACAACGGCTGGTGTGAAACGTGCACCCCGTGGCGGGCCAGGATGTCGACCTCACCGGCATCCACCTGGACCGCCTGGGAGGCCAGCACGTGTGGACCCAGGACGCCAAGATGTTCATAGTAGTTCACCGGCCGCTGGCCGTACTGCGCCAGGCAGTACTGCGGCTCGTACGTGCCCTCGGACAGGTGCATGTGCACCCGTGCGCGGCGCTCCTCAGCCAGGGCAAAGGCCCGCCGGATGAAGGCCTCTGAGCAGGTGAAGGTGGTGTGGAAGCAGATCATGCCCGAGACGTGGCCGCCGCGCGCCTGGCTGGCATCAAAGAACTCGGCGTTCTCGCGCAGGCCCAGCTCGCCGTTCTCCGCACTGACCCGCTGCGTAGCCTCGAAAGAGAGCACCCCGCGCAGGCCCCAACGGCGCACCACTTCGGCCTCGACTTCGAGGGCCCCCGGCAGCGCAGAGGGTGCTTCCAGACAATCGTAGAAGGTCGTCACCCCAGAGCGGACCATCTCCAGGCAGGCCCAGTCCGTCGCCGCGGCGATCAGTTCGTGGTCGAGCCGATCCTCGACGCGGGGCCACCAGAAATCCTCGAGGAACGGCCAGAAGCCTGTCGGTGCCTCGTCCAGCGGGATGCCATGGGCCAGCACCCCGTACATATGGTGATGGGCGTTGGTAAAGGCCGGCGTGATCACACAGTCGCCGGCGTCAATCACCTCCGCAGAGGGGAAACGCCTGACCAGCTCTGCATGTGGGCCGGTTGCCAGGATCCGCCCCTCCGAGATGGCCAGACCATGGCCCAGTGTGGGCGGCTGGGTCGTGTCCGCCCATAGGAGCTGCCCAAGGATCAGGATGGGGACGTCACTTGCCGGTGCTTGCATCACGGCCTCTTCCTAGCCTCCAGAGATGGCCGGCAGTAGCTTTAGCTCGTCGCCATCCGCCAGAGGCTGAACCGCCACACTGGGCAAGGTGAGCTGACCATTGACAAAGACGACCAGGTGGGATGCCGGCTCACCAGTGGACGAAAAGAGCAGTTCGGCAGCGGCCGGGCCATACCGATCACTCAGGGCGCGGAGAGCGTCGAGCACATCCGCCCCTTCAGGCAACTCGACCTGCTCTCGCGCCTGGTCGGCAAGGCGACGGAGCATGTTGTAGTGGTGCACCGTGACCTTGATCATGGCCGCTGCTCGCACCCCGCGCCCGACCCGCCTATCCTAGACCAGCGCCCGGCCACCGTCCACAAAGTACACTGCCCCTGTGACAAAGTCCACCTCGGTCAGAAAGATGATGGTCCGGGCCACATCCTCGGGTGTGCCGACGCGCTTCAACAACGAATTCTCCACGGCCCACTGTCGTTTGGCCTCGCCCGCGCCATCGGGCAGCAGAATGGTGCCGGGCGCGATGGCATTCACCCGCACGTCGGGTGCCAGCTCGGCAGCCATCACCCGCGTCAGCGCCTCCAGGCCGGCCTTGCTGGCCGAGTGGTCGGCGAACCTGGGCCATGTCTGGTGGGCCGAAAGGTCGCTGATGTTGACGATGTGGCCCGACTTTTGCGCCAGCATATGGGGCGCGACGGCCTGGGCGCATAGAAATGGTCCCGTCAGATTAGCGCCCAGGGAGGTCTCCCACTGCTGCCGCGAGATCTCCAGGAACGGTCCCGACTGCCATACCGAAGCGTTATTGACCAGGATGTCCACCCGGCCAAAGCGATTGACGACCTCCTCGACAACCGCCTTGGGCTGATCCCACTCCAGGACATCCATCCTCAGGGCCATGCCCTCCACACCAAACCCCTGGATGCCGGCTAGGGTCTCCGTCGGGTCGCCGCTGCGGTAGGTGAAGGCGACGTGAGCACCCTTTTCAGCCAGCGCCAGGGAAATGACCTGGCCAACTCGCCGGGCGCCACCCGTGACGATGGCCACCTTGTCTTTGATCTCCATAGATTCTACCCTCTCTGTCCAAGTTCCACGCCAGCCCGGCGCAAGAGATCCCGCGCCGCCTGGCGACATTCCTCCAGCAGTGCCCCCTCGTCCAGCACCGTCACCCGGCCGCCGTCGAGCAATATGCGCCCATCGACCAACACCGTGTGGACGTCGGCGCCGCTGGCATTGTAGACCAGTGCGCTCTCTGTACGATGGACCGGCATCGACCGGGCGTTGTTCAGGTCCACGATCGTGAGGTCGGCTCGGGCGCCGGGCACGATACGTCCGACATCATCGCGGCCCAGGAGCCTGGCGCCATCGACCGTCGCCATGCGCAACAGGTCCAGGGGCAGCACGGCATTGGCATCGCAGGTGCTCACCTTGGCCAGCAGGGCCGCCATCTTCAGCGATTCCAACATGTCCTGCGAGTTCTCGGAGCCGGGGCCGTCGGTGCCCAAGGCCACCGGGATGCCGCGCGCCAGCATCTGGCATACGGCGGCCACACCAGAGGCCAGGTACATATTGCTCACCGGGCAGTGGACGACGATGGCCCCGCTGGCCGCAATCAGGTCCAACTCGTGGTCGTCGAGCCACACACTGTGGACCAGTTGAATGTCCGGCCCGAGGGCGTCCAGCGAATGTAGCCACTCGACGTGGCGCAACCCCGTACGCTGGCGCAACATCTCGATCTCATCCTCCGCCTCCGCCACATGCAGGTGGGTGGGCACCCCCCACCGGCGAGCCAGGGCGACGGTATAGCGCATCGTCTCGTCCGAACATCGCCACGGCGCAAGTGGCCCGAACCCGACCGTGATGCGACCCCCGGCAGCTCCGTGCCAGCGCTCGTGCAGGCTTGTCATCGCCTGGAGGATCGCCTCCGGCGCCTCGCCTGCGTCGCCGATGTCAACCCAGCCCCGGGCCAGCAGCATCCGCAGGCCCACGGCCTCCGCAGCTTCGGCTGCGGCGTCGACGTGCGCCCGGGAATAGGTGATCTTGTGGTGTTGCACCACGCCCGTCACGCCGCAGCGCAGGTTCTCTACCAGACCGAGCAGGCTGGCCAGGCGCATGTCCTGGGGCGTGATGGCCGCCTGGATCGGCCACATGACCTGCTTGAGCCAGACCAACAACGGTTTGTCATCAGCCAGGCCCCGAACAAAGGTCTGGGATAGGTGGGTGTGGCCGTTGACCATACCGGGCATCACGGCCATGTGCCGGGCGTCGATGGTGCGCTCCGCCCGGGCGACCAACTCCGGTGGCGGCGAACCGGCCCCCGCCCCAGCGATGTGCCCATCCTGGACCCACACCCAGCCAGGGGTATGAATGGTCCCGGCATCATCCATCGTGAGCACGGAACCGTTCTGAATCATCAGATTTCCCATGTCCTACCTCGATGTAGCATGCTGCAGAAGTGTATGGTGCTAGGCGTGCCCAAGCGCAGGGCACGGTCTCCCGGAGAGAGACATTCCCTCCACCACTCGAGATCCCGAACGGAGTGAGAGAGCTCGGTCAGGCGTACGGAGCACCTCCCTCGATCGCCCTTCGCCGAGTGCCAGGAGGGATCCTCGATATCAGAAGATCGGCGGCGTGATGACCGACACAAAGCGCAGCGTGGTGTCGCCCCGCGCCGCCAGGCGGCGGAGTAGAGGGCCGTCGAAATAAACGCTGTCGCCCGGCCCCAGCTGGTACATCTCCTCGCCCAGCTGGATCTCTAGCTCGCCCTGGAGTACATAGATGAATTCCTCGGTCTCCTGGCGCAGGGGAATGGTGATCTTTTGCTCGCCCGGTTCCCGCTCCGCCATAAAGACCTCCATCCTGCGGTTGAGATCGGGCGTCATGAGCTGGTAGGTGAGGTTGGATCCTGGCAGCCTGAGCTTGGCTCGCTCACCACGCCGCACCACCGGGCTCTTGACATCGGGTTCGATCAGAAAATGAAAGATGGGGACTTCCAGCGCGTCGCTGATCTTGCGCAGGGATTCTATCGACGGGCTGGCCAGGTCTCGCTCGATCTGGCTCAAGAAGCTGGCCGTCAGGCCAACCCGCTCAGCCAACTCACGGAGGCTCAGGCCCAGTTCTTGGCGTCGGGCCCTCAGACGATTTCCAAGTTCCATTTGTGGCTCCTTTTCTTCTCCCCTTCTGAACTGACAGGACCGGTGGGCACCAAACGGCAACCGCCCAGGTGGGAAGTCCAGCCCCTCTGCGCGAAAATCAGTTCCAGTCGATTATAGCACAGGCGCCCTGGCGTGTCAACCATTGCTTAACAAAGAAGCCTTTCCCTCTAGCAGTACTTGACAGGCCTCGGATCCTCGGCTATACTCGACCGAGTCCAACGCACGCGTCACCGGTCCATGCCGGACCCGCTCATTGCAGGGATAGCTCATGAACAGACAGATTGACTGGCCGTCCATCACCGTGCCACTCGATGTCGCCGGCATCGAGATGGGCCCTCATTATCTACGCCGTTGGCGCACCTTCGAGCAGACGGGGCAAGGTCTTTCCTTCGATTGTGAGCTGGCGAACGGCCAGCAGACCACATTCCAAGTAGCCGTCGTCGCGGCCGACATCGTACGCATCCGCATGAGCCAGGGCGAGATCGGCGACCGGTCGAGCGAAATGCTCCTTGAAGATGGGCCCGGCGGACCGCCACCGTCCTCTACCGTTCAGGAGCAGGACGAAACAGTGGTCCTGACAACCGACAAGCTCCGGATAGAGTTTCCTCGTTATCCCTGGCAGATGCGCGCCTTTGCCGCTGGCGAGGCCGGGTCATCTGCGCCCTTCTTCAGCGAACAGCCTTATGACCGGGCCTACGGGCCCTACTTCGAAGTGCCGCCGCCGGGTTTCGACCAGGGTGCCGACGGCCGCTTGACCGTCCGCGAGACGGTGGCCGTCACGCCTGGCGAGGCCTTCTACGGCACGGGCGAACGGTTCACGCCCCTCGACAAGTGGGGTCAGGAGTTGGTTCTTTGGACAGCTGACTCGGGCAACGTCAGCAGCCCTCGCTCGTACAAGAACGTACCCCTGCTGGTGAGCACGGCAGGCTACGGACTATTTGTGCACTCTTCGCACCCCATGGTCTTTCGCCTGGGCAGCGAGTCGAGCATCTCCTACTCCATCCACATCGACGAGGGCATCCTGGACTATTTCCTCATCTATGGGCCTGACCTGAAACAGATCCTTCGACGCTACGCCGACCTGACCGGCCACGCACCGGTCCCGCCCAAGTGGTCCTTTGGCTTCTGGGTCTCGCGGGCCGGCTACCGCAGTCGGGAAGAGGTGGAGACGGTGGCCCGCGAAATGCGGGCGCGCGACCTGCCCTGCGATGTGCTCAGCCTCGACCCGTGGTGGATGGGCGACGGTCCCTGGTCGACCTATGAATGGGAGACAGATGCCTTCCCCCAACCGGCGGAGATGGTACGTGGCCTGCGGGAACAGGGGCTGCGTACCTGTCTGTGGATCAATTCCTACGTCCCAAGGGGCACGCCCGCCTACGACGAGGCCTTGGAAAATGGCTATCTCGTCACGAAACCCGATGGCAGCGTCAGCCCGGTCATCGAAGCCTTCGCTGGCGAGGGCCTGGCTGCCGTCGATTTCACCAATCCGCAGGCACGGGCCTGGTTCCAGGCCAAGCTGCGAGCGCTCCTCGACATGGGCGTGGCCGTCTTCAAGACAGACTTTGGCGAACAGGCCCCCGTCGATGCCGTCTACCACGACGGCCGCTCGGGCCTGGAGATGCACAACCTCTACCCCCTGCTCTACAACCGCACCGTGTTCGAGCTGACTGAAGGCTACTTCGGCCGGGGCTTCACCTGGGGACGGTCGGCCTACGCCGGCTCGCAGCGCTACCCAGTGCAGTGGGGCGGCGACAGCTACAGCAGCCTGGACCAGATGGCCTGCCAGCTCCGCGCGCTCCTCGGCTACGGCCTGTCGGGCGTGCCCTTCTGCAGCCACGACGTAGGGGGCTTTGACTACCCGCCCCAGGCCTTTGACCACAGCGAGCGCGGCAGCCAGTGGTTCCTGGAGGAATGCACCCTCGATCCGGTGGTCTATACCCGCTGGCTCCAGTTCGGCGTCTTTTCCTCCCACGTCCGCGCCCACGGCAAGCAGCCGCGCGAGCCTTATGCCTGCGGGCCACAGGTCGAAGCCATCGCCCGCCGCTATCTAAAGCTTCGCTACCGGCTGTTGCCCTACATCTATTCCCAGGCGGTGCAGTCATCGCAGACCGGCCTGCCGATGGCCCGCGCCATGGTCCTGGAGTTCCAGGACGACCCAACGACCCACCGGCTTGACCTGCAGTACATGTTTGGCGACAGCTTTCTGGTGGCGCCGGTTGTCCGCCGCGATGGCCGCTGCCGCGTCTACCTGCCGGCTGGGGCGTGGTTCGATTACTGGACGAAGGAAGCCATTCGCGGGCCTCGCTGGCTGGACCTGGACGTGCCCCTGGAGACCCTGCCCCTCTGGGTGCGGGAAGGGGCGATCATCCCCCTGGGCCCAGAGATGGCGCACACGGGGGAAAAGCCACTCGATCCTCTGACCCTGGAGCTGTACCTGCCCCAGGGTGAGGCATCGACGGTGATCTATGAGGAGGACCTTCCTGACATACCCGTCCATTATGTGAGGCACGCCGATTCTCTGATCGTAGAGGTCGGCCCCTGCCCTGGCGCGGTGGAAGCCACGCTCTATGGCCTGCGGGCAACCGCGGCCAGCACGGGGGGCACAGCCCTCAAACTCGATACCATCGAAGGAGGCCAAGCCGTCCGCCTGGACGGCACGGCCGGCGCTCAGATCGAATTCCAGCTCCAGCCTTGAATCGGAAGCACGCTCGCCCGCTGTTTCATGGCCAGTGGGGCGGTAGACAGAGGTGAATATGGATACAAACCCAGAGATCTATACCCGCGAGTTGTTGGCCGAGCTGTTCCGGCGCATGGTCTTGGTCCGCGAGTTTGAACTGCGGGCCATCGAGGAACGCCGCTCGGGACTCATCCCCGGCTTTATCCACTCCTGCGTGGGCCAGGAAGCCTCCGCCGTCGGCGCCTGCCTGGCTTTGGAGCCCGATGACGTCATCACCAGCACGCACCGCGGTCACGGCCACCTCATCGGCAAGGGCGGCGACCCACGCTACATGATGGCCGAGCTCGCGGCGCGCTCGAGCGGCTACTGCCGCGGCCGTGGCGGCTCGCTGCACATCGCCGACTTTGACCTAGGCATCCTAGGGGCCAACGGCATCGTCGCCGGCGGCATCCCCATCGCCGCCGGTGCCGCGCTGGCCATTTCGATGCGGGGCGAGACGCGCGTCGCCCTATCGTTTTTTGGCGACGGCGCCGTCAACGAAGGCGCCTTCCACGAGGCGGCCAACCTGGCCGGGCTGTGGAAGCTGCCCGCCATCTTTTTCTGTGAGAACAACCTCTACGGCGAGGGCACACCCCAATCCAAACAAGCCCCCGTGACCGACTTGGCGGTGCGGGCCGAGGGCTATGGCTTCCCCGGCGTCCTTGTCGACGGCCAGGATGTGCTGGCGGTCTACGAAGCCGTCCGCCAGGCCGCCGATCGCGCCCGCGCTGGTGAGGGGCCCACCTTCATCGAGGCCAAGACCTATCGTTACCGGGGCCATTACGAAGGCGATCCCCAGGTCTACCGCCTGCCCGGCGAGATGGAGGAATGGCGCGCCCGGGACCCGATCCCTGCTTTCCGCCAGCGGCTGGTCGAGACAGAGATGTTTGACCAGGCAGCGCTGAAACAGATCGAAGCGGAGGTCCAGGATCAGCTGGATGATGCCGTGGCCTTTGCCAAGGGGGCACCCCAACCCGAACCCCATGAAGCGCTGGAGGGTGTCTACGCCGAAACCCACGCTGGCCTGGTGTTCTAGGAGTCGACCCATGCGAGAGATTACCTTTTCGGAAGCGATCCGCGAGGCGATGGTCGAAGAGATGCACCACGACCCATCGGTCTTTTTGATGGGTGAGGACGTCGGGACCTTTGGCGGCGTGTGGGGTGTCTCGGCCGGGATGCTTGAAGAATTCGGCGAAGAACGGGTGCGCGACACGCCCATCAGCGAAATCGCCATCATCGGCGCCGGCCTTGGTGCGGCGATGATGGGCATGCGCCCCATCGTCGAGATCATGTTCGGTGACTTCCTGATGTGCGCCGGCGACCAACTCGTCAACCAGGTGGCCAAAGCCCGCTTCATGAGTGGCGGCAAAGCCGATGTGCCGTTGACCATCCGGGTGACCAGCGGTGCGCCCGGCTCGGCCGCGGCGCAGCACTCCCAGAGCCCCGAAGCCTGGTTTATGAACGTGCCCGGCCTCAAGTTCGCAGTGCCCTCCTCGCCAACGGATGCCAAGGGGTTGCTCAAGTCGGCCATCCGCGGGGAGGACCCCGTGCTCTTTTTTGAACACAAGATGCTCTACGCCGACAAAGGGCCGGTTCCAGAGGACGTCGACCATATGGTACCCTTTGGGCAGGCCGCTGTCCTGCGCGAGGGCAGCGATGTGACCCTGATCGGCATCGGGATCATGGCCAGGAAAGCGCTGAAGGCAGCCGACACACTCGCCCGGGAGGGCATTAGCGCCGAGGTGATCGATCCGCGGACCCTGGTCCCCTTGGACAAAGACTCGCTGATCCAATCGTTGGCCAAGACCGGCCGGGTGGTGATCGCCCACGAGGCCCACCGGCGGTCTGGCCCCGGGGCCGAGATCGCGGCTGTGCTCGCCGAAGAGGCCATCGAGTACCTGGACGGCCCCATCATGCGCGTGGCCGCCCGCAACGTGCCACTGCCCTACAGCCCGGGCCTGGAGGAGTTTGTGCTGCCCAGTGCCGAGGACATCGTCCAGGCCGTCCAGGCCCTCACCGCCTAGCGGGTTCCGACGGAGCACCCAGATCGATGGCCATCGACGTCGGTTTCCACAGTGAAGACTGGGCTCGGATCGAAGCAGCCTGGGCTGCCTGGTGGGCCGGGGCGCTGGACCGCCCCCTGGTCATGATCGAAGACCTGGTGCCGGTGCCCGGCGTCAGCATCGATGGCCTGACAGACTTGGGACGCCCGGTCTGCGGGTTTCCCCTCGAAACGCCTGCGAACACCGTCCTCGACTACTACCAGGCGCGCCTTGAAGCTCGGCGCTTCTACGGCGACGCCTGGCCCAAGTGGTGGCCCAATTTGGGCCCCGGCATCATGGCCAGTTTCTTGGGTGCTGAGCTCCACACCGCGGAGGATACCGTCTGGTTCGAACCTGGGGAAACGCGGCCCATCGCGGGCTTGGACCCGGCCTTTGATCCCGAAAACGTCTGGTGGCAGCGGACCCTGGAGGTGACCCGCCTGGCCGTGGAACGCTGGGGCGATTGTGTCTCGGTGGGATATACCGACCTGGGCGGCAATCTGGACATCCTGGCCTCGCTGCTTACGACCGAGCGCCTGCTCTTCGACTTGCACGATCACCCCGAAGAGGTAGCCCGACTGGTGAGCCGCATCACGCAGCTCTGGTTGCGCTACTACGAGGAGCTGTCCACCGTAATCGAGCCCAGGGGCCGGGGTACGACGCCGTGGGCCGCCATCTGGTCTCCGGCCCGCTGCTACATGCTCCAAAGCGACTTTGCCTACATGATTTCGCCGCGCATGTTCGAACGCTTTGTCCTGCCTGATATCGCTGCCTGCTGTGGGGCACTGGATCACGCCTTCTACCACCTCGACGGCAAAGGCCAGATCCGCCACCTCGACATGCTTCTCTCCTTGGAGCGTTTGCGTGGCATCCAATGGATCCCGGGCGACGGCCAGCCACCGGCCGAAAGCTGGTTGCCTGTGCTTCGACGCATCCGCGATGCGGGTAAACTGTGCCAGCTCTACGTCAGCCCGGAAGGGGCACAGACCATCACCCGTGAACTGGGTGGCCGCGGATTTGCCTTCTGCATCGACCAGCCGATGTCGCGAACCGAGGCAGAGGGCTATTTGCGCGAGATCGAGAGGTTGAGCAGCGCCCGGCGCTGAAAACGCTGGACTCAGAGAAACAAGCCCGGCAGCTTCAGCCTCGGGCTCAGGAGAGTGACGAATGGAACTAACAGGCTACCTCGACTTCTGGTTCCAGGACCTGCCCATCGTCGAGCGGGTTGAACAGTTTGCCCGCCTCGGCATCCGGCGCCTGGACGTCTGGCTGTGGCGCGAGCGGCCGATGGCCGACCTCCATGCCGAGTGCCAGCGCCATGACTGCATCCTGAACTCGACCTTTGATCCCGAGCCCGGCAACCTGGTGGACGCCGCCGACCATGCCCGCTGCTTCGACGCCTGGGCCGAGTCGCTGGAGATCGCCCAGGAGTACGGGATCCCCCACCTGTTCGTCTTTTCGAACCAGGTAGAAGTCCGGCCCAATGGCGAGGAGTGGATCGCGCCACTCACGCGCGACTACACGCCGGGCCAGATGTACGCCAACCTGCTCGACGGTTTGGCCCGCGTGCTCGAACTGGCAGAAAAGACGGGCGTCACCCTGTGGTTCGAGGCGCTGAATACCTTCCACATCCACGGGGGCGTGTTCATCCACAGCCACGAGCAGGCCGCCGACATCGTCCGCCGGCTAGATCATCCCCAGCTCAGGCTGGCCTTTGACTGCTACCACCAGCAGCGCACCGCCGGCAACCTGATCTACGGCCTCGAGGCCTACCAGGGACTGTACCCCACTGTCCACATCGGCGACGTGCCGACGCGGCAGGAGCCGGGCACGGGCGAGATCAACTTCCACAACATCGCCGCCAAGCTCCGCCAGTTGGGCTTTGATGGGTTGCTGGGTATGGAGTTCTCGCCCTCCGCGACAGAGGAGCTGGCCCTGCAGCGCGTGAAAGAGATCTTTGAGCTATGACCCCAGAAACGAAACCGGCAGTAACCCAGGGAACCTACCAGGTGGTCATGCCCAAGCTGGGCCTGACCATGACCGAGGCCAGCCTCGTCGAATGGCTGAAGGAAGAGGGCGAGCAGGTCGATAAGGGCGAGCCGCTCTTTGTCCTGGAATCGGAAAAGTCGACCCTCGAGATCGAAGCCCCGGCCAGCGGCACGCTGCAGATCCTCATCCCTGCCGGTAAGACAGTGGCCGTCCAGACGCCCATCGCCCAGCTGCTCCGGACCTCTGATTCCCAATCCCCAATTCCCAATCCCCAATTCCCAATATCCAATCCCCAATCCCTGGTTCCCGCCTCGCCCAAAGCCCGTGCCCTGGCCCGCCGCCTCGGTGTCTCGCTGGCGGGAGTTACCGGAACCGGGATGCGAGGCATGGTGGTGGCTGCCGATGTCGAAAGGGCGGCAGCGTCCCCGATCGCTGAGGCGCCCAAGGCCTCCCCGGTTGCCCGCCGGCTGGCAACCCACGCCGGTGTGGACCTGTCCACCGTAGCCGGCAGCGGTCCAGGGGGCCGGATTATGCGCCACGACGTCGAGACAGCAGGCGCAGGCGGGGATACGCCTCCAGAGCCCGTCCCCGCAGGGGTTGAAACGATTCAGCCGCTGAGTGGACTGCGGGCCGTCGTCGCCGAGCGGCTATCGGCCAGTTGGCGGGAACGGCCCCATGTCACGCTGACCACCGAGGCTGACGCGACCAACCTGGTCAGCGCCCGCCAGCAACTGGCCGAGGAGCTGGGCCAAAAGGTAGCCTACGACGCCCTGTTGGTCGCCTTGGTGGCCCGTGCCCTGCGCGAGCAGCCAGGCATCAACGCACGGCTGACAGAGCGGGGCATCGAGGAGATCGCCGAGATCAATATCGGGGTGGCGATAGACACCCAACGGGGCTTGCTGGTGCCGGTGGTGCATGACGTGGCGGGCAAGGATCTGCTTCAGATCCAGCAGGGTCTGGCCGAGCTCGCGGAACGGGCCTTGGCGGGACGCAGCCTGCCGGATGACCTCACAGGGGGAACCTTTACGATCACCAACCTGGGCATGTTCGAGGTCGATGCCTTCACGCCCATCATCAACCCGCCGGAGAGTGCCATCCTGGGCGTGGGTCGCATCATCGCCAAGCCGGTGGCCGTAGATCGCCAGGTCGTGGTGCGTGACAGGATGACGCTCAGCCTATCCTTCGACCACCGGCTCATAGACGGGGCGCCAGCGGCGCGTTTCCTGCAGCGGGTGAAGCAGTTGGTCGAACGGCCTTTTGCCCTGGCCGTCTAGCCTCAGCTCATGACCAGGCCGCCATCCACCTCGATGGCCTGACCGGTGATGTAGCGCGCGTCCTGGGAAGCCAGGAAGGCGCATACACCGGCGATCTCCCACGGTTCGGCCAGGCGATTCATCGGGCAGTCATTGGCCCGCATCTCCAGCCATTCCTCGCCGCTCATGCCCAACATCGCACCCTGCTTGGCCGCCACACTACGGACCATCTCGGTCAGCGTGTTTCCGGGGCATATGGCATTGGCCGTCGGCCCGTGAGGCGCCAACTCCATAG
>Ga0316577_10000047_pt1 | contig 28291 bp, 25 predicted proteins | sample S5NA_FD_203073 | JGI IMG/M metagenome (GOLD analysis project Ga0316577, IMG submission 203073) | Rhizosphere microbial communities from salt marsh grasses in Alabama, United States - S5-7_050615r2r1 | ecosystem: Host-associated > Plants > Roots > Rhizosphere | place: USA: Alabama | collected... | reverse complement strand
ACGCGGGGGATCTGGAGGGGGCCAGGCGTCTGGCGAAAGACAACATCCGAGCCTTCGAAGCGTCCGGCGTCGACGTCATCGCCGTAAACGCCGCGGGATGCGGAGCCATCATCAAGGAATACCCCCGTCTTCTGGCACAGGACGAGGAGTATGCCGGTCGAGCCCAGACCCTGGCTTCAGGGGTTCGGGACGTGTCGGAGCTCCTGGGAAGGGATGGCCTCAGAACCGGAGGCCCCCTGCCCCTCATCGTCACCTACGATGCGCCCTGTCACCTTCTCCACGCGCAGAGCATCTCCGAGGAGCCCTTCGTCCTCTTGAGATCGATTCCGGACGTTCGCCTGGTCCCCCTGCCCGGGCACGACGAGTGCTGCGGGGGCGCCGGAGTGTATGGAATCACGCACCCGGAGCTGGGAGGTGCCATCGGCCGGGATAAGGTGGAGGCGGTCCTTGCCACTGGCGCGGAGGTGGTGGTGACGGGGAACCCCGGGTGCATGATGCAGATCGGAGCGGGGCTCCTGATGAGAGGGGAGTCCATTGCCGTAGCGCACCCGGTGGAGCTTCTGGACGAGAGCTACCGGAGGGCCGGATTCTATGGAGAATAGGGGAGGTCGATGACGAGCCTCGGAAAAGAGCTTCTGGCGGCGGCCCAGGAGGAGAAGGAAGCCATGCTGGACCTCCTCACGGACCTGATCAGGATTGAATCACCCACCGATGTGCCGGAGAGCCAGGGGCCGATCCAGGCCCGTCTTGCCCAGGAATTGGATGGGTTGGGTTTCCGCGTGAGGAAGATTCCTGGAAAGACGACGGGCGGGTCCATCCTCGGGATCCCCCGTGGCAGGGTTCGGGGCCGGCCCGCCCAGCTGCTGCTGGGGCACTGCGATACCGTCTGGGCGCAGGGCACGCTGGAGACCATGCCCCTGGTCCTGGATGGCGATCGGCTCCGGGGGCCGGGTGCGTTCGATATGAAGGCCGGGCTTACCCAGATCGTCGTGGCCTTGAGGATTCTCCGCAGGCTGGGGATGGATCCGGCGGTGACCCCCGTGGTCCTGGTGAACTCAGATGAAGAGATCGGGAGCCCCGAGTCCGTGAAGCATATCCGGAGACTCGCGCGACGGGTCGTGCGAGCGTGGATTCCCGAGCCGGGAATGGGACCGGAGGGGAAGCTGAAGACCACACGGAAAGGCTGGAGCCGTTTCACCGTGCAGGTAGTGGGGAAAGCCGCTCACGCGGGCCTCGATCCGCGGGGAGGAGCCAGCGCGATCCTGGAGCTGGCGAATGTGATCCAGACGTTGCATGGGATGACTGACCTGGAAGCCGGGGTCACCGTGAACGTAGGGGTGATCTCGGGGGGGACCCGCTCCAACGTCATCGCCGCGGACGCGTCGGCCGAGGTGGATGTCCGTGTCCTCACCAGCGATCAGGCGGAGGATATCAGGACGAGGATCCTGGAGCTCACTTCCACCGTGCCCGGTACCCACCTCCACATCCGGGAAGGGGGCACCGTTCCGCCCCTGGAAGGGACGCCCAGGAACAGGGCTCTCTGGGAGGCTGCCCGGGTGGCGGGTCTGGATCTGGGCCTGGCCCTCGAAGAGGAGACGGCCGGGGGTGGATCGGATGGGAACACCACCAGCCAATACACGGCCACTCTGGACGGTCTTGGCGCGGTGGGGGACGGGGCTCATGCCCCCCATGAGTTCATCTTCGTGGGGAGGCATGTGGAGCGGTGTGCGCTCCTGGCACGCCTTCTTCTGTTGGGACCCTGAGAAGGAGGTGGCCGTGGGTTCTTCGCCTTCCCACCCCGGGGATCTCGTCATCCGACCCTTTGCGACCCTGGACGAATACGAGGCCTGCGCCGCCTTTCAGGAGGAAATCTGGGGGGTGGGCTTCACCGAGCGGGTCTCTGCGGCCATCCTTCACGTTGCGAACCGGATCGGCGGTCTTGCGGCGGGGGCCTTCGGCGAGGATGGAGTCCTCCACGGCTTCGTCTTCGGGCTGACAGGATTGGAGGAGGGGGAGTTGGTCCATTGGTCCGACATGTTGGCTGTTCGGAGTGGCCTCAGGGACCGGGGGCTGGGGACCCGACTGAAGCACTATCAGAGGGAGGTTCTCCTGGCCCGGGGCGTGCGGCGCATGCGCTGGACCTTTGATCCCCTCCAGAGCCGGAATGCCTTCGTGAACTTCGCGAAGCTCGGCATCACCACCGGGGAATACGTCAGAAACATGTATGGGGAGACCGGATCCCCCCTTCACAGAGGGGTCGGCACCGATCGGTTGGTGGCCCTCTGGGAGATGGATTCGGATCGAGTGAAAGAGCGCGTTTCCGGGGAGGGGGCGTATCCCGGCCCATCCGACCTTTCGGATCTTCCCGCCGCCCTCTCGGCGTGCACGGGGATGGGTCACCCGGGTCCAGGAGAACTCGTCCTGGATCTGGGAGAACCCGCCCTGACCCTGGCCATCCCCGCAGATATCCACGAAATCATCGTCGACGACACCGATCTCGCCGTCCGATGGAGGGAGGCGACCAGAGACGCCTTCCTCCACTACTTCTCCCGGGGGTACCAGGCCACCGAGCTCGTGCCCACGGGAAGAGTTTCACTCTACCTTCTCGAGCGGTGAGCGAGGGCTGCCCATGAAGATCCGAGCCGTCGAGCTCAGGGAGATCCACCTCAAGCTGAGAGAGCGTTTCGAGATCAGCAGCGGAGGCTGGGACCTCCGGCGCATTCTCCTTCTCAGGATGGAGGGCGAGAACGGCGACGCATGGTCGGAGTGTGTCGCTGGGGAAGCCCCGAACTACTCCTACGAGACCCCCGAGACAGCCTGGCACATTCTCACCGACTACGCCCTCCCGGCCGTCGTGGGGAGAGAGGTCGACGGGCCCGGTGACGTCCTGAGCCCCGTGTCCTGGATCAGGGGCCACCCCATGGCCCTGGCCGCCGTGGAGATGGGGGCCTGGGGATTGAAGGCAGCGGAGGAGGGGGTCTCTCTCCGCAGCCTGGTGGGAGGGATACGGGAGGCCGTGCCGGTCGGGGTCAGCGTGGGCCTCCAGGGGACCGATGAGGACCTGCTGAGACAGGTTGAAGAACGCCTGAGCGCTGGATACCGGAAGATCAAGCTGAAGATCAAGCCGGGGCGGGACGTGGAAATGCTTCGGAAGGTGAGGGATCGATTTCCCGAGGCTCCCCTGATGGCCGACGCCAACTCCTCCTACTCCCTGGGCGACGCCCCGAGATTGGTGGAGTTGGATGCCCTGAATCTCATGATGATCGAGCAGCCGCTGGCTTACCACGACCTGCGGGAGCACGCGTTGCTCCAGAAGCGCTTGAAGACTCCCATCTGCCTGGACGAGTCCATCGTCTCTCCCGGAGATGCTCGACTGGCCCTGGAGTTGGAGTCGGGCCGGATTATCAACGTCAAGCCGGGTCGGGTGGGAGGCTTCGGCCCGTCGAGGGAGATCCACGACATCTGCGCCGCCCGGGGCGTACCTGTCTGGTGTGGCGGGATGCTCGAAGCCGGTGTGGGGAGGGCGTATAACCTGGCTCTAGCCAGCCTTCCCAACTTCACCATCCCGGGGGATATCTCCGAGAGCCGACGTTACTGGGATGAAGACATCGTTCGCCCGGAGTTCGTCATGACGAAGGGGATGATGCCGGTGCCTGACGGCCCCGGGATCGGTGTGGAAGTCAGGATGGACCGGGTGGAGGCCCTGACCCGGAAGTACTGGGAAAAGAGGGCCTGAGGGACGAGCGGCGTGTAACCTTTGTGCCTGACTCGTCGCCTGTGGCGGGGGGAGGAGGGTCCGTGAGCGGTGATTCGGCTTCGAGGGAGGGATCTCGAGACGCACCGAGCAGGTCCGAAGGATGGACCTCGAACGTGGGAGAGCGAACCTGGAACCTCCTGGCGGGAAGGCCCAGCATCCGGACCAGGAATCTCCGGACGCCTCGTGCCATCGCGCCTTGCACGTCCTCATCCCTGGCCACGGCTGGGGCCAACTCTCCCTGAAGCCATCGTTGCAGCTCCTCGAAGTCACTCAGGGAAAGGGTTTCCATCTCTACGTCCGCTTCGTAGTAGTAGCGGCCCTCCTCCGATGGGATAATCGGGATGTTCAAGGTCAGCTGAAGAGTCCGCCGGGCCTCCTCCAACGTGTTCACCTCGTGGACGACCCCTTCCTCTGTCCCCGTCTGGACCCGGTAACGGCGGGTAAGGGGGTCATACAGGACGCTGGCTCGCCACTCGTAGCGGCCTTTGACGTTGTCGAAGAATCCATCCTTCCAGAGCTGCGTGAGGATCCTGATTCGGAGGGGGAGCCCGGAGTGAATGGCTTCGAGGAGACTCGGATCCGCCAGGAGGTACGCCACCTCCACCACCGCCTCTCCCGTCTCCGGAACGATATCGAAACGGAGGGGGGCGTCGTCCTGGGCTGTCAGCCTCGAGGCAGGGAAGCCCAGGAAAGCCAGCATCAGGAGGAGAACAGCTCCCGGCCTGGCCAAGGAACAGTCAAAAACGCCTGTTAAGGCGGATGAAGAAGTTTCCGTCCCGTCCTCCGCTGGGTTCTTCAGTCAGGGGGTAGGCATAGAAGATGCCGAAGTCCCCCAGCATCAGCCCCACTCCCACGTCCATGAGGGTGTCCGTATCTCCCAGGCCGTTTGCCATCCATCCACGCCCCATATCGAAAAAGGCGGTCCAGCTGGGCGAAAGCTCGAAACGTGGGGCCCAATCCCAGTCGTCCTCCCAGACATCGCCACCTCCACCTCCCCCGAAGCCCCAGTCGAGGAAGAGGCTCCCCCTGAACTCAGCCTGGAAGAGAGCGATCTGGTCACACCCGTAACTCGGGTATACCGGATCCCGGACGGTCACGTCGCTGACGGTGACATCGTACCCGCGCGTGACATCACGAGCCCCACAGTCGACGGAGAACAGCGCATAGGCGGGGAGAGAGCCCACCCCACCCATGGCGTGCTGAAACTCCGGTGGAAGGGGCTGATCGTTGAGGGTTCCTCCGAAGATCCCACGGAGATTCAGGAAGGAGCCAGGCCCCACCCGATTGTACCTCCTGACGTCCAGGAACCCGGAAAGAATATCGGTGTCATACGCGGATTCCGGGATCAGCTCCGCCTCGGGTTCATTGGAGGTGCGGTGTGCCGGCAGGAAGATCTCGCCCCCGAGCCCCCGGCGCCCAGTGGCTTCGACATACCACCCATCCACGGGTTGATCCCTGCTGTTGCGGCTATCGATGGTCAGGTGCGCCTCCAGGTACCGGAGGTCCCCTTCGGCCACCAGAGGTTGGTTCCGCCAGGGCCTGTTGTTCTTCGTCAGGGACCACGGACCCGCCACGGGGATGAAGGCGTGGTCCTCCTGGAAGTACTCGGCCCTCAGCTCGACGGGTAGGAAGGGGAAGCGAAAGCGTGCGTACGCGCTCCACCCCTCCCTCTCGTAGTAGTCCCGATAGTCCTTGTGCAGGATGAAGGTGGCCAGTGAGGCTTCGAGATTCGAAAGACCCCAGTCCTCGATGGGATCGATGAATGAGAAGGCCGTGGCTCCCAGGCCAATCTGATCCCTTCCCCCCATGGCCTGCTCGGACCTGAGGAGATAACCGAAATCCTCCCTCCCCAGCTCCAGGCCCGTCTCCGTCCGCCATACACCCCAGAGATCGAGGCGAAGCGGGTTCGAGCCTCCGGTGCGGATGGACGGCCCGAATATCACGGGCAGTCCTTCGACCCGGTTGTAGTTCTGGCCGGCCTTGATGGTGAAACGAGCGTCGCCCCACGGGAAATCGTGGGAGAATCTCTCCTCTTCCCCCCGTCGGCCGGCGGCGGAGATGCGATCCCCCCTCTGAACGTAACGGAGCGGCTCGTCGAAGACCCGCAGATTTCCGCTGATGTGCCCCAGCTCCTCACCGAGGATACGTCCCCCGACGATGAGAACGTCCCCAGTGACGGTACCGCCCTCTTCGAAGATCAGGTCTCCGTTCACCACCACCAGGTCCCCCTCCACCTCCCCGGCGATGGTGAAGGGACCTCCGAGGGCGCCCACGTTTCCGGTGACGATGCGGGTGGAGGGGATCCTCGACCTGCCGCTGAACTGAATGGTGTTGGGATCGTTGAAAAAGTTGATGACATCCTCCTCCACCCAGCGGGGCAGGTCTGCGTTTTCGATCTGCCGCGCCTGCCCCGTGAGGAGCTGCGGGAGTGTGAGGAGCAATCCTGCCAGGAATACCGGACCCTTCTTCATCGCTTCCTCCCAAGAGAGGGACGTGCATCTCTGCAGGCCCCTCTGGCAGGGGTCATACCAACATCCGGAGTAATTGTTAAATCGCAGTCCGACTTTATGTTAATACAAATCGCATTGACGTCAGGTCTGTGTCGGATCGTCTCGTGGCGCTTGCGGTGCGTTTCGGATTGACACACCCAGAGATTCCCGCGAGCTCCCGCGGCAGACGGGGATCCTTCGACCCGGAGCAGAGGCATCACCCGGCGCCCTCCCGAATCCCGAGGCGTCTCATACGTCGATAGAGGTTGGCACGGTCCGTCTGGAGGCGCCGTCCAGCCTCCGCCACATTCCCCCGGGAGCCCTCCAACGCGCCCCGAATGAGTGCCCGTTCGTAGTCGTCCATGCGGTCCCTCAGGGAGCGGGGGTCTCCTTCCTGGTAGCCGGGCGTCGCGGCGAGGGTGCCGGGGGTGTGGGGGAGAAGGTGGGTCACCTCTCCGGCCTCGACGGGGCCTCCGGGGCTGAGAATGCTCAGCCGCTCCAGGATGTTCATGAGCTCCCTGACGTTCCCCGGCCAGGAGTAGCGAGTCAGGGCCTCCATACCCCGGGGGGTGATGTGGGGGACAGGGAGCCCCTGCCGCCTTCTCAGCCTCTGGAGAGTGTGAGCCACGAGAAGGGGGATGTCCTCCATCCTCTCCCGGAGTGGAGGAAGGTGGATGGGGACAACCTCGAGGCGGAAGAGGAGATCCTCTCGAAATCGCTTCTCTTCCACCTGGGCCCTGAGATCGTGGTTCGTGGCAGCCAGGAGTCTCACGTCTACCTCGATGGCCTTGCTACCCCCTACCCGCTCCAGGACTCCGGTCTCGATGGTTCGGAGCAGTTTCGCCTGGGCTTCGGCCCCCAGGTCTCCCACCTCGTCCAGAAACAGAGTGCCCCGGTGAGCGAGCTCGAAGCGTCCGCGTCGGCGGTCTGTGGCCCCGGTGAATGCACCGCGCTCGTGCCCGAACATCTCGCTTTCCACCAGATCCCTGGGAATCGCGGCGCTATTGACCCTCACAAAGGCCTGGCCACGTCGAGGCGAGAGGGCATGGATGGCGCTGGCCACCAGCTCCTTTCCGGTCCCGCTCTCGCCGGTGATGAGGACCCTCGCTTCTGTGGGGGCTACCCGCTGGATGAGCTCTCTCACCCTGTTGATCTCAGGGGACCGGCCCACCAGCTCCGCCTCCGGCCCCAGCTCTTCCCGGAGGGCCCGGGTCAGGTCCCGGGCTCGGCTGACCTCCAGAGCCCCTCTTACCGTAAGGAGCACTGCCTCCGGTGTGAGAGGTTTCTCGATGAAGTGGAAGGCGCCCAGGCGAGTCGCCTGAACGGCGTCCCCGAGAGTCGCCCTCCCACTCATCATCACCACCGGGACCCCGGGGCAGAGGTCGCCGATCCGAGGGAGTGCCTCCAGCCCGGACAAACCTGGGAGCATCAGATCCAGGAGAACGACTTCCGGAGACTCCCGGGATATCTCGTCCAGCCCGGCCTCAGCGGACTCTGCCTCCCGAACTCCGTACCCCTCCTCTTCCAGGAGGGCTCGAAGCATCCGTCGAATATTCCCCTCGTCATCGATGATGAGGATGTCCATGGCCTTCTTTCCGTGCCTTGGGACTGGCTACACGACTCCGGGGGGATCGCCGCGGCCCGGGGGGGGCGTTTCGAGATCCCAGGTGACGGGGAGTTCCACGACGAAGACGGCCCCTCCCTCCGGGTGGTTTCGGCCCTCGATCCGTCCATGGTGGAACCGAATGGTCTGGAGGGCCATGGGGAGCCCGAGACCGGTTCCGCTGCTCTTGGTGGTGAACTCCGGGTCCCAGATGCGCTCCAGGTCGTCCGCACCGATCCCGGCCCCCGAATCCCGGATTTCAACCCTGACACCATTCTCCATCGCGGTGGCCGTAACCCGGACCTCCCCGTCTGCGCCGGCGGCCTCCATGGCGTTCAGGAGGAGGTTGCGAAAGCACCGCAGGAGCGCGTCGTAGTGGCCCCGAACCAGAGGGAGATCCGGGTCCGCCTGGAATTCTATCCTCGTTGCCCCGCCCGAGCCCCTGTTCCCCTCGAGGTGGTGTTGTACCACCAGTCCTTCCAGGAGCTCGGTGACGTCCACTTGCGAGGCGGGGCCCTCCGGCATGCGGCCGAACTGGGAGAACGTCCTTGCCATCTCGTCCAGGCGTCCGATCTCCTCCAGGAGCACCGCGCCGGCTTCCTGGGCAGCCTTTCCCTCCATCCGGGTCACGGTGGCCGCAGCCATCTTCATGGGTGTCAGGGGGTTCTTGAGCTCGTGGGCCACCCGACGTGCCATCTCCGTCCAGCTCCGCAGCTTGGCGGCATGGATGGCCTCCCGTCGCCGTTCCTCGAGCTCCAACGCCATCCTCCGGAGCGCGTCTCTGAGGAGGGCGAACTCCTGGACTCCCCGGTGGCCCCTCGGGTCCGGGGGGGGGAGGGGCTCGTTGCGGGCAATCATATCGGTCCATCCCACGAGATCCCGGATGGGGCGGGAGAATCCCCGGGACAACTGGCGGGCTCCCCAGTAGGAGAGGGCCAGCACAGCCAGGGCCAGGACCAGCGCCAGAAGGGAAACACGTCCCATGAACCGATTGGCGACGAGGGAGAACATCCGGGAGAAACGAAGACTCTCCGAGAGGGCTTCCTGATGTGCGGCTGCGGCTGCTGCCAGGTCCGGATTCTCCAACTCCGCCTCTTCCAGCTCCTGAAGCAGCACCTGACCCGATTCGGCCAGCGAGCTCCACGGCCCTGCAGTGCCCGTCATGTCGACGACCTCCCTCAAGGCCAGCACCCCGGAAAGGAGGAGAACGGCCGTCGGTATCAGGGCCACGATGAAAAGGGCGAGGAGGATCCGCCGCTGGAAGCTCTTGATCCTGAACATGATGTGGTGGGAAGGTAGGCTTCCCCAGATCACACCGGCAAGCATGACCATGGGACTGGGGAGGGAGGACGGAAGCCCGCCCCTCCATGGGGGTCTTCACAGCTTGCGAAGACACTCCGGACAGAACTGCCAGCCAGGTTTGATCTCCCGGCCGCAGCGGCAGAACCGGGACCGTGCCACCCCACACCAGGGGCAGGCGCGGCTGCCCGCAGGGATCTCTCCCTGGCACCTGGGGCAAGGGAGGCTGGAGCCCAGCTCGGCCTGGAGTATCCTCCCCACTTCGTGAGGTGAGGTGGTCCCTTCCGCGACCTTCCGCAGGGCATCGTCCCGGAGGGAACCCATCCCTCCCTCCCGAGCCATCCTGCGAAGACTCGCCAGGGAGGCCCCCTGGACGATGCCTTCCCGGAGCGCATCGGTCACCGTGAGGAGCTGGAACACGCCGGTCCTCCCCCGATACCCGTCTGGACAATCCGTGCACCCCTTGTCCCGTCCCCCTCGGCAACGATGGCAAAGTCGGCGAACGAGCCTCTGTGCCACGACACCGGCGAGTCCCCCGGCCAGGAGATAGGGAGGCACACCCATGTTGAGGAGGCGGGTGATGGCCCCCGGGGCGTCCACTGTATGGATGGTGGAAAGAACCAGGTGTCCCGTCACGGCGGCTGCCATGGCGATCTCCGCGGTCTCCCTGTCCCGGATCTCCCCAACCATGATGATGTCCGGGTCCTGCCTCAGGACGCTCCTGAGGGCGGCAGGGAACGTGAGACCTGCTCTGGGATTCACCTGAACCTGGTTGGCTCCCGGGAGTCGGTACTCCACCGGGTCTTCAAGGGTCACCAGGTTTCGACGGTCCCGGTCCAGCTCTGCGAGGGCAGCGAAGAGGGTGCTACTCTTTCCGCTTCCTGTGGGCCCTGCCGCCAGGATCACACCCTGGCCCGCAGCCATGAGCCGGCGGAGCCTCCCCAGATCTCCCGAGGATAGCCCCAGCTCCTCCAGGCCACGAGGAGCCTTGTCAGGGTCGAGGATCCTCACGACGACCTTCTCCCCGGTCTTCACCGGGAGGGACGACACCCTCAGGTTCAGCTCCCTCTCGTCCTGCCAGAGTGCCATGCCGCCATCCTGTGGCTTCCGTTTCACGGAGATGTCCATTCCGGCCATGATCTTCAGCCGAGACGTCACGGCCTCCTGCGAATCCGCCGGGAGGCTCAATGTTTTTCGGAGGACCCCGTCCATCCGATACCGGATGATGAGCTCTCCTCCCTGTTGCTCGATGTGAATGTCGCTGGCCCCCTTTCGGATGGCCTCTCGAAGGACGTGTTCCACCGCCCTCACCACCGGAGCGGCGCGAGCCGCGCGCTCCAGGTCTGCGAACTCCTCTTCCTGGGGTTGTCGGGCCTTCTCCGGCAGATCCTGGAGCAGTGCCTCGACCTCTCCTCCATAATCGTGGGCGATCCCATCCAGCACGGCTTTCGGAGAGGAAACCACGGGCTCCACTCTCCGCCCACACTGGAACTGAACGTCGTCGAGGATAGGAAGATCCAGGGGATCGGCCATCGCCAGTCGGACGACCCTGGGGGTGGCTGAGAGGGGGAGGACCCGCCCTCGCCTGGCCAGATCCGAGCTCACCGTCCGGAGGGCCGGAGGTTCTCCTCGGAGAGGAGGTGGCTCGTAGGGAAGACCCAGCTGGAGGGAGAGGCAGCGGGCAACACTCTCTTCGTCTGTGTGGCCCCCGTTGACGAGTAGCTCCCCGATGCGTTGCCCGCTCCCTAGCTGGCGAGCCAACGCCTGCTCGAGATCCGCCTCGGTAATTGCGCCGGTCTCCAGAAGGAGTTGCCCAAGGATCTTGGGTCCTGGTCTCTGCATGGTGCTCCTGGTAACCCCGGTCCAGGGAGGTGACGCTGGTTCAGAGCCGCCCCCGAGGGGGACGCGATGGGTGTAGCGCATGGCCTGCTCTACCCTCGTGGGCCCGCTCCGGGGGTTCGTTACCTTGTCTTGGAAGGTGTGGGAGCGGGTGGGCGGGGGAATGGAGATGGGAGACGCAGGGAGCGGAAACGACGTGGGACGAGCCAGGGGTGGAAGGGAGCCCGGGGACGGAACCGCGGGTGTCTCAGGAGGTCTTCGCCTGCCCGTCCCTGGAGAGGGCCGTGAGGATGAGCCGGGGCACGTGTGTGATGCGGGTCAATCCCCGGCGAAGCTCGTTGGCGCCGGGGCCCAGGAGCAGAGTGAGCACGGGATTGAGCGTGTGGCCCGCCAGCACGTTCTCGATATTCCCGTGATCGCTGGACAACACCAGGAGGGTGTCTGACGGAAGGAGCTCCACGACCCCCTCCAGGAAGGAATCGACCCGCTCAAGGGCACGGACGGAGCCGGGCATTCTTCCCCTGTGACCGGCGAAGTCGGTGCCGTAGTGTGCGAAGAAGGTGAGATCCACCTCTCCAGCGATGCGGGCCAGATTCCGCCCAGCCTCCTGGGGCGTGATCTCGGGGAGGTCCGTGTACCCCAGTCGGTTCCGCCAGGCGGTATTCACGATTTCGCTGGAAAGAGCTCTCCCCTGCGCCAGGGCATCGGCTTCTCGCGTAAGAAGCCCAGCCGCCATGGCGGCGAGTGGTGGACCCGCGGGTCGGCGAGCCCACGGGGAGTCGTGGAATTCCTTCGGGTGCGCGTTTGCGAAGGCGCACCGGTATCCCCGGGACTGGGCCCGGGAGAGGACATTCTTCTCCTCCACCACCGGTCGGAGTCTAACCGGGACCCAGGGTCCGAAGTGCCGTCCGTAGAGGGCCGGCCCGTTTTCCCCTGTGAGAAGGGCGGTATGCCCGGTACCGCTCTGCGGAAGGCCTTTCACTCCCAGGAGCGGATCCAGGGGAAAGGCGACACAGTCCTGCCGGGAGACCTCGGGGTGGTCGAGATGGGGAGGATCACCACCGAAGAGACGGTGGAAGGTGGGGATCCGTGCCTGGAAGAAGGGGTTCGTATCCGGATCCCCAGCACCGATTCCCACCCCGTCCAGGAATATGAAGAGAACCCGTCCCATGGTTCAGCTCACCATGGAGCCCGGACGGGGTACGGCTGTCTCACTGCGCCGTTCGGATGTCCATGGTCACGGTGGCGGAGAGGTGTCCAATGTCCGCTCGCTCCCGCAGGCCGTCCCGCAGGCGGGGTTCCATCTTCTTGTATGCGGACATCACTCCCGATCTCAGCTCCTTCCGGAGGATTCTCAGGGCATTGACGTCGGCTCGAGTGCTCTCCGTCTCCTTCTTGATTTCCTCCAGGTCAGCCGGCCGGATCTCGAACGGAGACATCCCGACATCGTCGGGACGGCCGGAATCGAGGTAGTGGATCACGACGCTTACATCACCCCTTGCGTGGTGGTGGTGCAGGTCTCCGATGGCTCTGAAGCGGGACGCAAGCCTGCCGAGCTCGTTGCCCTGAGCGGCCTTCACGTACGCCTTTTCCACGAGCTTGAATACCCTCTTCATCCTCTCGGGGTTGGTGGCGTCCTTTTCCGGAGTCGTTGTCTCCAGCTCTCGACCCACGGCCTGCCTGTCATCGGAGTGCCTCCCACCCTCTTCGTCCCGGGTCCGCTCCCGGTCGATGCTCTCAAGAATGCGATCCGGGTTGGTCCGAAAACTCATTGGTGTCTCCCTTGAGGATATCGCTCGCGCTGGCTGGGAATGAAGGATAACCCGGCCTCGGGACGGAGGCCAAGGGCTCGTGGACCCTGACACGTCGTCGACCCTGGGCGAAGACTGCCTGCCCTTGTTCCGTACTGGGTGAAAACCCTATATGAGAGCAGAATCTCTTCATTCCAACATCTGCCCCCAGCCGGAACAGACGGGGGCATACACTCTCCGGAGAAAAGCCCATGAAAAAGATTGTCACGTCTCTCGCACTTGCCCTGGGCCTGGCTGCATGTGCCGGCCCCGGGGGTACGGGCCCCGGCGGGGGCCTCATGTACCGGGTACCCGAGAGCCCTGCGGTGGTTTACCTCACCGGCGACACCTCCAACATCGATATTGACGCCGGGGCCATGGGGAGCTTCCGGATGCGAGGGACCGGAACATCGACGATGGCGGTCACCTTCGCCCGCGGGGACGAGGGTGTCCAGGTCACGGCCACCTTCCAAGAGCTGAGCGCACGCCTCACGCAGCCCATGGGCGGGGCGCAGAGCATCACCGAGGCGGATGTGGTCGGGGACATTGTCTTCACCCTCGATCCCCGGGGACACTCCACCGCCGTGTCCATGCCGGAAGTGAGAGGCGTGGCAGCTCAACTGGCGAATCCCCAGGCCCTGGCCTACGAGTTCTTCCCGATCCTCCCCGGGGGTGCGGTGAGCCCCGGGGACACCTGGATCGATACCCTGAGCTATGCGCTGGAGCTGCCACAGGGCGACAGTGAGTCCACGAGCATTATGACCTATACGCTTCAGGGCGACACGGTGGTGGGCGGCAGGACTCTCCTCCACATCACCATGACAGGGACGGGCGATGTCTCTGGTACGGCGGTGCAGGAAGGCATGGAGGTCATCCAGACGGTCTCGGGCGACATCGAGGGAACCATCTTCTGGGATCCTGCCCGCTCCCTCTACGTGTCAGGTGATTTCCGGCGGGATATGGACGGCACGGTGGAGGTGCCGGCGGCGGGCATGCCGCCCATGCCCATGACGCTGTCAGGCAGGAGCCACGTGCAACTGAAGGAAGGCTGAACGCATCGGGGAGCCCGGAGATCCTCGGTCTCCGGGCTCACCTGACTTCCACTCCAACGCCCCGGAGATGCTCCCATGGAAGAGAACGAGACGCACACCTCCATCTCCCTCCCCACCCGGCTCTGGAAGGTGTTCCTCTCCCCCGGTGAGGTGTTCGAGAGCATCAAGAGCGAGCCTTCCTGGTTCGGGGTCCTGGCGGTTGGCGCGGTCCTCATCGGTCTCTCGATCCTGCTGGTGCCGGCGGAGATATGGGTTCAGACCATGCGAGAACAGGCGGCCCAACAGGGGAGAGAGTTGCCTGCGTTCATGGCTTCTGCCGGACCGGCGTTCCGCCTCGTCTCGGTGATCTCGGCCGTGGTCTTCTGGTTCATCTGGGCGTTCATCCTGGCCGGGCTGGTGACGTTCGTATTCTCCTTCCTGTTCGGAGGCGAGGGTAGATACAGCCATTATCTCTCGGTCGTGAGCCATTCCCTCTTCATCGGAGCCGTGGGTGCAGTCCTCCTCGTGCCGCTCAAGATCGTCCAGGCGGATCCCAGTCTGACCCTCAACGTCGGGACCTTCCTCCCCTTCCTCCAGGAGGGGTACGCCTTCAGGGTCCTCAAGCTGCTGGACCTCTTCGGTCTGTGGGGTTATGCCGTCATGGCCCTGGGAGTCACGAAGATCGACCCCCGCAGGGGGATGGGACTTGCCCTCTCGTTCTTCTGGGGGTTCGCAGTGGTGTTCGCGCTGGTCTTCGGCGTTTTCGGCGGCTAGACCCGGCTCGACCATGCTCAGGGCCCTCCTCCTGGCCCTCTCTCTGGGAGCGGCACTCTTCCATCTCTACTCGGCGGGAGTGGCTCCCTTCACGGCGCTGATCCAGCGCCCAGTCCATCTGGCGTTCATGGCCGCTCTCGGGTTCCTGGGGGTCGGCGTAAGGAAGGGTGGGTTCCTTGGGAAGGGGAAGAGCCCGCCGGGGGGTGGGGAGTTCGGGGATGGGGGCGCCGGACCGTTGGTGGGCGACTCGGGGGAATCTCCCGTTGTTCCGAGGGAGGGTGAGGAGGGGGAGGGCGGAATGGGCGGAAGTGGGCGGAAAATTCACGCACGGCGGGTCGCCAGCCTGATGGTGTCGGGTCTCCTGATCATGGGGGCGGTGGCGAGCGCGGTCTATCTCATCATGGAACACGAGGCTCTGGTGAGGCGGGCCGGGTCTCCCACAGCGCTGGACCTGGTGGGTGGGCTGGTGACGTTGGTGGTGGTCCTGGAGTTGGCCCGCAGAACGACGGGGTGGGGCCTGGTGGTGGTGGCTGCCCTCGCTCTCGTCTACGCGGTGGCCGGTCCGGTCCTTCCTGGAATCCTCGCCCATAGGGGGTATGGGTTCACCCGGCTCATGGAGCACCTCTACCTCTCTACGGAGGGGGTGTGGGGTGTGCCGCTGGGAGTCTCGGCGGACTTCGTCTATCTCTTCGTCCTCTTCGGTGCGCTTCTGGACATGGCGGGTGGCGGCGAGCTCCTCATCGGGCTTGCAGACCGGATCGCGGGAGGTAGCCGAGGGGGGCCCGCCAAGACCGCTGCTGTGGCGAGCGCATTCATGGGATCCCTCTCCGGGAGCGCGGTGGCGAACGTAGTGACGACGGGCACCTTCACTATTCCCTTGATGCGACGGTCAGGTTTCAAGCCCTTTTTCGCGGGAGCCATCGAGGCGGCGGCCAGCACGGGAGGCCAGTTGATGCCTCCCGTCATGGGGGCAGGGGCCTTCATCCTGGCAACCTGGACCAACATCCCCTATACCCGGGTCGCCGTGGCGGCCATTCTGCCGGCTCTCCTGTACTATGGGGCTCTGCTGATGGCGATCCATTTCCGGGCCGGCCGGGTGGGGCTGGGCGCGCACCGACTCGGGGAGAGGGAGCCGGTCCTGCCCCGCCTCCACCTCCTCGCCCCCCTTGCGTTCATCGTTCTCCTGCTGGCCATGGGGCGGTCGCCCATGAGGGCCGCGTTCTGGGGGGTCGTCACGGCGCTGGGCGTCTCCATCCTCTCCAGAAAGACCCGACCGAGCCCCGGGCGCATCGAGGGGGCGCTGTTGGCTGCGGGGTCCGGGGCGGTGCAGGTAGCGGCGGCTTGTGCGGCGGCGGGTGTCGTGGTGGGGGTGGCCTCCCTCACGGGGATCGGACTCAGGATGTCGGAGCTGATAATCACCGTGTCCCAGGGGAACCTTCTGTTGGCGCTTCTCCTGACGGCTCTCGGCTCCATCGTTCTGGGAATGGGACTCCCCACCACGGCGGCGTACGTCGTCCTGGCAGCTCTGGGGGCGCCGGCCCTCATCCAGCTCGGAGTCCCCATACTGGCCGCCCATCTATTCATCTTCTACTTCGGGTGCGTGTCGAATGTGACACCACCGGTGGCCCTGGCGGGCTACGCCGCCTCGGGAATTGCCGGCGCCCCTCCGTTGAGAACGGCCTTCACCGCGATGCTCCTGGCCTCTGCCGGTTTCGTCGTCCCCTTCATGTTCGTCTATGCTCCGCCCCTCCTCCTGGAGGGCCCTCCCCTGGAGATTGCGGTCGTGGGTGGGACAGCCCTGGCGGGAGTCACGGCGTTGGCTGCTGCGAACATGGGCTTCCTTCGACGGAGGCTGGTCGTCTGGGAGAGAATTCTTCTTTTCACCAGCGCGGTGGCGCTCATCTTCCCGGGCCTCGTCTCTGATGGTTACGGCTTGGCCGGTCTCCTGCTTATCTTCTTTCGATCCGACTCTCCCACCAGGGGATCGGAGGAGGTACGGTCCGGGCTCTGATTCCTGGACGGATTCCTGGCAGCGGGGAGGGGGAGACGCCATACAGCGGTGTCTTGTCTCCCCGAAAGACGAAAGCATGGTCGCAGATGCTCCGTGGCTTCTCCTCATCTTCCGCGGTCGTTGTCCTGGGTCTCCTTCTGGCATGCGGAGGAACGAGCACCGGGAGCAGGCAGTTCCTGAGCATCGGAACGGGTGGCACAGGTGGGATCTACTACCCCATCGGTGGTGCCATCGCAAGCCGGCTCTCCGCAAGAGACTCGACCCGGCAGTACACGGCGGAGGTAACCGGGGGTTCTGTCGAGAATGTCAATCGACTCAGGGAGGGGCAGATCGACCTGGGGTTCGGCCTGGCCGTCACGGTCTACGAGGCCTATCACGGTGGGCTCGATTACGATGCACCCTTCCGGAACCTCCGGGTGGTGGCCCCGCTCTATGCGAACCTGGTCCACGTTCTGGTTCCCCGGGGGTCATCCGTGGAATCCATCGGTGAGCTGGCGGGGGCCCGAATCTCGGTGGGTGCGGCGGGGAGCGGGACGGAGCAGGTCGCTCGTCAGATACTGGAGGCCTATGGGCTATCCCCGGATGATGTGGAGGCCCGGTATCTGACTTTCTCCGAATCCGCCGCCTCCCTCCGTGACGGTGCCATCGACGCCGCCATCATCTCTGTGGGATACCCGGCGGCGGCGGTCCTGGAGGCCACCACAACCGGTGGAGCCCGCCTCCTCCCGCTGGATCCGGATCGGATCGAGGCCTTGAAGTCGGAGTATCCGTATTACTCCTCTGGGGTGATCCCGGAAGGCTCCTATCCGGGAGTCAACCGGGCCATCACCACCGTCGCCATGATGAACTGGATCGTGGCGACGGAACAGCTTGACCCGGATGTAGTGGAAACGCTGCTGGAAGTCCTGAGAGATGACCGAAGGGCCTTGGGGCAGGTACACGAGATGGCCGGTCAGATCGACCTGGCTGCCCTGGCCGAGTCTCCGGTGCCCCTGCATCCGCAAGCGGAAGAATGGCTTGCTGGAATCCCGGCGCGGAGGGAGCATTGAGACCTTCAGAGGCAGAATCCGGTCTCCTCGAGTGCCAGAAGGACGCGTTCTCCCTTCCCCCGGATATCCACTATCTCAACTGCGCGTACATGAGTCCCCTTCCAAGGGTGGTGGAGGAGGCGGGGATCGGGGGGATCCTCCGAAAGAGGAATCCGGCCATCCTTGAGCCCGAGGATTTCTTCCGGGAGGGCCAGGAGATCCGCACCCTCTTCTCGGATCTGGTCAACGCTCCTGACCCCAACTCCATCGCGATACTCCCGTCAGTCTCCTACGGGATCGGCGCGGCCGCACGGAATACCTCCCTGGACCCTGGACAGAACGTCGTGCTGCTTCATGAGCAGTTCCCAGGGAACGTATACGGGTGGCGTCGATTGGCCCGTGATAGGGGAGCAGAGATCCGCATGATCGCTCCGGGGGAAGGGGCGCACCGAGGCCGTGAGTGGAACGAGCGAATTCTGGAAGCCATCGACGCCGGGACGGGTGTGGTGGCCCTGGCTCCGGTCCACTGGACGGATGGAACCGCCTTCGACATTCGGGCCATCGGCGCCAGGGCACGAGAGGTGGGCGCCGCCCTGGTCCTGGACGGGACCCAATCGGTGGGGGCGCTACCGATGGACGTTCAGACCCTCCAACCCGATGCGCTCATCGTGGCCAGCTACAAATGGCTCCTGGGGCCGTACTCCATCGGCGTCGGATATTTCGGACCGCGGTACATGGACGGGCTCCCCCTGGAGGAGACGTGGATCGCCCGGGAGGGGAGTGAGGACTTCAGGGCTCTTGTGGATTATCGTGACACGTATCAACCCGGAGCCATCCGATTCGACGTGGGTGAGCGGAGCAATTTCATCCTGGCTCCCATGCTGGTTTCGGCCCTCCGCCTCCTGGGTGGGTGGCGGCCAGAGAGAATCCAGAGCTATGCGAGGGGCCTCTCCGATGGACTCCTCGAGGAGCTACGAGAGCTGGGCTACACGGTCGAGGATGACGAGTACCGGGTGGGGCACATCTTCGGAATCCGGATGCCGGGGGGGTTGGATCTGGCATCGGTGAAGGGTGCTCTGGAAGGAGAACGGGTGTCCGCCTCCCTCAGAGGAAGCGCCCTCAGGATCTCCCCGCATCTCTACAACGACGAGGCGGACATGGCTGCCCTTCTTCGGGCCCTGAGACGGGCTGTGGAGCGCTGACGAGGGGATCCAGAGGGGAGGATGGAGGAGGACCGCCTGTCCTGAGAGGGGGGCTTCCCCTGTTCCCGGTAGGCACTCAGCCCGGGCCGAAGACGACTCTAGCCTGGGTCCCCACCTGGATCCGCTTCCTCCCGAACCAACCCCTGGGGACCTCCAGTGCGAACATCGCCGGCCGGGCCGATGGGTGGGCATCATCCGTTTCCGGCTCCATCCCCTGTATATCCACGATCCTGAGACTCTCGTCGAGGTAGGCGATGTCCAGCGGAATGAGAGTGTTCCGCATCCAGAATGAGCGAATCTGGGAGTCGGAGAAGACGAACAGCATCCCCCTCCCGTCCTCCAGGGATTCGCGGTACATGAGCCCTTCCTCCCGCTCAGAGGCGGTTCTGGCAACCTCGGCCAGTACGGTATCGGCCTCGAAGATGACCCATGCCTCCCCCCTGGGAGGGAGGCGCTCCTGTGCGTCCGAGGGTGTCTCCCGAAGGCCGGAAGCAGACTCTCCACCGCTCATGGTCTGGCCGCCGGAGGCGTTGCAGGCCAGAAGTAACCCCGCTACGAAGGGGGCGGGCACGTAGCTTCCGGGTGAGAGCCTGACAGTGCGTCGAAACCGATCGAGTCCGGGCATTTAGCGGCGCCACTCCACAAAGAGTAATTCTCGTTTTACCTTTACCGGCTCAGGCCATGCCCGACAAGGGCCGTGGTGACCATCGGTACATTTGCATAACGGCGCGATCGACGCCAGGGCGAGCATGGTGAATCCGGATCTCCTAGCGATTCTCGTGTGCCCCGAGACGAAGCAGAGGCTGAGTCCCGCGGGCGAGGATATCCTGGAACGGGTGAACCAAGCGGTGGAGGAAGGGTATCTCCGGAACCAGGGCGGGGATCGTGTGAAAGATCGGATCGAGGAGGGACTGATTCGGGAGGACGGAAAAGTCATGTACCCGGTGTGGGAAGACATCCCCGTCATGCTCCTGGATGAGGCGATTCGGCTGGACACCCTGAGGTAGAGGAGGCGAGACCCGGCCCTCTCAGCGCCAAGAGGATCGGCGGGATTGCCCCTCCTGTCTTCCGGACCCTTTCGGGTCCATTCAACCCAGCGGTCGATGGATGTTAGCCCCTTGAGCTCCGGCTCACGGGACCGGAGGGATTCGTGCGGTTCCAGGCTTGCCGGGGCTCTTGAGGAATCGTGGAAAGGCACCAGCAGGAGAACGCCCAAAGAGGCGAGTGGGATGAACAAAGCCAAACTGATGCGCTGGATCCGGAGCCTGGGAGTGCTCCTCACCGTGGCCTTCTTGTCGGCCTGCGGGGAGGAGCATCTCCAGTCGACCATCAACCCCGTGACGGACTATGGAGAGGTGACCCATCACCTCTACGTCCAGGTCTTCTGGTGGACCATGATCATACTGGTCGTAGTCCTCTCCGTCCTGGCCTACGTCCTGATCCGGTTCCGGGAGAGACCCGGCCAGGAGAGGCCCAAGCCCATTCACGGTCACATGGGGCTGGAGATCGCCTGGACGATTGCTCCGGCGATCATCGTCGTGGCCATCGTGATTCCCACTATCCAGGGCGTTTTCGCGGTGCAGCGGCCTCCGGAGGAGGGCGCCCTGGTAGTGGAGGTGACGGGGAAGCGATACTGGTGGGCCTTCCACTACCCGGAGCTTGGTGTGACCACGGCCAACGAGCTCCACCTTCCGGTGGGACGGCCCGTGAGCCTGCGCCTGGAGTCCGGTGACGTGATCCACTCCTTCTGGGTCCCCCAGCTTGGAGGAAAGCGGGATGTGAACCCCGTGGTCGCCATGCCCGAAGGGGAGGAGGCGAAAAGGAACTGGATGCATTTCACCATCCGGGAGGAAGGTGTCTTCTGGGGCCAATGCGCGGAGTTCTGCGGGGAGGCCCACTCCCTCATGGGGATACGGGTCGTGGCTCAGAATGAGGGAGATTTCCAGCGCTGGGTAGAGGACTGGAGGACGCCGGCGCCGACGGCCAACGCACCTGATTCCGCGGCGGATGCCGCGGGTCAAAGCGCCGGTGGCGGGGGTGCAGGGGGAGGCGGGGTTTCGGGTCCCGGCGCCGGAGATCAGGACGCCCCGATGACCACCACAACGGCGGAGGACCCTCTCGTGGCACGAGGCCGACAGGTCTTCTTCCGCGAATCCTACTGCGTGCTGTGCCACTCCATCCAGGGGACCCCGGCTGCCGGCGTCATCGGACCCAACCTCACACGGATCGGGAGCCGCGGCACCATCGCCGCCGGGCTGCTGGAGAACACGCAGGAGAACCTCGTCGCCTGGATCACCGATCCGAACACGGTCAAACCTGGGGCCCACATGCCCGGGGCCGACTACTCCGTGACCTTCGAGGGCCAGACCTACCCGCCCTTGAACCTGAACGACGAGCAGATCCGGGCCCTGGCGGCCTATCTGTCCAGCATGAGGTAAGGAGACGGCGCTCATGTCTGTTGCCACCGAGACCCTCCGGGCACCCCGCGTCGCTCACTCTGCTGGGGACACCGGGATCTGGAGCTGGCTCACCACCGTCGATCACAAACGGATCGGCGTGATGTACTTCCTCACCTCCTTCTTCTTCTTCTTTGTGGGGGGGGTGGAGGCCCTGATCATTCGCATCCAGTTGTTTCGTCCGGAGAACGCCTTCATTTCTCCGGAGACGTACAACCAGATGTTCACCATGCATGGCACGACTATGGTCTTCCTGGTTGCCATGCCCATGGCGGTGGCTTTCTTCAACTACATCGTTCCGCTCCAGATCGGCGCCCGGGACGTGGCCTTCCCCAGGCTGAATGCCCTCTCGTACTGGGTGTATCTCTTCGGGGGCATCTTCATCAACTCGAGCTTCTTCTTCGGTTCGGCTCCCGATACGAGTTGGGTGGGGTATGCCAACCTCACCACTGCCACCTTCGAGCCGGGCAGGCACGTGGAGTTCTGGCTCATCGGCCTCTCCATTCCGGGGGTGCGCTCCATCATGGGGGGGGTGAACTTCATCACCACCATCGTCAATCTCCGGGCTCCGGGGATGAAGATGATGCGCATGCCCCTTTTCAGCTGGATGAGCCTGGTGACCAGCTTCCTACTGGTAACGGCTCTTCCCGTGGTGGCGGTAGCCCTGATTCTCCTCGCCTTCGATCGTTTCTTCGGGGCCAACTTCTACGAGGTGACGGCGGGAGGAGACCCAATCCTCTGGCAGCACCTGTTCTGGCTCTTCGGGCATCCGGAGGTCTACATCCTGATCTTGCCTTCGTTCGGGATCATCAGTGACGTGATCCCGACCTTCTCGAGGAAGCCCCTCTTCGGGTATCCGGTAGTAGTCTACGCCGGTATCCTCATCGGCTTTATCGGCTGGGGCGTGTGGAGCCACCACATGTTCACGGTGGGATTGGGGCCCATAGCGGACTCCTTCTTCGTGGCCAGCACCATGATCATCGCCATCCCCACGGGGATCAAGATCTTCAACTGGCTGGCCACCATGTGGGGTGGGGCGTTGAGGTTTCCGACCCCCATGCTCTTCGCCGTGGGGGTGGTGGCGGTCTTCACCATCGGTGGGCTGAGCGGGGTCATGCACGCCTCGGCCCCCATCGATCTCCAACAGCACGACTCCTACTTCGTGGTGGCACACTTCCACTACGTCCTGGTGGGCGGCGCCATCCTGGGGCTATTCAGCGGGCTCTATTTCTGGTTCCCGAAGGTCACGGGCAGGATGATGAGCGAGAAGATCGGAAAGTGGCACTTCTGGCTTACCCTGATCGGATTCAACCTCACTTTCTTCCCCATGCACTTCTCCGGCCTCTTCGGCATGCCCCGGAGGACCTGGACGTATCGGGCGGAGCTGAACCTGGAGACATGGAACCAGCTGTCCACCGTGGGGGCCTTCATCTTCGGCTTTGCATCCCTGTTGCTGATCTGGAATCTCCTCCGAAGCGCCAGGAAAGGGGAGAGGGCTCCGGCCAACCCCTGGGAAGCCGGCACGCTGGAATGGTCCATCCCTTCCCCTCCGCACCACTACAACTTCCCGGAGCTCCCGGAGGTCAGGAGCCGGGAGCCCCTCTGGGAGGAAGGGGAGCGGAGGGAGGTCGAGGGGGCCACCATGAAGGAGCCGGAGGAGGAGCCGCTTATGCCCAGCCCCTCGTTCTGGCCGTTCCTGGTGGCCCTGGGAATCGCTTCCACCTGGGCCCTGGTCATGACGGGAATCTGGTGGGTCCCTCTTCTGGGTCTCGCCTTCACTGCCTTCGGGGTCTTCAGCTGGGCCTTCCAGCCGGCCTTTCGGTAGGGGAAGGGGAGCCACGGGGTGCGCGAGCCGGCAGGCGCGGGAGACAATGGAACAGGGAGTCCTCCGGGGCCCCGGGAAATGAAACCATGAACGCAGGAATCGGAGCAGCATGATGGCTGAAGTCACCGCCGTCGCCCACGACGATCACCACTATACCAGCACGGGACTTCCGAGCTGGAAGGTGGGTTTCTGGGCGTTCATCGGGTCGGAGTGCCTCTTCTTCGCCTCTCTCATATCCACCTACCTGGTCTACAAGGGACGTAGCGTCACGGGGCCCTTCCCCGAGGAGATCCTGAACATCCCCCTCACCTCGGTGAGCACGTTCGTTCTTCTCATGAGCTCCCTCTCCATGGTCCTGGCCCTGGACGCGGTGCAGCGGGGGAACCGAAGACTGACTCTCCTCTGGCTGGGGGGAGTGATCGTTCTGGGAGTGGGATTTCTGGGGTTCCAGGCCTATGAGTTCAACCACTTCGTCCATGAAGGGCTGACGCTGGGAACCAACGTCTTCGGCTCGTCGTTCTTCGTCCTGACGGGCTTCCACGGGGCCCACGTCACCGCTGGCGTGATCTGGATGATCACCCTGTGGATCCTGGCGGCCAGGGGGAAGATCGGGCCCGCCGATTCGCTGAAGGTGGAGGTGGCGGGTCTGTACTGGCATTTCGTGGACATCGTCTGGATCGTCATCTTCACTCTGGTCTACCTCATTCAATAGGGGGCGGAGAATGAGTTCGGAAGCGACAACGCACGTCCAGGAGGGGAACGGGGGCCACGCCTCTCCGGGGTTCTACTGGGCCATCGGAGGGATCCTTACCGTCATCACGGCGGTGGAGGTAGCCATCTTCTACATTCCAGCCCTGGCGGGGGCGCTGGTGCCCCTCCTGCTGACTGCCTCGGCGACCAAGTTTCTTCTGGTGGTCATGTTCTTCATGCATCTGAAGTTCGACTCGAGAATCTTCTCCGGCCTCTTCCTCGCCGGGATGGTCCTGGCCACCTTCATGACCGTGGCTCTCACCGCCCTCTTCCACATCCTGCCCCGGTTGGGTGCGTGACCTGACGTCGACCCACCTGGGACGGGTCGCGGACCGAGCGGGCGGAGGATCCGGGTGGGGAGGGGGAGGTAAGGGCAGCCGTTCCGGCGCTTCGTTCCCGGAGTTGAATGATGGGGCTCGAAATCCAGCCGACGCTTCTCCTGGCCTCCGCCAGCTGGGATCGCCTGACCGTTCTGGGGTTCGAGATACACGTCTCGGTTCTCATCGGAACGGCCTACCTGGCAGCCGTCTACCTCTTCGCGGTGGGTGCGGCACGGGAGAAATACGGATGGTGGCCGGAGCCCCCATCGACGTGGCGGAAGGCCTCGTACCTGGGGGCTGTGGGCATCATCTTCTTTGCCCTGAATGGGCCACTCCACACTCTCTCCGACGAGTACCTCTTCAGCGCCCACATGGTGCAGCACATGCTGCTCATGATGGTCATGCCCCCCTTCCTCATCCTGGGGGTTCCGCCATGGCTCATCCGGAAAGCCATGGAACGACCGGGAGTGGCGCGGTCCGCCAGGATTCTCACCCACCCCGTGGTGGCCTACCTGGCCTACAACGTCACGTTCATCGGATGGCATGTGCCCCAGATGTACAACTGGGCGCTGGTAAACCATGACCTCCACATTCTGCAGCACCTCATGTTCATGGGGGTGGCGGTGATGATGTGGTGGCCCGTGGTGAACCCGGTGCCGGAGCTGGAGAGGATTCCCACGGGTCCACTCCTCATGATGTATGTCTTCGCCTTCGGGATACCGTCTACGATCCTATCCGCCTTTATCACCCTGTCGGACACCGTCTTCTATCCGTGGTACGAGCTTGCCCCTCGTGTGACCTCCCTTTCTCCCCTGGAAGACCAGCGGCTGGGTGGGCTCATCATGTGGATTCCCGGAATGCTCATTTTCTGGGTGGGGATCACGGCCGTGTTCTTCCGATGGACAAAGGACGAGTATGGCTCCTGGGGAGGGGGGACGGGCAACGCGACAGGCGATGCGGAGGCCTTGCTGGGCGACGGGGGTTGAGAGAAACTGTGGGGGGCCGTTCTCGCCCCCTACCGAAGGATCGAGACGTGGCTCCGATTCCCTTCCGGCTCACGTGGGCTTCGTGCGCCGGACCTCAACCGAGACCGACGCTTGGCCTTGAGATGACGAGAACCGACCGTCCTTCACCCGCCAGAACCGCTTCCTTCCTCCTCCTCGCCCTCCTCCTCAGCGGTACCTCGGCCCTCTCGGCTCAGGAGGAAGCTCTCCCTCCTCCGAAATGGGCTTTCGAAGGTGAGATCGGCGCCAGTGTCTTCTTCGGCGCGTCAGATCAGACCACGGTGGCTACCAGGGTCGCGATAGACCGAGGAAGTCCGGACTTCGAGCTCGAGAACGAGGTCTCCTTCCTCTATGGTGAAGCCTCGGATGGCTCGGGGAATACCTTCGTCAACAAACGCGCATGGGCCCTGGAATCCAACCTTGACTATCGACGGTTCTCCCGGGTGAACCCCTACGTCTTCGCCGGTGCCCTATCCAGCCTGGAAAAGGCTATCGAGATCCGATACAAGGGAGGAGCCGGCGCCAAGCTGACCGCGCTGGACTCGGAGACCTCACGCCTGGATTTCGCCCTGGCCATTCTTGGTGAGAAGACGGTGGAGAAGAACCCGGAAGACGGCGGGTCCGAGATCCTGGCGAGATGGGCCGGTGAAGGCAAGCTCCGTCGCTCTTTCGCCGCGGACAGGACGGTGGTGGAGGCGAAGGCAGTGTACAGTCCGGTGTTCGACGAGGCCGACAACTACGTCGTCGCCGCCGAGGGTAGCATCGCCTTCAAGCTATCGGAGATCATCAGCCTCAAGCTGTCCGTCGTGGACAACTACGACAGCCGAGCGAAAGACCGTGGTGCCCGGGACAACAACGACGGCCGGGTCCTCTTCAGCGTCCTCAGCTCCTTCTGAGGACCCGGGCCCCATCGGCCCCTGGGGGCTCGGGCCCGAGGGAGTCGAGGAAGCCAGCGGTGGAGTGAACAGCCTGCCCGCTTCCGCACGTCGAGCGTGAGACGAAGCCATCAGGGCAGGGAGAGACTGCCGCGAACCACCGTCACGGCTCTACCGGAGACCTGGACCCGGTCTCCGCCGACGGTTACCCGAAGCTCCCCACCGCGGGACGAGATCTGGCGGGCCTTCATCACCCCCCGGCCGGTCTCTGCGGCCCAGTAGGGAGTCAGGAGGGTGTGCGCCATCCCCGTCACCGGGTCCTCGTTCACTCCCACCCAGGGACCGAAGAACCGGGAGACAAAGTCTACGCCGTCATCGTCTCCCGGTGCCGTGACGATGACCCCCAGGGCTGTGTTGCCCACGTCCACCCCACCCAGGCGGGTGAAGTCCGGGTCGATTGTCCGGACGTCCTCTTCCGTCGGAAGGCGCACGATCCAGCCTTTCACCCCCAGGAGGGTGGGGGTCGAGGGAGGACACCCCAGGAACTCCAGCAGTCCCTCGGGTGGACGGGCCGGAGCGGGCGCGTCCACAGGAAAATCCATTCGGAGCCACCCGGATTCCTCTTCACCCACCGAGAGAATGCCGCTGAGGGTCTCGAAACGGACAGGGGCGCTTGCACCTTCCTCTCGAAGGAGAGCGTGGGCCGTGGCCAGAGTGGCATGGCCGCAGAGGGGGACCTCTACCTTCGGCGTGAACCAACGAAGCGGGCGGATCCCCTCCGGGCCGGGGGGCTGGACGAATGCCGTCTCCGAGAGGTTCATCTCGGCCGCAACGGCCTGCATGGTCTCGGCCGGGAGGGGAGCGGCCAGTATGCACACCGCCGCCGGGTTTCCGGAGAACGGCCTGTCTGTGAAAGCATCGACCTGGTAAAATGGGATCTGGATGCCACCTGGCATGAGGTCGTCCTCCTGGCAGAGTATTTCTTCCACGGCCCTGGCCCCGGAGCGGCCTTCCGGCGGGGATGGACCCTGAACCCATCGACGCGGTGCAGGCCGAGAAACGCCGGGCCTGTCCGCACAACATGCACCCCTCGCACGCGAATTGGCCATGCCATTGGACCCACCGAGACGCACCTTCCATGTAGAGCGATCCGGAAGGGGACCGAGGGAGGTGGATGTCGCCGCTCGGGCCCGGAAGCTGCACGCCTGGGGGTGGTCTCTCTATGGGGGAGTGCCGTTCGGCGTCGGCGTGGGGCTCCTTACGGGTCACCTGCTCCTGGGAACCCTCCTCGGGCCCGTGATCATCTATGCCGTCGTGGGCGGAATCGCAGCCGTCTCCGGCAAGGGCGCTTCGGTCTTCTACATGCCCTCGGGGGCCACGACCCCCCGAAAGAAAGGCTATTCGAGGGCCAAGGCCCTGGAGGTCCGCGGAGAGTACGAGGATGCCATCGGGGCCTATGAGGTGGAGGTCCTGGACGCTCCGCAGGTGGCTGAGCCGTATCTCTGCATCGCCCGTCTCTATCGAGATCACCTCAAGGAGCTGGACACGGCCCTTCATTGGTTCCGGCGAGCCCGGCGAGAGGCTGTCCTCTCCCCGGGTGAGTCAATCCGTGTTTACCGGGAGGTGGCGGAGATCTTCCTCCACATCCGGAAAGAGCCGAGACGGGCCGCGCCGGAGCTGGCACGCCTGGCGCAGGAATATCCCCACACCCCGGATGGGAAGTGGGCGGCCCGGGAGCTGGCGGAGATCAAGGAGGCCATGGCCAGGGAGCTCCGGGACCCATCGCCGGACCTCTGAAGGGTCTTCGGAACCTCACCCGGTACGTCACCTTCGCCACCAGAACCCGGTCCAAGAGGTCTCATACCTCAGGAGATCTTCCGCCGCTTCCCCTTCAGGAAATCCATCATGATGTACTGACCCAGGGTCATCGTACTGGTGAAGTATGCCTTACCGTGGGCGATCTCGCTGACCTTCTGCACGAATTGAACGAGATGGGGATCGCGGGCCAACATGAAGGTGTTGATGAGGATCCCGGACTTTCGACAGGCCGCCACCTCCCGGAAGGTCCGCTGCAGGATGTACCGGTCCAACCCGCCGGAATTCAGATACAACTCGCCGTTGGGAAGGGTCATGGCGCTCGGCTTCCCGTCCGTGATCATGATGATCTGCTGCATGTCCTTGCTCTGGGCCCGGAGAATCTTCCTGGCCAGCTCGAAGCCCTCCGCGGTATTCGTGTGG
>Ga0316577_10000046_pt1 | contig 28342 bp, 25 predicted proteins | sample S5NA_FD_203073 | JGI IMG/M metagenome (GOLD analysis project Ga0316577, IMG submission 203073) | Rhizosphere microbial communities from salt marsh grasses in Alabama, United States - S5-7_050615r2r1 | ecosystem: Host-associated > Plants > Roots > Rhizosphere | place: USA: Alabama | collected... | reverse complement strand
CGGGATCTTGCGGTGGAGGAACCCCTGCATGATGATCTGGCCCGACATGGTTCCGACGGTCGTGGATGACAGGCCAGAGGCGAGCAGCGATATGGCAAAGACCCAGCTCGCGGCCGAGCCCAGCAGCGGCTCCAGGGTGCGATGCGCCTCCTCGATGGTGCCCACGTCCTGCATACCGTGTTGATGAAAGGTGGCTGCAGCCATCATCAGCATCGCCGCGTTTACCAACCCGGCAATGCCCATGGCGATGCCTACGTCCAGGACCTCAAAGCGGAAGAGCAGCCGCTTCTGCTCCGGGCTGTGGGTCGTAATGCGCCCCTGTGTGAGCGAAGAGTGCAAAAAGATGGCATGGGGCATCACCGTCGCGCCCAGAATGCCCACGGCCAGGAGCACGCTCTCCCGACCCGCGAACTGCGGTACCACAGCGTGGAACAGCACCTGGCCCCAGTCCGGTTTGTCTAACACCGTCTCGACGAGATAGCTGACGGCGATGACACCCACCAGCGCCGTGATCACCGCCTCCAATGGGCGGAAGCCAAAGCGCTGCAGGGCCAGGATGAGAAACGTGGCCAGTGCAGCCAGCAACGCGGCCAGCCACAAGGGGATGCCCAAGAGCAGATTAAGGCCCAGGGCCGCGCCCACGAACTCGGCCAGGTCGGTGGCCATCGCCACCCCCTCCATCAGGATCCACATCCCCCAAACGACAGGGGGCGAGAACTGGTTCCGGCAATGTTCGGCCAGGTTCTCGCCAGTAGCGATCCCCAGTTTGGCCGACAGTGCTTGCAGGAGCATGGCCATCAGGTTGCTGGCTACAATGACCCAGAGCAAGGTGTAACCGAACTGCGCCCCGCCCTGGATGTTGGTCGCATAGTTGCCCGGATCGACATAGGCCACCGCAGCGATAAAGGCCGGACCCAAGAACGGCAGTAGCCGGGCCAGACCTCGCTTCTGGCTACGTCCGGCGAGGACCTCGCTGGCTGCCTGAATGGTCTCTGAATCGCCTCTCGTCCTCTGCACTTTCACCATTTCCAGATCATCTTGATCCCAACCGGGGACCGCACCACCTGTTTCGGCTACCCCCCGTTGGGTGCTGCTCTTTGCAGGCACAACGCTCAGCTTCCATCGGGATCGTGCTGGCCTAGGCTGCCTGTTTGGTGGACAGCCTGTGAATCAGCGGCAGCAACTTTTCACCAAACTCGGACTTGGCAATGAACCCATCGGCACCTGCCTGCCGGGACCTGCGGCGATACGCTTCGTCATCGTGCAGTGAGAGGATGATCACCAAGGGGGCCGGGCGACACGCCTTGAGCCGACGTGCCGCCTCCAAACCGCCCATTCCGGGCATGGCCAGGTCCATGACTACGAGGTCGGGCTGGTGGGCTGCCACCAATTCCAGCGCACGCTCCCCAGACGTGGCAAGGCCAACGATCTCTATGCCGGGATCCTGTGCCATAAAGTCAGCGGCTGTCCCCACAAAGTCTGGGTTGTCGTCAACCAGAACCACGCGCACCGCGGACATTTTCACATCCTATACTTGATATGGAGAGCGGAACGCACACAAGCGCGACCGATACAGGCCGCGCCGACCAGGATCCTCATCCTCAGTATAGGCGACCAGGCTGCTGCAGCCAATCGGGGATTACCCGCAACGGCGATGGGAAAGTACCTGAGGAGCAAGCCGCTGCACCCTGGGGGTCTTGGCACCTCCGACGGATCTTCCTGCCCTTCCGTGGGACGGGCATGCGATCGGCTGTGCCCTGATCCAGCTGGTCCCTCAAGAGCCACCCGCCGCCTCGCCGCTCTGGCCGGGGTCGCGCGGTACCAGCCAGTGGACCAGGCCCGCGGCCACGAGGGTCAGGACCCCGCCGATGATAAAGGGCAGATGGAAGGACACGACAGCCGCTACGCCGGCGACAAGGGTGCCCAGGGCAATGCCCAGGCCAAAGCCCATGGCCACGATGCTCATGTGCCGGCCTTCTCCGCCGGCACGGGTCATGTCGGCGGCCAGGGCAAAGACCGGCGCGGCGATTGCAGCAGATGCCACCCCCTGCCCGACGCGCAGAGCGACGAGTTGCCAGTTGCTGGTCACCCAGCCGATGGGCACGGTGGCCAATGTCATCAGGATCAAACCGGTGACGATGAAGGGCTTGCGACCGGTTCGGTCCGACCAGCGACCCAGGGGCACCTGCAAGATCAGGCGGCTGACCATGAGGGCGCTGAAGGCGATCCCAAAGCTTAACGCCGTGCCCTGCAGTCGATCGTTTACCTGGGTCTCCAGCGAGGATAACATGGCAAAGGCACTGGCCATCGTAAAGGTGGCCATGCCCAGGGCCACGATCGGTGGCTTGAGTTGATCTCGGAAGGACGGCAGCTCTGCGTCGGGATTACGTGCCGGGACGTCCTCCACGACCATTTGGACGACAAGGGCCCCCAGCAACACAAAGCCCGTGCCGGCATAGAACACGGCGTTGAAGCCAAAGCGCTGGTGCAGGAAACCGCCCAGTAGTGGCCCAATGGCCAGGCCCACCACGCGCATGCTGGAGAAGACGCCCATCGATCCGCCTCGGGTCCTCTGCTGCGAGACATTGGCCATCAGGGCCAGCGTGGCCGGCACGGTAATTGCCGCGGCGATGCCCTGCGCAGCGCGGCTCAGGAGCATTTGATCATACTGCCCGACGAGGGTGTAGGAGAACGTCGCCGCGGCCAGCACGAGCAGGCCGCCTACGATAAATGGTTTGCGCCGCCCGACCCGGTCGACGACCACGCCACCAAAGGGCTGGAGGAGCCCCAGGAGCAGGCCGAACAAGGACAGGATGATCCCGGTGCGCACCTCGTTAGGCAGGTCCAGTAGCTGAGAGGGCAACTTGGCCACGTACAGCGGGATCACCACAAAGAGCAGGCTGTTGCCGATGGCGTCGCCCATGCGGCCTACCGACAGGGCCAAGACTGCGCGGTTGGCACCAATGCTGTCCGCGGCGTTCTGGGCCCGGCCCCAAATCGAGTCGCCGGGGCTAGAGTGACCATCCTCCCGTTTCGAAGCGTCGCTCATGTACGAGACCTCTCCCTCCTCCGGCGGCTATGCACTGTTCAGTCTTTCTGCTCCCGGTCCCGTTTGTGACACGTCGACAAGGAATGTGGACGACTGCCGTGAAATCGACATACTATGGCCCACCCTGACCGGGCCGCTTCAGAGATTCAGCCTCGATAAAAATCCGCTTGACTTTTGGACGTTTCTCGCGAATGTTTGCCTCCAGGCGGTCGACGGCGGCCGTCACCCCTTCTGCAGAGAGCTCCGGCCGGAACTCGATGTCGAGGTTGAGCAGTACCTCATTGGGCCCAAAGTGCATGGTCAGCGGCCGCGCCACACTGATCACGTCAGGATCGGCGGCTGCCAGCTGGTAGATGCTCTGTACCGCGTCGCTTTCGGCACTCTCGCCGACCAGGAGATCCCGGGTTTCGTAGACCAGGAAACCAGCCACCGAAGCCAGGATCAGGCCGATAATCATCGATGCAGCACCGTCGAGGTAGGGGTTCTGTAGCCTGTGACCCAGCAGCACGCCCAGAAAAGCCACGGCGATGCCCATGAGGGCGGCCGAGTCCTCAGCCACGACGGTAAACACCGTTGGGTCCTTGCTTCCGCGCAGCGTCTGCCATAGGGTCTCTCCCGCCTTTCTTCTCTCCAAGAGCTTCCGCAGGGCAATGGTAAGCGAAGTGCCCTCGGCGAGAAAGGCAACGCCCAGCACCGCATAATTCCACGATGGATCTTGGATCTCCGCCGGGTGCTGGAGGTGTGAGATCCCCTCGTATATGGACATGCCGCCCCCCAGGCCAAAGAGCAGGATGGCGACGATGAGGCTCCAGAAGTACAGCTCTTGCCCGTATCCGAACGGGTGCATGGCATCCGCTGGCCTGCTGCTACGCCGGATGCCCAGCAGCAGCAACAACTCGTTGCCGGTATCCACAACCGAGTGGATGCTCTCAGACAGCATCGCCGAGCTTCCGGTCACGAAAGCCGCTACAAACTTGGCGATGGCAATGACCAGGTTGGCGGTGATGGCACCATAGACGGTGATAGGCCGCTCGCCCGACTCAGATGACATGCGACAGTGCTACGCCTTTCAAGAGGCCTCTTTGTCGTCGGGCGCGCGGTCGGCCTGGCCCATCTGGCGCAATAGGTGCCAGTGGAAGATCAGGCTGATCAGATAGGGTATGAAGTAGTAGACGACGCGAAAGAGGACTGCGGCCAGGACTGACTGGTGCAGAGGGATGCCGAGCAGATGGTAGATACCGGCCATCGACCCCTCCTGAACACCCAGCCCACCCGGTACCATGGACGCGAGCCCGGCCGTGATGCCAAGGGTATAGCCGCTGAGGAGCACGCCAGGGCTCAGCGACGTGCCCAGCGCTGCAAAACACAGCCACAGCGCCCCCATGCTGGATGCCCAGTCCGCCACGATCAGGCCCATGATCAGAGCAAATCGCCGGGGGCGACTGCGAAAGACGCTCACACCCTCCGCCATGGTGTCGCCGAAGGACTCCAGGCTCTCGCTGACGTCACGGTGCGTCACTTTGTACCACAAGCGCTCCGCGAGGCCAAGCAGCCTCGTTCTCAGGGCGTCCGAGAAGACCAAGGCACCGGCCACGCCGAGGGCGATCACCATCCCCACGGCAACGGCGCCCAGGCTGGCGGTCGCACCCGGTGAGAGTGAGCTGTTGAGGAGCAGGTACACCATCGCGACCGGAAGCATGGCCATCAAGGCCAACAAGCTCAAGTAGATGTGAAACAAGGAGACGGCCAGGATCTGTTTTGTCGAGATGCCGGGCCGGCGCATGTGCAGTACGCGCACCGTATATCCGGGTGCGCCGCCGGCCGTCACCAAGTGGTTGAGAACCGTTGAGACAAACCCGATCTCGATCAGACGCCAGACACCAAGCTCGATCCCCCAGCTACGGGTAACCAGGGCAAAGGCGATGTTCAGCAGGAGGTAGGAGAGCCCCGAAGCAAGCAGGGCCGGCACCAGCAGGGCCCAGTTGGCCGTGATCAGCACCTGCCGTGCCTGCTTCCAGTCCAGGGCCACGACGAGGATGCCGACCACCATTACGGCGATCACAATGCCGATCAGAAGCCGCCGGTGCGACGACCCGGATTCCTGCTGCTTGTCATTGCTCTCGGCTGTTGCCAAGATGGACTCCTCTACAGCGCCCTTCCTCATCTAGGGCTCCGGCTCGCAACCCAATGCCTAGCGCCGCAGCCGCAGCGAGTTCCCGACGACGAGCAGGCTGCTGCTGGCCATGGTCGCGGCAGCGATGACCGGGCTGATGATGCCGAAGGCTGCCAGGGGCACAGCTACTAGGTTGTAGGCAAAGGCCCAGCCAAGGTTCTCGCGAATGATACGCCGCGTGCGCCTTGAGAGCTGGATGAACCATGGGATCAAGGTCAGATCAGGGTGCGTCAGGACAACATCTGATGTCTCGCCAGCGACATCGGTGCCGCCTGCTGCGGTGATACTCAGGTCCGCCTGGGCTAGGGCGGGCGCGTCGTTGACGCCGTCGCCGGCCATGGCCACCTTTTCCCCGTTCTCCTGCCAGGCTTTGATCCTCTTGGCCTTCTCCTGGGGTGAGGTCTCGCCCTCATAGTCCTCCAATCCGAGTTCGGCGGCGATGGCTGCTGTGGTATGCGGGCTATCGCCGGAGAGCATGGTGGCCTGCACACCTTCCTCGGCCAGTTGGCGCAGGGCATCTTGTGCCGTCGGATTGGGCTCATCGCGAAGGGCGACGAACCCCTTCAGGGCATCCTCGGTGCCGACCCAGACGACGGTCTCGCCCTGGCCCGCCCGTTTCGTGGCCTGGTCGTTCAAGGACGAGTCCCCGTCAACTTCCAGGAAACGGGCGGATCCAACTTTGAGCCGCTGGCCATCGCGGTCCGTGAGCTGCGCGCTCGCCCCCTGACCGCGGGCCACCGTAAAGCCCTCCGCCTTGGCCGGGGACTGAGGGCAAGCACCGACGATGGCCCGTGCTACGGGATGCTCAGAGTACTGCTCCACAGCGGCAGCCAGGCAGAGCAGATCCTCTTCACCCATCTCCTTTCCCTCGCGGGCGACAGCCGCTGTCACCGAGAGCTTGCCTTGTGTCAGGGTACCGGTTTTGTCCAAGACAATCCTCCCCACTGTGGCCGCCGTTTCCAGGGCTACCGGGTTCCGGACCAGGATGCCCTCCCTGCTGGTCCGTCCCAGGGTGATGGCTAGGGCCAGCGGCGTGGCCAGCCCCAGGGCACAGGGACAGGCTACGACCAGCACGGCTACGGCCGTGAGTAGCGCCTGAGCCGGAGTCTGGCCGGCCAGGAGCCACCAGCCAGCAAAAGCGAGTACCGCGGCGCCTATGATGCCCAAAGCAAAGTAGGTCGACGCTCGGTCTGCCAGGCGTTGAATGGGCGGCTTTGTGTTCAGCGTTTGCTCCACCAGACGAGTGATCTGGGAGAGGCGACCTTCTTCCACCGGTTGGGTCACGCGCGCGACCAAGGCTTCGTCCGTGACAACCGTGCCAGCGTACAGGCTATCGCCAGGGCCTTTGGCCGCTGGCGCCGATTCGCCTGTCAGCAGCGATTCATCGATCGCTGCCTCTCCGTCCACGATCTCGGCGTCAGCAGGCACGCGTTCTCCTGGTTTGATGAGGATGGTGTCCCCTTCCACCAAGGAACTGGCCTGGACCTGTTGCCAATCGTCATCTTCCTTCCGCCAGGCCTTGTCGGGCTGTAGTTGGAGCAGGTGGCGGATATCCTTGCGTGCCTGCCGACCGCCGATCTTTTCCAGGTATCGGCCCAGCAGGATGAAGGTCGTGATCATGGCCACCGAGTCAAAGTAGGCCTCACCGCCTCCGGTTACGGTGACATAGACGCTGTAGCTGTAGGCCGAAAGGGTGCCGAGGGCCACCAGCGTATCCATGCTGGCCGTGCGGGCCATCAGCGCCCGCCAGGCACCCTGCAGGAACGACCAGCCGCCGACCAACAGGACGGGGGTGGCCAACGCCCAGACCAAATACTGGAGGTTGCGGACGTCTGGCTGGTTAAAGTCGCCGGCAGCGTAGCGCGGGTAGAGTTGGACTAGGTAGAGGAGCATGACCTGCATACCAAACGCCGCGGCGACGATGAGCTGGATCAGCAGGCGCTCCTGCTGCTTGTGGGCCTTTTGCTCCTGAGGGTCACTCAGCAACCGGGCGTGATAGCCCATGCGGTCCAGCTTGCGCAGCACCTCGGCGGGATCCACCTCCTTGGGGTCGTATTCGATCCGACCCCGCTCGGAGGCAAAGTTGACGTCTACACTCTTGACCCCGGCCTCGCGGCGCAGCACCTCTTGCGCCGCATGGGCGCAGCCGGCACAGTACATGCCCTTGACCGAGAAGTGGGTCGTCTCGTTGCGGTTGAGGACGAGATCGGTCAGCCCTGGGCCCCCAGTCTGAGGTTTGGAGGTTATCTGGTCGAGCACGCCGTTCTTGCGGGCCACCTCGTAAACGCTGGCGCAGCCCTCACAGCAGAAGTGCTTTTCCGTTGCCTGCCCATCCCCGTCCCCGTCGTCGTTATCGAATCTGCGGACTATGGGCTGGTCATCGATCTCGAGGCCGCACAGATCACAGGTTTCTTTGCCGTGCCGATCTACCAAATCATCACCCCCCCAAGTTTGAGATGCGATACAACGTCCAGGCCAGCGAGGCCGCGCAGGGCGAGTTGTATGCCGACCAGTACGATAAAGACCCCGGCAACTCGAAGCAGGGTCTGGCGCCAGCGCAGGCTCAGGGCGCCAGCTCCCAGCCCGACAACCAGCAAGGCCGGCACCGTGGCCAACCCAAAGACAGCCATGCCGGCAGCGGCACGCAGTGGACCACCAGCGGTGGCGGCCAGCAGAAGGGCACTATAGACCAGGCCGCAGGGTAGCAACCCATTCAGCGCGCCAAGGAACACGACACCCAGCGTACCGCCACGATCCAGGGCGCGGCTCATGGCTGTACTCAGCCAGCGGCCCGAGCCCTCTAGCCGGCCGAGAGGCAGCCAGCCTAGGTAGCCCATGCCCAGCAGGATGACAAGCAGGCCGAGCACAAAGCTGGCAATGCCGGCGACGGGAGCCAGACCTTTGTCTATGCCCAGGATCGAGCCAATCCCGCCTGCCATGGCTCCCAGCAGGGCATAGACGGCAAGGCGGCTGCCGTGGTAGAGAAGATGCGACGGGACGGCAGCCGCCTTTCGCGTCTGTAACTGCAGGCCGACCATGACCACCAAGGGTCCGCACATGCCCAGGCAGTGTCCCAGGCTGCCCAGAAGGCCAGTCAAGAACAGGGAGCCCAGGACGGCCATCATCGGAGGCAGCCCCTGGATGAGATACCGATCAGGCCACCTCCTCGTAGATGCGAATCTGCAGATCCTCGAAGTTGATGTCGGGTGCGAACTCGCGAAGAACCTTGTCCTCGAGGAGGGAGGACTCCCTGTGGGCTTGTAGATCTTCCCATCGATCCCACACGCTCTCAAAGAGCAGGTCGATCTCGCCCTCCTCGTCCGGCTCCAACGCATACATGGCCCGCGTGGTGATATAGCCGGTCTGGCCGGGCAACAGGGTGCGCAGGTAGCCCAGCACACGCTCCAGAGAATTCCCGATCTTGAGCTCGCCCACCTGGTCGGGCGCGATGTCGAAACGGATCGCATAGATGAATGCCATATCCCCTCCCTACCGCGGTGTCCAGTTCAGGATCAGGTAGATGACCCACCAGATGATGATCGTAGGCAGCGCCAGTTTGACCACTGGCGGCAGCGCCCCCCCTGCCTCTTCGATGGTATTATTGAAACTGTCAATATAGCCATCCGGCACTATCTCCTCGTGAGCACCCTCTTCCTCTTCTTCGCGGTGGCCGCGGCTGCCCGGCTTTACGCTAGGCCGTTGGGGCAGCGCCACGGCGAGCGCAAACAGGAAAAGGATCAGCGCGCCCACGCCAACGCCAAGGATCTCAGCCCAGGTTTGTGCCACATTGGCTGTCATGGCGTACCTCCCTCTTTTTTCTTCTTGCTCTTCTTCTCTCGATTAGGCCACGGCTCTGGCTCTCGATCTTCTAGCATGCGGTACTTGGCCTCCTCGACGTTCTTGAACTGACCGCTTCTCCAGGCCCAGATCAGGAACGCGACACCCGTGGCGCTCACAAAAACCATCCAGCCAAAAAACACCCAGACGCCTAGGGCCATTAGCCACCCCCTCCCGAGCCCGTGAGTTGTTGGAGATAGACGGTGATGTCCCACACGTCGTTGCCAGAGATGTACCACTGGAACGGGGGCATAATGCTGTCGGGTACGCCGTCCCAGATGCGCCAGTAGATATAGGCCTCACCCATGTCGCTGGGGAACGCCGCCGGGCCGCCGCTGGCACTGCCCTCGTTGCCGGGACCATCACCCTGGCCCTGGGGGCCATGGCAGGTGGCACAGTACTGGGCATACAGGTCGATGCCGTGCGTGGGCGAGATGGTGTGCCCCTCGTCGATGTAGACCTCACTGCTGACCGTAAGAAAGTTCGCTGGGATCTGAGTAGGGTCGTAGACGCTGCTGGTAGATGGGGTCCCTCCCATCCAGGCACCCATCAGGAACTTGATGGCATCCCAGCGATCCTGCCAGGGCAGGAACTCGCCCCAGTAGGGCATGGCTGTATCCTGGATACCAAAGGTTACCTTAGCGATGTGCTCACCCTGCGCTTCGGGTGTCATCTGCTTGCTGCTCATGCCCCGGAAGTCGGCGGGCGTGGGATCCAGGTATTGGCCATCCCAGCCCTGGCCGTCGCCGGCCAGGCCGTGGCAGTGGGCGCAATGGATCAAGAAGGTCTTCTTGCCGCGGGCGAAGGAGGTCACGTCTGGCCAGCGCATCGACTCTTTATAGAAGTCAGGATAGTTAAAGTCCTGACCCTCGGGAGGGGCTGGCGGCGGATCCTCGGTCTGGGTGAACATCGTCCGGATGTAGTGAACAACCTTCCAGCGGTCCTCCTCGCCGTAGTGGATCTTCCAGGAGGGCATCGCCGTCCAGGGGATCCCCTCGCTGATGCGCCAGAAGTAATCCGAGTCGGTATAGTCGCCATAGCTGCCATCGCCAAAGTCGGGCGGACCAGGTTGCAGTAGGTCGCGATAGGGACCGCTACCCCGACCAGCATCGCCGTGGCAGACCATGCACTCGCGGATAAAGATCTGCTTGCCCTCGTCGAGGATCTCGATGCTGTTCTCCAGCGGATTGGTCAGGTTGGCATAGTCCCCCGTGGGATCTCCCTCGTCGGGGTCGTGCATGACCGGCCGGGCAAAGACCTCCTGGACGTAGTTGATGATCTTCCAGCGCTCGTCCTCGGTCAGGCTCTCCTTCCAGGGGGGCATCACGCTGCCTTGGATGCCCTCCGAGACGTGCCAGAACCACTCGTCGTCGCGCATGTCGCGGAAGGGAGTCTGTTTGAAGTCAGCAGGAGTGATGGTCAACGTCCCTGCGTAGGCGCCCAGTCCGTTGCCGGCACAGCCGTGGCAGGTCAGGCAGCGCTCGACATAAAGCTCTTTGCCTTCCTGCAGGCCAGAATCCGTCCAGGTGGGCCAGCCCTGGGGCTGGTCAGAGCCCGTCGACTCCATTGGGTAGGAGATGGGGTCGGGTGTGTAGGCATAGGCATCCGGCGGCCGGATCATGCGCTCGGCGGCCACCCGGTCCCCCAGGTTGAAGATATAGGCGGCCATGGCCTCCAACTCCTGGTCGGAGAGGAACTCGAAGCTGGCCATGATCGACAAGGGCGACAGCTCGCGCGGGTTCTTCCAGTGTTCGATCTCCCAGGCTTCGGAGCGCTTGCGGCCGATGTAGGACAGATCAGGCCCGGTGCGTTCTGAGCCCAGGATCATGGGATTATCAAAGACATAGTTGCCCCCATCGGCGATCGGTCCCATACCGGTATCCTGCTCACGCACGTATTGGGTGTGGCAGTAGTTGCAGCCGTTGGAGTAAAAGATCTCCCGGCCCTGGGTCTCCAGATCGTCGTAGGGGTGGGCGATGACGGTGCGGGGCGGATTCCATATCAGGCCGGGGACAAAGACGACAGCGGTGACCACGGCAAAGAAGACGATCAGCGCGCCAGCAATGGTGACTCTGAATGTCATTTTCATGGCTGTATCCTCTCTAGTTCCCCGCGGCTGGCGCCGGCGCAGCAGACGCCTTGGGCTGCGGCTGCTCGGTGATGGCAGGCTGGATGGCCGGCCGGCGGGCGATGACCGTAGCCAGCAGGTTATAGCTGAAGGTGATAAAGCCGAGGACGACCAGCACCCCACCCGAGGCCCGGAGGGCCATGTAGGGCCGCATACCAGGCAGTACGCTCCAGACCGGCAGGCCTTGGTGCAGCCAGTTGGTGCCCTGCACCAGCCCGGTCAGCAGAAATCCGCCAAAGAAGAACAGGAACCCGACAAAGTACAGGCCATAGCCGATGTTAGCCAGCTTCCGGCTGTAGATCCGGCAGTTGAGCACGCGGGGCACGATGTAGTATAGAGCGCCCTGCAGGGCCGAGGCGGCGAAGAAGAGCAGCGAGAGGTGAGCGTGACCAGGCACGTACTGGCTGAAGTGGGTGATGAGGTTGATGCTACGCATGGCCTGGTGCGAGCCCTGGTAGGAAACCAATATGTAGGCGGCCCAGCCGGTGATCGTAAACCGCAGGGGTATGCTGGTCATGAAGCGGTTCCAGTTGCCGCGCATGGTCAGAAAGATGTTCATCATAAAGGCCACTACAGGTAGGATCATGCCAAAGCTCTCGGCCACGGCGATGGTCTTGAGCCAGTAGGGGATGGGCGCCCAGAGGAGATGGTGACCGCCGACGCCGGTGTAGAAGAAGGCGATGCCCCAGAAGGCAATGAGGGACAGAACATGGCTGTATAGGGGCGTGCGTGTCTCCCTGGGCACGATGTAGTACATCACCGGCAGGAGGCCGGTGGTGAACCATAGCCCCAGGACGTTGTGGCCGTAGAACCAGTTAAAGATGGCGTCGTCGATGCCGGTCAGCGCGCCCGTGGGCGGATTCCACATGACGTTGCCGATGAAGTAGAGCATGGGGAACCACATGACCGTGCCGGTGATGTACCACAGCGAGACGTAGAGCTTGGGCTCGGTGCGGTGCCGGATCGTCATCAGGATGTTGGTCATGTTCAGAAGCAAGACGATGACGACACCGATATCCACGGCCCAGATCATCTCGGCATACTCACGCGACTGGGTATGGGCTGTCAGCAGCCCGGCGATGCCGATCAGCACGGCCAGGTTCCACAGGATGGCCGTGGCGTTGCCCAGTGGCTCGCTCCACAGCTTTCGGCCCGTCAGCCGGGGCACGATGTAGAGCCAGGTACCCATCATCGCCCCCGACAACCAGGCAAAGAGCACTGTGTTGACGTGGGCCTGGCGGAGCCGGCCAAAGACCAGCCAGGGCACCCCCCGAAACAGGTCCGGGAAGACAAATTGCAGCGCCAGCGTCAAGCCCATCAGCACGCCGAGGATCACCCACACGGCGGCCGAAAGCATGAACGTCATGCTGGCGCTGTCGTCCTTCTTGAACATGTGCTATCTCCTCTCTCCATCTAGTGATCCACCGAACGGCAATTTCAATCAATTGTGCTGCTTGCTGTGACTTGTGACTGGCAATCACCCCCTCTCGAACGCATCCGCCTTCCGTACGGACATAACAATACTCCAACTTGCAGTATAGGCCACTGCGGTCCGGTCGACAATCAGGGATCTCCCCCTAAGCAGCAAGGGAAAGGACCTGAGGGCGGTTGGGATAAGAGCCCTGTAATCGCTCGAGGGCGATTCTACATCTCGACTGAGACGACTCCCTTCTGCACGGCATAGCGAACCAACCCGGCAATGTCATGGATCCCAAGGCATTTCATAAGGTTCGAGCGGTGGGTCTCGATGGTTTTGACGCTCAGGCCCAGCTTGTGGGCGATGCTCTGGGTGGTGTGGCCTTCAGCGACAAGTTGCAGCACCTCGCGCTGCCGGGGTGTCAGCCGATCGAAAGCGCAGTCATCGGACTCGCCAGCACGCCGGACGTACTCGGCCACATGTCCCGAGACTTGCGGGCTCAGGTAGGTTTGGCCCTGGGCGGCCACGTGGAGTGCCGTGTCGAGCTCCCCGGGGCTTGCATCCTTCAGCAGATAGCCAACCGCTCCGGATTGGAGCGCACGTATGACATACTCCTCGTTGGCGTGCATGGACAGGATGATGACCCGCACGTGGGGGTACGCCTCGGATACACGACCAGCGGCTTCCAGCCCGTTGAGGCCCGGCATGGCGATGTCCATCAGCGCCACGTTTGGCTGATGTTGCTCGATCAACCGCAGCGCCTCGCGACCGTCACCCGCTTCGGCCACGACGTGGACGTCGGGCAGTGCTTCTAGGATGGCGCGGAAACCGGCTCGCACCAGCGTATGATCGTCTGCCAGCAGAACGCAGACACCCGTAGCCCATCGCCTGGGCCTTCGGCGACCAGGGGGAAGCGCGCCACGACCAAGGTCCCCTGCCCCGGCGCCGATTCGATCTCGAGTCGACCCCCCGCGAGTTGGGCGCGTTCCTGCATCCCCAGGATTCCCAGGCTCTTTGCGACATCCCCATTCCTTACCAGCGTTCCGACGTCAAAGCCACGGCCGTCGTCCTGTACGCGCAGGTCCAGTTCACCATCCCGCTTCTCCAGACAGACGCAGACCTCGCTGGCCTGGGCATGGTGCAGGGCATTGGTGAGCGCTTCCTGTACGATGCGAAACGCAACGACCTCGACCTCAGAGGGAACGATCACCTCTGCCGGGTTTGAGACAAACCGCGAGGTGACGCCGGCCCATCTGGCCTGGCGATCCACGTACCAGCGCAGCGTGGCGACCAGCCCTAGGTCATCGAGGAGCGATGGACGCAATTCCAGCGACAAGTCCCTAACTTGCCGGACAGTCCGTTCGACGAGGGCGATGCTCTCACGCACGCGCGCGACGAGCAGATCCCGCTCGCGCATGGCCGGCATGGACTGCAGCTGTAGCTTGACTGCGACGAGCGACTGGCCGATCTGATCATGCAATTCGCGAGAGATGCGCTGGCGCTCGACCTCTTGGGTTTCGATGAGCCGTCCTGAGAGCTTTGCCAGGCGTTCACGGGCCAGCCGTACCTCAGCGGAGAGCCGGGCATGGTGAATGGCCAGGGCCAGCGCTTCGGCCACTTCGCCGACGATAGGCTCATGCTGTGGTTCGAAGGCGTAGGCAGACTTGGCACCCAGGTTGAGGGTTCCCAGAAGCTCGTCCTGTACCTGCATCGGCGCAAACAGCAAAGAGCGGATCCCACTCGCCGTTAGGTGCTCAAGGATCTGCTGGGATGGGCGAGCATCGGCCAGATCTCCAATCCGGACGCGTCCGTTTTCGCGCAGGCTCCAGATTGCCTGAAAATCCTCCTCGGGTACCCGGCTGCCCACCGGGAAAAGGGGATCACTGGGCACACTGCTGGCAAGGATGGTGGCATACTCAGAGCCACCATCAAGCAGCACCACATTGGCTCTGATTTCGGACCCGAGCAGGTTCCGCAGCCCGTCAAGGGCAGCCGCCGCAATCTGGTCGCTGGATTCTGCTGCGAGTGTAGCTTGTTCGACTTGGTGTAGGATCTCGAGGCGCGCGACGTTATACCGCAGCTCCTGCTCCACCAGCTCCTTGGCTGCTTCTGTCTCTGCCCTACGCACCATCTCGTGCCGGAGATCGGTCCACTTGCGGAGAGTGAATGAGGCTAGGCCCAGCGCAAGCACGCCGATCAGGATGGCGAGTTCATCCAGATGCCGGATTTCGTGTTGGTGCGCCCAGGCCAGGATACGATCCACCAGTCCATAGTGTACAGACAGGGCAAAGGCCGCGACGGAGACCAGAACGATGATCGTCAGGTCTACGACGGCACTGCTTCTTGCCTGTCTGCTCCCCACTGACATGTCCGCTCCCTGGTGGACAGAGTACTCGCTCTCGCAGGCCGGCTGCCATAGAAGTTGCGACAGGGCCTGTACCCGAGGATGGGCGGCGCCCTCGCCCAAGTATACCATCATAGGTTGTGGCATGTCGGACGGATTCCGTTGTGGTTGGGGTTGGGTTTGGTTGGAGACCGTTGGGCGAGTTGGAGGCGGCGCCTAGCCTTAATGCAGGCTTAAGCCAGACTTGAGCTGCTCCTAAAGTTCTGGTGTCCGTCAGTCTGATACAATGAATGTGTGACAACTACGAAGACAAACAAGAGTACCGGGGTGCAGGCCCCAGAGAGGTTAAGAAGGAGGTATAGGTGAGCAAAGGGAGACTCTATCGTGTTGGAGCAGCTTTACTGCTCCTATCTATCTTGGGCATCTTGGCGGGGTCCAACCTGCCCTTGAGTCTTTTCGGGGATAGCGTCCCCATTGTCCAAGCCCAGCCGGCGGCTTTCCGGGATGCTATCTACCAGGTAGTCGAAGAGGTCAAGCCAGCGGTGGTCCAGGTGACGAACGAGCAGGTGGGGCTGGCCGGCTTCGGCCAATCGACGGCCATCCCCGTGGGCGTCGGCTCGGGCATCATCTACGACGCGCAGGGCTACGTACTGACCAACAACCACGTTGTGGAAGGCGCCAGCAAGATCATCGTCTCACTGCCTGATGGCCGGGCCTTTCCGGCGACCGTCGTCGGCCAGGATCCCCAGACCGATCTGGCCGTGATTCAGATCGAAGCCAGCGATCTGCCAGTGGCCGAGCTTGCCGACTCCAGCCAGCCGGCAGTGGGCGACTGGGTTGTAGCTATCGGCAATGCCCTGGCCCTGCCTGGGGGCCCGACCGTGACGGCCGGGCTGGTGAGTGCCACGGGCCGTACGATACAAGAATCGCCATCATCGAACGCTAGCCAGCAGATACCGGGCTCGGGTCCCTACCTGTTTGACCTGATCCAGACTGACGCGGCCATCAATCCAGGCAACTCCGGCGGACCCCTAGTCAATCTGAATGGCCAGGTGGTCGGCATCAACACGCTAGGCGGTGGCTCGACGGGACAGGGAACGCAAGCCCAGGGCATCGGCTTTGCCATCAGTATGTCTACCGCCAAGCCGATCGCCGATCAGCTCGTGGCCAATGGCCAGGTCGAGCATCCCTACTTGGGCGCCGATTATGTGGCTCTGAATCCGGCCCTGTCGGCCCAGAACAATATCCCCGTACCATATGGGGATTACATCACCGGCATCACCACCGGATCCCCTGCAGCCAAGGCGGGTCTGCAAAAGGACGACATCATTACCCAAGCGAACGGTCAGGATTTGACGGGCGACTCGGACTTGGCCCTGATCATCCATGCCCACAAGGCAGGTGATGAGCTCAGCCTGACGGTGCGCAGGGGCAGCCAGACGTTGACCATTCAGGCGACGCTGGGCACGACGGATTAGCGGATCGATTGGCGTACAGGAATTGACGGGAGGACCGTATGAACCCTAGAGAATTGTCTGATGGAGCTTGGAAGGCACTGCTCGTGTTCTTGGTCATCGCCGGACTGGGTGCTTGTGCGACCTCGCAAACCGGCACAGCACTTACAGCAACACCGACGTCGACAACATCGGCGGCGTCCGGAGGATTGGCGTTGGCCGCCACCGTTACGGCTACGACCCCTGCCGATCCACTAGCAGCGGACTTTGCGCAGCTGATGTCCCAGGTGGCCGAACGCGTCAAGCCGGCCGTAGTTCAGGTGACCAACGAACAGAGCCTCAGCTTTGCCAGCCAGTCTGGAGAGATACCGGTGGGCGTGGGCTCGGGTGTGATCTATGATGAACAAGGTCATATCCTGACCAACAACCACGTGGTTGAAAGCGCGACCAAGCTGCTGGTCTCACTGCCCGATGGCCGGGCGTTTCCGGCTACGCTTCTGGGCGGCGACGCGCGGACCGATCTGGCCGTGATCCAGATCGAGGGCGACAACCTGCCGGTTGCCCATTTGGGCGATTCGAGCCAGATGCGGGTCGGGGATTGGGTGATCGCCATCGGCAATGCGCTTGCCCTATCAGGCGGGCCGACGGTGACCGGAGGTGTGGTCAGTGCTACGGGACGGACGATCCAGGAGCCTGCCACCTCGCAGGGCCCAGGACCCTTCCTCTTTGACCTCATCCAGACCGACGCGGCCATCAACCCAGGCAATTCGGGTGGACCCCTGGTTAACCTGGATGGCCAGGTCATCGGCATCAATACGCTCAGCGGGGGATCGGCGGGCTCGGGAGTGCAAGCAGAGGGCATTGGCTTTGCCATTGGCACCTCGGCCGCCAAGCCTCTGGCTGACCAACTGGTAGCCACGGGCAAGGTGGTGCACCCCTATCTGGGCATCGGCTACGTGCCGCTCAATCCCGCCCTTTCGGCCCGGTACAATATTCCGGTGTCGTATGGCGGGTATGTGACAACTGTGACGAACGGCTCGCCCGCAGACCAAGCAGGCCTACAGGCTGACGACGTCATCACCGAAGTGGATGGGACAAAGTTGCAGAGCGACTCGGACCTGGCGCTGATCCTGAGCCAGCACAAGCCCGGGGACGAAGTGTCCCTGACGGTGCAACGGGGCAGCCAGACACTCAACCTGAAGGTGACCCTGGGCCAGGCACAAGTCCTAGCGCAGGCACAAGCAGGTACAAATTAGCCGTGAGATGGGGACAGCTGGGCCCCTATCTCACGGCTCTGCTGAACGAGAAGTAAGCAAGGTACGTCCCCAGGAATCCCCAGGCGAGCACGACCCCTACACTCAGTAGGCCATTGAGTGCCATCGGGGTTCCGAACCAAAGGCCCCGCGTGAGGTCGATGATGTAGGTCGTGGGATTGATGTAAGAGACCACCTTGAGCCATGTGGGCATGATCTGCAGTGGGTACAGCGCGTTACTGGCGAACAGCAGGGGCAGATTTAGGAGAAAGATCAGGGCGTGATAGGATCCCGTGTTCGGTGCCCTCATCGCCACGGCGCTGGCAATGCCTACAAAGCCCAGAGCGAACACGAGCATCAGAACCAAGCCCAGCAACCAACCGAAGGGATTGCCGGTCAGAGCGGCGCCCATCAGTACGGCGACCAGCAAAATGATCACTGCCTGGAGCAGGCTCTTGGTCACGTTGCTGAGCATGTTGCCCAACAGGATACTGAGGCGAGGGATGGGAGCCACCAGGTATTCTTTGAGGATGCCTCGCAGCTTTTCGTCCAGCAGGGTCGCGCCGCCGTTCACGGCACCGCTCAGCGCGGTTAGGGCCACGATGCCAGGGGTGATAAAGGCAATATAGGCAATGTTGGTGCCAGCCAGGGGCATATCGCCCATCATGGCCTTCATGCCCGCCCCAAACAAGAGGATCCAGAGGATGGGCATGAAGAGCGTTGCCATCCACTCCTCCCCATTCTTCACAAACTTGGTCATGTGCTTCGACCAGATGGTCGAGATGGCAGTTGTCATGTCTACCTCCTTGGTGCTTTGAGATGTTCTCAGTGGTCGCGGAGTTGCCGGCCTGTGTACTTGAGGAATACGTCACCCAAGCTCGGTTTGGAGATGCTGATGTCCTTGATGGCAAACCCGTCCTGTGAAGCCACGCTGACCAATTCCGCCAGCCGGTGGCTGCCGTTGTCCACGCCAATTTGGATACCGTCTTCCGACTCGTCGATACGCTCCACAAAGTCGAGCGACTTGACAGCGTCCAGAAACGCGCCCCTGGCGCCCTGACCGGTGACAGAGATGACGTCAGCGCCCATCTCCTCGATCAGTTCTGCCGGGCTGCCCTCGGTCACCAGCCGCCCGTGGTCGATGATGCCTACCCGATCTGCCAACTCTTCTGCTTCTTCCATGTAATGTGTGGTCAGAAGTACGGTCAGGCCCGCTTCATCCCGGAGCTGGTGCAAATAGTCCCAGATGGCGGCCCGGTTTTGTGGATCCAGGCCCAGGGTTGGCTCGTCCAGGAAGAGGATTTCGGGCTCAGTCATGAGCCCTCTCGCCAATTCTAGGCGACGCTTCATGCCGCCTGAGTAGGTCTTGACCGCCCGGTCCAGTGCCTCCTCCAGCTCTACCAGCTGGGTCAACGCCTGTATCTTTTCCTGGCGCTCTCTTTTGCTCTGTCGATAGAGGCGGCCGTGGATATCCAGCACCTGACGACCGGTCAGATCGGGATCCAGCACAATATCCTGAAATGTCACGCCGATGCGCTCCCTGACCCTGTCTGCCTCGCGTAGCACGTCGAAACCTGACACTTTGGCGCTGCCGCTGGTCGGTTCGAGCAAGGTGGTAAGCACCGAAATCGTCGTCGTCTTGCCCGCTCCGTTGGGTCCGAGCAGGGCATAGGCCGTGCCGCTGGCGATCTCGAGGTCGAGTCCATCGACAGCCAGCACGTCGCCATCGTAGCGTTTCACCAGGCCAGCTGTCTCGATGGCCAGTTCTTGTTGTCGGGTCATATGACTCTCCTTGGGTTGGTTTGTCTCCGTCGGTTGTTCTTGCCGCGACCTCCAGATCCAGAGACCTGGAGGTTGTGTGGTGACATCTCGGACAAGTAGCTGGTGAACAGCGCCTATGGCTCGCTACGCCAGCGCTCTCGACCGTAGAGGATGGCCAGCAGTGCGAGGACTGCCATCTCAGTCTGATTCTTGCTGTCTTTGTGTCAACCATCGGCGCAGTAAGCCCACGCCGCGCAGCGTGACTAATACCAGGGCCGTCGCGCCGATGGCGAGCAGCACCTGTGACAGTGCCACGCTGACGCCTAGGGCGGCCACGAAGAGCAGGGAGGCGGCCGTGGTCAGACCTTCGACGTGGTCCGAGCCCCTGTGGCGCAGGATGGTGCCTGCCCCGAGAAAGCTGATGCCTGTGATCACGGCTTCGATGATGCGGATGGGATCCGAACGCACCAGGCCACCGCCCAGATCGACGCTAAAGCGCTGAACGGCCACATCGCTCAGAGCGACCAACAGGGCGGCAGCTCCGGCCACGAGCATATGTGTGCGGAGACCCGCAGGCTTATCCTTGGCCTCACGCTCCAGCCCAACGGCGCCGCCCAAGATCATGGCCATGGCCACGAGGCCGAGGATCCGGACCTGGATGGGCAGGCTCTGGAGGATCCCACTCACAGGACTATTCATCTGTACTCGCTACGCACACGTTGCACGACAGTCTCTCCTCGCGGCAGCAACCCGATTGCCACCGGTCCAAGATCTATGATAGCGTGCTTGCGCGTTCCCTGTCCTTACGAATCATTAAAGGCAAGCTTAAGGGAAGTTTAAGATTCGCTCCAGCCGGGCGACCTGACCGGGCCCGCGTCTGCAGCGGCGGCGGGGAACAAATGGCGGAACGATGTGGAACCCGGCCTGTGGGGGCCGGGTAGGCAGGGGGCAGGCGTCAGCAGGCGAGGTACCAGGGGCGCCCTGACGTCCGCTCCTTTTTGAGCTTCTCCTGGAGATCGTGGCGCCACTGCCACCAGGCCGTGGCGTTGCGCTGGCTAGGCACCTGGATGAGTGCCCCGGTCAGTCGCGAGTATTCGTCGGCCAGCTGACGATCGCTCAGTGTGTAGACCGAGGCCCGCTCAGATCCCTGAATGGAGAATTCATCATGTTTACTCATTGTCTCGCTCCATAACAGTGGATTCTAATCGATATTATACCATATATCTACTGGATCGTCAATGGGCTCTTCGTACCATTCGGGCGGGCCCCTTTCGACACTCATCCCCGTGCATCGCATCATGCCAGCGTGCGACCTTTGGGCTGCCATTTGGCCCCCTCCAGCCCGTTTTCGGGCAGAGCACGGCCCTGCCGGTACCCCTCGCGGAGTAGGACCGGGCATCCCCCTGTGGCGATATGCCGACCTCGGCTGACTAGTCGAGCACTTGCCTGCATCGCCCCTGTTTGGTCGCGATACCGAGCCCAACTGACAGAGCAGAAGTGCATCTTGACCTAGAAAACAGCACCAACTCTCAGCAGGGAGGCGGAGGCTGAGGCTACACTCAATATGCTGTAGAAGCCAGGGAATAGACCCTTAGGGTTTTCACCGCCAGACAGGTCTCTGCCGGGACTTGGACGCGCCCCCGGACGAGGTTCCCGTCTTCCAGGATAAAACCCAAGGGTCTAATGCTTCGGCAGAGCCCAAAGGCCTAGGCCGGAAGGATGATCTTACGTAAACTAGTACCGCGCAAACTTGCCTTACGCTACACTCTGCGCTATAATGCTAACTACTGGAAATCAGACTTTGCGATGAGAGGCGGTCTGAACTCAACGACTTCTTACTGGCACTAGCGACGGTGGCCGCGACGGCCGCTGGATACGACATGGACATGAGCTGGTTCTTAGACGATCGAATCCCTGGCCTGGCACACCGGCGGGGATTCCTCCCCCAGTAGAGGCGCACGGGAAGGTCCACCGATGGCGGAGGGCTTGAGCTTGTGGGTTGTGGCCCTGTTTGCGGCGCTGGTGGGTGCCCTGCTAGGCGCCCTGGTCATGAGCCGCTATTTTGCCCAGTGGATAGCGCGGCTGCGCAGCCGGCTGGAGGGACCCCAGGCCCTGCCCGACCTGGGCCTACGTTGGGAGCGGCGCACCGGTCCCGACATGCACCAGATGGCCCGTCTGCGCAGGCCCAATTTGCTCGCACCCTGGTCTAGCCACAAGGACGAGTTGCACCCACAGGCCGATCTCAGCCAGGCCAACCTCTTCCGCGCCGACCTCTCGCGGGCCAAGCTCTCCACGGCCAAACTCTCCGGGGCCGACCTGTCGTGGGCCAGGCTAAACCATGCCGACCTATCCCGCGCCGAGCTGAGGGGCACGAAGCTCTTTGTGGCCAACCTGACGGGCGCCAACCTGGTGGCGGCTGACCTGACCGAGGCCAACCTGGCTCGAGGCATACTGGCCGACGCCGACCTGTCCGGGGCGGATCTGACTGGCGCCAACCTGGCCGGCGCCAGCCTGCCGCGGGCCAAGCTGGCCCAGGCCAACGTCTCCGGGGCGGATCTTTCAGAGGCCGAGCTTACCGTCGCCGACCTATCCTGGGCAGAAATGCCCGGGGCCGATCTGTCCCGCGCCGATCTGCGCGGGACCAAGTTCTTTGTGACGAACCTGACCGGGGCCAAGCTTAAGGGTGCCGGCATGATGCGGGCCAAACTGTCAGCGGCCAACCTGTCCAAGGCCGACCTGTCGCAGGCCCAACTCTCGGCGGCCGACCTGTCGTGGGCCAAATTGGCCGAGGCCAACCTGCTGGAAGCTGATTGCCGCCAGGCCAAGCTCTTTGCCGCCAACCTGACCGCTGCCAATCTGACCCGGACCGACCTGACCGAAGCCGAACTGGCCGGTGCCAAGCTGTCCACGGCGTACATGCGCGACGTGAACGCCACGGCGGCCAAGCTGCATGGTGCAGAACTGCGCGGGGCCAACTTGGAGGGGGCCATCCTGCGTGAGGCCGACTTGGCCGGCGCTGACCTATACAAAGCCTACCTATCTGACGCCGAGTTGACCGAAGCCGACCTCTTTGGCGCCAACCTCACCGAGGCCAACCTCAAATGGGCCAACCTGCGCGGCGCCAACCTCCGCGGCGCCAACCTAACGCGGGCCAGCCTGCGCCAGGCCAGCCTGCGCGGCGCCAATCTGGCCGGCGCAAAGGTCACGGACCTGCAGTTGGCTCAGGCCAAGGACCTCGAGGGCGCCATCATGCCCGATGGCGGCAAATACGCCGGTGGCGTCCCTGAGGAAGTCGAAGAGTTCGTAGCCCACAGTTCCTAATCTCCGAGTTCTACTCCCCAATCCCATTGACCTGTACCCGACGATCTGCTATAATGGGGCCGTACGGGGGTGGTCACAACCTGCTCTCGCCAGGATCCAGGCCTGTTGCCAGCGCCTCCGGGACGTCCATGGCCCTGCCGTGGATGGAGGATGAAATGAAGGTTCATCTCTATGCCACCATCGGCCTCGGTCTACTCCTGATACTCCTCCTGGGCGCCGTCGCCCTCCAGCCCACTGCCCAGGCACAGGCAGTGTGTCAGCGCTATGTGGCCGGCGGCGGTTCGGACGCGTCTGATTGCAGCACCGCGACCCAGCCCTGCAATACCGTTCAATACGCCATCGATCAGGCGGTCGATGGCGACCGCATTTGCGTGGCCGACGTGGACCCTGGCCCCGGGCCGACGGTGTACCCGGAAAACATTGCCATCACCCGCTCCCTGGTCCTGGATGGCAAGTGGCAGGCCAGCTGCTCAGCGGCGCCTCTGTCCTGCACCTTTGAGCCCGTGGCCTGCGATCCCGATGCCGTGGTGCTCACGCGCCCGAACCTCGGCCGGGTGGTGACCATCAGCGGCACCATCACGCCCACCATCGACTGCTTCACCATCACCGGTGGCGATGCTGCCGGGCAGGGCGGCGATCCGGATGGCAACGACGCTGGCGGCGGCATCTATAGCCGCGACGCGGCGCCCATCCTGGTCAACAACGTCATCACGGCAAACTATGGGTGTTCTGATTGTGGCAGTTCCTTCGGCTACGGCGGCGGCATCTACTTGCTCAACGCGCCGGCCACGGCCATCATCAGCGGCAACCTCATCGCCCACAACGTGGCCGACAGCGTAGAATGGGGCCAGGGCGGCGGCATCATGCTCCGTGACTCGGATGCTCAGGTCCTCCACAACGTCATCCAAGAGAACCAGGCCGGGCTCCTGGCCGGCTATGGTGGCGGCATCGCCGTCAGCGGAGGCCAGCCCATCATCGCCGAGAACGACATCCTGGGCAACATGGCCGGCCAGGCGGGGCAGGGGCTGGGCGGCGGCATCTATGTCTGGTCCTCGAGCCCGGCCAGCATCGAGCGCAACTTGATCCAGCGCAACAAGGCCCTGAGCGGCGCCGGGGACCCGGACCTGATCAGCTACGGCGGCGGCATCTGCTACACCGGCCGACCGACCGCGACGGCCATCATCCGCGACAACACCCTGCGCCAGAACACCGCCTCCATGATTTCACCGCAGGGCTACGGTGGCGGTCTCTTTCTGGGACACGTCGTCTCGCCCTCGCTGGTGAGCGGCAACCTTTTGGAAGGCAACATCGCAGGGGACGGGGACGATGGCCACGGCGGCGGTATCTATGTTGACGCCAGCCAGGTGATCATCGCCAGCAACCAGTTCCTCGACAATGCAGCCACGTGGGCCGGCAGCCACGGCGAGGGCGGGGGACTGTACGTCAACGGCGGGGAGGTACAGGTTCGGTCCAATACCATCGTCCAGAACTATGGCGCCGGCTTCCCAGACCTGCCAAGCGGCGCCTCTGGCTATGGGGGCGGGATTGCCATCTCCAACAGCCTGACGATTGTGCAGGACAACCAGATCGTGAGCAACCATGCCACGAATGCGGGCAACGGCGGCATGGGTGGTGGTATCTACGCGTTCCAGGGCAGCCTTCACGTCCAGGACAATACCATCGCCGAGAATGAGGGGACCGCGGCCGCCTGGGGATTTGGTGGGGGCTTGTACGCTGAAGCGCTGGCCCTCACCCTGGAGGCGAATCTCATCCTCGACAATCTCGCCTCGGTTGGTCCCCACGGCCGGGGCGGCGGCGTCCGCATCGCCTCCTGTCCGGCCTTTACGCTGACCAACAACATCATCGCCCGCAACGGCGCCACCGAGCTCGGCAGTGGGCTGGGCATCGCCGCCAGCACCGCGGGCTGGCTGGCCCACAACACGCTCGTCGACAACCGGGCCGGCGATGGCACCGGCATCCACGCCAGCCTGGCCAGTGACCTGCTGCTGTACGGCAACCTGGTCATCAGCCACACCTTTGGTATCAGCGTCACCGACCCCGCTGCCAGCCACATCGAGGCCCGCTATACCCTCTTTGAGGCCAACAGTGTCGACTATGGTCCCGGCGTGAACAGCGACGACGAGATCGCCGGACCAGCCGCCCTACTGGCCAACTACCACCTGGGCCCAGGCTCAAGCGCCATCGATCAGGTGCCCGCCCTGGCCGGGGTGGGACGCGACTTTGACGGGGACACACGGCCCATGGGCGCCCGCTCCGACGCCGGCGCCGACGAATCCTGGCTGGACAGTTACCTGCCCTTGCTATTTCGAGACCATACTCCTTAAAAGAGGACAAGCCATGTCACCAGCACCACTCATAGAGGTCAGCCACCCGCCGCAGGACGTAGAGGCGTTTGTCACCCTCCGTGATCAGATCGCGTCCACACCCCAGGGTGGAGCAGCCATGTTGGTCATCGCCCTGCTACTCTACGCCGAGGACAAGGATCTGGGCCGGCAGTGCCTGACCATCGCCGCCGACCGGGATCGGCTGCAGGAGGGACCCGGCGGCTACCTGAACTGGGAGCTGCGGGCGAGGGAGATGCGACTCATCGACGCGCAGATCACAGCCATGCCTCACCTACCCCGCTCCTACATCCAGGGCGCGACCCCCGAAAACGGCTACCAACTACCCGACCCACCCTACCGTTTCCGATTTGACCCCAATCCCTACGGTGGCGATCCGGCTGCCGGCGTGTTCAAGGTCTTCCTCAGATGCTCCGGGGCGTCACGCCCCAGGCCGGTCATGCTCCGGCGGAATGATAAAGGCCTGTGGAAAGGCTGCGAATGGAGCAGCCTCATCGTGGGGATCAGGGAGCCTGTGGAGTCGGTCGTAGACGACCTGTGACCGGCACGTCCTAGCCCTCACCCTGGCCTCCAGCAAACAGCCGCCGTCAGACAAAGGAGGCACTTCATGGAGATCCGCTTGACGGCCGAGATGATGCAGTCCCTGGGCGAACCATTCGCCGCAGAAGCTGTGCAGTGGAAGCCCCAGGTGACCAACAAGGATAGGACGCGGGCGCTGGCCGTGCCCTACGTGGACGTGCGCAGCTACGTGGACCGCCTCAACGAGGTCGCGGGTGCCGATTGGTCCGACGACTATGAAGTCGTCGAGGCAGGCGCGGTGGTCCTCTGCCGCTTGACGGTCGGCGGCGTCACCCGCGCCGACATCGGCGAGGCCGATCCAGAGGATCAAAACACGGCTACTTCAGCCCTGGCCCAGGCCTTCAAGCGCGCCTGTGTCAAGTTCGGATTAGGGGCCTACCTCTATCGCATGCCCCGGCGATGGGAGGAATACGACGCCCAGGCCCGGCGGTTCAGCGATCCGGCCCTCGTGCGCCTGCGCCAGCTGGCTGGGAGGAGTGGCAATGCCCGCGATGGTCGCCGCCCGCGCTATGGCGACGGCTCGCCCGTGGGCGATAACCCGGCCGAGGTGCAGTCCTTCCGGGCCTACCTGCAAGCGACCGGCAAGCCACCGGACAGCGTCAAAGCCCTCCGCGAGTGGGCCGCCAAACTGCCCAAAGGGTGAACTGATGACAGCACGCCTGCGGGGCTTGATCCGCAGGCGTGCTGTGGCCGTCCTCAGGGGTGGGCAGTGTCGTGCGGCAGCCGCAATTGCTTACTCGACACCGAGGTACGCCACCAAGAACTCGTCCCAGTGGGTCAATTCGGCAAAGACCAACTTGTCGCGGTAGTAGTCGAATTCGTCGAGGTCCTGCACCCGCAGCGGCAAAAAGATGCTGATGCCGTGGGCGTCGGCATAGGGCTGGATGTGCCATTCGTCCAGGACGACACCCGACACGGCGTCCATCACCGCCTGGCTCCGATCCCGGATCTTTTTATCGGGCACCCATTTCTTGATGCGCGCGGCGACGTCATATAGGTCCCGTGCGGTGGGATCGCCCCAGAACGACTGCGCCCCCTGAAATGCCCCCGAATAGCGGTGCTCGAAATCTGAGAGCCCGTCTTCCAGGGCGTACGCCCACGCATCGACGGCCTCAATGAGCGTGTCCCAGCGGCCGTCCAGGGTCACTGCCGAGCCGGTCCGCTCCTTGCCCGTCGAGGCGCTCTGGTTGATGACCACGGCCAGCTCGTTGGCATCCATGCCGGGGTCCTCTTGCAGGGCCGGGATGACCAACTCGTACTCGATCCCATCCCAATTGACCCACTCCTGCGAATGGACGATGGACGAGGCATAGCCGTAGACCGTCGCCTCGTTCTCGATGGTCGCCATCTGGCAGGCATCGTACATGATGACGTCGATGGGGCCGTAGTCTTCCAACACCTCGCGGATCTCGTGCTGGTCCAGCGTGTCGTTGTCATTGCTCTCATCGAGCATGGAGGAGCCCGGGCGCCATGACCAACCATGGTTCCAGAAAGAGAGGGCATAGTGCTTGGCCGGGTAATTCTCCTGGGTCCAGAGCACAAAATCGATGAGGGTCTGGGGGTCGCCCATATTTGCCTCGCCCCAATCCTCGACGGCGTTGTCGGGGGTGGCCTCCATGCCCTGCGTCACGTAGAACAGGAGCGTCTGGGACCACTCGGCCGTCGCCGCCCGATCGGCCAGGGCCACCACACTCACATCGGCGTTCGAGCCGGTGGGGGCCAATTCCGTTTCGATATCCAGGGGCACGTATTCATCTAGGTTGTTGTCGCCGACGATATAGACCATCAGGGTCCAATCGGCGGGTTTGGAGGGCTTGCCTTTGCCGGCAGGGCTTGCCTCGGCTGCAACGACCATCTGCGTGAGCAGCAGCAGCACGAGGGTGGCGGACACCAGCAGTCTGACAACAGATCGTTTCCTCATGGGGCTCCTTCCTCCTTGCTTGTGCAGTCCGAACGATCGATGGTGACTGGCTCCCTCAGAGCCTGTGCGTCTCCGTCCTTCGAGGTCTGTTCCTCCCTTCTCCCGGCGGCGATGCCGGCTGTTATGCGCCAAGAAATCCAATGGGTGCGAGGTACGGCTTCCTCATTCTACCACCAATCGCCGGAGTGAGCCAGTTTTTGCTTGGGCACTTTGCCGGCAAGGGCCATCCTCGACGGGTACGCCGCGCGTCACACGATGAGGTTGGAAACTACGGTGCACGCGGAGGCCGCCAGCGCAAGGGCTACGAACGGGCCTTGCTGCAGCACTCTTCCTGTGCTACAATGGTCGCGGGCTTCAAGATCTGCACATGGCCGGCCGTGACGGCCGCTGCAGGGAGAAAGGGGCTATTGGGCGCGCTGGCTCCTGGCGTTGTCCGCGGGCCCAAGCTCACAAGGAGGAGGTATTATGATCGGCCAGACTGACATCGCCACATTTGCCCTGGTTGGCATTGTCCTGTTTGCCATCGGCGCTGTCCTGGTTTACCTGACTGGACAGAGGAAATAGCCAGCCAGGCTGGAGAGAGCAGGGGGCACACCCTGGCAGGCCGTCATGAAGGGCAATTCTGCCCTAGTACTACTACCGCACTTTACAAAATGGCCCTTTTGGCGGATAATGGTGGCAACACCAAACCGCTGGAGGGCTGATGACCACCGAAGAACTGAATGAATGGGCTGCAGATTTC
>Ga0316577_10000045_pt1 | contig 28412 bp, 29 predicted proteins | sample S5NA_FD_203073 | JGI IMG/M metagenome (GOLD analysis project Ga0316577, IMG submission 203073) | Rhizosphere microbial communities from salt marsh grasses in Alabama, United States - S5-7_050615r2r1 | ecosystem: Host-associated > Plants > Roots > Rhizosphere | place: USA: Alabama | collected... | reverse complement strand
TCATGCTCCGCCTTGTGCTCAGCGAGGCCCTCATAGCCGTGTTTCAGCATCAGCCGCTCCTCGTGCCTGAAGTGCCATTGGGTGCAACTGATCAGCTCTTCCAGCACCGCCTGCACATAGTCTGCTGAATCGCCCTCCGCGACGGAGTGAGCCAATATATTGAACAGATCCACCAGTCTGCGATGGTCTTCATCGACCTCCTTGACATGAACACTGAGTCCGCTATCCCAGACCAGATCTTTCACACACCTTCTCCAGCAAGAGTTTTCTCCATGGTCCGCCAGCCGCGGAGATCCGTCAAGCGGCCCAGGGTCGAGTCGGACAGTCCCCTTAAGCGAAGCCCGTTCGCTCTTGCAGCACTTCACTCCGCGCCAGCCACGCGCCGATTGCGTCATAACACACAGACCCGCCATGCATAAGCTCATCGTCTGCGACCTCGATGGCACGCTCCTTAACGCGGAGCACCGGCTGGGGGACTACTCCCGCTCGGTCCTCGCACGGCTGCGGGAGCTGGGAATCGAGCTCATGCTGGCCTCGGGCAGACACTTCCAGGACATCCGACGCCTCTCCGACCAGCTCGGCGGGGGAGGCTGTCTCATCTCCTCCAACGGGGCCGCGGTCCATGAACACCAGGCGCGCCTGGTGCATCGCACCGCCATCGACCCCGGCTGCGTCGACTTCCTCATCGGCGACCCCGCCTTCCGCGGGGTCCATGTCAACGTCTATCGCAGCGAGGACTGGCTCGTCGAGCGCGCCGAGCCCCATCTGCTCCAGTACCACCAGGACTCCGGCTTCGCATACCGGGTCGCTGACCTGAGATCGATGGGGCTGGACGACGTGCTCAAGGTCTTCTTCTATGGGGAGCCCGCGGAGCTGAAGTCGCTGGAAGCGCTGGTCCTCGACCGTCATGGGGAACGCCTGACCACGACCTTTTCGCTCCCGGTGACCCTGGAGATCATGGCCAAGGGCGTCTCCAAAGGGACGGCGCTGGCCCGGGTCGCGGAGGGGCTCGGCATCCCCCTGTCGGAGGTCGTCGCTTTCGGGGACGGCATGAACGACCTGGAGATGCTGAAGGTCGCCGGGACCGGCATCCTGATGGCCAATGCCGACCCCCGCCTCAAGGAGGCCCTGCCGCACCTGGAGGAGATCGGTAGCAACCGCGAGGAGTCGGTGGCCCGCTACCTGGAGGGTCTGTTCCTGTCGGGCTGAGGGCCCGCCGGGAAGCACGATAGATCAACGTTTCCTCAGACGCCGCCCCGGTTCTGAACCGCCCAGACCGCCGCCTCGACCCGGGTCTTGAGCCGCAGCTTCTTCAGGATGTGCTTGACGTGGACCTTGACGGTGCCGACGGAGAGGTCCAGCTCGCGCGCGATCAGCTTGTTGCTGCAGCCGCGCTCCAGGAGCCCCAGGATCTCTTCTTCCCGGGGGGTGAGTCCCGCCTCGCTGACCCGCGCCGGGCGCGGCTCCTCCCGCAGGGCCCTGGCGATCAGATCCACGAGCCGATCGCTGAGGACCAGCCGACCCCGGGTGACCCGCGCCAGACCCGCCAGGATCTCCTCCGGCTCCATGTCCTTGAGCAGGTAGCCGTCCGCCCCGGCGCGCAGGGCCGCCAAGACGTCCTCCTCGTTGTCGGACACGGTGAGCATCACCACCCGCACCTCCGGATCCAGCTCCCGCAGACGCCGCAGGGTCTCGATACCGTCCAGGCCCTTCATATTCAGATCCAGGAGGATCAGATCCGGATGGGTCGCCCCGACGACCTGGATCCCGCTCTCCCCGTCCGCCGCCTCGCCCACCAGGCGAAGGCTCGGGGTCATGGCGATCAGGTCCGCCACCCCCTTGCGGAACAGGGGATGATCGTCGATCACGACGACCCGGGCGGGCCCCTCGTCAGCGGTCGTGTCGGTGTCGAGCGCCATTGAATGAACCACGCTCCCCTTACCCCACGGACTCGACAGGTGCGGCCGCCACGGCGGTCGCCGCCCCGGATCCGCCATCCGTGGACGCGCGATGACGGAACCGCAGACTCACCCGTGTGCCACCCCCGGCCCGGCCGTCCACCACCAGGCGACCTCCCAGGGTCTCGGCCCGCTCGCTCATGATGGTGTGGCCGTAGTGTCGGACCCGCCTCCGCTCCTCCTGGATCCCCCGGCCGTCGTCCGTGACCTCCACCTCGACGGAGGAGTCGCGCATGGCCAGCCTGACCCAGGCGTGCTGCGCCTCGGCGTGGCGCACCACGTTGGAGAGGGCCTCGCGCACGATCTGCAGGACATGGATCTCCTCGTTGGGGGTCAACAGGGCCGCCGGGAGCCGGTTGTCGAGCTCGATGGCGGCGGTGCCTCGCTCGCGAAACTCCCGGACCGTGGCCTCCAGGGCGCTGTTGAGTCCCCGGTCGTCCATCTTGAGCCGGAAGGTGGTGAGCAGCTCGCGCAGCTGCCGGTAGGCACTGCTGATCCCCTCGCGCAGCTCCCCCAGCACCGCCCGCGCCTGGGGCTCATCCTCCAGGTCCAGGGCGGCGGAGAGCCGGGCGGCCTGGATCTTCAGGTAGGAGAGTGACTGGGCCAGGGAGTCGTGCAGCTCTCGGGCGAGGATGCCCCGTTCCTCGTGCAGTGCCAGCCGGCGGCCCTGGCGCAGACGCTCGTGGAGCTGGAAGGCAGTCCCCAGGTTTCCGGCCAGGGTGCTCAGCACGCGCGCCTGCCAGGGCTCGAGCGGCCGCGGCTCGCGGCCGGCTTCCGTGAGGTCGACGATCAGGACCCCATAGCGGCGGTCCCGATCCTCGACCGGGAAGGAGACCACGGGCCGTCGCGCACCCTCGCTCACCGGAAGCTCGAAGTGTCCCTCGGCGACCCCGTCCTTGCAGGCGAGGCAGCCGGGACCGGAGCATGCGCCCCGCTGCTGGGCGGCGCTACGCGTGGTGATGGTCAGACGTCCGCGCTCCTGCTCCGGATCGTCCTGGAGACACAGGGTCACCGGCCCGACCCCGAGCCGTTGCTGAATATCCTCCAGGATTCGCTTCAGGAGGGGCTCCGAGACCGGGGACTCGTTCAATCGGTTGCCTATGCGATACAGCAGCTCCAGGGATTGATTGGAGCGCGCCAGGTCCCGGGTCTTCTCCTCCACCCGTTGCTCCAGGTCCCGATAGAGCGCCGAGAGGTCCTCCCCCATCCGATTGAGGGCCGCCCCCACCCGGCCCAGCTCGTCGTTCCCGCTGAAGCGCGTGCGCCCGGAGAAGTCGCCACGGCGCGCCCGGTCCGCCACCTGGAGCAGATCGCCCAGGGGCACGACGAAGCGCAGGACCACCAGCACCAGGGTAACGGCGACCACCAGGATGGTGAGGATCAGGGCCGCCGCCTGGATCGTCTGGAGCCGGGCGATCCGCCCCTCGGCCACCTGCTCCAAGAGCCCAACGAGGGCGTCAACCTCCATGACGAACCCATCCACCTCGCGCAGGTAAGCTGGGGATCGCTCCGCCGCCCCATCCCCGACCGAGGGCCCACGCAGCCAGTGCAGGTGGGCCACCAGGTCGGGGCGCATGCGGTCCCGCCAGGAGCGCCAGATCCGCTCGTAGGCGGCCCGCACCGCGTCATCGGACCCTTCGGGGATGGCCCCCGCAAGCCGGGGGCTGGCCAGTCTGGACTCGAACTCGCTGGCGAGCCGGGCCACCAGCTCGGCACGCCGCGCGGGCGGCACACCCTGATCGGCCAGGGCCATCCCGATGCGGTAGGACTGCATCCGCAGGGAGCCGGACTGATTCACCGCGGCCGCGAGGCCCTCCATGGTCCGGGCGATGAACACCGAGCTCGCCATGGAGACCACCGCCAGGGCCACCACGACGGACAGGAGCACCCCGATGCGCATCAGGATGGGCTTGGTGGTGAGGCGCTGGATCATGGCTCTCATACCCCAGGCTAACTAGCGCAGTCCGGCGACGCGGAAAAGGGTAATACCACCAAAGAGCGGCACCCACCCGAAGATGGCCGTCCGCGTGCCCCGCCGACCGAGCCATTCTCCCGATTTCAACAGCTTAGCAGGGCCCACGTCTACCACCTTGGAGGTATTCCCGAACGATTGGCTCGGTCTTCGGCGCCCTTGCCCCCTCTACCCCTGTGGATAGACTCCACGGCAAAGCAAGCGCACAGGGGGCCTGGTCGCCGAGGCCGGAGACCGACCCATCAACCGATGAACGACGCCGACCGATCGAGCACCTATCTGCCCTACCTGGAGGAGATCCCGGCACTCGCGGGGCTCCAAGAGGAGAGCCTGCGCCACATCGCGGGGGGCAGCCTGCTGCGCGGTCTGTCCCGGGGCCAGGTCCTGTGCGAGAAAGGCAGCCGTGCGGCGGGATTCTTCTGCGTCCTGAGCGGGCGGATCAAGCTCTCGGCGGTGACCGCCGACGGGGGGGAGCGGGTGCTCGACCTCGCCCTACCCGGGCGGACCTTCGGTCAGGCCGCGGCCGTCCTCGACCAGCCCTTTCCCCTGCTCGCCCAGGCGCTCAGCGAGTCCCGGGTCCTGCAGATCGGCCGCGAGCGGATTCGGGAGGCCATGGGATGCTGGCCGGCCGTCGCGATCGCCATGCTGGAGACCGTGTCCCAGGACTGCATGCGCCTGATCCATGACCTGGAGGCCTGCTGTCTCCTGTCCGCCGCCGAGCGGTTGGTGGACTTTCTGCTGAAGGAGGCGGAATGCGCCCCCCGTCACGGGGACCGGGCGCAGGTGGTGCTCCCCGTCTCCAAGGCGGTGGTGGCCTCCAGCCTCAACCTGACCCCGGAGACCTTCTCCCGGGAGCTCCATGAGCTGGCACGCCGGGGACTGATCCAGGTGGAGCGGCGCACGGTCCACATCCCATCCCTGAGCCGGCTGCGAGCGCCCTTGCGGGATCGCCTCGGCGCGGCGGCCTAGGCGCTCGGACCGCAAGGGTCGGAAGCCCAGGATCGTTGACCAGGATCAAGTCAACGGCTTGCGCAGGCACATCCTTGATCCTGCTCAAGTCCGTTCCCCGGGCGATCCGATAGGTCTAGGCGTCCACCGGTCCGAGTCCCAGCGGTAACAAAGAGAGCGAAACGGTCCCAGCAAGCCGGAGACCATTCCCGGAATCGGGACGAGCCCCCCAGGAGTACCAGGACCCATGAACATCTGTAGCTGCGTGGTCTACGCCAAGCCCGGCCAGGGGCCGGAGGTGGCGCCTCGACTGGACGAAATGCCCGGGGTGGAGGTCCATGGCGGGGTGACCGAGGGCAGGCTGGTGGTCACCCTGGAGGACACGGCCGAGACCCTGGCGGCCGACACCCTGGGGGCCCTGAGCCAGATCCCAGGCGTCATCAACACGGTCCTGATCTATCACTACGGCGGAGAGGACATCTCCAACCAGGCCCCTTCGCCGCAACCAGATCCCTTCGGAGGAGCAGCCCCATGAGCATCACCCGGCGTGACTTCATCAAGTCCCAGGCAGCCGTCGCCGCGGCGGCGGCCGCGGGGGTCACCCTCCCGCTCGGCATCGCCGCCCAGGCCGCGGAGGAGGACGAGGGCATCCGCTGGGACAAGGCCGCCTGCCGCTTCTGCGGTACCGGCTGCTCGGTCCTGGTCGGGGTGAAGGACGGACGGGTGGTGGCGAGCCAGGGGGATCCGGACGCCCCCGTGAACCGGGGACTCAACTGCATCAAGGGCTACTTCCTGCCCAAGATCATGTACGGGCGCGACCGGCTCACCCAGCCCCTGCTGCGCAAGACCAATGGCCAGTTCGACAAGAACGGGAAGTTCGAGCCGGTGTCCTGGGACGAGGCCTTCGACGTCATGGCCGAGAAGTGGAAGGAGGCCATGAAGAAGGAGGGCGGACCGACCCGGGTCGGCATGTTCGGCTCCGGCCAGTGGACCGTCTGGGAGGGCTATGCCGCCTCCAAGCTCATCAAGGGCGGCCTGCGCTCCAACAACCTGGACCCCAACGCCCGGCACTGCATGGCCTCGGCCGTCGTCGCCTTCATCCGTCACTTCGGCATCGACGAGCCCATGGGCTGCTATGACGACCTGGAGCACGCCGACGTCTTCGTCCTCTGGGGCGCCAACATGGCGGAGATGCACCCGGTCCTGTGGTCGCGCCTGACCGACCGGCGCCTGACCCACGAGGGGTGCGAGGTCCACGTGCTCTCGACCTTCGAGAACCGTTGCTTCGAGCTGGCGGACAACCCGGTCGTCTTCAAGCCCCAGACCGACCTGGCCATCCAGAACTACATCTGCAACTACATCATCCAGAACGGCAAGGTGAACAAGGCCTTCGTGGATGCGCACGTCAACTTCAAGCGCACCAACGAGAACATCGGCTACGGCCTGCGCCCCAATCATCCCCTGGAGCAGAAGGCGACCAACAACGGCTACCCGGACCCGGCGGACCCGACCAAGAAGAAGGGCGACCCCATGGGTGCCACCGGGATCAGCCTCGAGGAGTTCGCCAAGCTGGTGGAGCCCTACACCCTGGAATATGTCTCCGAGCTCTCCGGGGTGCCCAAGGAGAATCTGGAGCGCCTGGCCCAGGCCTACGCGGACCCCGGCAAGAAGGTGGTCTCCTACTGGACCATGGGCTTCAACCAGCACACCCGCGGGAGCTGGGTGAACGGAAACATGTACAACGTCCACCTGCTGGTGGGCAAGATCTCCGAGCCGGGCAACGGCCCCTTCTCGCTCACCGGACAGCCCTCGGCCTGCGGCACGGCCCGGGAGGTGGGCACCTTCGCCCACCGGCTGCCGGCGGACATGGTGGTCATGAAGCCCGAGCACCGCGCCGCCACCGAGGAGCTCTGGCAGCTTCCCCCCGGGACCCTCAACGAGAAGCCCGGCTATCACGCCGTGTTGATGCACCGCATGCTCAAGGACGGCAAGTTGAACTGCTACTGGCAGCAGTGCAACAACAACATGCAGGCCGCCCCCAACATGAACGAGGAGGGCTATCCGGGTTGGCGCAACCCGGACAACTTCATCACCGTGTCCGACCCCTACCCGACGGTCTCCGCCCAGGCCGCCGACCTGATCCTCCCCACCGCCATGTGGGCCGAGAAGGAGGGTGCCTACGGCAACGCCGAGCGCCGCACCCAGTTCTGGCGCCAGCAGGTGGATGCCCCCGGCGAGTCCCAGTCCGATGTCTGGCAGGTCATGGAGTTCGCCAAGCGGTTCAAGGTGGAGGAGGTCTGGCCCGAGGAGCTGATCGCCAAGAAGCCCGAGTACCGGGGCAAGACCCTCTACGAGGTCCTGTTCGAGAACGGGGTGGTGAACCAGTTCCCCTACGAGGGCAAGATCCTCGACGACCGGGGCAACGCGTACGGCAACGCCGAGAGCGCCCATTTCGGCTTCTATGTCCAGAAAGGCCTCTACGAGGAATACGCGAAGTTCGGGCGCGGGCACGCCCACGACCTGGCGGACTTCGACGCCTACCACCGCAGCCGCGGCCTGCGCTGGCCGGTGGTGGACGGCAAGGAGACCCTGTGGCGCTTCCGCGAGGGCTATGACCCCTACGTGAAGATCAAGAATCCGCAGGTGGCGAAGGGCGACGTCTACTTCTACGGCAACAAGGACGGGCGGGCCAACATCATCTTCGCCCCCTATGACCCGCCCGCGGAGGCCCCGGACGCCGACTATCCACTCTGGCTGTGCACGGGTCGGGTGCTGGAGCACTGGCATTCGGGCTCCATGACCCGGCGCGTGCCGGAGCTCTACAAGGCCGTGCCCGACGCGCAGGTCTACATGCACAAGAACGACGCGAAGAAGCTCAGGCTGCGAGACGGTCAGCTCGCCAAGATCTCCACGCGCCGGGGTGACATCACGGCCCGGGTCGAGACCCGCGGGCGCAACCGCCCGCCGGAGGGGCTGATCTTCGTCCCCTGGTTCGACGCCAGCCGGCTGGTCAACAAGCTGACCCTGGATGCCACCTGCCCCCTGTCCAAGGAAACGGACTTCAAGAAGTGCGCGGCCAAGGTGGAGAAGGCCTGAGCGACGGCTCAGCAGCGATCCGATAACGCAGGGTGGAACACGAAGAGATTGAGAGCGAATCCGTTCTAGGTCGGGCTGAGGAACGAAGCCCGACGGTGACGTCGAGGCAACTGCTTGATTGTCGGGCCTCCTGCGTCGGCCCGACCTACATCGAGTTGACTCGCTGGCCGCCGCGCCCGGATGACCTGACAGTCTCAAAGCGATTCCACAGAAACCACTGGAGGCGGCCGCGGGACTGCTCACGGTGGATCGCCCTTTGGGCATCCAACCGACGAGGCTCACGACCGCCTTCGGGAGCCAAGTAGGCCGCCATGTCGAGCGAAGGCGCAGCCAAGAGCAAGGCGATACGGTCCACCCGTCGCCAGTTCCTGGGCGACGGGCTGAAGACCGCATGCGGTGTGGGCCTCTTCGGCCTGGGGCTGGGGCTCTACGCACGGCGGGCCTCTTCCCTGCCCGCCCACTACCTCCGCCCGCCGGGGGCCCTGCCGGAGGAGGAGTTCAATGGGGCCTGCATCCGCTGCGGGCTCTGCGTGCGCGACTGCCCCTTCCACATGCTCTACCTGGGCAAGCCGGGTGAGGACGTCCCGACGGGCACGCCCTACTTCATCGCCCGCAAGAAGGGCTGCGAGATGTGCGAGGACATCCCCTGCGTCGCGGCCTGTCCCACCAATGCCCTCGACCACGACCTGAAGGACATCAACGACGCCCGCATGGGCCTCGCCGTGGTCGTCGACCAGGAAAACTGCATCGCCTTCCTGGGGTTGCGCTGCGAGGTCTGCTATCAGATCTGCCCCATCAAGGACGAGGCCATCACCCTGGACCGCCAGCACAACGCGCGCTCTGGCAAGCACGCGCTCTTCATCCCCGTCGTGCACTCGGATCACTGCACCGGCTGCGGCAAGTGCGAGGAGGCATGCATCCTGGAGGAGGCCGCCATCAAGGTCCTGCCCTCGCGCCTCGCCAAGGGCAAGCTGGGCAGCCACTACCGGGTGGGTTGGGAGCAGAAGGCCAAGGCCGGCAGGTCCCTGGTCACCCCGGACGCGGAGCACCGATACAACCTGCCGGAGGGGATGCGCTACGAGCACGGGGGGCGCGGCCTGATCCAGGAGGCGCCGGGAACCATGGTCCCCGAGGCGGCCCCCACACCCGACGAGGCCCTGCCCTTCTCGGATGATCCCCTGGACACCCTGAACAAGGGGTCATTGTGATGCCCATCCGTGCCTATCCGGGCAAAGACGCCGTCGCATCCAAGGGCTGGCTCGGGGCCCATCGATGGCTCCTGCTGCGCCGCCTGTCCCAGCTCGGGATCCTGGCGCTCTTTCTGCTCGGTCCGATCGCGGGCGTCTGGGTGCTCAAGGGTAACCTCTCGGCCAGCATGGTCCTGGATGTCTTGCCCCTCACCGACCCCCTGCTGCTGCTCCAGACCCTCCTCTCCGGCACCCTGCCCGTCCTGAGCGGCGCGCTGGGGGCGCTCATCGTGCTCGCCTTCTATGCCCTCGTGGGGGGGCGGGTCTTCTGCTCCTGGGTCTGTCCGGTCAACCTGGTCACGGACCTGGCCGCCTGGCTTCGCCGCCGCTTCGATCTGCGGGGCGGCTCCGCGCTCTCGCGCAATCTGCGCTACTGGATCCTGGGTCTGGTCCTGCTCTTCCCGCTGGTCACCGGGGTCATCGCGTGGGAGTACCTGAATCCCGTCTCCATGCTCCATCGGGGCCTGATCTTCGGGATGGGGTTGGGGTGGCTCATCGTCGCCGGGGTCTTCCTGTTCGACCTCCTGGTCGCCAGGCACGGCTGGTGTGGGCGCCTCTGCCCCGTGGGCGCCTTCTACGGGCTGGTGGGGAGCGGTGCCCTGCTGCGGGTCTCGGCGGCCGGGCGCGAGCGGTGCGACGACTGCATGGACTGCTTCGAGATCTGCCCCGAGCCCCAGGTGATCAAACCGGCGCTGAAAGGGGCGGCCGACTGCGTCGGACCGGTGATCCTGGACATCAATTGCACCAACTGCGGGCGCTGCATCGATGTCTGCAGCAAGGACGTCTTTCGCTTCGACTGGCGGCTCAACAACCGCGTCGGGCTGCCCGCCCACTGCAACCAGACCCCGGTCGCCGATGGACGACTGGGGACCCATTGAACGACGTGCCACGCGAAGAGGCAACGGAGGAATGGTCATGAACAAGCGAATCCCGACGCTCACCCTGTGTCTGGCGGCCCTCGCCGCCTGGGGCACTGTCCTGGCGGCCGATCTGGTGTCCGAGCGGGGAACGGCGATCGAGGCCCCGTCACCGGAGCCGGAGAAGCGCAAGGTCGAGGTGGTGCAGGGCGGCTTCGATCGATCCTGGGAGACCCAGCCGCCGATGATCCCCCACGACATCGAGAAGTATGAGATCTCGCTGCGGCAGAACGGCTGCCTCAAGTGCCACAGCACGGCGACGGCGGAGAAGGAGAAGACCAAGCCCACCCCCGAGAGCCACTTCATGGACCGGGACGGCAACAAGCTGGAGCAGCTCTCCTCGCGCCGCTATTTCTGCACCCAGTGCCACGCGCCCCAGCTCAGCGGGGCGCCCCTGGTGGGGAACACCTTCGAGGGGACGCGTTGACCCCGTGCGCCCGCCTTCCTGGTAGGAGCGGCGCCCTCGCCGCGACGTGCGCAGGCCCTGCCGAGAGCGGCGCTCCTGCGGGGAGTCCGCAATCCGACGCGTGAGACTTACAAAACGGCTCGGGACTGCCCCAGGGCAGCCCACCCAACCTTGGAACCAGCTTCAATGAGCGAGCAGCAGACCGGCCGCAAGGGCGCCAAGACCCTTGGAATCCTGGTGATCGGCGTGGCCGCCGGGATCATCTTCTGGGGCGGATTCAACACCGCCATGGAGGCCACCAACACCGAGACCTTCTGCATTTCCTGTCACGAGATGGAGGCGAACGTCTACCAGGAGCTGCAGGACACCATCCACTACACCAACCGCACCGGAGTGCGCGCCACCTGCCCCGACTGCCATGTGCCCAAGGACTGGGTGCACAAGTTCGTGCGCAAGGTGCAGGCGACCAACGAGCTCTATCACCACTTCATGGGCACGGTGGACTCGTCCGAGAAGTTCGAGGCCAAGCGCTTCGAGCTGGCCCAGCATGTGTGGGACGCCATGAAGGCCACGGACTCCCGGGAATGCCGCAACTGCCACGACTACGAGTCCATGGCCTTCGACAAGCAGGAAACCCGCAGCCAGGAGCGCCACGAGGACGCCGAGGAGCAGGGGCTGACCTGCATCGACTGCCACAAGGGCATCGCCCATAGCCTGCCCGCCGAGTACGACCCGGAGAAGGACATCCCGGGCGAGAGCATCTTCTATTCGACGGCGAAATGAGCCCCCGGGAGCCGGCCATCCAGGGCCCTGGGGCCGCACCCGCGCGATCGCTCGGCTTTGCCTTGACCCTGCTGGTCCTTTGCACGGCGCCGGGGAGCGCCGCCCCGGAGGCGGCCGAAGCCGGAGCCGCGCTCTTCCAGAAGGAGTGCGCCAACTGCCACGGACCCCAGGGGTGGGGCGGCAAGGACGGGGAGTACCCGCGCCTGGCGGGCCTGCCCGCGAGCTATGTCCAGCTCCAGCTGGAGGCCTTCCGGGACCGCAAGCGCCGCAACAAGCCCATGATCCCCATCTTCAAAGCCGGCCGCCTGCGAGGGGACGACATCGCGGCGGTGGCCGCCCACCTCGCCGCCTTGCCCCCGCCGGAGCCGGCACAGGTCGGCGTCCCGGAGACGCAGGAATACGACCGCGAGCTGGGCGAGGAGCTCTACATCAACGGCTGCTCCCTGTGCCACGGACCCGACGGCAACGGCAAGCCGGGGACGGAAAACCCGCCGGTGACACGCCAGTATCCCGCCTATCTCGTGAAGCAGCTTCGGGACTTCCGCACCGGAGAGCGCTGGCACGAGTATGCCGAGGCCCTGTTCCAGGAGGCCGAGCCTTATGAGCTCGACGCCATGCTCGCCTACATGCTGGAGCTCAACCGCCGCCCCGCGACCAGCGGCGCCCCCGAGGCGAACGACACGCCTGAGCCCCCTCAAGATTAGGGATTAGGTCGAGCCCCTCGGTACCCGGATCGGACCCCGCGGCGCCGCGTGGGAAAATTTCCCTTGCGGTATATCAGAGGATGCCAATATACTGATCGCATCTTGTATCCATCCCTAGAGAACTAGATGCGCAAGTCATTCATCACGCTCGCCCTCGCCGGCTCCTTCGCTTTCGCCAACCAGGCGGCCATCGCCGATCACAACAGCCCCTTCGGGGCCGGCTGGGCCCGGATGCCCAACGACATCCACAACACCCGGATCGATACCCTGGGTGACAGGACGGCCTTCCGCGACTTCGTCCGTTACGGCAACGGGGCCGATTCCACCAACCGGTTCCTGACCGACCGCACCGGCGGCCGCAGCGTGACCCAGAGTCGCGGGAACGGTAGCATGCATCGCGGTGGTGGTGGCGGCGGCCGAGGCCGCGGCGGGCGCTAAGGCAGGAGTTATCTGCCGCGCTTCTCTGAAAGCCAGCGCGGGCCCATCGGAGCCCAGGCTCCGATGGGCCCAGCCTCGGCCGGGCCCTAATCAGGCCTCGACAGCCAGCACTTCATCCAACAGCGCTGGTCATCACTGAATCTCCAGATTTCCGCCCCTGCCAACGGAGCTGATCTCCGCCTTCGGCAGGCCATCGGGCGGCACCCCGTTATCCGAATCCTGCACCGCCGCCCTCGCCTCCCCCAGGGTCTGCGCGAGGTCCCTCAAGGTCATGGCGCCGAGCGCCTCACCGATTGCCCCGTCGATGCGTGACTCGATCTCCTGGATACCGAAATCCGGGGCCGTTCCGCGACAGCCACTCTGCTGCTCCTCGAAGCAACGCACCCCATCCAGCAGGGTCTTTACCTCGATGGTCTCCGGGGCCCGGGCCGGGAGGTAGCGGGGCGGGTCGTCCCCACTACGCAGCAGGAATCCCTCCTTGACCAAGAGATCGAGGATGCGCTGGGTATTGGCCTTGGGGATCCTCAGGGCCCCGGACAGGCCCTCCCCGCTCCAGGCCGGGGCCCCCCGGAGATAGCTCCGGGCGACGTGGCCCGCCACCACCAGGGCCAGGCGCTCGCGCAGCCGGTTGGAGAGCTTCAGGTCCCTGGAGCGGGAGATCAGGTACTCGGGGTGCTGATGATAGAAGGCGACGTTGGCCCCAACGAGCAGGATCAGCCAGGCCACGTAGACCCAGATCATGAACAGGATGACGATCGCGAGGCTCGAGTAGATGGCCGTGTACTGGGTGGACTTCACGATGAACTTGGCGAACAGCCAGCCCACCGATTGCCAGAGCACGGCCGCCACCAGGCCACCGATCAAGGCGGAGCGCAGGCGTACCCTGGTATTGGGGACGAACACGTAGATGAACGCGAAGGTCAGGGCGAGCAGCAGGGAGGGCAGCACCCGGCTCACCGCGTCGATGAGCGTTCCAAAGGGCTCGGCGGTGAGGATCGCCGCCACCGCGGGAAGACCGCGAAGGTTCGAGGAGAAGGCAACCGCCGAGAAGAACAGCACCGGGCCCACCAGGAGGACGCTCAGATACTGACTGAAGCGCTGGGCGAAGGGCCGCTGCACCTCCACCCGCCACGTGTAGTTGAAGACCTGCTCGACCTTTTGGATCAGGGTGATCACCGTGTAGAGCAGCAGGACCAGGCCCAGGGAGCCCAGGACCCCGACCTTCATGTTGTCCACGAAGCCGATGATGGCCATGGTGGCCTCCTCGGCCCGCTCGCCCAAGGGGCTCAGGAGCTCCATTAGCAGGGGCTCCAGCTGATTGTGCACCCCGAACCCCTTGAGGACGGAGAAGCTCACCGCCAGCAGGGGGACCAGGGAGAGGAGGGTCGTATAGACCAGGCTCATCGCCTGAAGTGACAGGTAGCCCTGGGTCAGATCACGGATCAGGGCGTGGACGACCCGCCCGAACCAGACCAGCTGCCGCCGGGGGGCCGGCAGGTCGTCCAGCCGGTCGGACCACAGCAGGTCGTTCAACAGGTCGGCACGAGCAACGCCGCGACTCATCGGATCGGCTCGCAATTCACTGGTCGTCCCCCCATGAAATCGTCCTCCAAGTCGCCCCCGCCCCAGGGACTCCGCGAGCTGTCCCGAGCACCACGAAGGGTGCTATGGTGGCCTGCATCCCTTCCCAGGTCGAGCCCGGCACCCCTTGCATCGGCGGCGAGTCCCGGCCCCCGTCCCCCGGCTGGCGATCCTCGCCCCGCCCGGACGCCCAAGGCGACGGTTGACGAGGCCCCACCAGCCTGCCCCTTTCGGGGCCCCGAGTGGGGCCGGGTCGCGGCGTCGCCTTGGTCCAGGCGCCGGTTGAAACCAAGGGGAGCCTCCCCGATTACTCCATGCCAGCAAGTCGCTGGACCCCGACCCCGTACCCCGGCCCAAATCGAGCACACGCAATCATGAGACCTTCCATCAGTCCCGCCAAGCACCTCCTGCTGAGCCTGGCCCTTCTGGCCCTGGCCGGCCCCCTGCGGGTGTCCGCAGCGGCGCCTGCCGATGATGAGGGTCTGACCCCCATGCCCGACCGCCCTAGCGCGCCGGCATTCGACCTCAAGGATCCGCAGGACCGGCCCCAGCGGCTCGCGGACTACCGCGGCAAGACGGTCATCCTCAACTTCTGGGCCACCTGGTGCCCCCCCTGCCGGGAGGAGATGCCCTCCATGCAGCGGGCCCACGAGGCGGTCTCCGGAGACGGCATCGCCCTGGTCGCCATCAACGTGGGGGAGGATGCGGAGACGATCCGGGAGTTTCTCGACAGCTACCCGGTGGAGTTTCCGCTGCCCATGGACCTGGACTCCAGCGTGGTTCAGAGCTACCCGGTCAAGGGGCTGCCCACCACCTTCGTGATCGATCCCGACGGCCGGCTCGCCTACGTGGCGACCGGTGGTCGGGAATGGGACGATCCGAAGATCCTCGAGCAGGTGCGGTCACTCAAGGATTAGACGCCGGGGCCATCCGCGCGCCCGGGCCGAGGTGGCGCTCGCCCCACGGATGCCGGGCGCCGGGCAGATGTTCTCGCCCGCCCACCGGCGGCCGTTCCGGCGTATGCTTGATGCCGTCACATCACGCCATCGCACCGCCGTGGTGACCACAGCCATGCAACAGGCCTTCAAGCCGAGCCTGTACGAGCAGCTCGAAGCGCTACCGGAGGGCTTGACCGGAGAGATTCTCAACGGTCAGCTCCACACCCAGCCGCGCCCGACGGGTCCCCACACGCGGGCGGAAACCGAGCTCAGCATCGATATCGGCAGCGCTTATGGCCGGGGCCGCGGTGGACCCGGCGGCTGGTGGATTCTGGTCGAGCCGGAGATCCACTTCGTCATCGATCAAGAGGTCGCCGTCCCGGATCTCGCCGGTTGGCGCAAAGAGCGCATGCCGCAGATTCCCCAGGGCCATCGATTCGAGGTCGTCCCGGACTGGGTTTGCGAGATCCTGTCCCCATCGACCGCCAGCAAGGATCGGGAGGTCAAGATGCCGCTCTATGCCCACTACGGCGTCGCCTACGCCTGGCTTGTCGACCCCGAACGCCGAACCCTCGAGGCCTATGGCCTGGACAACGGAGGATGGCGTCTACTCGCCGAGGCGTCGGACCGTGACGCGATCGCGGTCGCGCCGTTCGACGCCCTGACGCTCGACCTCGCCAACCTCTGGAGCTGAAGCCGGCGCGGCATTACGCGGGCTCCAGCCCCCGAGCAATCCTCGCTCACGCCTGACGCCCCTCCCGGAGCTCCCCCATGGCACTCGTGTTCTTCGTCCTCGGTCTCGTCGCCCTGGTGCTGGGGGCCGAGCTCCTGGTCCGCGGCGCATCCCGGCTGGCGCTGTCCTTCGGCATCTCCTCCCTGGTGGTGGGGCTCACGGTCGTGGCCTTCGGCACCAGCGCCCCAGAGCTGGCCGTCTCGACCCAGTCGGCCCTCTCGGGGCAGGTGGATATCGCCATCGGCAACGTGGTGGGCAGCAACATCTTCAACGTCCTGTTCATCCTCGGGGCCTCGGCCCTGATCACGCCGCTGGTAGTCAACCAGCAGCTCATCCGGCAGGAGGTCCCGATCATGATCGGCTTCTCCCTGCTCACCTGGGGGCTGGCGGCGGACGGGAGTCTGTCCTGGCTTGACGGGGTCCTGCTGGTCGCCCTCCTGCTCGGCTATACGGCCTTCCTCATCGTGCAGTCGCGGCGCGCCCAGCCCAGGGAGGTGACGGAGGAATACGACGAGGCCCTGGCGATCCCCGCCGACAGGGGCTGGGACCGGCATTGGGCGGTCCAGGTGGCCCTGGTGCTGGCCGGACTCGGTCTCCTGGTGACGGGCTCCCGCTGGCTGGTGGAGGCGGCGGTCACCTTCGCCACTTGGCTGGGGGTGAGCGAGCTGATCGTCGGCCTCACCATCGTCGCCGCGGGGACCTCCCTGCCCGAGGTGGCCACCTCCGTCCTCGCCGCCGTGCGCGGCGAGCGGGACATCGCCGTGGGCAACGCGGTCGGCAGCAATATCTTCAACCTGGCGGGCGTGCTCGGGGCCTCGGCCCTGGTCGCGCCGGCGGGCCTCACGGTCGGGGCGGGGGTCCTGAACTTCGACCTACCGATCATGGTGGCGGTCGCGGTGGCCTGCCTGCCGATCTTCTTCACCGGCCACCTGATCGCCCGCTGGGAGGGTCTCCTGTTCCTGGCCTACTACGTCGCCTATACGCTCTGGCTGATCCTCAAGGCGACCCACAACGACGCCGCGGGGCCCTTCGCCGCCGTCATGGTCGGATTCGTCGTTCCCCTCACCTTCGTCACCCTGTGCGTGCTGAGCTACCGCTACTGGCGGCAGGGGGCCAGACAGGGCGGCCAACTCCCGACGGAGCCCTAGCCAGGCACCGGAACGGGCAAGGGTGGCCGCGCCAACGCCTCCGAGTGATTGAAGATCTGACTCAGGGTCCGCGCGGTCCCCGCGGGAGCGGGGCCGCGGGCTCGCGCTACTCCACGGTGACCGTGATCTTCTCCGAGACCACCGGCGGATCGAACGGGACATGGTTCTTATCGCCTACCATCAGCTGCAGCGTATGCTCGCCAGGCTCCAGGGTCACCTCGCCCTCGGTCTGACCGCCGCCGAAATGCATGATGTCCTTGCCCATCGGCTTGCCGGGCGGCGGCAGCTCGGCCATGTCCACCAGAAGATGATGGTGCCCGGTCTTCGGCAGGTCCACCCCGGCCGGCGCGACACCCATCCCGGAGAGCCCGAACTGGACCTTGAAGGTTTGCGGTACGTTGTCGCCGTCCTGGGGCGAGATGAAGTAGACCGTCGCGCCCTCCGGAGCCGCCGGCGACTGCGCCACTGCACCGGCCCCGAACAGGGCCACGCCGAGTCCGATCGCCAGGGCGGCCGCACCACGCTGAATCTTGTTTGGCATCTGCGTGTCTCCCGATTTGGTGGTTTTGGGACCGGTGGATCCGGTCCGTAGCGGCAGAAGTCTGGAAGCGGGACCGGTTTTTCAACCTGGACACGGCGATTGAGCGGAACGGCCGCCACGCCAAACGGCCCGCCGCGAGGTCCGGACACGCTTCACGCAAGCACCGGAATCGCCTAGCATTCTGGAGGAGCGCCCTTCTTTGATCCGCTTGGAACCGGATACCCCCCATGGCAGAGCCCGCGGAAAGACAGGCAACCTATGAGGATCTCATGCAGGTCCCGCCCCATCTTGTGGCGGAGATCCTGTCGGGCAGGCTGGTCACCCATCCTCGGCCGGCGCCCCGACACGCGGTGGCAGGCTCGTCCCTTGGGGACGAACTGGTGAGTCCCTTCCAGAAGGGCCGCGGCGGCCCTGGCGGTTGGTGGATTCTGGACGAGCCGGAGCTCCACCTGGATGCCGATGTGCTGGTGCCGGACATCACAGGCTGGCGTCGGGCGCGCATGCCGACGATGCCGGAGACTGCCTGGTTCGGAATCGCGCCCGACTGGGTCTGCGAGATCCTCTCCCCCTCCACCGCCCGCGAGGACCGGGTGGTGAAGATGCCCATCTACGCGCGCGCCGGGGTCAGCCACCTCTGGCTGGTCGACCCGGATCTGCGCACCCTGGAGGTCTACGGCCTGGAATCGGGACGTTGGGTCCTGCTGGAGAGCCACCGGGACGACGCCCGGGTCGCACCGCCGCCCTTCGGCGCGGTCTCGATCAATCTCGGGGACCTTTGGGCCTGAGGCTCCTCGACGTCCCAGCCGCCCAGCACGCCTGGACGGATACGGATAGGAAATTCAAGTGGAGTTGACCGCGCCTATGGCCCCACCCTCGGACCGGGCCAAGGACGCCAGTGCATCGGGTGGGGCTCGGGGTGGCAAGGCCGGCGGGCCTCAGTGCTTGAGGATCTGACCGAGGAACTGCCTGGTGCGCTCGGAACGGGGCGCGGTGAAGAACGCCTTGGGCGGCGCCGACTCGACGATCGCCCCCCCGTCCATGAAGACCATGGTGTCCGCCACCCGGCGGGCGAAGCCCATTTCGTGGGTCACGCAGAGCATGGTCATGCCCGCCTCGGCGAGCTCCACCATCACGTCCAGCACCTCCTTGATCATCTCCGGGTCCAGGGCGCTGGTGGGCTCGTCGAATAGCATGATGGACGGGCGCATGCAGAGCGCCCGGGCGATCGCCACCCGCTGCTGCTGGCCGCCGGAGAGCTGCCCCGGATACTTGTCGGCCTGCTCCGGGATCTGCACCCGCTCGAGCAGCTCCATCGCGATCTCCACCGCCTCGTGCTTGGGCAGCCGCTTCACCCAGATCGGGGCCAGGGTGAGGTTCTCGAGCACCGTCAGGTGGGGAAAGAGGTTGAACTGCTGGAAGACCATGCCGACGTCGCGCCGGATCTGCTCGATCGCGCGCAGGTCGTCGGTGAGCTCCACCCCGTTGACCAGGATGCGGCCCTGCTGGTGGGGCTCCAGGGCGTTGATGCAGCGGATCAGGGTGGACTTCCCGGAGCCCGAGGGCCCGCAGATCACCACCCGCTCCCCCGCGCGGACGCTCAGGCTCAGGTCCTTGAGGACATGAAAGCCGCCGAACCACTTGTGCACGCCCGCGAGCTCGATGACCGTCGTCTCCCCCGGTTGATGGGACACCGGATTCGGCCCCTGCCCCCCTTCGAGCTCGTCGATCGATTCAGCCATTGGATGCACCTGCACGCCGGTTCTCAGTGCCGCCTGTGGCCGGTCTCCAGCCGCCGCTCTAGGTACAGGCTATAGCGGGACATGGAGAAGGAGAACAGCCAGTAGATAAGCGCGGCGAAGAGATAGGCCTCCACATAGAAGGGACGCCAGAGCGGGTCGCTGAGCGCGGTCTTGGTCGCCGTCAGGAGGTCGAACAGGCCGATGATGATGACCAGCGAGGTGTCCTTGAAGAGGCTGATGAACTGGTTGACCAGGGCCGGGATCGAGGTCTTGAGGGCCTGGGGCAGGATGACGAGCCTGGCCGTCTGCCAGTAACCGAGCCCAAGGGCGTGGGCCGCCTCGTACTGCCCCGCCGGGATGGCCTGGAGCCCCCCGCGCAGGGCCTCCGCCAGATAGGCGGCGGTGAACAGCGCGATGCCGAGGATGGCCCGCAGCAGTTTGTCCACCGTCACCCCCTCGGGCAGGAACAGGGGGAACATCACCGAGGCCATGAAGAGCACGCTGATCAGGGGCACACCCCGGATCAGCTCGATGAAGCCGACACAGACCGCGCGGATCAGGGGGAGTCCCGAGCGCCGACCCAGGGCCAGCAGGATCGAGAGGGGGAATGCACCGGCCAGCCCCACCACCGCCAGGATCAAGGTGAGGGGCAGCCCGCCCCACTGGGTATTCGGGACGAAGGTCAGCCCGAGGACCCCGCCCCACAGGAGCACCGCGATGGCGCCAATGACCGCAGCCCAAAGCCAGACCAGCCACCCGCGCCAGCAGGCCGGAACGGCGCTGATCACCGCGGCGGCGAGGAAGAGTCCCAGGGCCAGGGCCGGCCGCCACTGCTCGTCGTAAGGGTAGAGCCCGAACAGGATGAAGCGGTGCTTCTGCCCGATCAGGGCCCAGCAGGCCCCCTCGGCCTGGCGGCAGACGCCCGGATCGGCGCTGGACCAGACCGCCTCCAGGGCCGCCCAGTCCAGGAGCGGCGGCAGCGTCCGCCAGAGGAGCAGGACCGCGAGGACCGTCAGGAGGGCGTTGCCCACGCCCGAGAACAGATTGTCCCGGGCCCAGCGCAGACCCTGCGCCCCGGGAAGGGACCCCGCGGCGGCCCCCCGCCTCACCGCTGCCCCTGGAGCGCGATGCGCCGGTTGTACCAGCCCATGAAGGCGGAGATCGAGAGGCTGATGGTCAGATAGACGCTCATCAGGATGGCCACCCCCTCCACCGCCTGCCCCGTCTGGTTGATGGCCGTATTGGCGACGCTCACCAGGTCCGGATAGCCGATGGCCACGGCCAGGGATGAGTTCTTGGTCAGGTTCAGATACTGGCTGGTGAGCGGCGGAATGATGACCCGCAGGGCCTGGGGCAGGACGACCAGCCGCAGGACCTGGCCCCGTCGAAGCCCCAGGGCCAGGCCCGCCTCGGTCTGCCCGTGGGAGACAGCGAGGATCCCCCCGCGGACGATCTCGGCGACGAAGGTCCCCGTGTAGAGGACGAGCCCGATCAGCAGCGCCGCCAGCTCCGGACTCACGGCCAGGCCGTCGCTGAAGTTGAACCCGCGAAGCGCCGGGACGGACAGGTCAGTTGGCGCCCCGCCCGCGAGATAGACGACCAGCGGCGCCCCCAGGATCAGGGCGAGACCTGCGGCAAAGACGGGGAAGCCGCGGCCGGTCCGCTCCCGGCGGCGCCGCGCCCAACGACCGAGCAGCCAGGCCCCGAGCAAGCCGACCGGGAGGGCCGCGAGCATCGCCAGGTGCGTGAGCTCCCAGACCGGGACTGGGAAGCGCAGCCCCCGGGCGCTCAGGAAGACCCCGGGCAGGGGGCTCAGGGCCTCCCGGGGGAGCGGCAGGCCCTCGGTGATCAGGGCATACCAGAAAAAGAGCTGGAGCAGGAGCGGGATGTTGCGCAGCCCCTCCACGTAGAGTCCGGCGAGCCGCGCGAGCAGCCAGTTGTGGGAGAGCCGGGCGATCCCCGCGAGGGTGCCCACCAGGGTCGCCAGGACGATCCCCAGCAGGGAGACCTTCAGCGTGTTGAGCAGCCCCACGGCGAGGGCCCGCAGATAGGTGTCCGCCGGGCTGTAGTCGATCAGGGACTCACCGATCCCGAACCCCGCCTCCCGGCCCAGGAAGCCGAAGCCGGTGGCGATGCTGCGACGCTCCAAGTTGGCCAGCGTGTTGTCGATCAGATAGGCGGCGATCAGGACCACGCCGCCCAGCACCAACCCCTGGTAGAGATAACCGCGGATGCGCCGGTTGGTCCACCAGGCGGACCCCCGTGGCGGAGGTGCCTCCGGCTGGGCCGCGGGGGGGCGGGGCTGGGTCATCAACTGCTAGGCCCGCCCGGACCGGAACCGCCGCGCGAGCCCGGACTTGGGGCCGCGGGCCTCAGCGCGCCGGCGGCGCGTACTGGAGGCCACCCTGACCCCATTGGGCATTGAGGCCCCGGGGCAGCTTGAGCTTGGAGCCCGCGCCGAGGTTGCGATCGAAGATCTCGCCGTAGTTGCCCACCTGCTTGATGATGTTGTAGGCCCAGCGCTCGTCCAGGCCCAGGGCCGCCCCGAGTCCGGGGATGACGCCGAGGAGCCGCCGGATCGTCGGGTCCTCGCTCTTGCGCATGGCGTCCACGTTCTTGGAGGTCACCCCCTTCTCCTCCGCCTCCAGGGTCGCGAACACGGACCATTTCACCGCGTCGAACCACTGATCGTCCCCATGACGGACCGCCGGGGCCAGGGGCTCCTTGGAGATGGTCTCGGGCAGGATCGCATGATCCGCCGGGTTGGAGGTCTCGTTGGCCCGGATCGCCGCGAGCTGGGAGGCGTCGGAGGTGATGGCGTCGCAGCGCCCGGCCAGGTACGCGGCCGTGACCTCCTCGTACTTCTCGATGGTGACGGGCCGCAGCTCCATCCCGTTCGCCCGGAAGTAATCGGCCAGGTTGAGCTCGGAGGTGGTCCCGGTCTGGACGCAGACGCTGGCCCCGCTGAGCTCCCGCGCGCTCGTCACCCCGAGCTTGACCGGGACCATGAAGCCCTGGCCGTCGTAGTAGGTCACGGGCCCGAAGTTCAGGCCGTTGGCGGTGTCCCGCGTGAGGGTCCAGGTGGTGTTGCGGGACAGCAGATCCACCTCCCCCGACTGCAGGGCCGTGAAGCGCGCCTGGGCGCTGAGCGGCACGTAGCGCACCCGGCCCGCGTCACCGAGCACGGCCGCGGCGACCGCCCGGCAGATGTCCACGTCCAGCCCCTGCCACCGACCCTTCTGGTCCGGGGCGCTGAAGCCGTAGACGGACGTGTTCACCCCGCAGACCACCTCGCCGCGGGCCTTGACCGCGTCGAAGGTGGCGCCGGCGAGGGCGCGGGTAGCCGTCAGGGCGAGCCCCGCGGCGGCCAGGGCAGCGGTCAGGACGCGAATGTTCACCATCAATCCCCACCCCCAGGGAGCCTGATACCGAACGGAAGCGGCACCCGCAGGCACGCCAAGCGCCGATGCCCGAGCGGGTTCGGGTCCCGCTCCGGGCCCTTATCCCGGCGGAGGTTAGCCCGGCGGCCACGGCTGGGCAACCCGAGCAGTCCTTGGGCCGCGGGACTTCCCCCCGCTGTCGAGGTCGGGGGTGGCGCTACGGCGCTGAGCCAACCCCACGCCACGTTCGCCAGCGAGGATTCGCGTTTCGAGCTGCACGGCATCGGCTTTGTTTGGGACGACGACAAGCCGCGCCGGAATGCGGCCAAGCACGGGGTGCGCTTCGAGCAGGCCGCCGAGGCCTTCTTGGAGGTGATGAGCACGATGCCTCAGCTGGCCACGCAACAGCCTTCCTTGGCCACTGGATCCCGGCAATCCTTGCCGGGATGACGCCAGCACAAGCCGCGGCACGCGTCGTTCCGGCATGGAATGCCGGAACCCAGGTGCCATGGATGGCACTGCCACCGCCGCGGAAGCTCCAGCCTCATCCGGATCATCTCGGCCAGACGCGCCACCCGCGCGGAACGAGCCACTGATGAAGGTTGAAACCCTCAAGCAAAGGCTGCGCAAAGATCGTCCCATGACGACAGTGACCATCCGCATGCCACAGGACATCGTCGAGGATCTCAAGCGCGTCGCCCCACGACTCGGATTCTCCGGCTACCAGCCGCTCATTCGTGCCTACGTCGGCCAAGGCCTGCGCGCCGACCTGGAGCGTCTCGAAGAGGACCCGCTGACCCGAGTGACGGAGAGCCTCAAGCGCCAGGGTGTGAGCGACGAGGTCGTGGACCGCGCGCTGGCGGAGGCAAGCCGCTAGGCCGCACGGCAAATGCCCAATAGGGCGATCCGCCATTTCGCTCAAAGAGCACGCCCTGGCCCAAATATGCTGGATTGCAGGACCTGCCCCCTCCTTCCTCGTTCCTCCCGACCACGCGACCACGAACGGTGATGTTTACATCACTGCACTACTGATGTAGTTTTGTGGGACACCTGATCGAGGCAAAGAGAAGCTGGCCATGCATCGAACACAGATCTCGCTGGAGCCAGAGCAATACCACCAGCTTGGCGAGGAGGCGCGTCGCCGCGGCATCAGCCTTGCCGCGTTGATCCGTGGCCTCATCGACGAGCACCTCGGCCGAAAGCAGCCGCCCGGGGAGGATCCTCTCGACGGGCTCGTCGGCATTGGTGAAGGCACCGGCGAGCCCGTTGGGCGCGATCATGATCGGTACTTGTACGGCCCGGGTGCCACTTGAAGCGCGCCTTCGTCGACACCGGGGCCTGGTACTCCCTGCTGGACAAGAATGACCCGGACCATGTCCGCGTCACCGAGACGTTTCGTGCGTATCGCGGCAGGTTGGTCACCAGCAACTTCGTCTTCGACGAGGCCGTGACCCTGGCTCGCTACCGGCTCGGCTGGGGCGTGGCGCAGACTTTCGGAAGCCAACTGCGAGAACAACGAATCGCCCGACTGGAGCGCGTGACGCCGAAGGACGAAGCCGCCGCCTGGTCCATCTTCGAGCGCTATCGCGACAAGCGCTTCAGCTTCACGGACTGCACCAGCTTTGTGCTCATAGACCGCCTCGCATTGCCCGTGTGCCTGGCCATCGATTCCGACTTTCGATCGTTCGGGCTACAGTGCCTGCCGAGCCTGGATTGACCGATCATTGCGCGCCCCCCGTATCTCATGGCGCGGCGATCCGGTCCAACCTCTTCGGCGATCGATCAATCCTCAAGCTCGAAGCGCGGATGCCCGATAGGGCGATCCGCCATTTCTCCTTACCCGCGCCCATTGACCTTCCCCGCGAACAGGGTTAGCGTCTGGTCAGGCTGACTAGACAACGGGCGCAACCATGAGCACCAGTGGAGCAGACGAAGCCCTCCGCCGGGGTAATACGAGTTATTGGCAACTGCAGGAGGCCAAGGCGCGCTTCAGCGAGGTGGTGCGCAGAGCCGTCGAACAAGGACCCCAGCACGTGACGGTCAACGGCGAAGAGCGCGCCGTCGTTGTCTCTGCCGAAGAGTATGAACGTCTCGCGGGCCACCGCACCGGTCGAGAGCTCGTCAAGCTCCTCGCGGGCTCGCCCCTCGCGGAAATCGAGATCGAGCATCCGCCCATCTTTGGGCCCGTTCGGGATGTGGATCTGTGACTGGCTGGTTACTCGATACCAGCGTCCTTTCGGAGCTTAGACGCCAGCAGCCCGAACCCGCGGTCGAGCGCTTCGTCGCTGAGCAAGCGTTGAGCGACCTCTATGTCAGCGAGGTGACTTTCGCCGAGATTCGATTCGGCATCGAGCTGATCGGCGAAGCCGAACGTCGTGCCGAGCTGCACCACTGGCTGGATCAGCGGCTGCGACCCCTGTTCGACCGCCGAGCACTGCCCGTCACCGAGGACATCCTGCTTCAATGGCGTCTCATGATCGAGTCCGGCCGCAAACGAGGCCACACCTTCAGCCACCCGGATGTCCTCATCGCCGCCACGGCAGTCCAGCATGGCCTGACCGTCGTGACCCGGAACATCAACGAATTCATCGCTGCCGACGTCGCGGTCTTCAATCCCTGGAAAGGCGCGATTCGGCCTTAGAAACAAAGCCTGATCCAAATGCTCGGCAGGGACGAGCAGTTCGTACCTCGGGCGGATGCCCGATAGGGCGATCCGCCATCACGCCCATAGAGCACGACACGGCTCCAATATGCTGGATTGCAAGACCTGACCCTCGACCCTTCTGACCCTCGACCCTTCGTCAAGCTCCTCGCGGGCTCACCCCTCGCGGATATCGAGTTCGAGCATCCGCCGATCTCCGGGCCCGTTCGGGATGTGGATCTGTGACTGGATGGTTGCTCGATACCAACGTCCTTTCGGAGCTTGGACGCCAGCAGCCCGAGCCCGCGGTTGAGCGGTTCGTCGCTGCGCAAGCGTTGAGCGACCTGTATGTCAGCGAGGTGACCTTCGCCGAGATTCGATTCCGAATCGAGCTGATCGGCGATGCCGAACGTCGGGCCGAGCTGCACCTCTGGCTGGACCAGCGGCTGCGACCCCTGTTCGACCGCCGAGCACTGCCCGTCACCGAGGACGTCCTGCTTCAATGGCGTCTCATGATCGAGTCCGGGCGCAAACGAGGCCACACCTTCAGCCACCCGGATGTCCTCATCGCCGCCACGGCAGCCCAGCACGGCCTGACCGTCGTGACGCGAAACATCAACGAGTTCGTCCGCTGCGCGCCATGGAGAGCGAAGCGAAGGCGCGTAGTCGGGTAGCCGGGTGACGTCACCGTCACCCGGCCCCCTAAGAACCCGGCGTGCAAGTTTCCCCGCACCGGGCTCAAGCCTTGATAAGGCGCCGTGAAGCACCCGATGGTCAACGGGACGGTGGCTAAGGCGCATCACGAGAAAAGCCATGCAGGTGAAACCGCGGGGACCTCGTCCCGTGGGCGAGCCCGGCGCGCAGCGAAATAGCTGGCGTGCTCCGGATCGTACGGGTTAGAAGCGCCGCGGATCAGCACATGACGGCGGATCGGAATGCTCAGCATCCGAAAGAGCTCGACCGAACCGTCTGTGAACACCCAGTCGCAACCCTCCCTGCGAGCATAGTATCGATCCTTGACCCACTTACGGGCGCGCTGGGGATGTCGCCGTTTCGCCCAGTTCCATGTCATGCGCCAGATCGCGTGGTCAATGTCGTTGAAGACATCCTTGCTCACGACATGGCGGTAATAGTTACCCCAACCTCGGATCATCGGGTTGAGGCGTCGGATCAGGATACCCTGGGGCAGACTCTTGCCTGTCCGGGTGATCTCCCGAACCTTCTCCTTCACCGCCGCGATGCTGGACGTGGCCGGTTTGATGAGCAGCTTGCCGTTGTACTTACGGACATTGAAGCCGAGAAAATCAGAGCCTTGGTCGATATGGACGATTCGGGTCTTCTCCTCCGCCGGCTCCAACCCTCGCTCCTTGAGGAACTGCACCACCACGGGTTTGACTTCCTCTTCCAGTAGCGCCTGAGAGACGCCGGTGATGACGAAGTCATCGGCATAACGGACAAGGTTGACCTTGTGACGACCCCTGAAGTGCGTTTTCAGACGCCCCGCCAGGCCGTCCAGCGCCATATTGGCCGCCGTCGGGGAAATGATGCCCCCTTGCGGGGTCCCCTCTGCCGTTGGGTGGAACATCCCACGTTCCAGATAGCCGGCCTTGAGCCAAGCGCGCAATTTTCCGTGATCGGTGGGGAGATGTTCGACCAGCCAATCTTGGTCAAGATGGTCGAAACAGCCCCGGATATCTCCTTCCAGAATCCATTCGGCGCTCGTTTGCTGGCACAGCGCCTGAAAGCAGGCCGCCATCGCATCCTGCGCTGAGCGCCCCTGGCGGAAGCCGTAGGAGCACTTGTCGGCGAGTGTTTCAGACACCGGATCCAGTGCAAGCAGCTCCAGGGCCTGCTCGGCCCGGTCCGCCTGCACGGGAATGCCGAGTGGGCGGCGTTTTCCGTTGTTCTTGGGGATGTAGATCCGTCTGAGCGGCTTTGGCTTGTACTCCTTCGCATTCAACTGTTGGGCTTGTTGCCACTTCTGCGCGGGGGTCTCCAGCACGATGCCGTCCACCCCCGCGGTACGTTTGCCCCGATTGGAGCTCACCCGTTGCACCGCCAACAGCTTGGCGAAGAACGAGCTGGCGAGCAGGCGCTGCAAGCACCGCACGCGGTGCCAACTGCCTGCCCTGACCGCCTTCACGATACGGGCTTGTAGTCGGCTGACATGACGGCGTATCTTGGCCCAATCGATCGAGGACCAATGTGCCGCCGCGCCCCGGGGGCCTTCAATGACGCCAATGGCATTCATCGTCTAAGAAACCGTCCGGGTTGCACCTTTCCGCACCTTTCTCGTGATCCAAGACCAGTCGGAAGTCAGCCCCCTTTCGGGTGGGGCAAAACTCGAACCCCTATCCGGTCGATTACAGACCGGCGTTCGCTTCCTCCGACCTCCCATACCCACTCACCCATCGGCGAGCCCTTACGGGTCACTTTCCGCCGTCCTTGCGGGGATGGTTGGGCTTACCACGTTGCACACGCGTACCAATCCTGAAGGACTTAGGCCCCGCCTTTCCGCCGGCAGCGCCACATCTGCGCGGGGGAAGAGGACGCTCCCCCGACCTGACTGCCCACCTTTTGGTTCATGCCTATCAGCCTCTTTGGCATGTTACCTATCACGACGGCTCAGCAGCGGTTCACATTCGTTGGCCATATCCTTCAACCCCAGCTCCCGACCGCCTTGAGGCTGGCAGTCGCAACCTCTCCTCGCGGATCGGTTGCCCGCTTATCAGGCGGAGGCGACATTGTCCCGGGCGCTTCGCACCCCGGGGTTACCCCCAACGCACGGCCCGGTAGGGTACCGGTGGCAGAACACCGGATCTATGCTTTCCCTGATAAATACGCGTGCGACCTCGTGTCGCACGTCCCCGGTAGGCGTAGGCGCGGGCGTGTTGCCGGAGTGGCGAAGGGGCGAGAGACCCGAAGCCAGCGGAGGCAACATGCAGAGCGCATCCGACACGCCGTCAAGCCATTCGCGAAGGGAGTGGCGAAGCCCGAGCAGCTGCGTCGCAGCGAGCTCGTGGCGAAGCCGCTCCCGGAGCGGGGCGTACCGGGGCGACAAAGGCTGTCGCCAAGGAGCGAGTCCGTCCGGCGGCAGGAGCCCCCGGACGGATTCACGAGCGACACGCGACACTCCTGGCTGGTCCGCCAGGTCGTACCAGGCGGCGAAGGCGCCCGGGAAGCCGATCGCCTTCCACCCGACCATGTCCCGGTTGCCACCGTAGATCGGATCGGAGAGATAG
>Ga0316577_10000044_pt1 | contig 28432 bp, 22 predicted proteins | sample S5NA_FD_203073 | JGI IMG/M metagenome (GOLD analysis project Ga0316577, IMG submission 203073) | Rhizosphere microbial communities from salt marsh grasses in Alabama, United States - S5-7_050615r2r1 | ecosystem: Host-associated > Plants > Roots > Rhizosphere | place: USA: Alabama | collected... | reverse complement strand
GGAAACCCGCTGCCATTACCTGTGCGATTGCTATGACGATGACTTCACGGCCATCGCCCAAAAAATCATCGCCGCGGATGGGGTGATATTTGCCAGCCCGACTTACATGTTCGGCATGTCGAGTGTTTTGAAACGGTTTTTTGAACGGTGGGTCAGCTTCAAGGCGCCGGCGGTTGACAGGCAGCGGGCGAGCAAATCACTGGATGAGTGCTTCGATTTGTTGGATCAAATCGCGCAGGGAACCCTGAAACCTTCCAATCCGCTTCAGGGAAAGGTCGCGGGAATCGTGGTGGCGGGCAGCGAACTGGGGCAGGATAACGTGGCCAAGGAGATCATGCTGATTTTGAACCTCTATGGATTTCTACTGCCGCCCCAAGCGTTCATCTATCATACGGGTCACAGCATGCAGTCCATGGAAGAAGTACGGCACGGGTTTTATGAAAATCAGTGGCTCCTCAATGCCCTGGAGAATTTGGCACGTTCCATGGTGCAACTGGTGCAACTGACCCGGGGCTGTTCCTGGCCCGAAATGCCCAAGGTCCTTCATAAACCATAGGCAGCCGCTGCTGTTTCCCGGGCGGATCTGGTCATTGGTCTGAAAAAAGGTTGACTTTATATAAATTTACTATATATTATATAGCTAATATGCGCTATATAATATATAGGTAAATTGCAAAATGAAGATCAGCCAGGAACAAAAATCTGAAAACCGCCGGACATTGATCCGCGCGGCCGTGGATTTAATCGCCGATAAGGGTTTTAAATCCGCGACCATGCGCCAGATTGCCCAGGCTGCCGGGGTGGGCGAGGCCACCATTTACAACTACTTTCCCAACAAGGAGGCCATCCTGTATGCCTATTACAAGGATCACATGCTGGCCTGCATCGAGGCCCTCAAGCAGGTGGCAGAGTTTCACACCTTCACGCTCCAGGAGCAGCTTCATACGCTGTTTGCCACCAGCCTGAACCTCTACTTGGCGGATCGCCAGTTTGTCACGCAAACCTTTCGGCTGGTTTTGCTGGGCAGCAGCCGGGACTGGTCCCAGGTCAAACCTATCCGGGCGGCCTTTTTATCGGCCGTTGACGATATGCTGGCCGCGGCCGGCGAGGTGGGCGAGATTCCCGAACCGGTCTTCCAGGAGTTGATTGGTCAGCTTTTCATGGACGCCTATATCGGCGCCGTTTACTACTGGATATCCGATACCTCAGAAGGCTTTGCCGATACCAGTGTCCTCATCGACCGAGGTCTCGACCTGGCCTGCGCCCTGCTGAAAGCCGGCATATCCAACAAGGTTTTTGATCTGGCGCTTTTTCTATTTAAAACCCATGTGCTGACCCGCATGGAGCGTCTCATCGAGCCTCTGAAAACCGCCGGCAAGGTAAAACGTCGTTTCATGGAGGCCATGGATGAAACCTGACCTGCCCACCGGCAAATGGCAACGCAGCCTGGCCGGCGGACAAACGGCCGCCCGATTGGGCGCCAAAATGCTCGGCTACTACTCCAAGCGCCCCTTTCTATCTCCAGCAGAACGACTGCGGGCCAGGCAAAAGGCCACCTTGGAGAGCGCCCAGGCCCTGTTTCAAGGCTTGAGCCTGCTCAAGGGCACGGCCTTGAAAATGGCCCAGCAGCTCAGCCTGGAGACGGACCTGCTGCCCGAGGAGATCTGCCGTGAACTGGCCAAGGCCTACCACCAGGTGCCGCCCATCAACCGGGCCCTGGTGCGCCAGGTGGTTCAGGCGGGGTTGGGGCGGCCTCCTGAGGAGGTATTCAGCCGTTTTGAACCAGCGGCCTTTGCCGCCGCCAGTCTGGGCCAGGTCCATCGCGCTGCCGATGCCGATGGCAACCCCCTGGCGGTCAAACTTCAGTATCCGGGGATTGCCAAAACCATCGAGAGCGATCTCAGCCTCCTGAGCCGGATGCTGGGGCCGTTGTTTCCCAGCGAGCAGCTGCTGCCGGCCCTAAATGAAATCGCCGCACGGCTGCGCGAAGAGGTGAACTACCTGCAGGAGGCCCAAAACCTGTGCCACTTCGCCAGCCACCTGAAGATGGATGCTGTCGCCATACCGCGCTGGCAACCCGCGCTGAGCTCACGTACCGTGCTGACCACCACCCTGCTGCCCGGCCGACCCCTGGATTATTGGCTCAAGGGCAACCCACCGGCCTCGGATAGGAACCACATCGCCCAACGACTCAATGACATGGAAGTCAAAGCTCTCTACGAGCTGAATATCATTCACGCCGACCCCAACCCGGGCAACTTCATCATTGCCGACGACCTGAGCGTGGGCCTGGTGGATTTCGGCTGCGTCAAACGCCTGGCACCCGCCTTCGTGGAGCAATACCGGCGACTGACCTTGGCGGCCGCCCACCAGGAGAGCGACACCCATTTTCAAGTCATGGTCCACATGGGCCTGATCCCCCGGGATCTGGACTACCCCCTCATGGAGCGGATTCGGGAGTGCTCCGATGCCATGTGCCGTTGGTACGGACGCTTTTTTGCAGAGCCAATCTTTGATTTTAAGGCCCATCCCCAAGTGCTGGCCGAAGGCGCCGCCCTGATGCACCGCTATCAGGATCTGCGCAGCCATATGGTGGTTAACCCGGAGTTCATCTTTCTGGACCGCACCCGTTACGGCCTGCTTCGTATTTTCCAGATGCTGGGCGCCAGGCTGAGCTTTCGCAATCACCATGAGTGGTAGGGGACTGCGTGGCAAAAGGGAGGAATCATGCTGCTTGAAAACCAAGCCGGATGTACACTGATCGATCGTTTTTCTATGCCCCAAAAGCTCCTGATGAGAATCGGCTGGCTCACCTCCACGGCTGTGGGTGTCGTTTCCATCGCCAAACACGCCCCGTTGTGGGCGGGGATTTATGTGGCTTACGTGGTTTTGGGTTTTGCCCTGGTGGTGCTGCCCAGCCTGTGCGCCCATTGCCCCTATCCCGCCAAGTTTTCCACTTGCCTCTTCATGCCCCCGGGTATTGTGAAGCGGTTTTATCCCTATCGGGGTCCCAGAATGAGCGTTTACGGTAAAGTCGCCACTTTTACGGCCATGGTCGGCATGTTTATCATGCCCCTGTTTTGGCTGATTCATGACCTGCCGCTGTTGGTGCTTTACGGTCTGCTGGGCCTGCCCGTGCTGGCGGCATTTCCCGCCTTTTTTTGCAGACGCTGCCGCCATTTTGACTGCCCCATGAACAAGACCGGCCGGGACCGCCCCGCCCCGGCAAGCTGATCCCCAATTTTGCATAAGAAGATGGCGATGCCCGAACTCCTGCGGAATGGATGCGAAGTACTACCAAATAGGCCAAAGGTATGAAAATTAAGATTCAAAGCTTTAAAATCCAGCCTGAACGTTCAATCATTTTAAATAATCTGCAGGGCGACATCCATTATACAGATTCATTTAAAGTCATGTTTGTAAATAAATGTGATTTTTCAATTGATTATCTAACCGCGCTGCTCTTTGCTTCAGACCCTAAATGGGTTAAATTTCTGTTAAATTTGCGTGATCTGATGGTCAAACCATTCGGCCTTAAATCAGGTCTCATTCCTGAATCAGCGTCATTGGACAAATCCATTCGATATGCCCCTGGAGACAGGCTGGTGTTGTTTCCGGTGATTGATCGATCCGAATCGGAAATTGTAATGGCTGAAGATGATAAACATCTTTATTTCAGAAGCTCTTTATTAATTCAAGACACTTCAGACAGGTATCTTCAGGCCGCCTATTTGACGACAATCGTACAATTCCGTAATATTTGGGGTAAAATATATTTTGCGATAGTCAGGCCGTTTCATCGATTGATCATGAAGGAAATGCTTGCTAATTTTGTTGAGGCACTGACCTAAGCTGAAAAACATTTACAATTGGAGCACTAAGGTATCCAACACCAAAATATCCGATAGTGGAGTACAAGAGATGGCCGCTGAGCCCACCACGACATTGCTGATCATCCGCCACGGCGAGACCGTCTGGAACGTGGAGAATCGCTTCCAGGGGCACGGCGACAGCCCCTTGACCCGCACCGGCTGCAGCCAGGCCCTGGCCGTGGGTCGGCGCCTAAAAAGCATGACCTTTGACACCCTGATTTGCAGCGACCTGGGGCGGGCACAGGCCACGGCCGAATGCATCGTCCAACCCACGGGCCATGCCATCCAGTCCGACAGCCGCCTGCGGGAGCGCAACTACGGTATTCTGGAAGGATTAACAGTTGCCGAGATCAGCGCCCGCTATCCCCAGGTGTGGACCGATCTGCAGGCCGATGACCCCGATTACGTCATTCCCGGGGGGGAGAGCCAGCGCCAGCACTTTCAACGCAACATCGGCTTCTTTGAAGCGTATATCGCCACGCATGCGGGTTCTACAGCGGCCCTGGTGGTTCATGGCGGTGTGATGGATTCCATCTTCCGTTACGTGGCCCGCCTGCCGCTGAGCCAGCCGCGCTGCTTTACCACCGCCAATACCAGCCTGAACATCGTCTCCCACGGTCCATTTCATGGCACCATCCGCTGGGTCATCGGGACTTGGGGCGACGTGAGCCATCTGGACGACATCGGCCGGCAATGATTGAAACGAAAGGGTCGTCATTATACCCGGACCCGCTGGAGAGGGTCAGGGACTCAATCCGTGCGCGCCGACGCGGACTTTGTGCGCATCCATCCCCGCGTCATCTCGGCTCAGGATGGCTTGACCAGTTCGGACCTCTCCAGCATCCACCGCTGGGACAATCCGGTGATCCAGGTGGTGGCAACGCGCACGAAATAGGGTTATTTTTCCAGCATCTGCGCCGCCCGCTGACGGATGAGAAAATGATAGAGAAAATCACAATAGCGGTCCATCTTTATCTTTCCCTTGCCTGAGACGGAGTATCGCCAGAAGCCGTAGAGCTTGCTGAGATTGATCAGGCGTTGACTGTATAACCGCCAAGTAAAATGCTCCCTGACACGCAGGATTCCGTTTTCCGATATTTTCTTCCAGTAGGCCGAGTCCTCCTGCCAGGTTTCATAAAATGCTTCCAGGCTGCCGGCGATAAATTCCGGTTTACTGGTATTGAGCAACAAGCCGCTGACATCGTATTCGATGATCTCCAAGGGGCCTCCGAATTTGGGTCCGAAAGTGGGCAAGCCAGAGGCCATGGCTTCCAGAATCGTCAGCCCAAAGGCTTCGAAAAGCGCCGGCTGAACAAACAAGCCCCGATGATCGGCAATCACGCGGTAGACCTCGCCGGTCTCCAGCTTGTTGATGCTTGGTAGCCAACGCACATGACCGTTTAGATCGTAATGATCAATAAGATGGTAGGCCCTGGCAATCTCCTCCCGCTCTTCCGCATCCCGGGACCGATCCAGATGAATCGTCCCCGCGGCGAAAATCAGATTGTAGTGGGTTCGCAGGTTCGGACTCATACCAAAGGCCTCGATCAGGCCGGTGATGTTTTTGATTTTATCGAACCGGGCCATGGTAAAAATGGACGGTTTGTCCGGGTTCTCAAGGTGGCCGAAGATATCGTCGGCGTGGTCGTGAAACAAGCGCTTTTCCCATAACACGGTTTTGGCTTCAATCCGGCGCTCCTTTTCAAAATACGGAAAATAGAGGTCTTCGTCCACGCCGGGGGGGATCACGTTGAACTTGGGGGCGAACAAATTGATACCGTTGATCACCTGGTAAAAACCCGGCATGGTGAACATTTGATAAGACTCGTACTGCCCCATGGTGTCTTCGGTGCCGATGATCTCCTGATGCGTGCTGGTGATGATAAAATCCGATTTGTTCATGGAGAGGATGTCGGCCGAAAACTGGATCGAGAAATGATAGTCATCCTCTTTGCTGGACCAGTAGAGGTCTGAGAAGAGGTATTTGGTTTTTTCCAGGGCATGCGCAATGGTGCACTGAATCACATCAAAACGGTCCGATAGCAGCGTCGCCACCAGATTGCCGTCCGAATAGTTGCCGATGATCAGATCCGGCCGCCCCTGGAACTCGCTGAGCAGTTCCACTGCCGCATCATCGGCAAATGTCTCCAGGTAGGGCCAGACCTTGAAGCGCGAGATCCAGTGTTTAACCACATCGAAGTTTTTATCGCGGAAGGGTACCCTCAGAATCCAGCCATTTTTAGTCTGAAATATCTTTTCTCTTTTTTGATTGCAGGTGGTATCGCCCGCCTCCGGGATCAGACGGGTAAGAACCATGATTTTGGGTGTCACATCCAATCCGGCTGCTTCAATTTCGCCTTGCAGGTGTCTTTCCAGGGCCCGCACCTGGTCCAGAATATAGATCACCTGCCCGCCGGTATCGGGTTTTCCGAGAACATTGGTCTGTCCAAACCAACCATGGGGCGAAACAATGGCCACATTGGAGATCAAGGGCATTGGTACTCGCGAGATAAACTGCTCGAATTTTTGAGCCGTCGGCTCATTGATCAGGTCCCTCAAAGCTTTCATGGAAGCGAGAATTCTGGCCACCGTGTTGCCCCAGCCCACCTCGAAGCCGAGACGCTTGAGCTTTTTTTCCACGGCTCGATAGGAGGCCGCTTGGTTTTTTGTCTTCAACCAGTCGATCGCCTTATCGAGTTGCTGGATAAATATGTCCAGACCTTGGATCACTTCCCCGTTGACCAGCAACTGCCGCTCGTCATACTTGTGCAGTTTGAGATAGTCGAACAGCTTGGCCTGCCACTCTTCGGGACGGTTGAAGATATTGCTGCTCATGAATCGATTCAGAAACCGTATCCCATGGCCGATGGAGTGGGTATCCCGGATCGAAGGTGAAAAATCGTAGAAGGGCATAAAATCCAGGTACAGTGGTGTTCCATTCCTGCTGTGGGGCAGCACGACGCGGTCTTTCAGATCGAGGAACCTGCGGCTGTCGATGGTTTCCATGTATTCACCGTCGTAACGCAGCAAATAGCAGTGGTATTTGGCGATATCGTAACGGTGCAGAACCGCGATGTGCTCCTCGGTCTGGAAAAGCTCCTGGATCTTTTTCAGAAAATTAAAGATCGAAGATTTTGTTCGAAAGCGTACGTTTTTACTGTTCAGGTCGCAGTATTGCCGAAACCAATACAGGATATCGTTGCGAAGAAAATACCTTCCTTCCTGGTGAATCAGCAGGGAGATGTATTCCTTGAAATCTTTACGGTCCGCCTTGGTAAGCAACTCGCTGAGAACATTGTCCATGAACCTTATCCCTTTGATCGTGTTTTTTCGATGAATCGATAGTATCCAATACCTTCGAGAATCCCGGCTGCGCACGAACTACTGGCGAAATAGATGTTGCGGCTCCTTTTCAAGCTTTCCAGTTCGGAGCTGTAGTTACCCACCACCACCCCCAGCGGTTCACCCCTCAGCATTTCTTCGTCGTTGCCGGAATCTCCGCAAACCAGAAAATTTTTCAGGGGAATTTCCCACTTGTAGCTCAGGTAGCGAATCGCCTTTCCTTTCGAGGCACGGTAGGGCAGGATGTCCAGGTAGCGGTCGTGGGAATAGATCAGGCTGTAGCGGCACTTGTTGCGAAGAAGCCGGTCGTGGACAACCGCCAGGCGGTCCTTGGCCGGATTCATATCGTAGCTGATTTTGTACCTACGCTGGGTGGCCTCTTCCTGATATTGCAAAAAATCCAATTTTTCGAGTAACTTCTGGATCCTTTTGCGATCCCACTTGTCCGCGATATGGGTGTCCCAACCCTGGCCGTAGTGCAGTCTGGGGCCGTAGTAAATCTCTGACCCCACCGATGAGATAATCACATCCGGAGCCGGCACACCGTATTTTTTAAGATGTGCCGTTACCGAATCGATGGTTCTTCCCGTGGCGATTCCAAAACCGATCCGCTCGCGATGGTCCATTAGCAGCTGCAGGAGGGTTTTCAGTTCGGTGTTCTGGTCCCCAATCAGGGTATTGTCCACATCGGTGATGATAAAATGGTTCAGCCGTGCAATGCGCCGGCCGATGGCATCCGACGGGACGGCCACCTTCAGCTCGGTTGCGCCGGGCTGCTTGATCACCTTGCTCACTTCGCTGCAATATTTATCAGCATGACTTTCCCATGTGTAAAATTTTCGGATATTCATGATCCCGGCCTTGGAACACGCTTTCCACTGCTCTCTGTCGGTAATGAACTTCTTGATCGCCTCGGCGATTTCGCCGGGTCGGGTCGTGTCAACCAGCAGCCCGCATTGACAGTTTTTGATGATATCCCGGGGACCGCCGTCATCGGGCGCCACCACCGGCAAACCGCATGCACCGGCCTCGATCAGCGTGAGACCGAACGGCTCGGTGAGGGCTGAATTGACAAAGACCCCCTTGGTTTCGGCGGCAATACGGTAGAGTTCCGGCACTTCAGTTTCAAAATCATGCCGTTTGGGGATAGCGATCTTGCCGTAAAGATCATACTTATCCATCAGCAACAGGATTTCGGTCAGGACATCACGTTCATTCTCTTCCATCTGGGCGATGTCCTTTCGAATGCCGGCGAATATGGCTAGATTGGCCATGGACTGCAGTTCGAGGTCTTCACCGTAGGCCTTGATCAGTCCGGAAATATTTTTACGCTTGTCCGGCCGACAGAGGGATAGAATCAGGGGACGTTCCGGCTGCATAAAAAAGCGGTTCAGCTCCTCCAGCAAAGAAGCGTGGGCATATCGATCCGCTTCCTCTATTTGCGAATCGGCGTTCATGCGATGGTAAAATGGGTAGAACTTTTGGATATCGATACCGGGCGGGATCACGCAGAATCGCGGCAGGTCCCTGTTCTCATAGCTTCCGTACTGGACCTTGACCTCCTGGTGGGTACTGGCAACCACTAGGTCGGCCTTTTTCAGAATTTCTTCTTCGATGTGGATGCGATGATCGATCTTGTATTTCTTGATGATCTCCTTTTCCGTCATCCCTTCGTTGAGCAGCCGGCTGAGTTTCGACTTTCCCAGGGAGTGGCCGGTATAAATAAAGGGAACCCCGAAAATCTCGGCCAACTGCATCGCCACGTATCCGCCATCCGGGTAATGCCCATGGAAAACGTCCGGAATGGTCTTGTTACGTTTGATGGTCTTGATCGTCTTATCGACGAACTCATTCAGGCTCGGCCAAAGCAATTCCTTACGCAAGTACTTTCTTCCCCCGCACTGAATGCGTACGATACCGAAATTGTCGTTGACCGGCTCCAGCGGCCGGGCATAGTCTTCCGACACCGCCTTGTCGGAGACCAGGCGCGTAACCAGCTCCACCTGCTTGACCTTCTTGTGTTGGCTCAAGGCGTTGCCGAGTTCGATGGCATATTTGATCTGGCCACCGGTATCAGCGTCACGGCCCAACTCCAGGTTTTCGCCACGCAGCAGACCGTGGATGCTGAACATCTGAATGTATAAACCGTCCGTTCTCATCCGTGCTCCCCCGCATCGATGATGCCGTCGTAAACAGCATGATCGGCCGGAATGGCCCCCTCGATTTCGCAAATCCTTACGGCAAACTGGGTGGCCGCTTTCAAGATCTGCGCTGGCGGCAACGCCTGCAGAAAACCGGCAATCATTACCGCGGCATAGGCATCGCCCGCACCCACCGTGTCGACAACCTTCACCATATCCGCCGGTGGTGCGGTATAATGCCCGCTGCCGGTGAAAAGCTCGCTGCCGCGCTCCCCCTTGGTCAGGGATACGGTTTCCAGCGCATAGACTTCCATCAGGCGGTGCACAATTTCGGCTGGCGCGCCGGACCACCCGAACATCGTCTTTAAGGTTGTCAGCTCTTCCTGATTCAGCTTCACATGATCGGCGTGCTGCAGAGAATCTCGAATGACATGCGCGTTATAGCAATTGGGCCTCAGGTTGATGTCATAGAAGCATTGGCTGCGAGGTTTTTTGCGATTCAACAGATGTTGCAGCATCTGATGCACCGAATCGGTTCGCTGCAGCAGGGTACCGTAATAAATCATATCGATATCATCACCCAAGGCGGAGACGGTGGCGGGATTGAGTTCCAGGTGGTCGTAAGCGACATCCGCGGTGATACTAAATTTCGGCACACCATTGTCGTCCAAATCAACCCGCACGCTGCCGGTGGGATGATCCTTATCGATTTGGATGTCGTCCGCGCGAAAGCCTTTCTCGGCGATGAGTCTGCGAATTTCCTCCCCCGCCGGATCGTTTCCCACCCGGGAGATAAAACGCACTGGAAGTCCGAAATGCCTTAGGTGAAAGGCAACGTTGAATGGCGCTCCACCCAGACGCCGGTAATCAGGGAAAATATCGAAAAGAACTTCACCAATCACAAGAATCATTGAAAAAACCTTTCCTTTAATTAAGATATTCGTACTGTACGTTGGAGATTTTCTGCCGCACCGCCGACGCGCGAAGCGGTCACCTCCGCAGAGAAACCGGCAATGCTGCAACTGAACCCCCCGGGGATTGGCGGCGGGTGGTTTACACCCTAATTGCGTAAGTTAGGGTTGCATTGACTGATGAACCGACCCATTAACCATAAAGGCAGTCGGTGCAAATTTCAAGTGGAAGCCCCGCGCGAAGATCGGCCCCAATCCGTCACCTCAGCGATGAGGTGACGCCAGATGTTTAATTGGCAATGGTTTTGGGGAGTCGGGGCATTGCGGCTTTGGGGCGGTATTATCGTGAGATTCAATATTCATGGCCGGTCCAGGACCTCCCGGACCTTTTCGGCAAGGGATTGAATTGAAAAGGGCTTTTGCAGAAAATGGATGTCGCCGTCGAGAATCCCCCGATGGGCGACGGCATCGGCCGTATAGCCCGACATGAAGAGAACCTTCAGATCCGGGATCAGATTTTGGATACGTTCCTTCAACTGGCTGCCGTTCATCCCCGGCATCACCACATCGGTCATGAGAAGGTGAATGGTATGCGCATACCGCTCGGCCTTGGCCAGTGCCTCCAGCGGTGTCCGGGTCGCGAGGACCGTGTAGCCGAGCCGTTCGAGCACGGTCTTGGCAAGCCGCAGGATCAACCCCTCGTCCTCCACCAGGAGCACTGTCTCGCTGCCTTGCCCGGCACACCTGACAAGTGGCTTCCCGATCACTTTCAGATTCTCCAGGGTTCGCGGCAGGTATATCCTGAAGGTGGCTCCCTGCCCCGGTTGACTGATCACATCGACGAATCCGCCGTTTTGTTGCACAATACCGTAGACCGTAGAAAGCCCCAATCCGGTTCCCTTGCCGAGCGCCTTGGTGGTGAAAAACGGTTCGAATAGATTGTTCAGGATTTCCTCATCCATGCCGCAGCCGTTATCGCTGATCTCCAGCATCACCTGCTGCCCTGGTTTGGCATCCGAATGTTTTGCACAATAGGTCTCGTCGATGACAACGTTTTTGGTTTCGATGGTGATTTTCCCGACGCCGCCGATGGCATCCCGGGCGTTGACACACAGGTTGGCCAAAAGCTGGTCGGTCTGGGCCGGATCGATCTTGACGGGCCAAAGGTTTGCTCCAGGCCGCCAGACCAGCTCGATCTCTTCGCCGATGAGCCGCCGCAGCATGGCGATCATGCCGCTGACCGTGGTATTGAGATCGATCACCTGCGGCAAGGCGGTCTGCTTGCGGGCAAAGGCCAACAGCTGGCGGGTCAGATCCGCCGAGTGCTGAGCCGCCTTGTGGATCTCTTGCAGATCGGCATACACCGGTGAATGCGGTTGAACCTGTTTCATGGCCAGTTCCGCATGACCGAGAATGACCCCCAGCATGTTATTGAAATCATGAGCCACGCCCCCCGCCAGACGGCCCACGGATTCCATTTTCTGGGCCTGGTGGAGCTGTTCTTCAAGGGCCAGCTGGGCGGTGACGTCGCGTTTGACGGCCACATAGGAAACAATTTCTTCGTTGGCGTCAAATACCGGGGAGATCGTGGCTTCATCGGTGTAAAGCGTGCCATCCTTACGTCGATTGATCATACGGCCCTGGTAGGTCTTGCCCGAAGCGACGGTCTCCCACAACCGCCTGTAGAATTTTTTGTCCTGTTTGCCGCTTTTAAGGATACGCGGATTCTGGCCCACCGCTTCCGCCCGGCTGTAGCCGGTGGTACGCTCAAAGGCCGGGTTGACATACTCGATGGTTCCGTCGGGATCGGTGATGACCACGGCCTCTCCCACCTGTTCGATGGCCATCAGCAGTTTTTCCTGCTGGGCCAGAACGCGCCGGCGCTCGCTGATGTCGCGAAAGACCAGCACCACTCCTTGAATTCGACCTTGCACGTCAAGAATGGGTGCGCCGCTATCATCGATGGGCACGCCGCGGCCGTCTCTTTGCAGCAGCACCGTATGGTTGGCCAGCCCCACGACCCGGCCGCTCTGGAGAACCTTGCCTACGGGATCCTCCAGGGTAGCGCGGGTGTGTTCGTTGACAATCCGAAAGATCGCTTGCAGGGGCTTGCCGGTGGCCTCGGCCACCGACCAGCCGGTGAGCGATTCGGCCACGGGGTTCATGAAGGTGATGCGGCCCTGGTCGTCGGTGGCGATGACGGCGTCGCCGATGCTGTTGAGGGTGACGCGCAGCCACTCGCGCTGGGCGCGCAGTTCCTGCTCGGCCCGGTGTTTTGAGAAGGCCAGCTCGATTTGGGTTGCCAGATCGCGCAACTCGAACGGTTTCAGGATGTAGCCGAAGGGTCCCGTGATTTTGGCGCGCGCCAGGGTGGCGGGATCGGAATGGGCGGTCAGAAAGATGACCGGCATATCGTAGCGCTGGCGAATCATCTCGGCCGCTGTGATGCCGTCCAGATCGCCTTCCAGCTGAATGTCCATTAGAATCAGCTGCGGTTTGAGATGCAGGGCCATTTCCACGGCCTCTTCACCCCGCGTGGCAATCCCGGCCACCGCATAGCCGAGCTGCTCCAGCTTGCTGGTCAGGTTTTCGGCCACGATGGCCTCGTCTTCAACGATGAAAATGGTGGTTTCATTCATGACTTCGGTCCCTCGAAAGTGATGGTGAATTGGGTTCCCTGATCGCTGGCCACCTCGACGGCGGCGTGCAGTTGCCTGGCCAGCATCTGCACCAGGCGCAGGCCCAGGGAGCGAGCCTTTTCCCAGTTCAGCTCCGGCGGCAGTCCCATCCCGTTGTCGCCCACGCGAAGCTGCACCGCGCCCTGCACGTTTTCGCGCAGCGACACGGTCACCGCGCCGCTCTCGCGGCCGGTAAAGGCATGCTTGAGGGCGTTGCTGAACAGTTCGTTGAGAATCAGTCCACAGGGCACCGCCACATTCACGGGCAGGAAAACCGGCGCCAGGTCCAAGTCGAGGCGGACACCGGAAACCGACGCCCCGTAGGCCCGCCAGAGGTAGCCCAGCAGGCTCTGGCCATAGTCGGCAAATTCCACCCGCGCCAGGTCACTGGACTGGTACAACTTCTCGTGGACCATGGCCATGGAGCGTACGCGGTTTATCACATCCTGAAAAACCTCGTGCATGTGGGCATCCTGGACCTCGTCGGCTTGCAGATCCACGAGGCTGGAGATGACCTGCATGTTGTTTTTCACCCGGTGGTGAATCTCCTTTAACAACACTTCTTTTTCGGCCAGCGAGGCCTTGAGGCGCGCCTCGCTCTCGCGCAGGGCCCGGGTGGCCTGCAGTCGCTGGATGGCCACCGCCACCTGGTCGGCCACCGATTTCATCAGGGCCACCTGGTCGTCGCTGAAGTTCGACCGCGTCCGGGTTCCAAAGAAGAGGGTGCCGATCAATTCGTCCTGAATCATCAGCGGATGGCAACAAAAGGCCCGCACACCGAAGGACTTGCGCAATTGGACATGGGGATCATCGCTGCGCTGAATCCCCTCGGCAATGATCCGGGTGCCATCCCGCGCGACACAGCCGCAGACCGCCACGCCGAAATCCAGGTGTCGGATGGTGTCGGCGCTCTCCTGGGGGATGCCGGCCCAGGCGTTGAGCCGCATCCGCTCACCAGGCGTTTCGACTAGGTAGTTGAAAAAAACCTGGCAATCGATGTGGGCCATCACCAACTGACAGAGTTCCTCCACGATCAACTGTGGGTTTTCAGCGCCCAGCAGCCGCTGGGCCACCGTGGCTAGCAGTTCCAGGCGTGTGTAGCTGTCCTGCAATGCTTTTTCGGCCGCTTCGCTGATCCTGATTTGAGCCCTCAGATTTTTCGTCTTCCGGGAAACCTCCCGCTTTAGATACCAGATCCCCAGGAGGCCAAAAACAATGAATAGGGGCAGGAGGATGAGAAGCAAATACTTCACCATCATCGCCAAGCTGATGGACGGCTTGGGGAGAATCGGGCCGAACCACTTGTCGTACAGCTGGTCGTAAACGCCGCTGGCAATGACGATGGCAAGGCCTTCGTTCAGGTGGGCCAGCAGGCGCTTGTCACCCTCTTTGACGGCAATGCAGAATTTTTGCTCGAACCCGGACAGGGGCTTGGCCACCAGCTTCAGACTCGACGCCTGAACCGAACGGAGGCTGACCAGGTTGGTAATATTCAGTTTCTTGATGAGCTGAAGGCCCACCAGCTGCTGAACGATGACCGCATCATGCTTCCCGGCGGAAAGCTGTCGCAGGGCATCCGCAAAGCTTTCGGTGAGGATCAAATGATTGGACAAATGTTTCTGCACGGCGTACTCGTGAGCCGTATCGCCCCGCATCACCAGGACTTCCTTGTTCTTCAAATCCGCCTCTCCCCGGATCGCCGTATCACCTTTGCGAACAAAAATGGTACCATACATTCGAAGGTAAGGTGCCGTAAAATCGAAAAATTTGTCACGCGCTTCTGAATAGGAGACCAACGGCAGGGCGTCGAGTTGGCCGTCGATCAATTGGCGTTTGATGGCATCCCAAGGACCGACCTTGAAAGTGATATCATAACCCGCCGCCTCGGCAACCGCCCGGAGGAGCTCCACCGAAAACCCGTCTGCGGAGCCGTCTTCCCGAATCACAGAAAATGGTGGATAATCCAATTCGCTGGCTGAGGCCATCACGCGGCGGGGATGTTGTAGGGGATGTTGTAAAGGAGAAGAATTTCCGGCATGGCACGGCGGGGTCGAAAGCGCGGTTGCCAAGAAGGCCAGTGCATGGATGAGGACGGAACGGTATCTCAGCATCGAAAAGGTCCTGAATGACGAGATAAGGGGATCAACACGGCTCCTGGGTAACGGGCGGATTCCACGGCGGGTGAAGCGTAAGTATAATGGTGAAGCGTAAGTATAATGAGGTGACAGGAATAGAATCGGAGGATCGCAGGTACCTGATGGTATTCGTGGTGATCCCAAGGGGATTCGAACCCCTATTACCGGCGTGAGAGGCCGGCGTCCTAACCGTTAGACGATGGGACCCCGGAGCAAATTGTGGAGATCATTTATAGAAAGCACATCTTTTTGTCAAACACTATTTGGGCCATGGGGTCCTTCCCCGCCCCCGCGCAAATCACCAGCCGCTTTTGCAGACATTGCCCCCCTCACTCTGACTCGGCCGGAGCCACGCGCTCACGCTTTTTACCCTTGCGGCAACCAAACAGGAAATAGGCCAGACAACCGAAAAAGGGAATTAACGCCACGAAGCCCCACATGGCCTTGATATGCGTGCCGCCGAACTCTTTGCGGGCAATATCCAGAATCGCCACACAGGTGATCAGGTAGAAGAGCAGACCTGTGAAAACGATGAGCATGCCGGCACTCATGGCTAACCCTTCAGCTTCTCGGCGATGACCAGGATCGCTTCCACATAATAGGGGCTGTGGTTGTAATGATAGATGACCTTTCCAGCGGACTTGCGGTCCAGGCCCGGTTTCCAGCCGTAATACTTCAGGTAGCTGGCGATACTCGAGATGGCATCGGCGTGGGTGAAAAGATCCACGCGACCGTCCTGGTTGCCGTCCTCACCATGGGAAAGAATGTTGCTGGGCATGAACTGGGCGATTCCCAGGGCACCGGCGTAGGATCCGTTGATCTCGGTGGGATCCATGCGCTGGCGCTGGACATAGTTGAGAAATGCCTTCAGTTCCCGGTATGCCCAGTCGGCCTTGGTATCGGCTTTTTTCTCGAATTGCGGCCGGGTAAAGCGCCCTTCGTCTGGAATGCTCTCCCATACAATTTCCCGTGCTGCATCCTCGGTCAACGCTGCCATGGTGGAGAGGGTGCTCAGGATGGAACGGTTGCCGAGATAGGTGCCCAGTTTGGTCTCCACCAGGATGATGGCCGTGATCACGGCGGGATCGACGCCAAAGCGGGATTCGGCCGCGTCGAGTTCCGACTTATGGTCCGTCATATAGCGTCTGGCATCACGAATGTTCCTGCGCGAGGAAAACTGACCGTAGTCCAAGGTGGCTTCGTTGTGACGAAAGTACTGGGATACGCCGCGCGCCTCGAACACCGTCCCGGCGTTGCTGTAAATCTCTTCGATCCATTGGGGGTCGAACCCATCGGCCACTAAGCGTGCCTTGAGTTTTGAAAAGGGCTTCAGCTCATCGGCCAGGGCCCCGGGGGCCGAGGCAGCATAGATTCCCGTCAGCAGCAGGCTGCATAGCCATATGAGACAAATGGAACCACGGCCGTGGAACAATGCAGTCAGCTTCATAAGCGCTTCTCCATAAGGTACAACGACGCGATGGCCGGCTGTCTGCCCGCCGGCGCCGCTTCCCATATTGATCCACTTACCATGACATGCTATTAAGCGCTATGTCAATTAGATTTGAGACCGCCAGCGGCGCGGGGTCACGACGGACGATACTTTTAAAATACCATTGGGCGCCTGTTGGAGGGGGCCGAAGACAGGCGCTGTCAACCCGGTGGCACTGGACACGGTACTGCAATTAATGACGAACAAAAAAGCTGTCAAAACAATCTACACCTGTCAAGCCTGCGGCAGCCGCTCACCCAAATGGATGGGCCGCTGTCCCGACTGCGGGCAGTGGGATACGCTGGTGGAGTCCACCTTGCGCTCGGAAGCGGGGCGGCCGGTGATGGGACACGGGCCCGGCCGCCCCAACCAGCCGGTTTCCATCGATTCCATCGATATCGTCCACGAACAACGGCTCCTGACCAGCATCGGTGAATTTGACCGCGTTTTGGGCGGCGGGCTGGTGGTCGGCTCCATGGTGCTCATCGGCGGAGACCCGGGTATCGGTAAATCCACATTGATGCTGCAGGCCTTGCATCGGTTAGCTGCACAAGAACATCCGGTGCTCTATGTCTCGGGCGAGGAGTCCATCAAACAGCTGGGCCTGCGCGCCAAACGCCTGGGGGCGGTGAACAGCAACCTGCTGGTGGTATCCGAGATCGATCTGGAGGCCATCTGCGCCATGGTGGAATCTGGCAAACCGGATGTGGTGGTGATCGATTCGATCCAGACCATGTTCAGCAGCGATCTGACCTCGGCCCCGGGCAGCGTCAGCCAGGTCCGCGAATCCGCCATGCGCCTGATGCTGTTGGCCAAACGAACTGGCATCCCCACTTTCCTGGTGGGGCACGTCACCAAGGAGGGTCTCATCGCCGGACCGCGCCTGCTGGAGCATATGGTGGACACGGTGCTCTACTTCGAGGGCGATCGCAACCATGTCTTCCGCATTCTGCGCGCCGTGAAAAATCGTTTCGGCTCCACCAACGAGATCGGCGTTTTCGAGATGAAGGATCGCGGGCTGGAAGAGGTGAGCAATCCCAGTGCCGTATTTCTGTCGGAACGTCCCGAAAACGCGGCCGGCTCAGTGGTTACGGCCAGCATGGAGGGCACCCGGCCCATTCTGGTGGAGCTGCAAGCCCTGGCCAGCAGCGCCAACTTCGGCACGCCGCGCCGCACGATTTTGGGACTGGACCACAACCGCGTCGCGCTCCTGGTGGCCGTGATGGAAAAACAGCTGGGCATGCATCTCATGGGCCACGACATCTTCATGAACGTGGCCGGCGGGGTGAAGCTGGAGGAGCCTGCCGTGGATCTTGGGGCCATGGCGGCCGTGGCTTCCAGTTTCCTGGACAAACCGATCCCCAGCGGTACGGTGGTCATCGGAGAGATCGGCCTCACCGGAGAGGTGCGCGCTGTGGGCAACCTGGAACAACGGGTCCAGGAGGCCAAAAAGATGGGATTCACCAGGGTGCTGGCGCCAGCGGGCAATGTCAGGCGCCTGGGCCGGCTCGCCGACATTCAACTCGACAGCGTCGACTCGGTCCCCCAGGCCGCTGACATCCTGTTTTAAGGCTATATATTGACTTCAAGAGACGCGTGAGCATCTTGACTTGACCCTGGGATCGATATATGAAGCGGTCCACTCCGAAAAAGCGCGTCTGGCAGGATCATTACACCCGTCAGGCCAAAAAAGAGAACTACCCGGCCCGGTCGGTGTTCAAGCTTCAGGAAATGCAGGCGAAGTACCGTCTGATCAAGCCGGGCGACCGGGTCCTCGATCTGGGTTGTGCCCCGGGATCCTGGCTGCTTTACACCGCCCGGCTGGTGGGGCAGACCGGCCAGGTGCTGGGTGTCGATCAAAGTCCCGTGGAACTAAGCTTGCCGGCGCATGTGCGAGTACTCAACGAAGATGTCTTTCAGCTGAAACCCGCTTTGCCGGAACCGTTGGGGAAGCGATTCGATGTGGTCATCAGCGATATGGCCCCGGCGACCACCGGCAATCGGGGTGTGGATGCGGCCCGCTCCTACCAATTGAGTTGTCAGGCCCTGGAACTGGCCGACCGGCTGCTGGTTCCAGGAGGCCACTTTGCCTGCAAAATTTTCCAGGGGCCCGATTTTGAACCGTTCAGGGAACAGGTCCGCCGGTGCTTCGTCCAGCAACGCAACTTCAAGCCCAAAAGCAGCCGCAAGGCCAGCAAGGAGATTTTTGTGATCGGGCTGGGCAAAAAATAGGAGGATACCATGTCAGGGCACAGCAAGTGGGCCAACATCAAACACAAAAAGGGGGCCGCCGACGCCCGGCGGGGAAAGATATTCACCAAGCTGATCAAGGAGATCACCGTGGCCGCCCGCATGGGGGGCGGTGACGCCGGCGCCAACCCGCGCCTGCGCCAGGCCATCATCGCCGCCAAGGCCGAAAACATGCCCAAAGACAACATCGATCGGGCGATCAAGAAGGGAACCGGCGAACTGGAGGGGGTGAACTACGAAGAGTCGGTCTACGAGGGCTACGGACCCGGCGGCGCCGCCATTCTGGTGGAGTCATTGACGGACAACAAGAACCGCGCGGTATCGGAGATCCGCCACATCTTCAGCAAGCACGGCGGCAACATGGGTGAAAATGGCTGCGTGTCTTGGATGTTTCAAAAAAAAGGCTATCTGGTGGTGGAAAAGCGTGTGATCGCCGAAGAGGCTCTGATGGAGGCGGCCCTGGAAGCCGGCGCAGAAGATGTTCGCGAAGATGGCGATAATTTCGAGGTGATCACCACACCAGAGGATTTCGAAGCCGTCAAGGAAGCCATTGACGCGGCCAACATTGCCACCACCGCAGCCGAGGTGACCATGTTGCCCAGTACCACCACCCAAGTGGAAGGCAGTGATGCCGAACGGATGATCAGACTCATGGATGCAATGGAAGATTGCGACGATGTCCAGCAGGTCCACACCAATGCCGACCTTCCCGACGAGATGATGGAGGCGTAGGCCACTCAGATTCACACCACCAGCGGAGAAGGCAACCCCAATGCCAATGTCATTAGCTTAAGCGTTAATATGCTATGATTCTTTTTTTCGGGGTCGCTATCGGAATCGGAATCGGGTTCGAATGGTTTGAATTGTCGATCTTTTTCGATTCCGATAGCGATTCCGATCCCGACCCCGATGGAAATCCAGGGTGGAACATCTCTTAAGTTAATGACATTGGGCGCTTACCTGGAGAGGGCGATCATGCGCTGAACCGCCGACAGGGCCGGTGCGCGGATGGCTTCGGGCACCTTGACTTCACCCTGCAGGGTGGTCAGCACGGTAGCGATGTCCTCCAGGGAGATCTTCTTCATGTCTTCACAGCGCATCTGCGATGAGGCGGGGTAAAAACGCTTGGTGGGATTGGCCTTGGCCAGGGGATAGAGCAACCCCACCTCGGAGCCGATGATGAACGCTTCGGCAGGGCTCTCCTGGGCAAAGCGGATCATTCCGGAAGTGCTGACCACCGCATCGGCTATGGCCACCACCTCCGGCCGGCATTCGGGATGGGCCATGAAGAGGGCCTCGGGATGGGCGGCCTTGGCCTGGCGAACCTGTTCGGGGGTCAGACGGTCGTGAATGGGGCAGTAGCCGGACCAGAAATGAATCTTCTTGTCACACTGGGCGGCGGTGTTGGCCGCCAGGTTGCGGTCCGGCACCATGAGCAGCTCCGTCTCGGAGAGGCTCTGCACCACCTCCAGTGCATTGGCCGATGTACAGCAGATGGTGGAGAGTGCTTTGACGGCAGCCGTGGAGTTGACGTAGGTGACCACCGGCATGGGCGACAGCTTCGCCAACATATCCTGCAGGGCATGGGGGGTGACCATGTCGGCCATGGGACACCCGGCATCGCTGCGCGGCAGGAGGACCTTTTTCCGGGGAGAGAGAACGGAGGCCGTCTCGGCCATGAAATGGACCCCGCAAAAGACAATCACCTCGGCGTCGGTTTCGGCCGCCTTGATACTCAGCTCCAGGGAGTCCCCGCATAGATCCGCCACCTCCTGGATCTCCGGCGGTTGGTAGTTGTGGGCCAGCACCACGGCATTACGCGTCTTAACCAGTTGACGTATTCGTTCCTTCATGGATCTGCTCCTCTCATCTGTCGGATCACCCCAGTCGCCATTGGCAACCTCGAAGGTCCTTCCCCATTGAGATAGTTACTCCAACTGCAGCACCTCTGCATCCGCGGGCACACTGAACTGAAAGAGGGATTCATCCAGGTGCTTGTGGAACCGCAGATTTGAAATTTGGATGCGGGTCTCGTCCCCGTAAGCATTAAGGGTGATGATCTGTTGGATGTCCAGGTTATCCTTGTCGATTCCCAGACGAATCTCGGTCAAATCCACCGTTTTTTTGCGGGGAACCAGCTTGAGCATCACCACCGAGGGGTCCGATGATGCCAGGGGGGAGATGATAAACCCCTTGCGCAGCTGCTTAATATCGGACAAAAAGCCGGCACCTTTGCCGTTAGCGAAAAACTCCGGGGCCTTGCCCACCAGCACCTGCTTGTCCTCGGGTCGGTAGATCCAGAGCTCCTGGCCGTCGGAGACAATAATCTGGGGCTCCGGCTCAGTATACTCCCAGCGCATTTGACGCGGGTGTTTGACATACAGGTGGCCCCGGGCATTGTCGGTGATATTCATCGCCTTGAGGGTCGATTCCTGGAAAAAATCGGCCGTGAATTGCGCCCCACCATAGCGCTTCTCGATACGTGCCAGCAGGGTATCCAAATCCTGGGAGACCGCCGGCTGGGCAGCGTTCGAATCTGGCAGTGCGTGACTCGGCACCATCACAAGCGCCAGAAGCAGCAGCATGCTGCCCCACCCCTTGATTTTACTCACCACTTGAGGCTCCTATTCCGAGACGAGGCTCCGGGTTGGTATCTTCTTTTAATTGGCATCTTCTTCAAAAAGGCCTCATCCCTAATACTTGAATTGATGGAATTTGTAAACTGCGCCGCCCACACCACAGGACGCTGTAGACGTCAAAGGTGACGGAACCGCCTTGTTTGAACGTTGTTCTGCGCTCTTTCGGGGTCGATATCGGAATCGAAACCAGGACCAGGATCTTTTCTATATTCAATCGTAAGGGAAAAGAAGCTCTTCCCTGGAGAGGGTCGTTCTGACTGGGGTCTGAAAATAGGCGCACTTTCCAAATACGGCGCGGCTGACCGCATCCATACGGCGCATTTGGCAACGTAGGGAGGCGATGCTTTCCGGAGGGGGGCGCAGCCCCTGTAACATCAGTGTCTCCATGTTGCTGCGTTGCAGAAGCCGCTGAAACCGTTGGGCCTGCAACAGGGTCTGAAAGGCGTGCTTTTTTTGTTCGGCCAGGAGGTGGTAAGTGTCGGTACCGCTATCCATTTGGGGCAGAAGCGCCAATACCAGGGACAAGCAGGGATCAAAATCGCCATGGGCCGGGGAGAAGTTCTGCAGGAAATACTTTAGAAATGTCCACCGTGGAGGGGTCAGGTCGATCCGTGCATTGCGCAGGGGGACTCTGATCTGCAGGTTGCGTTGGCCTTGAAAACAGGCATCGATGACAATCCCCATCCGCGGGTCCAGTTGCCAGTCCAGATTTAAATGGTGAATAAAGCGGACCATCGCCGAAGAAGGCATATTCATGACAATCTTGCCCCCCGCCAGGGGAAATCGGATCGCGGTGATCAAGGATCGGGAGCTGAAATAGCGGGTGATCTCCGAGACTTCATTGCAATTGAGGGGGTTGTGCGCAAGGAGGGGTTCGAAACCGATTTGGATGGTCTCGTCAGGAAAAAAAATCAATTCCAACAGGGCCTCGCCTTCGCTGTCCGTGACATCCTCCAGGAGGGCCTTGACCTGTGCGGGGGACAGATCGCCATGGGTGGATTCGATGTACTGCACCGTGGCTGCGTCGACGACAAAGCCATCAGTGACCAGCGCCTTGATACCGTCGATGATCTGCTGTTGCTGCTGTTGCCCCATGATTTGAAGATGAAATTACTAAGCGGCAATAAAGGCTGCCAATTCATCGAACATCCGCTGCATCTGTCCCGACGCATCCTGCAAACCGCCGATGTTATCTGCGGATGCCTGGATCTCTATCTGCTTGGCAAGCTGATGAAGCTCCTGAAATCCGAGATTTCCAGCGGCCCCTGCGATGGTGTGGGCCCTGCTGACGATGACCGTCTTGTCGCCCGTGGCAATGGCTTGACACAGCACATCGAAATCGGCACGGCCGGTCTCGAGAAAGAGATCCACCAGTTCACGATACTCATCTTCTTCCAGTCCCAGATTCTCTCCCAGTTGCTTAAAATCCATATTTCCTCCTTGGGGCTTAACTAAAATACCCATTTTTCAATAACCTCAAATACCGCTTCACGCTTGATGGGCTTGGTGATATAGTCGTTCATGCCCACTTCAAGGCACTTTTCCCGGTCTCCTTTCATGGCGTGCGCAGTCATGGCGATGATGGGCACCTTATCGTGGCCGGCCTGGCGAATGGCGCCGGTGGCCGCCTTACCGTCCATCTCAGGCATCTGGACATCCATGAATATCAAATCATAATTGTGGGGACTGGCATGGTATTTTTCCACCGCTTCCCGGCCGTTGTTGGCCACCTCCACCTGGTAGCCGGCCTTTCCCAGCATCATCATGGCCAGTTTCTGATTGACCGGGTTGTCCTCGGCCAGAAGGATTCTGACGCCGTGTTTCATGTCTTCGCGCACTGAATACTGGGTATGGATCTTCTCTTTACCCTTATGCCTCCCCGACCCCGCTTGGTCTTTTTCACCGAGAATGCGCGCCATCATCTTGAGTAGCTTCTCACGTCGGGCCGGTTTGCTGAGAAAGCCATTGAATCCGGCCGACTCACAGCGCTTGGCATCCCGTTCCATGGAGGCCGACAGGGCGATCAGGGGCAGTTTGCTCAGCTCCTGACTGCCTTTGCGAATGCCTGTGGCAACCTGAAAACCGTCCATATCAGGAATTTCGATATCGATGACACCAATATGGACCGGATCACCGGAGCGATACGCCGCTTCGATGGCCGAAAGCACTTGCCTTCCCTCGTTCAGGGTCAGCACGCGCATTTGCGCGGCTTTCAAGACGCCTTTTTGAATTTCCAGGTTGGTGGGATTGTCGTCCACCAGCAGCACCTGCTTATCCACCAGCGAAGCCGGCATCACCCGCTGGCCCTTGTTGTCTTCGGCGCGGTCCATCCAGGCGGTGAAGTGAAATACGCTGCCGACCCCCTCCTGGCTCTCCACCCAGGTATCACCCGCCATCATGTTGGAGATCTGCTTGCAGATGGAAAGCCCCAGGCCGGTTCCGCCATATTTACGGGTGGTCGAACCGTCTGCCTGTTGAAAGGGTTCGAAGATGGTGGTCAGTTTGTCTCTGGGGATGCCGATCCCGGTATCGCGTATTTTGGCGTGCAAAAAGACCTGTTCGGGGTTCTCCTGCTCCACTTCCAGGGATAGCTCGATCTCGCCGCTCTCGGTGAATTTGGGGGCATTGCCGAGAAGATTGGTCAGCACCTGCCGATAGCGCAGAGGATCCCCCTTGACCTTGGTGGGGACGTTGTCGCCGATGTGGCAGAGCAGCTCGATGGGTTTCGAGCCGATCTTTGGCCGTACCAGCTCGCAGACATCATAGGCCAGCAATTCGGGGTCGAATTCGATCTCCTCGAAATCCAACTCTCCCGACTCGATCTTTGAGAAATCGAGGATGTCGTTGATCAGGGATAACAGTGATTCGCCACTGCGTTTAATGGTTTTGGTGTAGTCAATCTGGATTTCGTCCAGCTCGGTGTCCAGAAGCAGATCGGTAAATCCGATCACACCGTTCATGGGTGTGCGAATTTCGTGGCTCATATTGGCCAGGAACTGGCTTTTGGATCGGTTGGCCATTTCGGCCGCCTCGATGGCGCGCTTGAGTTCGGCCTCGGCCTGTTTGCGATCGCTGATATCTTCCAGCGTGCCGGTGTAGCGGGCCCCTTCGTCGGAAAAGACCGGCGAAGAACGCATGTGCACCCAGCGCGCTTTGCCGTCGGCGGCGATGATTCGAAAATCTTCGCTGAAGGTCTCAAGCTCCTCCAACGACGACTCCCATTTTTGCGAGATGACCGGCTTGTCATCGGGGTGCAGAAATTCACGCCAGTCAGCGGTGAGACTCTGCACCAGGGTCATGCCGAAAATCTCCTGCCAGCGGGTATTGGTGTACAAACACCCGCCCGCCTCGTCGATTTCGAACACCCCCACCTGGATGGTTTCGGATATCAGCCGAAAGCGCTCTTCGCTCTCCCGCAATGCCTCCTGGGCTTTATGGGTCTGAACCTGTTCGTCCTCAAGCGCCTTGATTTTCTTGACCAACTCTAAGATTGTCGATTGTCTCGACATCCACTGCCGCTCCTGTCTCTTCACTTCAACGATTCGGTGTTGCCAGGTGAGCCCATGCGACGAATGGTAGTCTGTTCACCGCTGTGGCGATACTGTTTTGAGGCTCTCACGAGATATATTGTCGAGCTTAATATCGGCATGAAACATAGGCACTTTAACCCACTTCCATAGGCCCCCGCAGGCAACCTGGCAGATAATGTTCCAATCTTAGCCAGGCTGCAGGTATGCGGCCATTTTGAACATCAACTGCTGCTCGGGGATAGCGCCCGGCAGGCTCTCCTTCAACTGCCCGTTGTCGAAGATAAACAGGTAGGGAACGCTGAGGATGTTGTAACGTGACGCGAGCATGGGATTATTCTCCACATTGAGCTTGGCGACCCGCACCTTGCCCCGGGCGGTGGCGGCAAAGCGGTCGATGGTGGGCGCAACGCTCTGGCAGGTGGTGCACCAAGGGGCCCAGCTGTAAAGCAGTACCGGCAGGGGAGAGCGCAGCACCTTTTCTTCAAAAGTGGCGTCGCTGATCATGATGGCACGGCCCGACAACAACTCCTCGGTATCCAGACGGCTTCCGCATTTGCCGCATTTGGCGCCTTGGGCAATTTTTTCGGCCGCAAGCCGATTCTTGGTCCGGCACTGGCTGCATCTGATCGTCAGTTGGTGGTCCGCCACGTTGTCACCGCTTGCGGCCAGCAACCGGCTGCCGCAACGGCCGCACTTGGCTTGTTGAACATCTTTCTCCTGGGAAACACGATTCTTGGTACCACACCGGGTGCAGGCAATAATGATTGAAGCGCTGCTCATGGTTGCTCCTTACTCGCTAACCCCATACTTTTTCAATTTCTTGTGAAGCGTTTTACGGGTAATGCCAAGCCTCCGGGCGGCTTCGCTCTTGTTGCCGGCGGTGGCGTTGAGGGTCCTGATGATGGCAGCCTTTTCCACCGCTTCCAGAGGCAGCGAAGCATCCCCATCCAGAGGAGATTCAATGGGTGCTGCGCGGGTCTGCCTTTTCCCAGCCTGCATGGCGAAATCTTCCACATCCAGGTAGGTTGCCGTACACAACACAACCCCCCTTTCGATGGTATTCATCAATTCGCGAACATTGCCCGGCCAGTCGTAGCGTAGCAGCCTATCCATGGCCCGGGGAGTGAACCCCGCCACCGGCTTGCGGTTTTTTTCAGCATAGCGGTCTAAGAAGTGCTTGGCAAGCAGCGGGATGTCCTCTTTACGGGACCGCAGCGGCGGCACCTGCAGATTGACGACATTGAGACGGTAATATAGATCCTCGCGGAATGTTCCCGCGCCTACTATATCGGACAAGTTCTTGTTGGTGGCTACGATAACCCGTACGTCCACCTTGACCACCTCCTCGCCGCCCACCCGGATCAGCTCCCGCTCCTGAAGGACGCGCAACAGTTTCACCTGCATGGTCAGCGGCATCTCGCTGACTTCGTCCAGAAAGATGCTGCCTTTATCGGCCTGCACAAAACAGCCCTCCTTGCGCCGCTGGGCACCGGTGAAGGCGCCCTTTTCATGGCCAAAGAGCTCGGAATCCAGCAAGGTTTCGGTCAGCGCGGCACAGTTCAGCTTGATCAACGGCCCCCCCTTGCGGGGGCTGTTGTAATGAACCGCCTCGGCAATCAGTTCCTTGCCGGTGCCCGATTCCCCAAAGATCATCACGGTGGCTTCGGAAGCAGCCACTTGAACCACGGTATCCAGAAGCTCTTGCATGGCAGCGCTGTTGCCGACGATTCGCTGGCGGTCAAAGCGCTCCTGGAGTCGTTGTCGCAGTTGCCGGTTTTCGTTCCGCAGGTGCAGGTGTTCGATGGCACGCCGGATAGTCACCTTCAACTTGTCGAAATCCAGCGGTTTGGTCAAATAGTCGTAAGCGCCTTGCTTTAGCGCCGCCACGGCGGTTTCCACCGAAGAATAGGCCGTCATGATCACAATCGGTATGGCGGGGTTGTAAACCTTGATTTGCCCGAGGGCTTCAAGCCCGGACAAGTTGATCATGCGAATATCCATGAGGATCAAGTCAAAGGACTGCTTCTTGACGGCCGCCACGGCACTGGCGCCGTCGTCTGCCTCATGGATCCGGTAGCCCCATCCCCCCACCAATGTGCGCAACATGGCGCGGTGAGCCTGATCATCATCCACCACGAGCAGGTGATACGACGAATTCATCCCCTCTTCTCCACACGTTGTAGGCGGTATTTAAATTTTATGGATCTCATCTCAAGGTTAACCGTATCCGTGTCCCCTGCCCCGGACGGCTCTGCACAGCAATATCACCCGCGTGGGCCTCCAGGATATTGTGCGCAATGGCGAGCCCCAAACCCGTTCCGGTGGATTTCGTGGTGAAGTACGGGTCGAAGATCCTCGCGATATTCTTTTCATCGATCCCCGTGCCGGTATCGGCAACAGTGACAACAATTTGGTTTAGGCCGGTATTTTTTTCAAGCACCACACGCAATTCTCCACCATCGGGCATGGCCTCCAGGGCGTTGAGATACAAGTTCAGCAACACCTGATTCATGCGATCCTTGTCCAGGGCCACGGTGCCGTCTGCGGTAAGGCCTTCAAAGGCCAGGCGGACCTTCTTTTCCCGGGCCAATGGCTGAATTTTGTGAAGCGTCTCCTGTATGAAGGCGTTCACCGCCACCGGTGTCTTGACGATCTTCAAAGGCCTGGAAAAGTCCAGTAGCTGGCCCACCACGCGGTTGAGGCGTTCGATCTCATGGATCATCAATTGGGCGATCTCGCCCTGGGAAGGATCATGGCCGCAACGTTCGTGGAAATAGGTGGCAAAGCCCTTGATAGTGCTCAGGGGGTTTCGAATTTCATGGGCCACCCCGGCCGCCAGGCGGCCCACCGCCGCCAGGCGCTGGTTGCGGGCCACCTCTTTTTGAAGCTGCCTGATTTCGGTCAAATCTTTGAACAACAGCACATAACCAAGCATTTTATGCTGCGCCTCGTATAGAATAGCGACACTCAACGCCAGCGCAATCCCACCACCGGCCGGAACCTGTACCACAAGCTCTCTTTCGATAAGGGGAAGTTGCGCGTCCGGCTCTGTGAGCGGTGCTAACAGTTCATGGGGCAGCCGATGACGGGCGAGCTTGCCAACCACATCGGCTGCGTGCAACTGCAGAAGCGTTTCGGCCACTGAATTCATCGATGCGATGCGAAGATCGGGATCCAGCGCGATCAGGCCCATGGGCATGCTTTCCACGAGTTTGTCCGAGAAGGCCGTCACCCTGGAGAGGGATGAACGGGCCATTCGGTATCGGTGGGCTAAAAACAGCACCATGACCCCCCCGACCCCCACCAGCAGCATTACCACGGCCAGAATCACCGAACGCTGAATATCGTTTCGGCGGGCTGCTTCAAAGGTGTCCATCCGAAGACCCACGGCGATAATGGCATCCTTTTGGATGTCGCCGATTGCGGACAGCCAGTGATCGGGTCG
>Ga0316577_10000043_pt1 | contig 28457 bp, 26 predicted proteins | sample S5NA_FD_203073 | JGI IMG/M metagenome (GOLD analysis project Ga0316577, IMG submission 203073) | Rhizosphere microbial communities from salt marsh grasses in Alabama, United States - S5-7_050615r2r1 | ecosystem: Host-associated > Plants > Roots > Rhizosphere | place: USA: Alabama | collected... | reverse complement strand
GCCGAGAGCCTGATAGGAACCGTCAAGGCGTGACGGACGACACTTAACCAGAAGGAGAACCCCCTCAGTTCACCAGAGCGAAGCGAGAGCGGAAGAGCGGAGCGCAGCAGCTTCCCTGCGACATTGAAGCTGACTCTCCACACGAAAGGAGGATCTGCGCATGTTCGCGACTCTGTTCGAGTTTTTCGGCATGATGCTGTCGATGTTAGACGGCGTTACCGGCTGGTAGTAACCGATTGACGGTGGGCTGAGGGGGCCTTCGTCTCATGAAAGTTCGGGCGATCCATTCCTATGTCACCATTATGGTGACCTTGGCCCTGATCTCTCTTGGGGTCCAAGACTGGAATGCGATACTGCCGACTGATCTCTCTGCCTTCCGGAACGCTTTCGACCCCATCACCGGGTTCATCGTTCTGCTCTTACTGGGTTTCTTTTCCGAGTCAGTCACCCTGCCTATTGCGATCGGACGGAAGGCAGAAAGCACTTCGTCCATCATCTTCTTACCCCTTCTTTCGGCGCTTCTGCTGTTTGGCCCGACCCCTACCGTTCTCTTCATGGCGATTACCGGTGTCTCGGGCGAATTCTTGATACGCCGAAAGGAGGTGCTCCGGGCCTCCTTTAACTCGGCCCAATACGTTGTGGCCACAGCTGTAGGCGGAGCGACCTTCGCTGCGTTGGGCGGAGAAGCCCTTGCTGTCCCTGGAGCGCTGGAACAGGTGGTTTGGCGCACACAGATTCTGGCATTCATCGGTTTCGGTATAACATTCGTCGTGCTGAACAACGCGGCGGTGACGGGTGCGATTGCCCTGAGTGAGGGGATAGCACTCCGGAAGGTGTGGTATCGAATTGTCGGGCGATCCGGGACGAATCTGTTCTATGATATTCTCGTGAGCCCCATTGCACTTGCCGTTGCGTTCCTTTACGTGGAACTCAAGGCGCTAGGGCTCCTAGTAGTCATCCTCCCCCTCCTCTTCATTCGCCATGCATACCTTACCATCCAGGATCTGCAAAGGGCGAACCGGGACCTTCTCAAGGCTCTCGTGAAGGCCATGGAGACCAGGGATCCGTACACATCTGGTCATTCTCTCCGGGTGGCCTCGCTTGCGGTTCGGATTGCGGATGGGATGGGATTCCCCCCAGCGAAACAGAAAGACGTCGAAACGGCAGCATTGCTTCATGATATTGGCAAGATCGAGGCTATTTATACCGAGATCCTTGGAAAACCAAGTGGTCTTACTGACCAAGAACGAGTCATTATTGAGTCACACGTCACAAAGGGCGTAGAGTTGCTGGAACAACTATCCTCTTTCTCCAAAGATGTCATTGCTGCAGTCAGGTGCCACCATGAACGGGTGGACGGCAAGGGGTATCCTGACGGCCTCAAGGGTACAGAGATTCCGAAACCCGCGGGCATCATAAAGGTGTGTGATGCGATAGATGCGATGCTCTCGGATCGTCCCTACAGAAAGGCCCTTTCCCTGCCGGAAGTCCGTGAACAGTTGGACATCTACAGGGGCTCTCAGTTTGACCCTGAAGTCGTGGATGCGGTTCTCGCCGGGAATATCCTGGAAGTTCATCAGGCTGAGATTTCACTCCAGAGAAGGGAGCGCATTCAGTCGGAGGAAGAGGAAGCGACTCGAAACCGCCGAAACAGAGCAGGCCAGGAATCTCACCGGACCAACCGGAATCATTGACTTCCCTTTTGACATTGGTCGCGTGTTGGTTTCCCCGAGAAAGGAGATCAACCCAGTCAGACTAGGAGTCTGCCGAGCTCCTGCGACCTCCTTTCGAGCTTCAGGGCTTTGGTCCTTTCCAGAGTTACCTTGACTATCCTGGAACTAGCTTCCGGCTGTATGCGCCGAAGCATTTTCGCTCTCAGCAGGTTGACTTTCACCCAAGTCGTAACGAAACGGTCCCTGACAGCCTCTGCCACACCCTCCAACAGCCGATCAGCCATCCGCGTATCACCTCTCATCCTCAGCATCTCTGCCTTGAAGGAGACCACCACGCTGGGATCAAATGTCCATCGTTTGGGCAACTCGGACAGTTCCCCCTCAAGTCGTTTGGCCGCTGCCAAGTCGCCGTCTCGAAGTGCACACAGGCCGAGTCCAGAGGTAATAATCTGTCGGAAGAAACCCGGAGAGGAATCCGAGAGCAGAGCGAGTGCTTCCGAGAAGCTTGATTGAGCAGAGAGATTCTGGCCCTGTTCCATCTCGATTTCCCCCCTATTGAGGAGGAACATCGTCCATGGGTGGTGGGCGTGCGTTCCCGTCAGGACAGCTTCGATTGCCGGGATGGCAGATGCTGCTTGGTCAAGTTCACCAACCTCTAGATGCCAGACCGCCCGATTCAGCTTAGTGAAGAACTTCAGCATGAGATCTCCACTGGAGGCGAATCGCTCTTGCGCCGCCTCGACGGCTCGCAACCCTTCGGCGGTGTGAAGCTTCGCCTGATAGAGCAGGACGACTATGAGGCGATTTAGTGCACGCAGTTCCAGATCCCCATTCCCAGTTCTAAGCGCGATCTCCACAGCCTCTCTTGCTGCGAGGAGACCCTCGCTGGGAGATCCGAAATGAAGGTTTAAGGCCAGAATCGAACGAGCCCGACATTTGGCTTTCGGCCCTCCCTCGTTCGAGTAATGCTGCGCCTCCTGCAGGGCCCGCTGAGCACTGTCTGCATCCCCCAGGCGATCCAAGAGATGGATGGCCACGTCCAAAGCCTTCATGAACGTCTCCCACAGCCCGCGGTCCTGAGCTTCTCTCTTGATCCTCTCCAACTCGTCCAGACATTCTCTGGATGGGAAGAGACCTGTTTGCCCGAGGGAATCCACGCGCTCCAGCTCCGCCTCGAGGGCTTCAGCGTCCTTGCCCTGTCGATGGAACCGTTGAGCTGCTGCTTCCAGGAGCGGAGCGGCCTCCTCCAGGTTCTGATGCAAGTAGTTGAGGTGACCCATTCGCCCAACGATTCCTGCGACAGCCTCGGGATCGTCGGTGTGCTCCCTGGCGATACCCAAGAATCGCAAGGCTTCGGGGATAGCGCCGGAACTCTCAGCTCTCTCGGCCGCCTCTCTGGCGAAATCCCTCGCCTGATCAGCTGCTCCGGCGTGGTGGAAGTGAATGGCCAACTCGTCGGCGGGGGGATTGCTGGACGATGCTTGCAGGAGCCTGGCGAGGCGGAGATGTAGCCAGGCCTTGCGCGAGGCGGGCAGGCGCTGGTAAAGGGTTCGACGGATCAGCTCGTGCCCAACCGAGATCTCAAAACCAGCGCTCCTGACTAGCCTGAACCCGTGGAGTTGGTCGAGGCCTGTCATGCATTCGGCGGTGGTCAGATCTGCGACTGTTGCGAGGTCTTTGATGTTCAGCGGTTTGCTGTGGACCGAGAGGGCGCCGAGGGTCTTCTGCGCGGCGGGAGACAGCTGGGAGAGGCGCCGCTCGAGGACCTGCCTGATCGAGAGGGGGATCGACAACACGTCGTCAGGGAATGACGGATGGTCTACTCTTCCCGCGAGATACTCGAGAGTGAGCTCGATCAGAAAGAAAGGATTGCCACCCGCTAGAGAGTAGAGATGGGCTAATTCCGGCCCGCTGAGGGATTTGCCAGAAATGTCTCGTATCAGCGTTCTGGAAGCGGATTTGCTCAGGTCCCGGAGGGGGACTTCCAGAAAGTCGCGGTGGACCCGAAGCGTGCTGAGGAAACTTCGCAAGGCCGATGTTCGGTGGATCTCTTGAGAGCGGAGAGAGAACAACGCCTGAAGCCGGCCCCGGTCCCATCTCCGAACGAGAAAATCAAGCACTGCCAGCGTGGTTTCATCGGCCCATTGGAGGTCATCCAGCACAAGAACCACCGGTGACTCAGCGACCAACGCGAGAAGGAGTTGATGGAAGGCCTCGAAGAGGCGCCTGGGTACACTGCCGGGTTGAATCTGGGGTGCCTGGGGAATTGGGCCTTCGCCTTGAAAGTGGCTCGGCATGACACCGTAGAGAACTGCTCGCCAGGGTTCATCGAGGTGTGAGAGGGTTCCCTCGATTCGGGGCTCCCGGAAGGCCTCGATGAGCGGGTTCAGGGCTATCAGCTGCTCCAGCTCGGCCTGCCTCCCCAGAAAGACTGCTTGCCCCTCCAGGTTCAGGCCGAACACCGATTCTCGGATCAGGCGGGTCTTCCCGATTCCTGCTTCCCCGGAGACGAGGATTCCTCTGAGGAAGCGTTGGGGGGGGGTCATCAAAGAGCGCCGTAGGAGCGTGCGTTCGCCGTCTCTTCCTACCAGCCGGGGTTCCCTCTGATCTCCGGGGGAATCCGAAGAGGTATCCGGCGCAAGAGATCCGGGCTCAAATCGCATTCTCCGAAGTAGTGAAAGAGTCTCCTCCTGGGGCGTCCACACCGAACCAAGTGCAGCCTCCCTCCGTATTGCGAAGTCGGCGACAGCGGCTTCAGCGTCCAACAACCCGCTGACCCTGGCCCGGGCTTTGATAAGGCTCCTCAGGGCGCTCTCGTCGAGCGGGTTCAGTACACAGATCGATTCTGCCGCCTCCCTTGCGTCTTCCCACGCCGCGGTGGATTCGCATCGCGTCAAGTGTTCCCTGAGCTTGTTCCCCAGAACACTTCGAAGATCACGTTCCCGATCCTCGATCCACGCAGAGAAGACTGTCGAGATTTGTCCGTTGGATTTTCGGAGGAAACCCCTGGAGAGCCTGGAGGTACACTCGACAAGCCGGTATGCCCGAAGGTGGCCCAGGTAGGTTTCGAGATCCGAGGAGACCTGGGTCTTTCTCTTCATGATCCTGTCCCCCCGGCTCCTGAAGGGGGCGGGCGATCCGGCCTTCTTCTTGATTGAGTAGAGAAGTTGGTTGAGCCGCCTCCGAGCCCTCCCGGGATCGTCGTCGGGCCAGAGGACGGAGATGACTTCCTCCCTGTCCATGCCATCTCCTTCATTCCCGTACAGAAGCCCGAGGAGCCCCCTTTGAAAGGGAGAAAGGGGGCATAGGTCTTCGCCCACCAGGAGGTCGGGGCCTCCGAAGAGGAAGATGCGAAACCGCGGAGTTTCGGATGTGATGTTCATGATGGGATTTGGTCGTTTCTGGGCATCCCGCCGGATTCGGGAGGAGCGGGGACACCCGAATCTGTCTCACGATCTCTCCCCGGTGCAAATGCTGGGAGTCGTAGGCTCAGGAAGAGCCTCTCCTTGTTCGGACTGACCGGGTCCGCTCTGCAATCCTCTGCCGGTTCACTGCAATGGTCCCAGTTGCCTGCAACGGGGTATTGCTTCCGGGAGCTGGACGATCCTGTTGGGGGAAGAGTCCCCTCCGCAGCTCAGGGGACAGACTTCCTTCTTCCGCTTCCTGTCTGAGCCAGGCCTCGACGATCCACTCCCACCCAAAGCACTCTTTCATGATGGAGGGCCTGAGTCGGGTCAGGCGGTGCATCTGGTTGCTCAGAGAGAAGCCATCGGGGTACCCCAGCTCAGAGGCAACGGTGTACAGCGTCGAGCCCGGTTTCTGAAGTCGGACTGAGGCCCTCAGGATCCGCCCGAAGTGGAGCCAGTGAGAAGGAACGGGGAGTCCGCGGCTCGTAAAGCGTCTCCCCAGGGCTCGCCTGGACATGTAGAGGGAACGAGCAAGGCCGCTCACCGTCCGGAGCTCACCGGACAACTCGAGGGTTCTCCTGAGGAGGCGCCTCGTATCGGGGTCGAGCACGACCCCCCGCCACGCGAGGTAATCTGCAACCTCCAGGGGAAGTTCGGCTGGGAAACGTCTCAGGTATGCCACTAGCTCCGAAGGGTTCAACTCCACCATGTAGGGGAGTATGCTGTGGGGCCGGCATGACTCCATGAGGGTGAGGAGCCCTTCCATCTCGATCTTTCTGGCTGAAGGGGGGAGGATGATGAATAGAGCTACCCCTGGTGGTCGTCGACGAACTTCCTTCGAACTCCGGACCCAGTCCCCCGAGCAGAGGTTCCAGAGCAGGACAGCACCACGCGGTGGCAGGGGTGTGGAAGGCAGGTCGGTTGGGTGGGCCACTGGTTCCACTTCTTGGTAGGGGGGAAACAGAGCGAAAAAGCGATGATCGGTCTGCTGCAGTGTCATGTCGACCTCCGACGGCCAGGGTGTGGGTGGGACATGAACAGTAGGGCTGGCCTATCAGCGACCTATCAGCGTCGGGTGATGACCGTATCGCTGACTCCAGAGGCCGAGGGATCCGGGCCACCCTCTTCGGGTAACGGATGGTCGGAAAGAAGACCCCATGGGACCGGGCGTCCCGCCTCTGCCGAGGGAGGGTTGAGCCTGCCCATATCGAACGGGAAGCTCCTAACCATGCCTGTCTCCCACCCGATACCCGGTCCCCTCTCCGCCGCCCGGTTCATCCGTCGATATAATCGATTTTTACTGCAAGTACGACTGGAGGTTACGGGGAGCCTGACAGACGCACACATGGCCGATCCCGGGCGACTCAGAGAACTCCTTCTCCCGGGGAAAAGGCTCTGGCTGAAACCGGCTGCGAACCCGGGTCGGAAGACCAGGTGGACCGCGGTCCTGGTGGAGAGTCCATCCGGGGAAGAGCTGGTCAGCCTGGACACCACCCTCCCGAACCGCCTGGTTGGCAAAGCCCTTCAAGCGGGAGTCCTGGAGGAGTTCCGGGGATGGGTGTTGGAAAAGACCGAGGCCACAATAGGCCGTTCTCGGTTGGATTTCCTCTTGTCTCAGGGGGAGCGGCGGAAGATGGCCCTGGAGGTGAAGAGCGTGACACTTGTGGAGGACGGAATCGCTCTCTTCCCCGACGCGGTCACGACGCGAGGAGCCCGTCACGTCCGCGAGCTGGCGGAGATCGCAGGAGAGCCGGATTGGGAGGCGGCAATCCTCTTTGTTCTCCAGCGCTCCGACGGGCGGATGATCAGGGCCGCCCGTAGCATCGACCCTGATTTCGCTGACGCGCTGGAGGAAGCAAAGGCCGCAGGGGTGAGAGTGCTGGGACGCCGGTGCATCGTCCATAGGGACAAGGTGGTGATGGGCCCTCGGATTCCCGCGAACAGTGGATAATGGACCTGGTTTGTAGAGGTGGATATGTCCTGGTTCGACTGGAGCTTACGCAGTTGGAGTGGCCAGATTGTGGTGATAAGGAGAGGGAATTCCGTCGGTAGCCCGTAACATGAGATTGCTCAAGCGAGCGGGGCGTGGAGGCGGAAAGGGGCGTGATGGTCAGCCGTACATTCGGGAGGGAGACATCCTCGGACCGCCTCCCGTGGCGTTCCTCTTCCTCCAGAGGTGTGATGTCGTGTCCCACGCTCTATGCTTCCCCCGACGGGTCCGGATAACGGGAATCCTCTTCCTCCCTTTCATTCTCAGTGCCTGTACGGATGTTTTCGGCACCAGAGGATCGGGGCCGCTCCAGGTCCGATCCATCACGCCGGAAGAAGGGGAGACCGGTGTTCCCGTCCTCACCAGGATTCAGATTCGGTTTTCCACCGGATTGGACGAGAGCACCGTGGCGGCTGCCGTGAGACTCGAGGAAGGGGGCCGGACCATTCGGACGCGGATGATCCTGGAGAACCTGAAAGTCTTGTATCTGGAGCCCACGGATCCCCTGGATTTTGGCACGTCGTATCGGGTGGTCTTAGAACCCAATCTGCTTAGTCGCTCTGGTGCGGAGTTGGGGACAAGGGAGGTCTGGGAGTTTTCCACAGAAGGGGTTCCATTCCCGTCCCCGAGCGGCGACAGTCTGCGCCTCACCGTTGGCGCACTGGCCCACGATTCGATGATGGGCCGTGGATCGGGAACCAGTGACGAATACAGGGCCGCCCAGTACCTGCGGGATCGATTCGTCTCGTACGGATTGAATCCAGCTCCAGGAGGCATGGTTCAGCCCTTCCAGGCCCCCTCCAGGCGGACCGACTCCCTCCTCTCCTCCCAGAACGTTCTTGCAGTAGTCCCGGGATCGGGGACCCTGGCAAGGGAGTGGGTCGTGGTGGGAGCCCATTACGATCATATCGGAGTCCGAGAGCAGTCTGATGGCACGATGGGGATAAACAACGGGGCTGACGACAACGCCTCAGGAACAGCCCTGGTCCTGGAAATGGCCAGGGTTTTCCAGGCACAGGTCGCCTCCGGTGGGATTCCCACCCCGGACCGCCGATCGGTCCTCTTCGCTGCATTCGGGGCAGAAGAACAGGGACTGCTGGGATCATGCCACTACGCCATGGTATCTCCGGCGGAGCCCGTCTCACTGACACGGGCCATGATGAACTTCGACATGGTAGGGCGGCTCCGGAACGACGTTCTTCAGGTCTTCGGCTTCGAGTCCTGGGGTGCATGGGCAGACATGGTGGGGAACGCCAACCGTCCAGACTTGATCCTCTCCGCCCCACCTCCGTGCGTGGCGTGCACCGATTTCGCCTGTTTCCGGGATCGGGGTGTGCCGTACATATGGTTCTTCACCGGAACCCACGAGCAATACCACACGCCGGCCGACGATGTGTCCCTCATCAACTTCCCGGGGCTGGTGGAGGTGGGGGAGGTGGCCCTTCGGGTCCTGAGTCGACTGACCGTCATGCCCGAAGGGCCTTCCTCCCTGTTGAGTGGGAATCTCCTGGAGTATTGAGGCGACAAGGAAGGAGTAGACCGCCTCAGCGAACGCCCGCCAGTCTCATCCGTGCTGTTGGGACCGTTCCTTCTCCTGGAGGGTGGGGGTCAAAATCACTCCTTTGATGATCTTGTCCATTTCCGAGCCTTGCACCACCAAATCCTGTTTGAGGTTGAAATCCACACGAGCCACGCTCAGGAAGGGGGGGTGATAAAGACTCTCCTAGCGTGGCCGGGACTCCAGCGGATGACGGTTCTCATTGGGACCTCCTGGGGAAGCACGTGGCTCAGCCGAAGACTCCAGATTTTGCAACCCCTGTGCCACGCTTTTCCACAGACGTGGATAATACCTTCAAGTCCCAGCCTTTAAAGCATTTGACCAGGGTGGAGACGACGTCGGGTCACGGCTCCCACTGGGAAGAAAAGTACTAGCAAGGTGACGGTTTTCCGGTCCTGATTCTACCACATGTTGCCGGAGACGCTGTGAGGAAACCGAGGAGACCCTTGCAGGAGTGCAGGGATGGATCAATTATAGAATCAAAATTCTCGTTCTCGTTTTTTCTGTCCTCAGGGGGACCTTCTATGATTGAAGATCGACCCGGCGAGAGGCTCCCGGGTTCCAGAGAGACGGACACGCATAATCAGCCGGATTCCCGTTTCCGTCCCCCGAAGCAGGACAGAAGCCGATTGACACTGGACCGTATCGCTGACGCGGCCCTGGAGCTGGTGGAGGAAGTCGGTGTGGAGGGAACGACCGTTGCGGCGGTCGTCAAGCGAGCGGGGGCCTCCGTGGGATCTTTCTATGCCCGGTTTCCAGGCAAGGAGGATCTTATCCGATACCTTCAGGACCGGGTCTGGGCCGAGGCACGGGAACGTTGGGACGAGGCGGTGTCCGCGGAGGCGTGGGAGGGCCTGCCCATGAAGAGCGTCGTGGAGGGGGTAGTGGGTCTACTCCTTCGGTCGTTGAAGGCGGACTATCAGCGGCGACGGGCTCTCGGGTGGAATCGCGCCATGGATCCCACCGGTGCGGAGTTCTCGCTTTCTTTCCACGATCATCTCCTCTCGACGGTGACGCCTCTCCTTCTGGGCCGGCGGGAAGAGATCAGCCATCCGGAACCCGAGGTAGCGATTCCTTTCGGATACAGGGCGGTGGTGGGTGCCATCCGGGAATTCGTCTCCCTGGAGGAGGCCCGGAACCTGGCGCCCGAAAAGGTGGGTGTTCTCCTCCAGGGAGACGATCTCGGCCGAGAGTTGGCCCGCCTCTGGAACAGCTACTTGGATCCTGGCACCGGCGCCGGTCTGGGTGCGGAAGAAGGGGACGTGGACTTCTTTGATCCCTGGGGGTAATAGGTCCGCCTGAAGCGAAGAACCGAAGTCCGACCAGGGATTCTTGCCGAGCGTGACCCTCCCCTCCAGATGCGCTGGGACCCTCAGGAGCCCGGAACTCGCTGGCCCACCAGAGCCAGGATCTCCTCTACCTCCTTGGGAACATCCGCTGAGAGGACGACAGGTCCCTCGTCGGTTACCAAAACCGTGTCTTCGATGCGAACGTGCAGGTCGTGGTCTGGAATGTCGATGATCGGCTCGACGGCGATCACCATTCCGGACTGAAGGGGAAGATCGTAGTTGCCGACGTCATGGACACTCATCCCTACGAAGTGGCCAGCGCCCCCGGGATACTGGTCAGGGAAACCCCACTTCTCGAAGATGGCCTCAGCGATCCGGAGGGTTTCATCCCGTGTGACACCTGGTCTCATTGCGGCGATGATGGCTTTCTCTGCTTCCAACACACATCGATAGGCTCGCTCCTGGAGATCCGTGAACCGGCCGGACGCGGGCCAGGTCCGAGTGATATCCATGGTCAGGTATCCCATGGATGCGCCGTAGTCCATGACCACCATGTCGCCGTCCTGGAGCTGCCGGCCGTTCTCCTGGTAATGCCACACGTTCCCGTTCGGTCCGGAGCCCACAATGGCAGGATAGCCGGCACCCTCGGCTCCATGCTGCAGCATCACGTAGGTGGCCTCCGCCTCGATCTCGTACTCCCAACCCCCGACCCGGGTGACCTGGATTGCACGCCGGTGGGCTTCTGCGCTTACCCGCCCATTTCGACGCAACGCCTCGATCTCCCTGGGACTCTTGATCACCCGAAGCGCGTCCAGGAAGGGAGTGATGTCGCGAAGCTCATAGTACGGGAAGCGTGTCCGGAGCCTCTCGGCCCGCCAGGCATCTTCCGAAGGGTAGGAGGCCCAGGGGTTCGCCATACGCCTGGCAATGAAGATGGCTACGTCACTTCTGGATTGATCCACCTCGGTCCGCTCCGAGAGGCGCACGTATAGCGCCTGCGGTCCGTCTGTGCGGTGCCTGGCGAGAAACTCCTGGAGATAGGTGAGGGGATGGATCTCAGAGAACCCATGGGTAGCGGGGGCTCCCTCCTGGTGAAGGAGGTTCCACCCATCTCGGCTTGCCTCGCGCTCCGTCTGGGCGGGGAGGAAGAGAGATGCGCCGCAGTTGGTGGCGTCCATGACCAGAGTGGCGTTCAGGTCCTCGATACCCGTCAGGTAATAGAAGTCGTTATCCTGCCGGAACCGGATCCCGGCTGGTACCATGGTCTTTCCGAACATCATGATGAGCCCCGAACTCCCCACCGCTTGACACAAAGCGCTGCGGCGGGCCGCGAACTCTTCCGGGGGGTAGCGGACGCGTTGAGCTTCGACCTCTACGGAGGAGATTGCGGACGCGAGAAGGACGACCTGGATGAGCCATCGTCTGGTATTCATGGGATCCTCCGGCTCTGGTAAAAGTCCGGCTCCCGCCCGGGCGACCCGGGATCCGGACTCGATGATTTCGCCTGAAGTGCTCGTGTGAGAAGGGTCAGGGAAGCGGGCAGGGTCTCCCTCACCCCCGGGTCCATCCCGAGGAGTATGTCGATGTATGCCTCTGAGAGGTCGTTGGCGATCTTGCGAAGAAGGCGCATCCCCTGTTCGGTAACCTGAAGAATCACTTTGCGATCATCGGAGCCGAGAGACCGTTTCCGAAGGAGGTCTTTCTGGAGGAGACCCTTGGCAAGCCGGCTGGCGGTGCTCTTCTCCAGCCGCATCTCGTCGCCGAACCGGGTCACGGGCATGGGCCCTGTCTTCCCCAGGACCAGCAGCGCGTGTAGCTGACTCGAGGTGAGACCGTAGCGTTCCGCTCTTTTCCGGTCCATGGCCTGCGCGATCCGGAGGAGCACCGCCAGGGATTCCTGAAGCAGAGCGGCCCGGCGGATGAGGCTCGGGCGACTCGCCGGGCTGAGAAGGTCCTCGTCCATCCGTCCTCTCCCACGTCGACATCAGCATCCATACAGTTGTATACCACAACAATTGTATTGTACAACTACTTTTCTTTTCCGCAATGGTCAAGGGGGTTGTGGATCGGTGGCACGGCCTCAAATGGCCCGGCGGTCCTGCCCGCTCCGGACCATCCATCCCGTGCGCCGGCGCCACCTCTACCTCAGTACCACCACCAGTCGAAGCTCTCCCACCCTCCTCCATCGCCACCGAACGATCTCCAGTCCAGCCAACCCATGTCGGGCTCTCCGATGGGGCTTCCGGGTGGAGCCACGAGGGGATCCGGGATCTGCACGGCCTCGTGGGGCCTGTCCAGGAGCCGGTCGATGTCCTGCTTGAGGAGGAGATAGTGCGCCTGGTTGGCCCGGTCCATCGCGGTTCCATCCTCCTCAAACCGGTCCCGGAGTCTTAACAGGGCCTGGGTGGCCAGGGCTCGGACCTGGGACATGGGGGCCATGGTTGAAAGGAGCATGGTGCGGTCCACGAACACACGTTCCACTGCCCGATTGAGCTCCGCCTCATACGCGTCGCCAAAGGAGGGTCCGAAGAGCGCATCGGCAAGACCCTGAAGGACATCTCCCAACCCAGGGAGATCAGGGTAGAGCGCTTCCTGCTGGACCATTCGAGCGGCTCGCTCGGGATGGAGAAGGAAGGACAGGGTCATGTCCGCCGCCGCCGCCGCCGGGGCAACTGCGTCGAAGACCAGGCCGGTGTTCCGGCTGAAGAGCTCCTGGTGGGGATCATACCGGAAGGGTCTCGGGGGCAGAACCTCCAGGAGCTGTCGGGGAATGGCCAGCTCCGCCGGTTGAAGCGTGCGCACCAGAGCCTCGAGGGCAGCGCGCTGCTCAACCGCCGGGACCGGACGCAGGGGCTCCTGGCCGTCCCCTCGCATGGCGTAGGTGTAGTACTGGCCGGCCACCACCTTGGTGGTTGCCTCGGCCTGGTACCGGTGGTGCAGATAGAGGGGAACCAGCGCCTCTTCCATGGTGGCCAGGGGCATTCCCGTCTTGATGGCCGTTTCGCCGAACTGGTCCAGTGCCACCCGACGCACTCCCAGCATCCGGTTCAGCTCCGCGGCGGCGTCGGCGCCATTGTCCCAGAGATGAACGTTGGGATGGGCACTTCCGGCTGGCCGGGCGTCCTGGTCGCTGATGAAGGTCAGGCCCGACTCGGCCGCGTCCATGAGGACCTCTTCCAGGGCAGCATCCTCATCAACCCCTGGGGCGAAGTCCGTGTAACCGTATCGGATAAAGACCTTATCCCAGTCACCGATGCCCCGGGGATACGCGTCTCTCAGCTCGACGTTGCCCTCGGCGTCCAGCTGGATCAGGGGATGCGGGTAGTCCATGACCGAGTACTGGCCGGCGGCCGTCTGAGCACTGGAGATGTAGTTGTGGGAAAGGCCGAGAGTGTGCCCAACCTCGTGGGCGCCCAGCTGCCGGATCCTGGCGAGGACCATCTCGCGGATTTCCGAAGGGTCCTCATCGCCCCGCACGTAGGGAGACGTAAGACCTTCCCCGATGAGCCAATCCTGTCGGGCTCTGAGCGAACCGAGGGTCACATGGCCCTTGAGGATCTCGCCGGTTCGGGGATCCACAATCGAGTTCCCGTAGCTCCATCCTCTGGTGGACCGATGAACCCACTGGACAATGTTATACCGTGCGTCCATGGGATCGGCGTCTGCGGGCAGGATTCGAACCTGGAAGCCGTTGATGAATCCTGCGGCCTCGAATGCCTCGTTCCACCAGGATACTCCTTCCAGGAGGGCAGAACGTATGGGCTCGGGAGTGCCGGGATCGAGATAGTAGACGATGGGCTCCACCGGCTCGCTCATGGCTGCTGAGGGATCCCGCTTCTCGATCCTGTGTCGAGCGATGTATTGCTTCTGCAGAGGCTGTCCCAGTGGGGCGGCATAGTCCATGAAATCGATCCCGTTGAACCCGGCTCGGGGATCGGCTTTCCTCATGGGGAAGGGTTCGGTGGGTAGCTCCACAAAGGAATGATGCTCCCGAAGGGTCAGGGCTCCCGCCGTAGGGGTCACGCTTCTGACCAGGCCGCCTGGCTGATCAGAGGTGAAGGTCAGGATGAGCTCCACTTCGGTGTTCTTTGGGAAACCCTTCGTCCTCGGGCGGTAGATGGCACTCCGGTCGGTATCAAGACGGAACGTCCCCTGTTGGGATCGCCCAAGGGCGGGGATCACCCCGTGGGCGTCACGGATGAAGAAATCCGTGGCATCCACCAGCACCGCCTCCCCTGTTTCGGCCGACACGTTGAACCCCCAGTGCACCGATGTAGGGAATCCATCATCCACCGATTTCCGCTCCATGGCGTCGTCGCTCACCGCTCGGTAAGCGTAGTTGGACTCCACCAGGAGAATCTTCGGACCGACACGCTGGAACGTGACGACGGCGGACGGACCAAGGTCCCCCCGGTTCAGGCCGATATCGTTTTGCCCCATGCCTGCTGGGAGGGATACGTAGTAGAGAAGCTCCGTATCGAAGCGGCTGATCTCGAGCCATATCTTCCCGGTCTTTCGGTCCCAGTAGAGGGGGACAAAGCCGTCGACCTTCTCCATCCCCTCGGTTTTCTCGGCGATGGAGGGGAGAGGTTCGGGCGCCTGGGAGGTCGAGACCTGGGCGGACGCCGTGGGGAGAAGGGTGGGAAGGGTGGGCTGGACAGCCATGAGCACAAGCAGGACGATGAGGCGACGCATCGTTCCTCCTCCGTGGAATCGGGAAATGTCGTGAGGGGGGGGAAAGTAGGGGGCTCGGGCTGAGTGGTCGAGGGGGAACCTCGGTCAGCGACTCATCACGTCTCGGCACTCCAGTTCCAGGATTCCCCCGACATCCCCGAAGATCCCTGCCTCGGAGGTGAGGAGGATTCGGGAGTCGGTACCGAAGGCCACCCCCTCCCCCTGGGGCTCCCGGAGGGTTCCGAGGGCGACCCGTCCACCCTCCACCGGATGGAGTCGTCCGTCCTCGAGCCGGTAGAAGAAGAGGGCTTCGTAACTTCTCAACACCACCAGCCGGCCGTCCGTTGAGGCGTCGGCCCCGGTGATCTGAGCCGGGATCGCCATCGATCCCTCGGAGAGGTTCTGCACCGCCTCCAGGGTCACGGTCTCTTCTGGTCGGAGGGGGCGAGGGTATCTATACACCGTGACGGGATTTCGTCTGCCCTTCGAGATGAAGAAGACCTCCTCACCCGGCAAGACGAAGATTGCTTCGATGTCCCTGGGCCCATCGGGAAGGGATATGGGGAACACCTCGGCCTCCAACAGCCCGGGACGATCCAGGGAGCCCGGCTCAGGGACGCGGAGGAGCTGTAACCGGGGCCGGACCTCTTGATTGTCCCCGGTGTCGGCCAGGTAGAGGCAGCTGCCCTGCGGGCATTCGCCGGTGGCAAGGTCCTCCAGGTCCGCGACCCGGGGGGCTACGAAGGGAACCAGGCTGAGGAGCTGCCCCTCCGCGTTCAGCGCATAGAGAAGGGACACGTCACCGTCGTTGTGACTCCAGAAGACCCCGGGGTGAATTCGGCTCAGGGCAACGCCCGAACTCTCGTCCAGGCCTTCCGGAAGGGCATGGGGGGGGCCCGTCGGCGAACACCCGGTGCGGCCCGCCGCGTTCCACGCACAGGCGCCGGTCAGTAAGAGGAGGAGAAGAAACGGAGCTCTCGAGAACATCGGCGTAAAGAGGTTCGAGGATCCCACGGTGAGAAGACGGCGAGACACGTCCGATGAACGCCGGAGAACCGGGCGGGCGGGGACTCGGCCCGGCTTAGCCCTCTTCCTGTCCCCTGGGAGGCGGAGTCACCCCTTTCTGCCTGAGAGCGATGTCGAGGATGTCCCGAAAAGTGTCCAGGGGAAGCGCGCCAGAGATGGGGATCCCATCGATGAGAAAGGTCGGCGTCCCACGGGCGCCGACCTCCCGGCCAAGACGGATATTGGCCCGAACCCGGTTTTCCCTCCACCCACCCTCCACGCACCGATTGAAACGGTCGACGTCCAGCCCTTCCTCCTCCGCTATCCCGGCGAAGAAGGGAAAGGGATCCTCGCTGTTCTTCCAACCGGCCTGTTCACTGAAAAGCCGAGTCTGCATGGGGAAGAAATGATCCTGCTCTCCCCCGCATTCCGCTGCGATAGATGCCTCCAGCCCGTTGGGGAACATCCCGAGGACGAAAGGCACGTACTTCCACTGTACGAGACCCGCATCGACGTAGAGCGCAAGGAGGGCGGGGAAGGTCTGCTGGTGGAACAACCGGCAGTATCCGCATCCGAAGTCACTCAGCTCCACGACTCGCACCGCCGCCTCGGGGGAGCCACGGTCATACCCTATCTGGTCGAGGTCGAGGGGTGGGCTCTCCAGGGCCTGGCAGGCCAGGGTGGATGGCGCAGCCGCAACGGCCAGGAGGAGTATCGAGAGCACCTTGATCTTTCGGACCAGCATGGGTTCCCCGGGGCTTGCCGTCGAAAGGTGGTAATCAGGAAAGATGGCTCGGTCCCCCCTGTTTGTGTACTCCTCCTCTGGACAGGCCGCCGGTGGACGGGCGCCTCTTCTCCCACTGGGCCTTCCCTTCGGCGATCCATGGCCCGGGTACCGGGTCTTTGCCGACCTGGATGACGAAGGTCTCCGAGACCTTGTCGTGGATGGCTTGGCGGTTCGGATCCCAGAAGATCTGGGCAAAACCCAGCAGGCCAGTGGCAATGCCCGCGGCGTATCCGCCGGCTCGCTCGAAGGATAGCCACCAATTCAGTGGTCGCTTGTCGATCATGACCACCCGAATCCGGAACAGCTTCTTCCCCAGGCTGCTGCCTTTCAACAGGGCGTGGGTGATGGTCATGTAGAGGGCACCCCATCCGAACCCCAGCCCCAGGTCGTCGATCAGGTTCCAAAGCCAGTCGAGAATCCCGGCGTTCTCGGCTTCCTCGAGCTCGGTCTGCATACGGCCGAGTTGCTCCTCTGCGTCCTGGCGTTCCTCGTCCAGGCTCAGTACGAGCTGGTTCAGCGCCAGGATGCTGTCCAGGGCCACGGGGTCGGAGATGACAGGCGCCTCCTCTGTCGGGGGAGTAGCTTGGTCGCTCTCCTCGACGCGTGTCCCGGGGAGGCCGAGGCGGAGGTCGGCCATGACATCGTCGATGATGCCTTGTGATTCGTCGGACCATTCGACGTTCTTCGGCATAAGCCGCGTCAGCGTGCCCCGGATATCCTGGAGGGACATCCCGCCATCCCGGCCGAGGCGAGCCAGCTCCGCCGCGATCTCCCTGGCCTCCTGGGGGCTGCTGGCTCGGGGTAGGGAAGCCAGACCGGGAAGGAAGCGAACGAGCTCGGCGATATCGAGGGTGTCCGACTCACCGAGGCCTTCCAGACCAAGATCGACTCCAGCCGAGTCCGCTATCGCGGCGGCTTCTCCGATAAAGCGCTGGAGCCTCCCAGGGTCCTGGGCGAGATTGATCAGCCACCAGACCACCAGGGTACCTGCGAGGACCAACACTCCGAGACACCCTACGGCGACCCGGAAGAGCTTGCCGAATACGTCCCGTCCCGGCTTTCGGATGGCCAGCCAGAAGAGGAGGAGGCCAGAGGCGATAGCCAACGTCCCTGCTCCGATTCGGGACAGCCCCACGATCACCACCGCGTCCAGAGTGATGGCTCCCAGACGCTGCCAGGGGGTTGCCAGGGGCAGGCCCAGAAGGTCCGGGTGGACCGAGAAGGCATACGGCGTAACGATCGTGCGGGGGTCGTACCGCCGATCCATGGAACCCGCTCCCGGTGCGTTTGCCCTGTGGAAGGTGGAAGTGCGGTTACCGTTTCCTGAGATAGGCCCCCAGAACCAGGCCGGCAGCAGCGCCCAGGAGCGCAGTGCCGGCGATGACTCGCCCTCGTGGGCTCAGGCTCGACACTCGCTCCCGTCCTGTCTCCACCGCGTGCTGAACGGCCTGCCCCGCCCGCTGCGCGAGCTCTCGGGACCGCTCGAAGACGGGGCCCGCATCCGCCTCGGCCTCATTCTCCCAATAGGCCTGCACTGCAGCCTCCTCCTCTTCCATGCCACACTCGGGGCAAGCCAGAAAGCCTTTCTCCCTGGCGGTTCGGTTCGGGAATACCATCTCCTCACCGCATTTTGGGCAGGGGAGTCCCGCTGGAAGGGGGGCGATGAGGCCGTAGAGGACGCCCTTGGAAAGACCCAGGGCTTCGCCGATCTGATTGACGCTCTCCTCCGACTCCCAGTAGAGTCGATTCGCCTCGTCAAAGAGGGCGTCGTGACCGGAATTCTGACTGGACATGGGATCCTCCTTGGCCTGACCTATTGACCTGCGTCGGGGGTACGGACAACATAGCCCGGGCCGAATAAGGGCGCGAGAAGTTCGTTCGGGAACCCGCCGGGCCTGGACCGTCAGAGCTCCGTCGACGGGACCGTCCGCTCCGGGAATACACCTCATCACCCCGATGGAGCCCCTCCTCGATTCGACACGGGCTCCACGCGAGACGGGAGAGGGCACAGGTGAAGATTCCAGTCTCCCACGGGCACCTGGAGGCCGTCCTCCGGGACCCTGGCGGGACGCCGAGAGGGGGCGCGGTGTTCTGCCATCCTCATCCCGTTCATGGCGGAACCATGCATACCAAGGCTGTGTACCGGGCCGCCCAGGCGTTCCTGGAGCTGGGGCTACGGACCTTGCGGTTCAACTTCCGGGGAGTCGGGTGCAGCACGGGAACTTTCGATGACGGGATCGGAGAGGAGGAGGACGTCCGAGCGGCCCTGGATTGGCTGGAGCTAGGGGGAATTCGAGAGTCGCCGGTGGTGTTGGGGGGACTCTCCTTCGGTTCCATGGTCGGGATGGCCGTGGGTGTGGCAGATCCCCGGGTCGCGGCCCTCGTGGGGATGGGAACGCCCATTCACATCTACGACTACTCGTATCTGTCGGATGCGGAAAAGCCGGTACTCATCATCCAGGGGGAGCGGGACGAGTTCGGTTCGGCTGGTGAGGTCCGCCAGGTCATGGAAGCTCTGGGGGACCACGTCACGGTGGAAGGCATCCCCGGGTCGGGGCACCTCTTCGAGGGTCACTTCCAGGAGGTGCAGACGGCGATACGCAAGTTCTTTTCGGAGGGCCCCGGAGCCCGTGCCCTGGCCGGCGCTCTTGAGAAAGCCTCCCGGGGGGTGACGAGATGAGGGACCGTGATAGGATCCTGGGGAATCTGGAGAGCCTGTATCGCGAGGGTTTCAGGAAGGCGGAGGAGAGCGGAGACGGGGACCGCATGGCCCGGTTGGATTTTGATTTCCAGAAGGATCAGCTGTACCTGGAGATCCTGCTGGACATCCGGGAGCTTCTGGCGGCCATGGAACCCGGAAAAGACTCCGAGGGCAAGACCACTTCACTTCTGGAGAGGGCGCAGGCCATTCGACGCCTGACCAGGCTCCGCTGAGGATCCTGAAGAGAAGAGAGAGACATGAAAATCTACACTCGGAGTGGGGACGAGGGAGAAACGGGCCTCTTCGGTGGCGGGAGAGTTCCCAAGAGCCACATCCGCGTGGCGGCGTACGGGGCCGTGGACGAGCTGAACGCGGCGTTGGGTGTGGCGGTGTCTCTCGTGACCGATGTGGCGATGAGCCTCAACCTCACGGGAGTCCAACAGGACCTGTTCAACCTGGGTGCTTCCCTGGCGACCCCGGGGGCCGAGGATGGTTCGGCGAAGCCCGTGACTCCGCCCCTTCCCGTCGATCGCATTCAGCAGATGGAGCTCTGGATCGATTCGGCAATGGCGGAGATGCCCCCTCTGGAGAACTTCATCCTTCCGGGCGGGACTCAGGGCGCAGCTGCCCTCCATCTGGCCCGGACCATCTGTCGAAGAGCCGAGCGAGACGTAGTCCGCCTCGGGCAGGAGGAGTCCATCGACGGCGAGGTGGTTCGGTATCTCAATCGTCTTTCCGACCTGCTCTTCGCCTACGCCCGGCTGGAGAATCACAGACGCGGGGTTCCGGACACCCTCTGGCAAAGAGACGGGCCCTGAATCCCTCCTTGAGCCCCCGTCCGTTTTCCCTCATCTCCAGGCCAGTCGATGGTCCGGTGGGCATCCCTGGGGGCGGATGCTTCCTCCCGGGCTCTTGACGAACCTTGCGCCGGATGTATGCTGCTCTAATGATGGTCCGGCACCATGTTCAACCAGGGCATCCTCACGATTTGGTCGGACGATCCAGGGAGGCGGAATGACGTACATAATTGCTGAGCCGTGCATCGGGGTGAAGGACGCTGCCTGCGTGGAAGTCTGCCCGGTGGACTGCATCTACGAAGGTGACGACCAATTCTACATTCATCCGGAAGAGTGCATCGACTGTGGGGCTTGTGAGCCGGAATGCCCCGTCCAGGCCATCTTCCCAGACACAGACGTACCTCCTGAGTGGACCGCCTTCATCGTCAAGAACGTGAATTTCTTCGAATGATGGGCACCCGCGGTTCAGGAAGGACCCGGCGGGGGCCCGGCACTGTTCCCGGCCTCCGCCGACTGCTTTTGGCGTTGGTCCCCCTGTCGGCAGGCGTCGTCGGCTGCACGGTGAGGGAAATTCCTCCCCAGGGCGAGGCGCCGGAGGGGAGCGGTGAGGAGGAAGTAGTATCCGAGATCACCGGAATGCTCCAGGCCTCCTCTGCTTCCTGGAATGCCGGGGATCTGGACGGCTTCCTGGACGACTACTGGAAGTCGGATGATCTCACCTTCTCAGGCGCCTCAGGAGTGACCCGGGGGTGGGAGGGCGTTCGTGAGCGATACGAGCGGGGCTATTGGGCGCCAGGAGTGGAGCGGGACTCTTTGCGCTTTGAGGATCTGGAAGTGACGGCGTTGGGCGACGACCACGCCTTGGCCCTGGGGCGATATGTGCTCTTCCGTCCCGATGACGGTGGGTCGGTCAGGGACACGGGATACTTCTCCCTCGTCCTCAGACGAATGGAGGATGGGTGGAAGATCATCCACGACCACACTTCCGCCACGCCGCTGGAGGACAGTGGGGGAGAGTAGGGATCTTTCAGCAGGGCTCAGGGGCTAGAGGCCCAACTCCCGCAGCTTCTCCAGAGACACGGCACGGGCCGTCCTCTCTCCGGCAGGGATCTGTCCCTTCAACTCGCTCTCGGCTTCTCGGTGATACCGAAACGCCAGAATGCCGGCGGCCACGGCTGCTGCTCCCAACAGGCTGACAATGAAAGTGCGAATAGGTCCTCCCGGGTCGATGCAACTTCCCCAAACGAACGATTCCTTGAAGTGCATATTCCGTGCCGAAAATACCTGCGCGTAGCCTGTGTTCGGAAGTCGTTAAGACACTTCGAATTGGCCGCGGGGAGGCTGAGCGGGACCAAGCGGGAAAGCTCCAAAAATCTGAGGGGCTGTGGAAAAGAGTTGACGGATTTTTGTCGGAGTGTCCCCCCCTTTTTCCCAGGGAGACAAGAATGGGACCCAACGAAGAAGGCCTCTCTACCAGGGAAGCGGATGTGCTCAGGAGGGCGGCTGCAGGCGACCCGGTAGCCCTTGCCCAGCAGATGGTGAGGATTCCGTCGGTGAACCCGTCAATGGAGGCGGATGGCACCGGGGAGGCGGCCCTGGCCAGGCAGGCCCATGCATGGCTCTCCGCGTGGGGATTCCGGTCCGAGCTCCAGGAGGTGGCGCCGGGCCGGTGGAACGTGGTGGCATCCCGGGGGGAGGGAGGGAGACGCCTGGTTCTGAACGGGCACCTGGACACGGTGGGAGTGAAGGGGATGGAGATCTCTCCATTTTCCGGTGAGTTGAAGGAAGGACGAATCTGGGGCCGCGGGGCATGTGACATGAAGGGAGGCCTGGCCATCATCCTGGCCACTGCAGCCACCCTCGCCCGAGAAACCCATCCCGGAGAGCTCGTGGTGGCGCTGACCGCCGACGAAGAGCATGCCAGCATCGGCATGGAGGCCTTTGCGGGTACCATCGCTGGAGCCGACGGGGCGGTGGTTTGTGAGCCCACGAGCCTCGCTGTCATGCCTGCCCACAAGGGGTTCCTCTGGGTGGAAGCGGAGTTCAAGGGGAGGGCTGCCCATGGCTCTCGCCCTGAAGAGGGAGTGGATGCCATCCTCCATGCGGGTCGATTCCTGGCGGCCCTCGAAGGCATGTCGGACCGATTGTCGCGAGGAACGCCCCACCCGATCCTTTCCTTCCCATCTCTCCATGCGGGGACTATCGAAGGGGGCTCGGTACCATCGGTCTACCCGGCTTCGTGCAGGCTCGTCGTGGAGCGCCGGACGCTACCCGGGGAAGATCCCGCCGCCATCATGGCGGATTTCCAGGATCTCCTGGACGAGGTGGCCGCGGAGGTTCCAGGTATGGACGCACGATTGACTCCGGGGCTCTTCCGGCCGGGCACAGAGGTGGCGGCGAGCTCATCCCTCGTCCGGGATCTTCTCGCTGCCATCGAGACCGAGGGGGTGGCTGGTCGAGTCGGGCCAATGACGGCCTGGGTGGATGCGGCATTCCTGAACGAGGCGGGGATCCCGGCCGTCTGCTTCGGGCCGGGATCGATAGCGGACGCCCACGCTGCGGTGGAGTGGGTACCCGTGGGAGAGGTGGAGGCAGGGGCGCGGATTCTCACGCGGTTCGCCGGCGGGTTCCTGAAGGGGTCCTAGCGTTCCATCAGAGACGGCTTGATCCGATGGTCTGTGGAGGGATAACCTTCCTATTGTTCCGTTGCGGGCGTTTTCGAATGAGGTGCCCCTGATCGGAGGGAGTCTCTACATGTCCACCCTGGGACGCGTGACCCTGATCGTAATCCTTTTCGGCGCTTCCTGTACCCCTGGGAATCCGGACCAGGCCGATCTGCTTCTCCAGGGTGGGATGGTCTGGACTGGGGTGCCGGGCACCCTTCCCGCAGAGGCCGTAGCGGTACGGGACGGGAAGATCCTGGCAGTGGGGACTACGGAGGCGCTGGGAAGAGTCAGGGGACCCGGCACCAGGGTCGTGGAGCTGGCTGGCAGGATGGTGGTGCCTGGGTTCGTTGACAGTCATACGCATTTCATTCCCGGGGGTTTTCAGCTCTCCTCGGTGGATCTCCGGGATGCAGCGGACCCCGAGGAATTCTCCAGGCGAATCGGGGAGTTTGCCAGGTCCATCCCTGCTGGTACGTGGATCACGGGTGGGGACTGGGACCATGAGATGTGGGGTGGAGAGCTCCCGAGACGGGAGTGGATCGACGCGCTGACCCCCGAGCATCCGGTTCTGGTGAGCCGACTGGATGGCCACATGGCCCTGGCCAACTCCCTGGCTCTGGAGTTGGGTGGGGTGACCGGGTCCACCGAGGTGCCTGAGGGGGGAGAGATGGTACTGGACTCGATTTCGGGGGAGCCCACCGGGATCCTCAAGGACGAGGCCATGGGATTGGTCTCCCGTGCCATTCCAGACCCTTCGGAAGACGAGCTCGATGCGGCGCTGGATGCTGCCATCGCCTATGCGCTCTCCCAGGGCGTGACACAGACCCATCACATGGGCACGTCCTGGGCCGAGTTCGAAACCTTCAGAAGAGCAGAGTCGGATGGACGCTTGAAGATGCGAGTCTATTCGGTGGTCCCCATTTCCACCTGGGCTCGCCTCCGAGACTACGTCGCTGAGAACGGAAGGGGGGACGACCGCCTCTGGTGGGGCGGTGTGAAGGGGTTCGTCGACGGGTCTCTGGGCTCTACCACCGCATGGTTTTACGATCCGTACACCGATGATCCGGCCACTTCGGGGCTGCTGACCACAGATACCGCTTCCCTGCGCCGGTGGACTCTGGCCGCCGACGAGGCGCGTCTCCAGGTCATCATTCACGCCATCGGCGATCGAGCCAACGACTGGCTCCTGGACGTGTATGAGGAGGCTGAGAGAGAGAATGGAACTCGGGACCGGCGCTTCCGCGTCGAGCATGCCCAGCACCTCTCCCCCTCGGCGCTGCCCCGCTTTGCCGCGCTGGGTGTCATCCCGTCGATGCAACCGTATCATGCCATCGATGACGGCCGTTGGGCGGAGAAACGGATTGGGCCTGAGCGCATCAAGACGACCTACGCGTTCCGCTCTCTTCTCGACGCGGGAGCCTCCCTCGCCTTCGGGTCCGACTGGACGGTGGCCCCCATGGACGTGCGTCGGGGCCTCTACGCAGCGGTGACCCGCCGAACGCTGGACGGGGCCAATCCTGCCGGGTGGGTGCCGGAGGAGAGGATCGGGTTGGAGGAGGCACTCAAGGCGTACACCTTCGGCGGTGCCAGAGCGGGATTCATGGAGGGAAAGGTGGGAACGCTGGAGGAGGGAAAGTACGCGGATATGGCGATTCTCTCTCAAAATCTCTTCGCACTGGATCCAGTAGATCTCCCAACTGTGCAGGTGGACCTGACGATCGTGGAGGGTGAGATCGTCTACCGGAGAGACGGTTCCAATGAATGATTCCGGGGATGCTGATCTGGGGGGTACCCGCCAACAGGCGATTGACGCCCTCTGTGAGCACTTTGCCAATGACGCCCTCTCGGTGGAGGAGTTCGAGAAGCGCGTGGATCTGGCTCACAAGGCCGAGTCCTCCGACGAGCTGAGGAAGCTCCTCCAGGATCTCCCTACGGGGGATCTGCCAATCCGGAGGGACGAAGTGAGCCCGACCCATCCTCCCAGGGCGGAGGCGACCATCCCCTCTTCACGGGTGAAGGAGAGAGGCCTCATGGTGGCGGCCCTAGGGGGGGTGGAGCGAAAGGGGCGCTGGATTCCGGCACGGACCAGCTTTGCCATCGCGGTCATGGGGGGACTCTCCCTGGACTTCAGAGAGGCGCTCTTGCCCCCCGGGGAGACAGAGGTGTGGATCTTCACCCTCATGGGGGGAGCAGAGATCATCGTTCCACCCGGCCTCACAGTGGAGTCGGACGGGATCGCCATCATGGGCGGCTTCGAACACCGGGAAGACTCATCCATCACCGACGATCCGAACGCGCCCATCCTCCGCCTCAAAGGGTTTGCCCTCATGGGTGGGGTGGATGTAAGCATCCGTTATCCCGGGGAGTCCGTCCGGGATGCCAAGAGGCGGCTGAAGGAGATCCGGCGCGAGCAGCGGCGCCTCCGACGCGGAAGATGACGGAGGAATGGTGGGGCCGACCCTATTGGGGCAGCCGGGGTAGATACACCCGGCTTTCGAGATTTCACATGATTCTCCCCGGTCACCCTGAATTGCCCGGAAGGATACTCCATGAACGGTAGGAAGAATCTCTGGATCGAACAGGTTGCTCTGAATGTTCTTCGAGTCGTGGCCGGATTTCTCTTCTGGCAGCACGGTGTGCAGAAGCTCTTCGGTGTCCTGGGAAGGGAGACTCCGGTGGACTTCTTCACACTCCTGGGATTGGCGGGCATCCTGGAGACCGTGGGTGGGGTCCTGCTGGTCCTGGGCCTTTTCACGAGGCCCGTGGCTTTCCTCCTGGCCGGTGAGATGGCATGGGCCTACTTCTCCTCTCACGCCCCCACAGGATTCTGGCCCATCCAGAACCGGGGAGAGCTGGCTTCATTGTACTCGTTTCTCTTCCTGTATTTCGCTGCCCGGGGCGGAGGCGCGTTCGGCATCGACGGGCTCGTGAGACTGCGGAAACGAAGGAGGGCGGCACCCGTCGATCTGGGTGGCGGGAAGGAAGAGGAGGCCGAGTCGGGGGGAGGAGACATCCCGGAGCTCACGGAAGAGGACCTGGCCGAGGACCCCGAGATTGCGGAGCTTCTCGGCGATAACCCATAGGTCGGCCTATTGGATTCTCCGGGATCCGGGAGGATTCGGGAAAGTACCCCGGCGAGGAAGGAAAGAGGCCCGATCTGCAGAGCGCGGATCGGGCCTCTTCCACTATCCTTGCAGGCTTCAAACGCAGTGCTCGTCGAAGGCGAATATGAGCGTGTCGGCGATCTCCCGGGGCGTCTGCCCCTCGATCTGGTGCCGTTCCATCATGAATACCAGATCACCGTCCTTCAGGAGAGCGACCGCGGGAGAGGAGGGAGGATAGCCGACGAAGTACTCCCGGGCCTTCTCCGTGGCCTCCACCTCCTGGCCCGCGAACACGGTGGTCAACAGATCCGGTCTGGTGTGATGACGGAGGGCCAGGGCGACGGCTGGCCTCATGGCTCCGGCCGAGCAACCGCAGACGGAGTTCACTGCCACGAGAACGGTCCCGCCGGACTCGAGGAGACCCTCAACGTCCTCCGGGGTCATCATTTCCTTGAATCCCAAGCGAACCAGGTCCTGACGCATGGGGGCCACCATGAGTTCCGAGTAGGGCATTCCTCACTCCTGCCTTGTCGTCTGATTGGTGTCAAAGACGGCCTCTCTACCCCCGACGCCCCGGGGCGGGTTCCCCCTCTCATTCGTGGCTTGTAGCTTCATCCACCCGTTCGAACGAATCGTCCGGGTGTCCGTCGAACGGGAGGTCTTCGTGCCTTACCGACAATCTCTCTTTACACCTCTGGTCCTCGGCGCCCTGGTCCTGTCAGGCTGTCAGGGGGCGAAGGCGCCTTCCTCGGAGGAGCCCGACGGGACGCGCGATCCGGAGGTTTGGGAGGGGGATCCGCAGGCTGCCATTCGTCTCCTGCGGCCCAAGGAGGGCACCCCGGAGGATTGGGCCATCGTGAGGGCGAAGGCGTCGTGGGCCTGGGAATCGGGGTTGGACTCCCTCCCGGTGGGAGAGTCCATGGCGAGGCTCGGCCTTTCGTTCGTGGGCACGAGATACACCCCCGGGACGCTGGAGCTGACCGGGCCGGAGGAGCTGGTGGTTAACCTCCAGGAAATGGACTGCGTCACCTTCGTAGAGAACATCCTGGCGCTGGCGTACTTCATCCGACTCGCCGGGCCGGAGATTCTGGACTCTGATCTGGGGACGCAGACCCTCTACAGGAACCTCCTCACCAGAGTCAGATATCGGGGGGGACTGGCGGATGGCTACCCGAGCCGACTCCACTACTTCACGGACTGGATCCTCGACAACGAGGTGAAGGGCCTGGTTCGGGAGGTCACGGCAGAGCTCGGGGGTGTGGAGGACACCCGGGCATTGGATTTCATGTCCCAGCACCCTGAGGCGTACCGCCAGCTCGCGAATCCCCTGGACCTGCGGGCAATCCAGGAGCGGGAATCCTACCTCAGCGGCCTCACCAGATACAGGATCCCCCAGGAAGAGATCCCTGCCGTGAGCGCGTGGATCAAGGATGGCGACATCATCGCCGCCACGAGTACCGTGGACGGTCTGGACGTGGCACACACGGGTTTGGCCATCTGGCGGAACGGGAGTCTGCACCTCCTTCACGCTCCTCTGGTGGGGGAGGTCGTGGAGGTGAGCGTCCTCCCGCTGGCGGATCGGGTCTCGCGCATCGGGAGTCAGGACGGGATCCGGGTGGTACGCCCCCTGGAGGTCGAGGCCCGACGGTGGCCCTGACGCCCTCGCTCCTGATCACGGCCGGCCTGGTGGCCATAGCGGCTATCCTGGTCCTGGACCGCCTGGCTCTCGTCACGATCCGTCCCCGAAGAAAGGTGCACGCTCGGAACGTCCGGAGCCTTCCCTTCGAACGCCGCGAGCACACCTTCAGGTCCCTGGGGCAGAGTCTGAGAGGGTGGTTCCTGGAGCCGGAGGTGGATGGAGGTGGGGCGGTGGTGGTTCTGGTTCATGGATGGGGTTCGAGCCACGGCCGGATGACCTTCCTGGCGGAGCCCCTGCTCCGAAACGGGTTCCCCGTCTTCCTCTTCGATGTTCGGTACCACGGAGAGAGCCCCGAGGCCCCGTACGTCACGGCTCGACATTTCCGAGACGACACGGTGGCGGCTACCCGTGAGGTGCAGGCAGCGTACCCGAATCGGCCCCTGGTGTTGATGGGGCATTCCATGGGGGGGGCCGCTGCGATCCTGGCAGTGGCGGAAGGAGCCCCGGTTGCCGGTCTGGTTACCGTTGCCGCTCCAGCCGATCTATGGAGTGTCTGGGCCGATTTCTTCGACGGAAAGGGGCTTCCAGGGCGGTGGATTGTCCGGGCATTGAATCCCTTCTGGCGCTACCGGGCAGGGGTCCCCTTCTCCACCCTGAGACCCGATGAGCGGGTGAAGGGGCTGGATCTCCCTCTCCTCTTCATCCACGGGGACCGGGACCAGAGTGTGCCGCCGGAACATGCCCGGATTCTGGCACGTGGGGCGGGGGTCGAGGCAGTGGTGATGGCGGGGGCTGGGCACAGCGACATCCTTGGAAGGACGGATCTTCACAGGGAGCTGTTGGCGTTCCTGGAAGCCATTGGGTAGGGAGGCTTTCCCGGGTTCAGTTTGCCAACAAGTGGGGGATCAGGAGCGTCGCGGTCAGAGTGATGACCGCGATGGCCATGATGTTCATCCAGAACCCCGCCCTGGCCATCCTCGGAATGGTCAGGTACTCCGAGCTGAAGACGATGGCGTTGGGGGGGGTGGCCACTGGAAGCATGAAGGCCATGGAGGAGGAAAGGGCGGCGGTGGCCATGAGGGTGATGGCGGGATACCCCAACCCTGCGGCAACACCGACCATGATGGGCATGGCCATAGTGGCGGTGGCCGTGTTGGACGTCACCTC
>Ga0316577_10000042_pt1 | contig 28520 bp, 24 predicted proteins | sample S5NA_FD_203073 | JGI IMG/M metagenome (GOLD analysis project Ga0316577, IMG submission 203073) | Rhizosphere microbial communities from salt marsh grasses in Alabama, United States - S5-7_050615r2r1 | ecosystem: Host-associated > Plants > Roots > Rhizosphere | place: USA: Alabama | collected... | reverse complement strand
GTTCTTATTGCCGGGCCCTCATCTTCGGGCAAGACCACCTTCTCCAAACGGCTGAGCATCCAACTGCTCGCCAACGGGTTGCGGCCCTTCTCGCTCGAAATGGACAACTATTTCGTCGATCGCGAAAAGACGCCGCGCGACGAGCAGGGCCAATACGACTATGAGTCACTCAACGCGCTCGATGTTCCCCTGTTCAACCGCGATCTGCTGCGCCTGCAAAACGGAGAAGAGGTCACGCTGCCCCGCTATAACTTTCGGACCGGCCTGCGCGAGATCGGAGATAAGGTGCGGCTGCAACGCGATCACGTTATTCTCGTCGAGGGCATCCACGGGCTGAACCCCAACCTGGTGCCCGACATCCCGCCCGAGCTCAGCTACCGGGTCTATGTTTCGGCGCTCACCCAGCTCAACATCGACAAACATAACCGGGTGCCGACCACGGACACGCGCATGATCCGCCGCATCGTGCGGGATGCCGCCTACCGGGGCTATACGGCCCAGGAGACCATCAGTCGCTGGGGCAGCGTGCGCCGGGGCGAGAAGCGTTGGATCTTTCCCTTCCAGGAGCACGCGGATGTCATGTTCAACTCGGCGCTTCTGTATGAGCTAGCCGTGCTCAAGCCTTTCGCCACACCGCTCCTGCTGCAGGTCAAGCAAGGCTCAACAGAGCACGTCGAGGCCAAAAGACTCATGGCCTTCCTGGAATGGTTCGAGCCGCTGGCGCCCGACCTGGTGCCCGACAACTCGATCTTGCGCGAGTTTGTTGGAGGCTCCATCCTGAGCGATTTTCACGTGGCTCTGTAGGGCCAGCAGCGCCCTTCTCGGCAACGGACCTCGAGGCGGGCGATTTGCAGTTCGGCCAAACTGTGGTATAGTATGAGCACATTCTACTCCATGTGCATCGCTCAGAGATTCGGACAGCATGTGGCTGCGGTGGCACGGGCGATTCCTGCCAGGGGCCAGCGCAATGTTCCGAGGAGAGCCACGACAAAATGACGCAGCACCTCCTCATAATCGGCGCTGCCAGCATTGACACCAAGGGCCGCGCCGATCAGACAATCCAGGTGGGCACTTCGACCCCCGGTTCCATCCGGGTCAGCGTGGGCGGCGTGGGCAGAAACATCGCCGAGAACCTGGCCCGTTTGGGCGAACCGGTTGTCCTCCTTTCGGCTGTGGGTGATGGCGGCTCGGGGCGGCGCATCTTGCAGCAGGCAGCCGAGTGCGGCATTGACACCACGCACATGCTAGTGGATGCAGAGCACCACACTGCTGCGTACCTGGCTGTACTCGACCATACCGGCAACGCCGTCATGTCGATCGATGACATGACCATCGGCCGCGCGGTGATTACACCCCAATTTGTATACCAGCGCCGGGCGCTCTTTCGCGATGCATGCATGGTCGTGCTGGATGCGAATCTCTCGACCGATACCCTGAACACCATCTTCAACACGGCCCGCAAGTACGGCGTGCCGGTCTGCGCCGATCCGACGACTGCCAGCCTTGCCCCGCGTCTTTGTCCGCATCTGCCAGAACTCACCCTGGTCACACCCAACGCAGCCGAGGCCGAGGCCCTGTGTGGCGTGCAGGTGATCGACCGGGAGAGCGGATTGGTCGCTGCTCAAAAGCTGGTGAGCCTCGGAGTCAAGATCGCCATTGTGACCCTGGGCGCTACCGGCCTGATCTACGCCACCTCGCAGGAAAGCGGTCACGTGCCAGCCATCGAGTGCGAGATCGTGGATTTCACCGGGGCAGGTGACGCGCTGACGGCAGCCGTGATCTTTGGCCTCTTGAACGACTTTGCTATCGACGAGGCGGTGCGGCTGGGTGCGCGGGCCGCCGCGCTCACACTGCAAAGCCGCGAGACGGTCTGCCCCACGCTGAGCCTGGAACGGCTGTACGACCAATTGGTGATCTGAAACGCAACAGGTGAGTAGCATGCTGCATCTGAGCGAGCAAGTGCGAGAAGCCCTGGACGGCGGGCAGGCTGTCGTCGCCCTCGAGTCGACGGTCATCTCCCATGGGCTGCCCTACCCAACCAACCTGGAGACGGCGCGCCAGATGGAAGAGATCGTCCGGGAGCACGGCGCCGTACCGGCGACCATTGCCGTCCTGGATGGCAGAATACGGGTGGGCGTCACCGACGATGAGCTGGAACATCTCGCCACGGCGAAGGGTATCCGCAAGACCAGCCGCCGCGATCTGCCGATCGTGGTGGCGCAGCACGAGGACGGGGCCACGACCGTGGCAGCGACAGCCACCGTGGCAGCCTGGGCCGGAATTGAGATTTTCGCCACCGGCGGCATCGGGGGCGTGCATCGCGAACCTGGGTACGATATCTCCAACGACCTGCCGACGTTAGCCTCCACAGAGATAGCGATCGTCTGCGCCGGGGCAAAAGCCATCCTCGATCTGCGCGCTACCGTAGAGTGGCTGGAAACCGCAGGCGTGCCCGTAATCGGGTATGGCACAGACGAGTTCCCGGCATTTTACACCCGCCAGAGCGGACTGCCGGTGGACGAGCGCGTGGACGGCCCGAAGGGAGCCGCTTCCATCATCCGGGCCGGGCGCGAGCTGGGGCTGCCGGGGGGCACTCTGATCGTCGTGCCGGTGCCTGCCGCCGACGAGATGAACCACAAGAAACTGCAACAAGCGATCAACTCGGCCTTGTCCGAAGCATCGGCGCGGGGCATCGAAGGGAGCGCATCGACGCCCTTCCTGCTTCGCTGGGTCACGAGAGAGACCGGCGGCGCGAGCCTCAAAGCCAACGTGTCGCTGCTGGAGAACAATGCCGCCGTGGCAGCGCAGATTGCCGTGGCCTTGAGGGCAATGTCCTGAGCGGGACCCACGATCGCCGCTCGAGCCATTGCCAAGGGCCTTCCTAGCCGGGAACATCCAAGAGGGATCGCGAATCGCATGGTGTGGAAACAAGATTACACGGCTCTGCTCGCGTCGTATGTGTACGTCTTTGGCATCATTGGGCTGGGTGAATTGCTGCGCCGGCTCGGTCACCGCCCGGTCGACTTTACCCGCAAGTTCATCCACATTGGCGTCGGCATGTGGGTCATCGGCACGGTCCTTCTCTTCGAGACCTGGTACCTGGCCCTGATCCCGCCGGCGACCTTCATCGTCATCAACGCCGTCTCCTACCTGCTCGGAACCTTCAAGTCGATGGAGACGGAGGACAAGGCGAACCTCGGCACCATATACTTTCCCATCGCGTTCGGCGCGGTGATCTACTATTTTTGGCCGCAGCCGGTCCTGATGGTCGCCGCCATGATGCCGCTGACCTGGGGAGATGCCATGGCAGCCGTGTTTGGCGAGCGCTACGGTCACTACCGCTATAGCATCGGGGGGCGGATCCGCTCGCTCGAGGGTTCGATCGCCATGCTCTTCTTTAGTTGGGTCGCAACCTCGCTGGCGCTGTTCGCCATGCCCTACCTGGTCGGCAAACCGCTCATCAACTGGATGATGGCGCTCCTCTACGGGGGAGCTGTGGCGTTGGTGTGCACCCTGGTGGAAGCTCTCTCACCCTGGGGCACCGACAACCTGACCATCCCGGCGGCTGCCGTACTGATCCTGCACTTGCTGCGGAACTAGAGGGCGTCTGCTGCCGGTGCCCCGTGCGGAATCGAGGCCGCAGACCCCTAGACCAAGCTCTCCACCATCCTCTGAAAGTGCGTGATGTGGTGCTGGATCTGCCGTTCGGCAGAGCGACCGTCCCCCGCTTTCAGCGCCTCCAGGATGCCCTTGTGCTCCTCGACAATACCCCGCACACTGACCATGCGATCCAGGGCAAAGTACGACAACCGGTAGATGTGCGTGTACATCTCGTCCAGGGCCTTTGCCAGGTAGCGGTTGCCCGAGGCTTCGTACAGCAGTTGGTGGAACTTGCGGTCCACCGCCAGCAAGGCCTTGTTATCGCCCTCCCGGATGACGCGCTCAAAGTCGTGGTGTATGCGCTCCATCTTGGCGATCTGCTCGGCGGTGATGCGCTCTGCTGCCAGGCGCGCGCACATCCCTTCGAGCGTGGTCCGCACCTCAAAGATCTCGCGCATGATCGAGGCCGTCGCGGCGCGCGACACGTGCCAGCGCCGCCGCTGCTTGACCACCAGCCCCTCCCGCTCCAGGCGGTCTAGCGCCTGCTGGACCAGGGTGACACTCCCGTCCACCTCGCGCACCAGCATCTTCTCATCAATCGGCTGGGTGGGATCCAACTCCAGCTCCAGAATCTTGTGCCGGATGGCCTGGTACACCTGCTCAACTCGATCCATCTTGCAACCTTCTTCAGCTACAGCGCGAGCCCAACAGTGTCTCACAGAGGCGTGATGTTGGACACTTTGGGCACCCACGATGAGAATTCTGTCGAGAGTATACGTTCAATCAGGGATGTTGGCAAGCTGCCGCGCATCACACGGCTGCGCGGCCCTTGCCCCGCCCTCCGTTCAGTGGTACAATGCGCCCATCAAAGCGAGAAGGAGGAGACCAATGCCCTTCTACCGCACCAAAGAGCTGCCCGCGACCGAGATGCTGCCCGGGGTCATGCGCCGGGCCGTGTACCTCGACGACGTCATGCTGACCTTCTTCGAATTCGAGCCTGACGCGGTCATCCCCGAGCATCAGCATCCCCACCAGCAGATCACCTACGTGATCTCGGGGACGATGGACTTTTGCCTGGATGGGGAAAAACAGGTGCTCCATGGCGGAGATGGCGTCCTGATCCCGCCGAACACGCCGCACAGCGCCGTGATTGTGGGCAGTCCGTGCACAGCGCTGGATGCGTGGCACCCGATCCGGGAGGATTACGTCTAGAAGAGCGCCTGGCCAAGGTACCTCAGGAGAGCGCGGCGATGACCTCTGTCATCGTGCCCGCCATCTCAACCGGACAGCCGGCCCGGGCGGACAGGTCTTCCAGACTCCACCCGTCGAGCGTCGTGGCGGGCGGGGCAGAACCGGCGCCGTAGCGCCCGGTGAACATGGCGCTGGGCAGCAACACCAGGTCGGCCGGGACCTGCCCGGCGAACGCCTCCGACACGTCCTGACCGGTTAATAGGCCCGACACGGTGGTCACCGGGCCAAAGTACTCGTTGACCACGGGCACCAGCCGGATCGCCGCCCCTGCCAGCGCGTTGAGCTCGCGTACAATTTCCGACAGCACCGGCGCGATGAGCGTGCCGCACGCGAGGCTTGCCTGCCTGCGCGTCAACGCGGGCAGGTCGCTCTTGAGCCTATCCCACTCGTCGAGAAGCTGGCGCACCATGCCCACGCCGTTCTCTACCTGGGGGAAATCATCATAGTCCTGGGCAGGCGGGATCTCGCGCCCCCCCACCAGATACCACTCATCCGCAGGGTAGACAAAGCGCCCCCCCGGCCGTTGCCCACGCTGTTGCCGCCACGCCACTACCTGGTCGAGCACCGCTCGGCACTCTTCCGGGGTGTAGTTGCGGCAGGTGCCGGGATGATGCTTAGTCAGTCCGATGGGCACCACGCCCACTGAGGCCACCGGCTGCCGGTACAGCACGGCGAGATCCGACAGGGTCCGCGCCAGGTGCTCCCCATCGTTCAGGCCGGGCACCAGCACCACCTGCGTGTGCACCTCGATCTCCAACTCTGCCAGCCGCCAAAGCTGTTCGAGCACGTCTGGCGCGGCCTTGCGGCCCAGAAAGCGCCGCCGCAGTTCGGGATCGGTGGTGTGAACCGACACGTAGAGCGGGCTGAGCCGCTGCTCCTCGATCCGGTCCCAATCGTCCTCGGTCAAGTTGGTCAGCGTGACAAAGTTGCCAAAGAGGAATGAATAGCGATAGTCGTCGTCCTTGACGTAGAGTGAACGGCGCATGCCCTTGGGATTCTGCTTGACGAAACAGAACTCACAGTTGTTGGCGCACCGCCGGATGTCGACGTCGAACGTAGGGTTGGTAAATGAGAGCCCCAGATCTTGACCGTACTGTCGCTCGAGCTCGATGCGCCACCGCTCCCCGCCGCGGGACACCAGAAGCTCGAGCATCTCCTCGGCAGCGTAGAACTGCACATCGATGATGTCGCGCAGCGGGAAATCGTTGATGGTGAGCAGTTTGTCGCCCGGCCGGAGCCCCGCTTGCTCCCCCAGGCTCCCAGGTTCTACCTCCGCGATGATGCCGCCCGGTCGCTTGACCACCGCACCCTACCCAGCACCAGGGAAACGGCCCCAGACATCCCTGAACCCGGACACGCGCCTATTCCCCCGCATGCCAGCCGTCCACCAGGGCCATAACCCGCTCCATAACCTCTTCGATGCCCAGCGCGGTCGTGTCGATGACCACGGCGTCGGCAGCCGCCCGCAGAGGCGCCAGGGCGCGCCCGCTGTCGATTTTGTCGCGCCGCCGCACCGAGGCCAGCACGTCCTCGAACCTGGCCGATTCGCCACGGTCCAGCGTCTCCCGGTAGCGGCGGTCGGCCCGCTCTTCCAGGGTAGCATCCAAATAGATCTTGAGGTCGGCATCGGGCAGCACGACCGTCCCGATGTCCCGCCCCACCATGACGATGTTGCCCTTTTGCGCGATGCGCCGCTGCTGCGCGGTGAGTGCGGCGCGCACCCCTGCATAGGCCGACACAGGCGATACCCCTTGATCCACTTCGGGGAGGCGGATCTTCCAAGTCACGTCCTGGCCGTCGGCCAGAATGGTGTACTGGCGCCCATCGTCGAGTGTGGGCCGGATCACGTCTATCCGCAGCCGGTTCGCCAGGCCGGTTACGGCAGCCTCGTCCTCCACGGCAATACCCTGCTCGATCGCCGCCCAGGTCACCGCCCGGTACATGACGCCGGTGTCAAAGTAGATATATCCCAGCCGCTCTGCCAGCAGCCCGCCAATGGTACTCTTGCCCGAAGCCGCCGGTCCGTCAACGGCAATGGTGGATGGTCGCGTCAATGTGGCCCTCCCTGCCCCTCTGCGATGATCAGCGCTTCCGTTTCTGCTGCTTTGGACGCCGCTTCTTCCGGCTCTTGGCCTGCCGCTTGATGGATTCCAGCTCGCCGATCTCCTTGGCGGTCAGGTGCCTCCATTGGCCCGACTCTAGCGAGCCCAGTTGAAGCGGGCCCAGGCGCACCCGCTTTAGCTCGCGGACTGGGTGCCCCAGTAGCGCCGCGACGCGCCGGATCTGGCGCTTCCGGCCCTCGCGCATCTCGATGCGGAGCAGCGTCGAATCACGCTCCCGCCGCATCACCTCCACCCGAGCCGGTGCCGTGAGTTTGTCGTCGATCAGCACGCCCCGCTGCCAGGCATCCAGGGTCTTTTCCGTGGGATGCCCGTTCACCAGGGCGATATACTCCTTGTCGTGCATGTAGCGCGGATGGGTGAGGAGATTGGCCAACTCGCCATCGTTGGTAAGCAGGATCAGCCCTTCGCTGCTTGCATCCAGGCGGCCAACGGGATAGAGGCGCGTGGGGGCCGAAACCAACTCGCCCAGAGCGCTCCGTCCCCGGTCGTCCTCCATGACCGAGAGAACGCCCCGCGGCTTGTTGAGCATAACATAGAGGTAGCGGGACTTGGTCTCGATCCGTTGCCCGTCCACACGGATCTCATCGCGCTCCGGATCCACCTTGGTGCCGAGTTCCGTGACGACCTTCCGGTTGACGGTCACCCTCCCCTGGAGGATGATCTCCTCTGCCTTCCGGCGTGATGCCACCCCAGCCGAGGCCAGGACCTTTTGTAGCCGTTCTGTACGGTCTTGTGTCATACGATTCTGTCTCGCCCCCAACGAGCACGTGAGTCTAGCACAGTTTGCCGGCAGCGTCAATTATCTTCCGGGCCGACCAATCACCAGCTGCGCTACGCCAGCCGCTGGTCGCATTGTTGCTGGTAGCCGCAGCCCCTGCACCGCGCCGCCTCATCATGACTGCGTGCCACGTCCTGCGCGCCCAGGTCGCGGCGGATCGAGTCGATGACACGCAGCAACTCCGCGCGAAGGGCATCTGAATAGTCCACCTCGAACGCCCGATCGTCGTACTTGATGATGCCGTAGGCAGGCGCCCGCCCCTCCTGCTCCTCCACCAACAGGCAGTACGCGGCCAACTGCAGGATGTGAGCCGCATAGGGCTGCTCAGGCGCCCCGCCCGACTTGACTTCCACCGGGACAATCCCCTCCCGGCTCTGCACCAGGTAGTCCGGCCGCCCGGTCAGGCGATACCGGGAGGAGAAGAGAGGCTGCTCGCAACGGTTCCAGGCGCCGGTATCGACGTAGGTCACGCGACCCGCAGGCAATCCCGCGTCCGCCCGGGTTGCCAAAGCGCGGATCAGCAACCACATGCCCAACCCACCCAGAACCAGCGCCGCGAGCAGTAGCCAGGTCACCGGATCAGCCCGCCAGGCTCAGAAGCAACCACGCCACGATCAGGACCCCCGCCAGCACAAGCAGGGCCACCGCCAGCCAGCGCAGGCGATGGTACCCTTCGACCCTGCGTCCGTGAGCGCGATGCTGCGCCTCACCCCGCTGCATCGCTGCCAGGTTGCCCGAGCGGTACCCCTTCACCCGGCCCAGCCACCAGGCCCGGGCGCAAAAGGCGTACTGCGCTAGCTCGCTAGCGCGAACGACAGGATCTTGTCGACCCATGGACCTCCCCTGCATCTGTGGCCTGCGCCTGGCAGGCCACCCAGCACCGGTCGCGTGCTACCCCTCCATCCCCATCCGTTCCTCGAACTCGATCAGCGCCTGGCGCATCATCTCCTGGCGCAGGGCCGTGGTCAGATCGCCGCGGGTGCGGTGCACCACGCCACGGAGCATGTCGGTCGTGCGGCGCAGCCCGGCCGTGATCGAGTCGGGAAAGTCCACCGTCATCAACTGGCTGTACACCTCGTCCATGATGCTCAGCATCTCTTCGGCGCGTTCGAGCCGGTTCTGCCGCATCAGGTCCAGGGAATGGCGCCGCAGCTCGCTTGCAGCTTCCGCCAGCCCCTTGAGATAGGCCGGCGCCTCTACCCCCAGATCACCCGGCGTGGGCAAATTGCCGTCCCTCATGAAGGCATGGACCATCTCGGCCTCCACATACTCCTTGAGGGCATCCTGCGTGTACCCGGCGTAGAACAGATCGGGATAGCCCTCCAGATCGGCTACGAGCTCGCGAGCCGCCTCGCTGGCGGTGCTCAGAAGCTCCTCGCTTTCGGTCCAGTCGCCACGATGGGCGGCGCGGATGGCGTTGGCGCAATGACGAATGAGGGTCCGGGACCGCTGCAGTGCCGTGTCGCGCACCGCGCTCTTGGCCTCGAACTCGGAACGTATCTCTTCTACGATGCTATCCAGCTTTTCCATATTGACTCCCATGCAATTGGTTGGATCGATTATAACACAGGTGGGGCCGGTCCGCACACCGGCCGAGGGGGGTGGTGCCCAGATCGAGGTGTCAGCGCATAGCCGGGCAAGCGGCTGGCTTGTACCTGCCCACAGGTGTCGAGGTTGGAGCCTACGGCGAACGAAGGATAAAACCGGCTGGCAAGGCGCGATGAGTCCCTTCCCCGGACTACTGGACCTCGGGAGCTTGCTCAGCCTCTATCGGTTCTCTGCGGCCCTCGGGCTGCGGTGGTGGCGTCTCTGGCTTCTCTTCCAGCCACTTGTAGAACAGCGGCAGTGGCTCTTTCTTCAACGCATCCCGCTCGGCGAACAGCGCGTGGTAAAACGGACTGGGATTGCCGTCCTCAAACAGCCCGATCATCTCGTACTCGTTGATCAGATTCCCAGGAACTTGGCCGCTGAACTTGCCCGATCGGCGCAGGTCGTCTAGCTGGAGAAAACCAAGCTTCCACTGCTTGTCGAGGGCTACCCATTCAACCCTGGAAGGATCCGACGTCACCCTCAGGAGACGCACCGAGAAGCTGCTTCCCAGGTTGAGCGTCTTGATGATGCCGCCTTCTTCTTTGGCATAAGGAACGCAGGTAGGTATCCCTCTGATTTGTGCGCCCCGTTCTCCCAACAGGTAGAGGGCAATGTAGAATTCGCCCGAGTCTTGAACGACGAACACGTCCCCGTAGCGCTTCTGACGGTTCCATGCCTCATCCGGGATCGGCCCCTCCAACAGATAGTACTTGTAGGGCAGCGCGTTCCGCTGCCACGGCGACGCAAAGTGGCTGGCATAGTACTGGCGGTAGATGCTTTTCTCGACCTCCTCTTCCTTGCCGGCCTGATCGACCTCCCTCACAGACAGGCAGAAGCTGCGATAGGCCTCCTTCTCGTAGGAGTAGGGATTGATCAACATTCTGTCGCCGGCAATGATCATAAAGCAGGTCGGAGTGCCTTTGTAGAGCTTGATGATCTCGTGGGTGGGTATTCGCTTTCTGACCGCCTCCGAGCATCGTTCCCACGTCTCCTCGAGCAAGCGTATGCTGGCAAAAATCTCGTCCTCGATGGCGCCCGGGGGCCGCTCTTCCTGATTCTCTCGAAACCGTGAGTACTTGGGATGCGTGAGCAGTATCCGCAAATCGCAGTCGCTATTCTCAATGGCGCTCTTGATTATGTCTTGTAGATCGCGCACGACCTCCACCAGGCCCTTGATCGACGAGCCGACGATGATCAGTTTGCCCTGTCGCCCCTTCACCTGGGCTTGCTCGCGCAGCAGCGGCGCGAAATCGTGAAGTGCCGATTCCCGGTCCGGATAGATCATTTCCAGCCCCAGGTTGGAGGACTGCTTCAGGAACTCGGTGCTGATGCGCAATGCCTCAACCTGCGCGCTCAGCGATTCGTTGCTATCGTGCAGCGTTTCCATGGCCCGCCCGAAAACCAGATAATCGCCGATCAGCCCAAAGACGCCACTTGGAGCCAGGGCCAGGCCAATACCCAGCAACAGATCTCTCCAAAACGGTTCGACCACAAACCGGGAGACGATGATCAGCAGAAATCCAATCGACGTCGCCGATACGCTGAGCACGCCGATGATCGTGCGGTTCGTCGAGCCTGCCTTCTCGTTTCGCTCCGGCATGGGCTGTAACTCCTTTCAATCCTGCGGTCCCGGCTGTCACTCGCCCGGTGGGGTTCGAGCTCCGCGCACCCGCTGGGTGGCGATGTTGTGCCGTGACAGGATAGAAGGCATAGAAAAATGCCCGCTAAAGCCAGATTCAACCAGCAACAGTAGTATACGACATGCCTTTGCGTTTGTCAAGCAAGTGATCGAGCGCATGATGCCTGCCGCGCGCTGGGCACAGCGCTCGGGCCGCTCGCATGTTGCTGGGAGTCCTTCTGTCAGGGTTGGTCGCCTGGCGGATCCGTGCTATCCGGCAGCTTGAATTTGAACCAGATGGTGGGCAGCAGTAGCAGCGTCGCCACCAGCGGGATATAGAAATGCTTCTACGGCGCGACATCACGCAGGACGAGAGGCAAGTACGTGCGGTACGCCTCATCATCGACAATGCGCACACTGGCTGAACTTGCACTGCCGAGGCTGCTGGCGGTGGCTCCCGACAGCGTGACCACAAAGGTCTCGGTAACCTCTGGCAAGTCGTCGTTCAGAATGGCGATGACGATGGTCTTACTGCTCTCACCCGGCAGAAAGGTCAACGTGCCGCTATCCTGAACATAGTCCTCGCCCGCGCTGGCGCCCGCCGGCGGCGAGCCATCCATCGTCTCGTATTGTACCGTGGCACCAAGCTCGGTAAGGCCAGAAAGCGTTACCGTGAGAGTCACCGTTGCATCCGCTTCGCCAATAGTGTATTCGTCCTTCTCAAATTCGATCTGCGGCGGTGCGTCGTTATTGAGGATGGTGCCCACGGCTTCGGGATCACCCAAGGTTGCATTGACTGGCCCGCTGAGTGTCACGAGGAAGGTCTCATTGTACTCGTACAACGGGTCATCCAGGATATCCACGCTCACAAAGGCAGTCGAGGTGCCTGCATGGATGTTCAGCGTGCCGTTCGCAGGTTGATAGTCATCCCCGGCAATCGCACTCGCCGGATCTGTGCCGTTGGAAGTGGCATAGGTTACTTGGATGTCAAGGCCACTTGGCGCCGAAAGGTTGACTGGGAAGAGCATAGCGCTATCAGCTTCCATCATAGAAACGTCGCCGATAGAGAGCGATGACGGCGAGTCGTCATCGCGGATGGTAAGGGTAGCGGTGTCCAAACCGAGATTCGCATCGACGGCGCCGGCCAAGCTAAGAAGAACCGTCTCGTCGAGTTCATCGATACCGTCATCCGTGATGGCGACGGCAAAGGTTCTGGTCGTGACCCCAGGTGTGAAGACGAGGGCGCCGCTGATGGCTGTATAGTCCTCAGGGCCAGCGGAACCATCGCTCGTCTGATAGTTCACCGTTGCCGTGAGCGCAGTAGCACCTGTCAGTGTGACGTCGATGCTCGCCAGACCGGCAGCAACGTTCTCATCCACCCCATATTCCAGCGCGCCAAACGCGATCACAGGCGGGCTCTCGTCATCGATGATGGTCCCTTGTCCTACGGCATCGGCCACGCTGGCATGTACCGGGCTATTGAGTTCGACGGTAAATCCCTCGTCGCCCTCATATAGGTCATCTTGAAGGATCGGCACACTGATCTGTCCCTGGGTCGAGCCTGCAAGAATCTCCAGGGTGCCCACCGTGGACGCATAGTCCTCGCCAGCGACGGCGCCGCCCGGACCGGCTGGGCCGTCGTGGGCGGCATAGTTGACTGACACATCGACCCCACTGGAAAAGGAAAGGATGATGTCAAAGACCATCGTCCCGTCGCCCTCGCCTGCCGAAGCGTCCACTATGGACAGTGTGGGCTCGCCTTCATTGTCTACAATGGTGAGCTCGGCACTGGCGACTCCCATCGTAGCGCTCACGGGATCTGATAGCGACAGAAGCACCGTTTCATCACCCTCGACCAAGTCGTCATCCAGGATCGGAACCGAGAACGTCTGTGTCTTCACGCCGGGTGAAAACGAGAGCGACCCGTTAACCGGAGTATAGTCGGCAGAAGAAGCTGAACCATCGCTGCTGCTGTACTGCACGACAGCGGTGAGCGCTGTGTCGCCGCTGAGGGTGACGGTAATGACTGCCGGACCGCCTCCCTCGCTTTGTGCATAGGTTGGACTGCTGAATGAAACCGTCGGCGGGCTATCATCATCCACAATGGTGATGATCTGCTCGGTTGGGCTGCCAAGCGTAGCATGGCTTGGCTCACCCAGTGTGACGATGATGGTCTCGGCCCGCTCGTACAAGGTGTCTGAAGTAACCTGAAAGGGTACACTGCCGGTGAGACTCCCAGCCGCAATGGTAAATGTACCAGCATCGAGGTTGTGATCGACGCCGCTCCCGGTGGCAGTGCCACTTATCGTATAGGGCACAGTGATCTCCTGGCTGCTGGTTGCAGTCGCCTCTACTGTCACCGTCACAGTGCCCACTCCCTCACTCACGTCTTGGCTGCCCACCACAAACTGAACCTGGGGCGGGGAACCGACCTCCACACTTGCTTCGGTCATCAGGACAGGAGCAGCTCCGGGCAGATCCTTGTTGTGCTCCCAGAGCTGCCAAACGGTGTCGCCCCAGGCCTTCAACTGGTCAAAGAAAGGATCGCTGTGGATAATGTAGGCACTCTCCGGCAAGGTTGTACCCGTGCCGTTGATCTCGTCGCGGAGGAACTCGACATACTCACGGCTTGTCGTCTGATAGTAGAGCTTGACCTCGACCAGGTCGCCGCCCGAGATGGAAATCCCATAGTCGGTCAGATCCACGGCATCATAGCCGCCCAGGTACTCCTCGGCTGTGAAATAGTCAGGAGCCGACACCCCGTGCCACACCGGCTCGCTCAACCGGTCAGCGGCAAGGTCGATGCGGAAGCCTTTGGGCGGGATTCGATTGTCCTTATGACGGCCATCGGCCAGAACAAAGTGAAAGCTAGAGCTCTCTCCCGTCAGCGTACTGCTGGGGTGCAGTTCGTAGACTAGCTCGTCAACATAGCTTTCGCCGGCAGCCAGATCGGGGCTGCTGGACGAATACTCGGCAGGCAGGCCCTTGAGCGTGCCGATGGTTGCATCGTAGGGGTTGACCTCGTAGAGTAGCTCGCCACCAGCATAGATCCTGACCCCAACAAACATACGCCGGCCCTCGGGAAAGCCCGAGATCAGCTTGTGGCCCGTGTGATTCTGAATACGAAAGGTAACCGCACCGCTGGCTGGGTCGTAGGTCAGATATTCGATCGCCGCCGCCTGGACCAGTTGCTGGCTGGCACGATTCACGCCAGCAAGGAGGGCATTATAGTCAAAGCCGTCCCCTGCGCCAAGGTCCAGAGTCAGGATGTCAGGACCCTGACCAAGCAGCCCCTCGTTGACCGTGTCGTAGTTGGGCGATTTGGGCGCTGTACTCGCCAGGATGTAGCCGACCCACATATTGCCGCCCGTGAGATCGTGGACTGGCTGGCCGCTCTGGGGGTGTTCCACGCTGCCATCAGGCCGCACGACGGCATCGGACATGCTGGACGCCTTGCCCAGAGTGTCTGGCATGTGGCAGTCCTGGCACGTAGCAATGGCGTTGCCAGAGTGCGACGTCGCAAAGATATCGGGTGCGTACGGTCCTATGCCCGGGCTGCCGCCGTCCTTGCCATAGTCAGAGAGCAAGAACTCGGAGGATGTCCGCTCGATGTGATAGTATGAAAAGGCTGCTTCTGTCTCTGTGGTGAGTGGCGTCGATCCATCCTGACTAAGATTGGCCAACGCGGGATTGGACACATCGTGGCAGCTATTGCAAAAGTCCCTGCTCTTGTGATAGCGGCTATAGAGCATGTCATGGCGGCCGGTGGCATCGGTGAAGGAGGCCCGCTTGTCACCACCGGGGCTGACAAAGTACTGTCCCGCGCCGTTCTCCGTATAGTTGGGGCTAACCGGTTGGTTGTCGGCACCAAAGAATGGATCGCCGTTGAAGAAGGTGATGGTCTGCGCCAGAAGCGCATCCTCGGTGTACGTGGTCGCTGCGGCTGCGTCTGATGGCGTCTCACTGAGATTGGTCTCGTCCCAGTACGACACCCATTCATCCGGATCGATGGTCCCATTCCCATTCAGATCCCCTTCGCGGGCCTCGTTCTGGGTAGCTTCAAAGAAAGGATTGTACATATTATGGCAAAAATCGCATTGGACGCCATCATAGTCTGTGCCGGTCATCGCTGAGGCATTGGGCGGATCGGAGCGACCTTCCAGCCAGCCCTTCGGGAAGTGGCAGCGCTCGCAGAGGTCCGCGGCATTGGGGTTGCCCAACGCCCATATCGAGTCCTGATCGGCTACGGTCATGCAGGCCCAAAACAAAAAGTCGCGAGATGCCTGTGCCATCATCGAGCCCATCCAGTTGAAACCAGGCTCGACCGCCTCGTCAAATCCGGCGTGGCAATTGAAACACCGGTTGGGGCCCTCGAGGGTCGTCACCGCGCCAGGCTGCGTCCCCGGCATGCGCGCCAGTGGATCGTCCTCTACCGGGACAGCGGTCCAGGCTAGTAGGGTATAGCTTCCCAGGAAGACAAACAGCACTACCAGAGTAGACAGAAGCTGAAATCGACGGGCGTGCTTCATGATTGCGCTCCTATGTCGGCTGCTCGGGAGGAATGGATGTCCGACTAGGGACAATATACCAAAGATCTGGAGAAAGCACAAGTCGACTTGGCCTCGGCCTCAGGGCTTGCTGCAAAGCCAGAGAAATCAATCGAGTCGCTCGCGGAGGATCGCCAGCTCCGACGCAAGGAGCTCGCGATCTGGCGATCCCTCGCTAGCACAGCGGGCTCAAGCCTCGCCGTCAATGGAGAATGCAAGCCCTGCCTCAGCCTTCTTATAGAGGGATCAACTAGATGTTGGACGATCATTCTGCCACCCGAGCAAGCAAAAGCATGCTGAGCGTTCGACTGAGGGCTTCGACCGAGCTCAGCCGAGGTCCTCACGCCGAAGGCCAGTCGAAGCAGGCTTTTGCGCTCTCTCAGGCGTAAATCACGGGGAATCGGCCTTCGACGCGCTAGGATGATTTCCCGCTATGTGCGATTAGCCAACTTCTAACTGGTTTGGCTATTAGGGGTGGCCGCCTGGCGGATCAGTTTTAGCCGGCAGCTTAAATTTCAGCCATGTGATGGGCAGCAATAGCAGCGTCGCCACCAGCGGGATATAGAACGGCAGCTGCGGAGCAAAGCGCTCCCACAGCATAGCGCCCACGTACGGCGCCGGAAGAGAGATGATGCCGATGCTCGTGGAAAAGAGACCAAAGGCGGTGCCACGCAGCTTGAGCGGTACAGCCTTCGAGATGAGTGAATTATAGGCAGGATCGATCAACGCACTACCTACGCCAAAGAGCGCCCAAACGGAGGCAAAGCCGGCAAAGACCTGGCTGCGCAGAAACAGAGCCAAGGCAGCAGCGATGAGGGCAAAGCCTGTCACAATCCCCACACGCTCCCCGCTCTTGTCAGACAGCCAGCCAGCCGGTGTCAGGAACAACATAGTCGCCACGCTCATGATCGATGCCAGCCAGCCGATCTGAACATTGGATAGGCCCATCAGGTTCTGCATGTACACGGGCAGCAACTGGAACGCCATGCCAAAGGTCACATCACGCACCCCATCGGAGATGAATATCCAGGTGACCACCCCACCAGCCAGCACTAAGCCGATCATGCCTGCCAGGTCGGTCCTGAGCTTACCGAAGGAAGGTCTCTCGCGCGGGCGCTGTTCTTCGCGCATCGCGTCGCGGGCCATCCACAGCCGCACAGCGGTGGCGGATGTGTACAGTACACCGGCGATAATGAACATAGGGCGAAAGCCCAGGTACTCCGACATGTACCCGCCAATGGGCGGGCCGACGATCCCTACGATTTGGAACAAGGTGCTGGACAACCCGTAGACACGCCCTCGGGTTTCCTCGGTTGACTCCTCGGCAACGAAGGCCATGTAGCTCGGTGCCACGAACGACGAAGCCATCGCGCCCGTGGCTGTCGCAATCAGTAGCCACTGCCACGACGGGGCCAGGATATAGACTGCGTAGCCCGCCACACCGGCCAGACTGCCGATAGCGACCGCCTGCAAGCGTCCGATCGCGTCCGACAGCCATCCGCCGAAAACCTGGAAGAGCAGCGGTGCGATCGATCCGAGGGTAAAGAACAGCCCGATCTGGCCCACGTCAGCTCCCAGATCCTGCAGGTAGAGCGGCAGCAGCGGCCTCCACATGTTGCCAGCCACATTGGCCAGGATCATGGTAGCCATGAACAGCTTCAGGCGGTTCGTCAGCAACGGACGATTGTCATCGCTCATAACATCGCTCTGATCGTAGGTCCCATTGGACGGAACGGCAACGCTGTGACCTCATTGTGTCAACAGCTTCCAGTGGACAGTCCTGTGCAAATGCGCTATACTACAGGCATCACCAGCCATCACCTGCCGGCACGAGGACGACAAGGATGGAACGAATCGGATTGCTGCACCACCCCAAGCTCCCGGATACCCAGCCGACGGCGGAGCGCATGGCCCGCCAGGCGGAGGCGCACGGTGTGTCCACCTGGATCGGCTCTACCTGGGACGAGCCGGCCGTGGCTGCCCAGATCGCGAACCTGGACCTATTGGTCACGCTGGGCGGCGACGGTTCGATCCTCCGCACGGCGCGCATGGCTTGCCAGCACGATGTGCCCGTACTGGGCGTCAAGATGGGCCGCCTGGGCTTTCTGGCCGAGCTGGATCCGGAGGAATGGGACACTGCCCTGCCCCGGCTTCTGGCGGGCGACTTTTGGCTGGAGAACCGGATGATGCTGGATGCCGAGAACCGCCGGGGCCAGGAGTGCCGCGCTCACCAGGCCCTGAACGACGTGGTCGTCAGCCGCGGCAGTCTGGCCCGCATCGTCCGCCTGGAAGCGTACATCGATGGCAGTTACCTCACCACCTATGCCGCCGACGGGATCATCATCGCCACCGCCACTGGGTCCACGGCGTACGCCCTTGCCGCCGGAGGCCCGATCCTGCCCCCGCAGCTTGAGAACTTTCTCCTCATCCCCATCGCCCCGCACCTCAGCATGAACCGGGCCATCGTCCTGGGCCGCAACGACCGGGTCGAGGTTCGGGTTCACACCGACCACCAGGCCATCCTCACCGTGGATGGGCAGTTTGAATACGATCTCAAGGACGGCGATCTGGTGTCAGTCCAGGCCAGTCCTCACACGAGCCGCTTTGTGCGCCTCCAAGATCCGACCTATTTCTACCGCACGCTGATGGAACGATTGCGCTAACAGCCTGCCCGCGAGCCAGGGCTACTCCACCCGTTCGATCTCGATCTGCGCGCCGCCAGGCACCGCGTCAAAAGCGCGCGGAACGCCCTCCAATTGCCCAAATACGTTGACCGGGCTGTAGGCGCGGATCTCGCCCGCACGGCTGGCGGGCGTCGGCCCCCAGAAGATGCAGAAGGCGTGTCCCACCGGCCAATAGCCCAGCTCGCCCGCCTCCAGCACATCGCGGGCGTCCTCCGCCTGCGAGAGGCGGACCGGAATCTCGAAATAGATCTCTTCGCCCCAGCGGTTGCCCCTCGCCGAAATGGGCAGCGCTGCCCAGATGGCATCAGCCGTGGCATTCTCGTGCAGCGTGGCGACAGCTTCCACCCCGCCAGAACGTATCTTGATCGTGCGCACCAACATCCTCCTGTCTATGCTTCCCGTGTTCCTGGAGGCCCGCTTTCGGACCTGGCCATCGACTTCCATGCATTGGATTGAATTGGCAGAAATCATCCGCCGGCCGCCAAAACGTGGCGCTAAAGCGCCCGCGCTCAAGGAGTAAAGGCCTGCGGCCTCGCCTCCCTCCTGCCAATAGGCCGGCACTCAGTCTGCGATGACGACATCCGTTGGAGATAGAAATAGCCTGAAAGGCTTCGCCCTCTTAGCCCGGCGGCTTCAGCCTCGGGCCTTCGCGCACGGGCGAATCTCAGGTTCGGGGCGATTGCGTCTCTCCTTCCAGCGCGCCATCTCCGCTAAACTGCTGCCTCCATATGCTCTCCAGCGGCTTCGGTGGGTCCAGTCAAACAGGGAGATCGATCCTGGAGAGCAGGTAGGCCGCTCCCAGGGCCAGCGCATTGGTCGAGACGTGCATCACCACCGCAGGCCAGATCGATCCGCTGCGGCGGTACAGATAGGCAAAGATATACCCCAAGATAAAGATGGGAGCGATGGCCAAAGGCTGCAAATGGACGATAGCAAAGAAACCCGAACTGATCACCGCCGCCTTGCGCCAGGAGTAGCGCCCCGCCAGGCCCGCATACAGGAATCCCCGGAAAAAGATCTCCTCTACCACTGGAGCAACGACGATCCCCGCCAGCAGCAGCCACCAGGGCGAGGACAACTCGGCAAAGATCGGCACCAAATCGCTCTGCATCCGCAGGTCAAAGGCGGCAAGAAACGCGCTATAGGAGAGGTTGAATAGGATCGAAATGATCATCAACCCGCAACCCACGCCGAGGTTGCCGGCTTGGAAGCGCCGCAAGCCCAGCGCCTCCCAGCCAACGCCGTATCTGCGCATCACCAGCCACCAGATCGGTACCAGCAACGCCGCCTCGGCAATCCCGGTGAACAGTCCCGGGTCCACGCTCAGCCCATAGGCCCCCATCAGGTACGAAGCGGCAAAGACGCCAGCGAGCCAAAGCACCAGGGCGATTACGCCCAGCCAGGCCTCGCGCGCCGACCACGGCACCGAACGGGCGTCGACCTCGGTCGTTTCCTCCATCCAGATCTCCTACTCACACAGCATTACAGGAAGATAGACCTTCTGATCCCCCAGTTCGTACGCGCCGATGTCGACCTCCTCGCCCTGGGGCCGCGATACGCCGTCAAAGTCGGTGGCTGGCGCACCTGCGCTCGTTCCCGCATCGATGCAGGGCGAGCGCGACGGCAGACGCAAGTTCCCGGCCTCAACATCGAGAAAGAGTGGATCTGCAGAGATGTCGTCCACCCCGGGTTCGCAGCCAGAATAGTCGTCGCTGGCATTGTGCCACAGATCGTTGTTCGAAGCCTGCGGATCGTTGCTGGCATCGGCGACAAGCCCAAAGCCTTCATTTTCGACGACGATGTTGTTGATGAAATGCACGAGCAATGCAGATCGTTTGAATACCACGCCGCCTCCACCGTTGCCGGCGACGGTATTGTTCGCGACAAAGAGATCCATCTCCTCGTGCTTGGCATCGCTCTGGAGCCCGGCGCCTGCGTTCTCGTAGATCAGGTTGTTGTCGATGCGGGAATGGACACGATCGCTCTCGTGCAGGTACACGCCATGTACGGCGTTTCCCGAGATCACATTCGCCTCGATCCCCATCCACACATCTCCCTGGCCAAGTTCCGTCCCATCCCACCTCGCCTCCAGACAGATACCCGAGCCCTGGTTCTGCCGGATCGCGCTGCCGGACACCGAGCCGCCGACGCCGCCTGCCGTGAACTCGGTGCACCCACCGTCCGGATCGCCATGCCCGTAGCCGTAGATACCGCACCTGCCGTTCTGCACGACCAGACAGCCGGTGATGGTAGGCAGGGCCAAAGCCCCGTCGCAATCTCGCGCAAAGCCCTCGATCTGGATGCCGTCCAAGGAGCTGTGACGCACAGTGCAATCCGAGAACGTCGGGCTGACCGTCTCCCCTGGTCCGGCATAGATCCGCAGGCCGGTGGTAGCATACTCCACCAGACACCAGGCAAGGTGACTATCAGAGCTGCCCAAGACAAAATAGAGTCCGCCCCAATCACCAGGGGCAGCAGCCGGCTCCAGGCCGGACGTAAAGGTGACAGGCTTGTCCGGCGTGCCGTTGACGAGCAGCGTGCCCGAAATCGTAAGGCTGACCCCTGCGGCGAACCGCACCTCGACGCCGGGCTCGACCTCCAGCGTGACGTCCGCCGGCAGGGTTGCATCACACGTGACGTGATAGGTACCCTCTTCCGCCGTCCACCGATCGTCCGTCGAAATCTCGCCGCAGATCTCGTGGCTGCCCGAAAGCAGCGCGCCGCGGGTCGAAGCGCTGGATGTCACCGCCGTCACCATGCCCAGGCATACTACCGCCAGGGATAGAGCGATCCAAAACCCCATGGGATCCTTTTGTTCGGGTCTAGCTGTGTGCCATCTCGTCGGAAGCATCCTCGCCTCCCGCCCAGGGGGACGGTCAGATCCCCCGCGCTACCCGCCCCGATCAGAGCGCAAAGAGGAAGAGCAAGTCGTTGACGTTGGTGCCGGTCGGCCCGGTGCGGATCAGATCCTCCAGAGCATCGAAGAAGGTGTACGCATCGTTATCCGCCAAGTGAGCGCGTGGATCGAGGCCCCCCAGCCCGGCGCGGGCCACCGTCTCGCCGGTTGCCACCGCGCCGGCAGCATCGGTGGGGCCGTCGGTGCCGTCGGTGCCCAGCGCAACCAGCAGGACGTTGGGCAACCCATGCATGGCAATAGCGGCTGCCAGCGCCAGTTCCTGGTTGCGCCCGCCTCGGCCCTGCCCCTTCACGGTGACCGTCGTCTCGCCTCCCCAGACCAGACAGGCAGGCCGCGGCACAGGCCGATCGTGGATCACCAGCTCCTTGGCCAGCGCCGCTGCCACCCGGGCCACCTCGCGCGCCTCCCCCTCGACAAAGGTCGACAGCAGCAGCGCATCGAGCCCATGAGCCCGTGCCTCGCGTACCGCGGCTTCAGCCGCCAGGCGGTTGCTGCCGACGATCACGTTGTGCACCCGGACAAAGAGGCCGGCTCCTGCTTTGGGCGTATCCGGCACCTCGCCACGCAGGCCGGCCTCCAGGTGGCGGCGCACCTCGTTGGGCACCTGATCCGCCAGATCGTATCGCTCCAGCACCGACACAGCATCGCCAAACGTGGTCGGGTCGGGCACCGTAGGGCCGGAGGCAATCACGTCCAATGGATCGCCCACCACGTCCGACAGGATCAGGCTGGCGACGGCAGCCCCGCCCGCCAAGCGGACCAGCCCGCCCCCCTTGATCTGCGACAGATGCTTGCGCACGGCGTTCATCTCGACGATGGTCGCTCCGGCGCGGAGCAAGAGATCGGTCGTTCCTTGCAAGTCGGCGAGTCGCAGACCGGCAGACGGCAGTGTGAGCAGCGCCGACCCGCCGCCCGAGATTGCCGCCAGCACCAGGTCGCGCTCGGTAGCACAGGCCAGCAGATCCGCCATGCGCTTGGTGCCCTGCACGCCCGCCTCGTCGGGCAGAGGATGTCCCGCCTCGACGATCTCCACCGGCCCTGTGCCCAGATCGGGATCGATGTGACCGGCCTTCGTGACCGCCAGGCCGCCGCTGAGGCGAGCCCCGAGGATCTTGTGCAGCGCGGCGACCATCGCCAGGGCCGCCTTTCCACCGCCGACGACCCACACCCGTTCCACGCGCTGCATATCGTAGTCGCGCCCGCCAATAGTCAGCACATTGCCGCGCAGATGGACGTGCCGCCGGACCGCCGCGCCCGGATCGACGGCAGCCAGCGCTGCCCGCTGGACAGACAGGATCGTCTCAGGGTCTGGTACGGCCTGGATCGAGTAAGGTACCTTCATGGATCACGCTGCCAGTAACAAACGGTGAAAAGGAACCGGACCGGTCGCCCGCACTTTAGCCCTCATCCTGGACCGGAGCCACATCGTAGCCCCGCAGCCTCAGATAGGCTTCCACGCCCGCAAGAAACTGATCCACATACTCCTGAGAGGCTGCCCTACCAGCGTGTCCGACCCGGAACAGCTTGCCCCTCAGCTCGCTGAGCCCGCCCGAGACCATGACCTGCCACTCTTCCAGCAAATAGCGCCGCAGGTCCTCCACATCCATCCCCGGCAGCCCGCGAACCGCCGTAAGGAGCGGTGACGCGTACGCATCGGGCGTGAACATTTCAAATCCGAGACGCCGCAGCCCGTCGCGCACACTCTGTGCCGCCACCACGTGGCGCCGGTAGTACGCATCCAACCCTTCTGCCATGATGCACCGCAGTTGGATCAACAGCGCATAGATCACGTTCGTGGGTTGTGTCGTGGGGTAGGGATGCCAGGACGCCCAATTATCGGCAAAGTCCTTCCAGACATCCAGGTTGAGGTACCAGCCGTGAGCCCGCTCGCCCTTGCGTTCCATGTGGTCCCAGGCCCGCTGGCTGACCGAGATGGGCGCCACACCCGCAGGGCATGCCAGGCACTTGTTCGCGACCGAGACACAGACATCGATGTCCCACTCGTCGACCGGGAGCGGCACGCCGCCCAGCGACGACACGGCATCTACGATGATCGGCACTTCAAAGTCATGGGCGGCAGCCGCAATGCGCTCAACAGGATTGAGGACGGCCGTAGAGGTCTCCAGGTGCACCACCGCCACTGCCTCGATGCCGGGTCCTGCAGCCAGCGCGCGCCTCACGGCACCCGGCTCGATCGGCTGGCCCAACGGTGCGCTCACGTGCCGCACTTCGAGGCCATACGACCGGGCCATCGCCGCCAGCCGGTCCCCAAAGAACCCATTCCGCGCCACCAGCACCTTGTCGCCGGTCCGCATGAGGCTTCCCAGGGCCGCATCGAGCGCCGCCGTCCCTGGGCCGGGCATCAGGAACAGATCGTTCTCGGTGCCAAAGACCTGCCTGAGGTGATCGACGACCTCGTTGTAGATCGCCAACCAATCGTCGCCATAGTGGGCACGAACAGGCTCGGCCATCGCCTCCAGGACATTGTCATCCACATCCACCGGACCGGGGATCAGCAACCTCGCGTGCTCGCCTGCCACATTCAGCCTCCTTGCCGAGAGGACCCCAATACCCTAGAGCGCTGTGTCAGACAGAGACCGCTAGGCCGAGGCAGCCGCTTGTGCCCTATCGCGGGCATGGGGCCGCGCCCGCCCAGCGCTCAGGCCTGCTCCATCGAGACAGTAGCCTCCTCGGAGGCTGCCTGGGTCTCCTCCTGAACCAGATCTCCCTGTTCCTCTGTGTCCAGGGGTTCGGGGGTCGATCGAGCAACTTCTGCGCCCTCAGAGCCCTCCTCATCCCCCTCCCCATCCTCGTCATAGTCGGGGATCGCGTACTCATCCTCGTGCTTTACCCAGGCAAACTTGCGCCGCAGTGCTTTGGGGTAGAACTTTTCCAGGACGTCATAGTCGACCTCTTGGCCCCATTCATAGTACACGCGCGGGTCAATGTAGGACTTGAGACTGGTGCCCAGGTTCCAGGTGCGCTTCTTGGAGGCAATCGAATACTGCGCCTTGATCTTGCCCCGGGCGCGCTTGGCCCTCTCCAACATCCCCTGGGTGTTTTCCACCCGGCGCTCGGCGACCTCAATCCGCTTGACGTAGCGCTCTTTTACTTGCTTCTTCTTGCCGCGCGGGGCCGCCCGCCGCTTCTCGCGAGCCTCCTTGCGCACCGCAGACAGGGCCTCCCGCTGCGTTTTGAGTCGCTCCTGATAGGTCCTGACCCTGCCGGCTGCTTTCTCCTCGCGCTCTTGGTACCGCTTGCGGCTGCGCGACCAGCCCGCCGGCGCCATCTTGGTGTGGTTGCACAGAACGGCCGCCTCCAGGTTTGCCAGGTTGGCCGTTTCCCACTTGAGGTAGGCAGGATCATCCGCCTCGACGCCCGACTCTACCAGGCATTCGCGCACGGCGATGGTCGCATGGTGCGTGCGGAACACCTTGGCCGTGAGCACCGGCAGGATGCCGGACAGATAGGCATTGACATCGCGGCTGCTGATGTCGGGGAAGAGCTGGGGCTTGTCACGGGTAGGATGGCTCTTGTCGCTGTTCGCGCTGCTGGAGGACGGCCGGGCGTTGGCGATCAACTCGTCCAGATTCGCCTGCACCTGCTCCGGCAGATCCAGCGTCTTGTGCCACAACACCGAGTCCTTGCCCAGGAACCGGAACTCGGCGCTGCCGTCGGGATGCAGGGTCACGTGCTCGGGACGCAGCGTCGTCGCGCCGACCGTATCGGCTTCGTCAGGATCTTTTTCGTCACCCACGCGCAAGCACAGCGCGTCAATAAGATAGCACGCGGTGGCAATCATCCGCCCTTTGTCGTCCGGATGGCACAGGTCCTGCTCGATCTGCGCCCGGACCTCGTCCAGGTGGGCGTGTAGCTCGTGCACCGTGTCGAACTTGGCGGCCTCGCGGGCCTGCTTGATCGGCGCCGTGTCGCTCAGCCACACATACTTGAGCTTGCCAGAGAGCTTGTCCTTCCAGCGGGCGACCCACAACGACTCCGGCTGCCAGACAACCTCGTCCCAGTCGCCCTGCGGCACGGGAGCGTCTGGGCTGAGATTGAGCGTGATATCGCTTTGCTTCGCCCCTTCCTTCCATCGTCCTCGCAGGGGGTGCTTGCCCCGTCCCATAAAGATGCCGCTCGGCTCGACGACATAGTTCGCCAGCTCTGTTCGGTTGCCGTTCACGGTAGCGAAGCCGTATTCCTCGCGGAGCGCCTCGCGGATCGCCTTTCGCTCTGCGGCGAGCTCCTTGCGCTCCTCGGCAGTCAGCTGCTCCCTGGCCTCTCGGTCGCGCTCAACGATCCGGATGGCCGGACCGAAATCAATGTCTTCCAGCGTAAGGCGAGATTCCAGGCCCAGCTCCTGACCGAAATCGTCCAGGAAGTTGCGTACAAAGGTCCGGTCCTCGACGTAGGGGGTGCCCTGCTTCTTGGCCCAGGCCAGGGCCATCTCCTCTTGTTTGGGCGTGAGGACCACCGGCTCCCCTTCGATGCTGAGCACCATCCCCGTGGGAGGTGGGGGCTCGGGGATCACGACGCCATTATGAATGAGTTGCTTCAACATGCAGATTCCGACTCCAGATGATACAAGGTTCAGGGTTCATATGGTTGCCGGGCCTCGCGCCCCGGCGACACCATGAGCAGAGCCGCCCGTGCTTTGGCGGCCCGGCGGTAGCATATGAATTGTGTGCAGGCTGCAAGGGTCTCCGGCTCGGCATTCGCGGGCAGCAGATGGCCGATCTCCGCGGCGCGCCGCACCCCCGCCCGCCGCCCAAAGGGAGCGAGGGTAGGGGCTTCGGTACCGGCCCCGGCCATGCCCCTGCCGGGCTTTCATGCCCGACAACCGCTGCGCCAGGATGAGGGCAGGCAGAGGGAGACGCTCACTTGCGCCCAAAAATCGTCCGCAGCGTCTTGGCAATCTGAAAGATAGCGAACGCCGACATGAGGATGCCCGCCATCGCTATCTTGCTTTCGTCCTGCGCCTGTTCGAAGTAGACCTTATCCGGTGTGACGACGATGACCCCCAGCGGTTTGGAAGAAGCACCGCCGCCCCCGCCGCCGCCCTCTCCGCCTGTGACCGGACCGTCCTCTTCCTCTGGCACTCCGTCACCCCGGCCAAAGCCCAGTCCAAAGCCGTAGCCTACCTGCGCCACGGGGATGATGGTCTTGCCTTCGACTACCTGGGGCTCGCCAAACGCCGATTTCCAGTGGGCTGCATCCCGGGCCTGGTCAATCGAATCAAACAACCTGTTTAGTGACATACTTGGCTCCTTGCTCGCCGCGGACTGCAGTCCGCCGCACTATCGAGAGCGGACCGTGGTCCGCCCAACGCATAAGAATCCCCACCGGGCAGCATTCTGCACCGGCAATTGGCCTAGCGGCCCCTGCGCTTCCAGCGCACCAACCAGCGGATCGCGGTACAGACCAGCCCGATCGAGATGGCAGCGGCGAGTATGCCGCGAACGGCAGCCACCGTACCATCCTCGAGTTCGATCCGGCGCTCGCCGGCCTCCGTCACCTCCAGCACAGCCAGCGGCTTGATCCAGGCAAACCCGCCGCCCCGCCCGCCGATCTGCTTCGCGCCGACCATCGCACTGGCCTTGCCGTAAGCGAAGACCCTGACGATTGGGATCAGCTCGCGACCGCCCGCAGAGATCGGTTCTCCGCGCACCGTCTCGATCCTAAGCGCTCGTGGCGTGGAACATACCTCACTCATCTACCCACCTCCTACCGCCGTCCGACCCACTGAGTATAGCACAAAACTACCATCGAAACAATCCCCAGTGGCCCGCGCGCCAGGGTGAAGGCCTTTTGAGGTAGAGTGGACAATACCACTGTTGCGAGGCCGACCGCCCTACCACACCCCTGGCAGCAGCCGGTAGCACACCCGCCGCGCATAGTCCTCGTAGCCGGGCAGCTCTTGCCGCAGCGTCCCGTCCTCCAGACTGGTGCGCAGCACCAGCGCGCACAGGCCGAGCAGCGATGGGATCAAGGCCCACAGCGACCCCAACATTAACGGGATCGCAGGAGCAGAGATGCACCAGGCCAGATAGCCGGGGTGTCGCACAAAGCCATACGGCCCCGCATCCACAACCGTGTGCCCGCGGTCGGTTTGAATGCGAACCGTCCCCGAAAAGAACCGGTTCGAGGCCATGGCCCACACCGACAGGGCGCTGCCCAGGATCACAAAACCGGCAGCTACGACCTGGACCATTGTCGGAAACTGCGACCACCCAAAGCGCTCGTCCAGTCCCGCCACGATCAGCGCGCCCGGCGTGACCAGGAATATCGACAGGCTGCCCAACACCCGGTCCCAGTCCTTGGTTCCTTCGCCCATCCGGGCGCGCTCGGCAATCAGGTCCCGCTCGATCACCAGCCCGGTGGCAACGATCATGCCCACATACAGTCCCAGGTAGGCCCAGCCCGCGATCCAATCCAGCCGCCCCACACTCGCGAACAGGCTGACGGCCAGCACAAGCAACACCATCACCACCTGGATCAGCCGTCTGAAAGTTGCCTCCCGTATCGCCTGCGATTCATCAGCTTGGGATGGTTCGCTGCTCGACATGCCCCCCTCCTCGCCTGCAGGTTTGTCTTCGCGCCCGGCTACGCCTCCCGCGTAGACCTGCCCCAGCGGAACATGCGCGACAGAGCTGGCGCGCGCCAGCTACCCTCCCCAGCAACACGGATGTCCCGCCGCTGGAGGCGCCACCACGCCAGCAGCACCAAGACCGCCGACACCGCAGCGAGTCCGCCCAGCCAGGCCCAGTCCAGTCCATCGACCGCCTTGCCACCCTGGTAGTAGTAGAGCGGTGTGTATTCGATGAACGCCTTCAGATCCTCATTTAGGTTCGCCAGACCCACCAGCAGGTAGTTGCCCACCAACAGCCCGCCTGTCAGCATGCCGGCCGCGCGTACCGATGGCAGTACCAGGCTCAGCAGCAGCGCCAGCATGCCAAAGACGACCAGTATCGCGAACAGCGGCAGAAAGGGCCGCAGGATCTCGATCCAGGTCAGGTCCATCCCCGTGCCCTGCACCGGAATCACCCAGCTAAGCCAGCCGACAAGGAGGATCGACACAGTCGTTGCCAGAAAGCCCAGCACCCGGCCCCAAAAGAGCGCCGTCCTGCTGACCGGATGGGACAGGATCAGATCGAGAGTGCCCTTCTCCTCGTCGCTCACCAACAGGCCTGCCCCCACGCCAACGGCAAAGATGCCGATGATCACCGGCATGTAGTTGAAGTAGTAGACGTCCAGGTAGCCCTTGGGCGTGGTGATTGCGGTCAGCCCCCCAAAGAAGGCCGCCAAGTCCTCCGGATAGGCGGCCATCATCTCTGCGAACCCCTCGATGCCGACGATCGAGTCAAAGAGAGAAGCCATCAGCAAACCGTACAGGGCGATGCCAATGGCCCAAC
>Ga0316577_10000041_pt1 | contig 28573 bp, 19 predicted proteins | sample S5NA_FD_203073 | JGI IMG/M metagenome (GOLD analysis project Ga0316577, IMG submission 203073) | Rhizosphere microbial communities from salt marsh grasses in Alabama, United States - S5-7_050615r2r1 | ecosystem: Host-associated > Plants > Roots > Rhizosphere | place: USA: Alabama | collected... | reverse complement strand
GGTACATCTCCATCTGCCAGAGGCGATCCTGGGCCTGCACGAACCCCTGGGCGAAGAAGAGGTCGTCCAGGTTCTGGGCGTAGATGTGGGGAACGCCCCAGGGATCCCTGAGCACTTCCACCTCTGCCCCCAGGCCGGGAAGGACCATCTCTCCGTCGATCTGGGCCAGATGGGCCGTGGCCATCTCCCGGAAGCTCCCGGGCTGGGAGCTCCCCCCCTCGCACCCGCCCAGGACGACCAACCCCATCATCACGGGCACGGCGAGGAGACAGCGGAAGACGGCGGGAGCCTGGAACCGAACGCTCATGGACATGGAGGACCTTCCATCAGGACGTGTGCGTGGGAGGAGATGAGCCCCCATCCAATCGGGGGAGCCGAAGTCAACCTGGTGTTCCCCCCCGGGAAGCCGCAAGCCGGTAATCAAATCCGGGCGCGGTGTTAGGAAGGCCGGCCGGCAATCGACTCCCGACTTCCGCCGGCTTGCCCGGCTAGAGGAAGAAGTCCTCGCCAGTCTCCTTCCTTCGAACATGCACGCGGCCCCGGGCCACACTGTTCAACGAGATCGCCCCGGGCACCGGGCAGGCGTCCACGCAACTACCGTCGTACCAGCACTCCTCTGGGTAGGCGACGAGCGGGGGCTCTCCCACCCCGGGGCTCGGGAGCATGATGTCCACCTGACATACGTCCACACAGAGGTTGCAGCCGATGCAGAGGTCGGCATCGAAGCTCAACGGGTCCACTGGCCGAAACGCGATTGGTGCGGACATCTTCCCGGGCGTCCTCACGCGTCGTCCCTGATGTATTCTCCGTTGTGCGACTCGTAGCTCTCCTTCAGGAGCCCGTAGTAGTCCAGGGGCCTCTCTCCCTCCACTACGCTTTCGTCCTGGAGTCTCACGGTCACGAACTTTCGCCAGGCTGGAGGATCCATTTCGGGGTAGTCCGATCTCTCGAAGAGGAGATACCTCGCCGAGGCCCTTCTGGCCAGGCAGGCGTGGATGACGACCTCGGCATTGGTCAGGACGTTCAGCACCTCCAGGGTCCGCACCAGCTCATGGGGGTTCCCGGGGCGGAGGTGGCGGGCCTCGCTCCCTCGGATCGCCCGCAACTTCGCGAGGCCGGAGCTCAGCAGGCGTTCGTCCTTCACCGCACCGCAGTGCGCCTTCATGACGGTGGCGATGGTGGCGTTGATCTCCCTCCAGTCCACGCCCCCGATCCCGTTCACGAGGGAGAGGATCCGGGTCCGCTCCACAGCTGTCTGCTCCGCGTCAATGGTGGGATCGGATACGGATTCGGCGTAGGCTGCCGCGTGCCTGCCGGCATAGTGTCCGGTGGCGGCCGCGTGGCCGTGGCAGTTCGAGGCGAACAATTGGTCACCGGCGGCGTAGAGGCCCTCCACATTGGTTTGGAGGTCCCACCGGTTCATGAGGCCCCCCGGGTAGCCGAAGAGCTGGCGCTCCTGGGGGAGAAAGGCGGCGGACCTCCACCCTTCCCCGTAGCTCTGGAGCAGGTCCTTCTCGGGATCGAATCCCCTCTCCGAGTAGTTCTGGAGGATGGGGACCTTCGTCTTCCCCTCCTCACCGACCATCAAGCCCCAGATGGCACGGCGCTCGAGCTCGGGCATGGAGGGAAGGTCGGCGTAGAGAGGCAGCCGGTAGCCTCGCTTCAGGAGCTCCTCCACCGGAAGGATGTCGGGGCCCTGGAACTCTTGATCCGGGAGGTCGGGCTCGCATCCTCCCTTGAGGTAGAGCCTCTGACCCGGCGCGGGCCGATACCGCTGGGACACGTCGGTGAGGAGGTTGCCGTCCCTGTCGGCCCAGGGGATCTCCCTGCCCTCGGCGTCCACCATGGAGCACGCGTACCAGGTGTTGTGGGTATTCCCCGTGCCATACGGGGGAAAGCTCCGGGTGCCGGACCACTCGGCCCTCACCGATTTCTCCATCATGGTGAACTCGGCCCCTGCCTCCCACGCCATGGCGTGACCGTCTCCGGAGCACTGGGGCGGCCTGAACTCCGAGGCCCCGGGAAGCTCCGGGGAGAAGAGCCAGAGCCGGGAGGGCCGAGACATGCAGAGGATCGTCGCCTTGGCCTCGAGGACAGAGAAGCGTCCGGTACGAGCGTGCACCGTCGTCGCGCCCACGACTCGGGCCCCCCCGCGTCCACCCTCGGAGAGGAGGCTTGTGGCCATGGTCCGGTCGAGGATTCGGACCCCCAGTCGCTGGCATTCCTTGTAGAGCGCTGGCTTGAAGGTAGATCCCCACACCCGGAGCGTGAATCGGTTCACGTAGTCGTAAGCGAAGAGGAGTCCTGTGGCTTCATCCCGGAATTCGGCCCCCCGGAATTCGCCCGCCGTGTCCCGGATCTTCCCGCCCATGGCCTCCAGCTCCAGGAGCCTGTCCCACCCCTCCCGACACTCGATGTAGTGGGAGATCCCGTTGCAGTAACCTCCGTGGCTGCGGATGAGCGCGTCGGCCAGCTCTTCCGGTGTGATTCGTGAGCAGGGATTCGTGGCGGCGGATTCCCAGTGATCGCAACCGGATCCTCCGGCCCCGCTTCGGATCGTGGCTCCCTTCTCCACGAGGACTACGTTTGCCCCCCGCCGGGCTGCCCCGATGGCTGCCCAGCAGCCGGCGATGCCTCCGCCCAGCACCAGGACCTCGGTAGAGAGGGCGTCGGTCCGGTCCCACTCCAGGGGATAGGGCCACTCGACCTGCTTAGGGCGAATTCCCACTTGGCGCTCCCTCCCGGTGAGTGAGGAGGCTCACCGACACGAGCACCAGAGCCGACGCCGAATAGGCGATCAGCAATCCCAGGTCGACATTGAAGAGCCCGTGCATCCGACCCGGGACCCCGGCGAGGAACGAACCCACACCGATGGCTCCCCCCACGAGGATCGCGGCCACCGCTCCGGGGACGGTGGCCCTGGGGAAGAGCACCCCGCCCAGGAGCGGTACCAGCATACTCCCCATGTACGGGTAGTTGAAGATGATGATGGTATCCAGGATCCCTCCTGCCTTGCTTGCGATGAGGATCCCGGCCGTGACGGAAGCGACGATCACCACCCTGGAGAGGCTCTTCGTGTGCTTCAGCTCGTCGAGCTCGACCTCCGGGTGGAAGACCTTGTTGTACAGGTCTCTCGTGAAACAGCCGGACAGGGATATCAGGAGACAGTTGGAGCTCGACATCACGGCGGCAAGGAGGGCCGAGACCACGAGTCCCGCGGCAACGGGGTGGAGGAGGGCTCCGACGGTGTGGGGGAGGACCTCCTGATGACCGATCCCGGGAAACAAACTCCTGCCCACGGTGCCGATCACACCGACACAGAGACTGAGCCCAATCACGATGAGCCCCGCGAAGATACACCCCCACTTGGCGACGGCCTCGGACCTCGACGACTGATACCTCATGAATGCGTCGTAGGACACGGAGATCGAGAGGAGAAAGGGGACGATGAGGAAGATGGCCCTGGATCCCATCCCCGTGGGGATGAAGGGGGTGGAGAGAACGTCACCGAGGATACCAGGCCCGCCCGCACGGAAAAGGGCCACTCCCGCCACGAGCGGTATCCCCAGGAGAATGGTCCCGAGCTGAACGAGGTCCACGGTCACCACGCTCCACATGCCTCCAACCGCGCTGTACACGCCGATGGTGACGGCGACGAGGACGATGCCCGGGGTATAGCCGAAGCCGAAGATCGTCATGATGGACCCTGCCGCCATCAATTGGGCCACGAAGATACCGAGCAGACTCGGGATGTTCGACACCCACCCCCAGACTCTCACCCATTTCCGCTCACCGTATACCGAAGCGAAGAAATCCAGGGGTACGTACCCGCCCTGCCTTCGCATTCTGGATGCCACGAGGAGCCCCGCCAGGATCAATCCACCTCCACACCCGATCCCGTACCATGCGCCGGGCCACGTACCGTATTCCGCAGCCATGGCGGAGCCACCCAGGATGACTCCGGCTCCGAGCTGGACGGCCGCCAACGTCGCCGTGGTGAGGGGGAGGCCGAGCTTCTTTCCCGCCACCAGGAAGTCCGAGGCGGAAGCCACCCGCCGACTCATGATCAGGCCGAGGACGATGAGAACGGAGAGGTAGGCGATGACCACCAGGGCCAGGATTCTGTCTTGGGGCATCTCGGATTTGTCGCTGTACCCTCAGGGCGCCGGCGTAAGGAGCAGCCGGACACATTCGATCCCGGATGGTACCGCCGGTGACGGGGCCGGCCAGGTGGAGGAAACAGGGGGATGGGCTGCCTTGTCCCGCCTCCCCCACCGTCCCACTTTTCCTGCCTCCCCTCAGCCAGGAACGATCCCATGCGCCCCCGTCCATTCCTTCTCTCGGCCCTGTTCTTCACCTTCACCGGAGCCCTCCTGGCGGCGTTGCTGACCTGTTCCCGCCCGCTTCCCCCGTGGGCTCCGGATTTCGCGCCGGTGCAGCCGGAGCTCTTCGGAACCCCCGGTGCGCTGACCAACGCCTGGGCCGATGTGGACGGGGACGGAGACAGCGACCTGTTCGTGGGCTTCAACGGGACTCCCAACCGCCTCTACCGGAACGATGGCGGGGTCTTCACCGATGTGGCGGAGGGTGCCGGTCTGGCGGACGCACGCTCCACCCGCACCTCAGCCTGGGGAGATTATGACGGGGACGGGGACCCGGATCTCTTCCTGGGCTTCGCCCCCGGGGACGAGCCCGTCTCCAAGCTCTACCGGAACGACCAGGGGCGGTTTACGGACGTGGCCGCTGAGGTGGGCCTCCAGATCTCCGCCGGGTCCACCCGGCAGGCCAGCTGGGTCGACATCGACGCCGACGGGGACCTGGACCTCTTCCTCGCCCTCAGGGACCTGCCCAACGCCCTCTTCCTGAACCAGACGGGAGTGTTCCAGAACATCGCCGACTCGGTGGGCCTCGCGGACCCTCGCAGGAGCGTGGGTGCGGTCTGGTTCGACTACCAGGAAGACGGGGACCTGGACCTCCTGGTGGCGAACATGGACGGGGACGCCAATGGTCTCTTCCGCAACGACGGAGGGATATTCACGGATGTGGCAGCGGAGGCGGGGCTCGCCGACGGGGGCCGTGGGTTGGGGGATCCGTCCCACGGGACGGTCCGGCCCTGCGTGGTGGATTTCGACACGGACGGAGACTTTGACCTCTTCTTCGCGAACTACGGTCCCAACGGGCTCTTCCGGAACGAGGGGGAGGGGGGCTGGAGGAACGTGGCTTCCGAGCTGGGCCTCGCGGTGGACGGACGCTACGACGCGTGCGTGTTCGGCGACGTGGATAACGACGGCCGGGTGGATCTCTTCGTGAACGGCACGGTCACGGGGGGCGTCCAGTATCGGGACTATCTCCTCCTCAACACTCCCGAGGGCTTCGTGGACGTAACCCCCGAGGAGATCCTGTCGCTGGACGCGGACCACGGAGCCCAGTGGGTGGACTTCGATCAGAACGGGGCCCTGGACCTCTCCCTCGCCGGCGTCACCGCCACGGGAATGCACCTCCTCCTCCGGAGCCTGATGCCACCGGAGCGCCGTGGCCGCTCCATCCAGGTTCGGGTCCAGGACTCGGCGGGGCATGCAACCCGGGCCGGAGCCGAGGTCCGGGTGTACGCTGCCGGTACCCGCACCCTCCTGGGCACCGGCCTGGTGGACACCGGATCCGGGTACAACACCCAGAGCGTGGTGCCGGTGCACGTGGGCCTTCCCGGCCCCGGGGAGGTGGATGTCGAGGTGAGCTTCCCGGGGGGCGGCTCCCGCCTCACCATCGTGAAGAGAGGGGTAAACCCACCGTCCGAGGGGGGGCAGCCGGTGGCGGTGAGGGTGGGGCCGATGCGGCGGGAGGGGTGAGGCAGATTCCTGAAGCGGCGGTGGGGAAGCCCCCGGCGCCGGAGGAGGTGGATCCATGGAGATCTTGATTCCCGCTGTGGTCGGGGTGGCCGCTGTCCTGCTGGCAGCGCTCTTGTGGATGGGCCTGCCGAAAGGCCCCTCCCTGAGGCAGGTGAAACACCTGGCCGAGCCGCGCGTCACCGAGATGGAGCCGCAGAAGGTCCTCCTGGTGGAGGCCAAGGGAGATCCCAATGTCGTGGGGAAGAAGGCGTTCGGCCTTCTCATGAAGACATACTTCCGCCTGAAGGGCGTTCCCAAGGGGGGGGCCTCCTTCAAGCCACCCAGGGCCCGGTGGCACGTGGATCCCCAGAAGCCTCTGGAGGAGTGGACGGGCCTCTACGCGATGCCCGTCCCCGACGCTGTCACCGAGGTGCCCGCTGTCGGAGGGGACGGGGGTCTCTCGCTGGAGCTGACCACCTGGGCGTACGGGACGGTGGCCCAGGTCCTCCACGTGGGCCCCTGGGACCAGGAGACCGACACCATCCAGTCCCTGAAGGAGTTCATCCGGACCCAGGGGTTCGAGATCTCGGGACCTCACGAGGAGGAATACCTAAAGGGCCCCGGGATGCTCTTCATGGGGAACCCGAAACGCTACCTGACCATCATCCGCTACCCGGTACGGAAAGTGGAGGGTGGGGCTGGGGCGTAACCAGCCCCGCAGGCTACTACCGCCTCACCACGGACACCCGGATCTGGGATGGGTACTCCCTGGAATGGTGCACCCGATTGTGGGCCACCACCCCCTCCGACTCGTCGTAGATGTTCCCCCCCGTGTTCAGGTTACGGGTGAACCGGGGGAAGTTCGAGCTGGACACCTCGATGCGGAGTCTGTGTCCGGCGGCAAAGGTATTGGACGTGGTCAGCGGCCCGATCTCCACCTCATAGACCTCCCCAGGCTCCATGAAGACCCATCTGTCGTAGCCCTCCCGGTACCGGACCCGCTGGATGGTCTCGTCCAGGTTATAGGCCCGGCCGTCGGGATAGACGTCCAGGAGCTTCACGGTGAAGTCCGTGTCCCTGGCGTCGGATGAAACGTACAGAGTGACCTCGATGGGCCCGCTCACCTCGACGTCCTCGACGAAGGGCTCGCTGGTGTAGACCAGGATGTCCTCCCGCTCCGCCTCGATCCGGCTCTGATCGAAAGCCCCCGCGTCGATGGCCCCACCGATACAGCAGACGTTGCCTCCGTAGGAGACTACGGGGTCGAAGGGATCGTAGAAGAAGTCATCGGCGGGCTCCTGGCCGGGGCGTTCCCTGCTCAGCATCCCGTCACCGTTCACGGTATTGGCGTTCCCGCCCGAGGTCAGGTAGAAGGTCACCCCCTCAGCCGCCGGAGGAGGCCAGGCCTCCGCCGTCTTCCACTCGTTCTCCCCCATGGCGTAGTAGCGGACCCGGGGGAGGGTGTCGGTGATCCCATTCTCCTCTCCCTTCAGCCAGTGGTCCCACCAGGCGTAGAGGAGCTCGTCGTAGTCCCAGCGGGCGTCTCCCATGCTCCGCTCCCCCACCATCGTGTTCTCCGTGGCCCGGGTGTAGGAGCAGTGGGCCACCGGGGCGACCATGGCGAACTGGTTCTCCCGGGTCTCGGCGTCGACCCCGTTCTCCCTGACATGGTTGAAGAGGGCCAGGTTCGGCCCGATGGACACGTCGTACCAGGACATGAACCAGAACGCCGGAACCCCGAAGGGCTGGTCGTCGTGGTACAGCCCCCCTTCGTACCAGGCCGGATCGTCCGGCGTCCGCTGGATCATCCGGCCGCCGGTGGCCACCGGGGCCGGATCGGCATAGATCCCTTCCGGCCCATTCACGTTCCGCATGAAGTCGTCCAGCGGCAGGTGCCAGAGGGCCTCGTTCCAATCCGGTCGGGGCATCTCAGGATCCAGGTCGAAGTAGCGGGAGAGGCGGATCAGGTCGTCCCGCTCCGTGTCCCGGTCGAAGCGGGGCCGCTGAGTGTTCTGGACCCCGTAGAGCCAGGTGAAGAAGAGCATCTGCTCGGCGCCACCCCGGTACCAGTTCCCCTGCTCGTACCACTCCCCGACCCGCCCCACGCCGGCGCCGAACCCCTGGGGCACCATGGCGGCGTGGGCCGGGTGATCCAGGGCCGCCAGCCCCATCTGCCACTCGGCCGTGGAGGAGCAACCGTAAGTGCCCACTTTCCCGTTGGACCAGGGCTGGTTCGAGATCCAGGTCAGGGCGTCGTACCCGTCCGTCGTGGGCGGTCCCAGGATGTCCCACTCCCCCTCGGAGTAGTACCGGCCCCGCTCGTTCTGATTGACGTAGGCATACCCCCGACGAACCGCCTCCAGGATGGCCCCGTACCGGCCGGTGAGGTGCTCCCCGTCCCGCCACATGTTCATGTTGTAGGGGGTCTTCACGAAGATGGTGGGTACCGGGACGTCCTCGGAGGTCCTGGGGCGGTAGACGTTGGTGGCCAGACGGATTCCGTCCCGCATGGGGACCATCACCAGCTCCTCGACGATGGCGATCTCCGTCAGCGCCTCGTAGGAGTTCTCCTGTGCTTCCGCTTCGTGCCCGGGAGTCGGAAGGATGCTGCAGGAGAGCAACGCGAGCAGGAACGTGGGGAACGGGAGGTAGCGGTCGGCGTGTCTCATCGTGGGTTTCCTCTTCCAGAACGCTCTGTACTCGGGGCCGGGCCGGCGGGAGTAGTAGGATACGGTGCCGAGGCCCCGGGTGTCCAACAAGGCATCTCCCCGGCCCGAAGGCGGGGCCCGGGTGAATCGAAACGACCGGACCATCGTAGAGTCAAGGAACGACGTCGCGCTCCATGAGGAAACGGTTCCAACCATCGAGATTACAGATGCCCAGGATCGCAGGACTCAGCCCCACGCCCGCTACCCTCTCCATCGTATCCTTCTTGCTCGCCGCCGTCCCCGGCAGCCTCGTTGGCCAACACACCATCGTTCCGGATCCGGCCGACATTCCTGCGGAACAAGGGGGATGGACCCTGTTCAACCGAGGTGCGTCTGTGGACACAGAAGGAGACAGGACCGTGGTCACCTTCGACGGCCGACCCGGAGATGGGGCGGCGTGGCTGAACGGCCTGGACTTCCGCAACGGTACTATCGAGCTGTTGATCCGGGGGAGTAACACTCCCAATCGGAGCTTCGTGGGCGTGGCGTTCCGGGGCGTGGATGACGAGACGTACGACGCCGTCTACTTCCGGCCGTTCAACTTCGTTGCCGACAACGAGCTCTCCCGGAGCCACATGGTCCAGTACATCTCTCATCCCGAGTACACCTGGTCGAAGCTCAGAGAGGAGCACCCCGGAGAGTACGAAAACCCTCTCCCCTCCCCCCCTGATCCGGACCAGTTCTTCCGGGCCCGCATCGTGGTGAAGAGACCCCAGGTGAGCGTGTACGTGAACGGCGACACCGAGCCGTGCCTGGTGGTTAACGAGCTCTCCCATCGTGAGGGCGGACGCATCGGGCTGTGGATGGGGAACAACTCGGACGGAGCCTTCGCCGAGATGGTGATCAGCCCGGAAGGCGAGTAGCGGCTCTACCCCCCCCCGGGCGCCGCCTTCGAGGCCGGCCTGGGGGCACCCTGCCAGGACCCGAAGGCGTGGCCTCTTCACCGGAACAGGCTGGGATCGTGCCTTCGGAACCCTCCCTTCCAACTTTCGAAACTCCTCCCGCGTCCAATCCGTATACTACGTCAGGTGAAGTATCGCCAGGCGAAAGAGTGAAGAAGCCCGCCACCCCCGTGTCACCGAAGGAGAGGCCAGGATGTTCAACCCGAACCTGAAGCGCGGAAGCATGGAGCTCCTGATCCTCTCGGCCCTGGAGGGGGGCACCCGCCACGGCTATGAGATCGGGAAACTCCTGGAGCACCGCTCCGGGGGGCAGCTGGAGTTCCGAGTCTCCACCCTCTACTCCGCCCTCTACCGCATGGAGGACAGCGGCTGGATCAAGGGCCGGTGGGTGGAGAAGGAGGGGGAGCGAAGACGGTGCTACTACACCCTCACGCCGGAGGGCGAGGCCGCCCTGGAAGCTCAGCGGAAAGAGTGGCGAGCGTTTTCGGCAGTGGTGAACCAGGTCCTGGGTCTGAACGAGGCTTGACAGCCGACGGAGAAACCGACGATGCCCGACTGGAAGCGATATCTCAGGGAGCACCTCTCCCTCCCGGTCATGAAGGGTCACCGGGACGAACGCGTGGTGGAGGAGATGGCGGATCACCTGGAGGACCTCTACCAGGAGGCCCTTTCCCGGGGTGTCTCTCCCGAGGAGGCGGAGGCCTTCGTGCTTGGATGGGTGGGAGACCCCCACCGGGCCACAGAGGAGCTGGTGGACGCCGAACCCCATCACGTCCGGGCCCAGGTGGATCGTTGGCTGGAGAGACGGGAGGAAGACCTGAAGGTGAAGGGGAGCTTCTGGGCCCTCCTGGGGGACGGGCTCCGGGACCTCCGGCTGGCCCTCAGGGCCCTGGCCAAGCGCCCCCTCTTCAGCGGGGTGGTGATCCTGGTCCTGGCCCTGGGAATCGGAGCCACCAGCGCCATCTTCACTCTTGTGGACGCCATCGTCCTCTCCCCCCTCCCCTTTCCCGACGCGGATCGACTGGTGGCCGTGCAGCACGCGGCCCCCGCACAGGGGATGAGCGACGCCGGGCAGTGCGCCGCATGGCACTTCACCTATGAGGACGAGGCCCGGGCCTTCCAGCAGCTGGGGATGTTCACTGGGAGCTCGGCCTCGGTGACTGGAAATGGCCCACCGGAAGCCCTCCCGATCATCCAGGTAACCGAGGACGTACTCCCGGCGATTCGCCTCACCCCGGTGGTGGGCAGGATCTTCGGAGCGGAGGACATGGACCCCGACGGCCAGGCCACCATGATGCTGGGCGAGGGATACTGGGAGAGCCGATTCGGGAGTGACCCCGGCGTCGTGGGGCAGACCCTCCAGGTGGATGGCGTGACCCGGGAGATCGTCGGGGTGGCACCGGCCGAGCTTCGGGCGCTGGGTACCGATGCAGCCCTCGTCCTCCCCCTCCGGTTCCGTCGCACCAGTCTCTTCGTCGGGAACATCGGCTACAATTCGGTGGCTCGGCTCGAGGACGACTTTTCCATCGAGGAGGCGGCAGCGGACCTGAACCGGGTACTCCCACTGGCGTGGGAGAAGTTCCCCGGCGGCCCGGTGGCCAGCTCCGACGACCCCAGCTTCTGGACCGCCGAGATCTATCCGCTGAAGGACGATCTGGTGGGACCGGTAGCCAGCCTCCTCTGGGTCCTTCTGGGAGGCGTCGGCGTCGTCCTCCTCATCGCCTGCGCGAACGTGGCGAATCTCTTCCTGGTCCGCGCCGACGGGAAGGAGGGGGAGATGGCCGTCCGGACAGCCATGGGGGCCTCGGGCACGCGCATCGGCTGGGAGTACCTGAAGGAGAGCCTACTTCTCGGCCTCATGGGCGGCACCGTCGGCCTGGTTCTGGCTCAGCTCGGACTCCGGAGCCTGCTGGCCGTGGCACCCGCGAATCTCCCCCGCCTGGAGGAAGTCACGCTGGATTCCCACATCGTCCTCTTCACTCTGGCCATCTCCCTGGGCTCGGGTCTCCTGTTCGGGCTCTTCCCCATGCTCCGGCACCGGAGGGAGGAGGTCGTGGCGGCGTTGAAGGAGGGCGGGCGTGGCGGCACGAGGGACAGGACTCGGCACCACGCGCAGAACACCCTGGCCATCAGCCAGATGGCCCTGGCGCTGGTCCTCCTGGTGGCCGCCGGACTCATGCTCCGGAGCTTCCAGAGCCTGAGGAGCGTGGACCCCGGATTCAGGAATCCGGAGGAGGTGCTGGCTTTGCGTCTCTACATCCCTCCACAGGAGATCCGCAGCGGGGCCGAGGTGGCCCAGGCCTACGAGTCCATGGTTCGGCGCCTGGAAGAGGTTCCCGGAGTGTCGTCAGTGGCGCTGGCGACCCAGATCCCCATGGACGGGAGCAACAACGTGAATCCCTTCTTCGTCCGGGGTCAGGACACGGGCCCGAGCCGTCCCATGATCACCCGGCGACACAAGTGGATCGGAGGGGGCTATCTGGAGACGATGCGGATCCCCCTCCTGGCCGGGCGATCCATCACCTGGGACGACGTCCACGACCGGGCCCCCGTCGCCCTCCTCTCCGAGAGCCTGGCCCGGGAGGTCTTCGGCTCACCGGAAGCGGCCCTGGGCCAGTTCGTCGCCGCCCGACCCGACCCGCCGGTCTGGAAAGAAGTGGTGGGCATCGTCAAGGACGTCCGGGAGGACGGGCTGGACCGGGCTCCCCCCATGCTGGTCTACTGGCCCCAGGTCACTCTCGGGTTCTGGGAGGGAGACGCCCCGGACCAGGTCCAGACCTGGAGAGGCTCGGGGCTGGCCATTCGAAGTGACCGGGTGGGGACTCCTGGCTTCCGAGAGCTGGTGGAGCAGGCGATCTGGGAGGTGGACCCGAATCTCCCCCTCGTGGGAGTGCGCCCCCTCACCACCCTCATGGCGAGATCCATGGCCCGGACCTCCTTCACCATGGTCCTCCTGGGAATCGCCGGGGGGGTGGCGCTGATCCTCGGCCTGGTGGGCGTCTATGGCGTGATCTCCTACGCCGTGAGCCAACGAAGCCGGGAGCTGGGGATGCGAATGGCCCTCGGGGCCGAGGCCGGCCGGGTCATGCTCATGGTGGTGAGGCAGGGTGTCGTCCTGGCTGGAGCGGGGGTGATCATCGGCATGGGTCTGGCCTTCGGGCTCACCCGGCTGATGTCGGCAGTCCTGGTGGGCGTGAGTCCGGCGGACCCCGCGACGTTCGCGTCGGTGGCCGGCGGTCTCCTCCTGGTGGCCGTCCTGGCCAGCTACCTCCCGGCCCGTAGGGCGGCGAGGGTGGATCCCATCGTGGCGTTGAGAGCGGAGTGAGGAGAGGGCGCCGATAGCTTTGCGCGAAGACGAAGCGTCGCGCGCCCGTCCGCCCCCACCTATCCGGCCGCCGCCCGCTCCACGCCGTAGACCGTCAGCGTCTCGGCTTTTCCTCGGAGGGTGATTTCGCCCTGGAACTCGGTGGAGAGCCCGGGCTCGGTGGCGATGCTCTTCTGGATTCTCTCGGACACCAGGATGGGGGTGTCGTACTCCCGGCAGAGCTCCAGCAACCGAGCGGCCGTATTCAGGGCGTCCCCGTGGAAGGCGATCTCCCGCTTGATGTCTCCCACTTCCGTGACGGTGACCGAGCCCCCCTCCACTCCCCCCCGGAACTCGGGGGACACCCCGAACTCCTCCTGATACCAGAGGCGTCTCTGCGCGAGCCGCTCCCGGAACGCGAAGAAGGTGTCCAGGCTTCGTTTCCCGGCGTTCCCTCGCCCCTGAGGCCAGGTGAGCACGACCTCGTCTCCGACGAACTGGTAGATCTGAGCCTGGAAGGAGAGGACAAACTCCGTGAGGTCATGGAAACAGTGTCGAATGAACTGGCTGTAGCGCGTGTGGCCCAGGTGCTCCGCGATGGCGGTGGAGCCCTTCAAGTCCAGAAAGAGAAAGACCCGATCCTCCTCCCGCGGCCTGTGATACCAACCCACGAGGAGGGCACCCAGATTCCCCGGTCCCACCTTCCTGCGCACCTCGAGGAGAAAGGCCACCCCCAGAAAGCTGAGGAGCACGAACATCATGAGGGAGGTGAGGAGTCGAGGAGACATGGCCTCCCAGAGGTCCCGAATCTCGTCCCAGGTGAAGAAGAAGAGGAGGAACACGGCGTGGATCACCAGGATCACCAGGCACAGGCCGGCGAGGTAGAATGCGGCCTTGATGAGGATGATCTCCCCCAGAGACCTCCTGCGGAACGACGCCCTGTCCGCCAGGTGGTTCACCACTGCCATGAGGACGCCCAAACCCAGCGCCGAAACGATGATCTCGACGTGGATTCCCGGACCCGTCGTGTAGGCCTTTAGGGTGCCCTCCTCCAGGTAGTCCAGCATTCCCCAGACGGCCATGAAATAGTACAGATACCAGGCGACCGTCAGGAAGACGACTCCCATGACGGCTTCTTCCAGAGCGATCCTTCGCAGCGCCTTCATCGCCTCTCCCCTCCGTTTCCCACAGGATATCGCCGGAGATCGGCCCTGTCAGGAGGAGGGCGGAAGCGCTAATCCGCCTGGAGAGCCCGGGCTCCCCGGGTCCGAGCGGCGCGGGCCGCGGGAAGCAGCCCCGCGGCGGTCGCCACTGTGAGGAGCACGAGCGCCATGGCCACGAAGGTGAGGGGGTCGGTCGCCTCCACCCCGAAGAGAAGCGAGGCCACCAGGCGTGCACTCCACACCGACAGAACCGCCCCGGCCCCGATCCCCAGGGCCGCCAACAGGAGAGTCCGGCCCATGACGCTCCAGGCCACCTCGGTGGCCGACGCCCCCAGGGCGATCCTGATCCCGATTTCCGTGGTCCGCTCCGACACCGACTGGGCCAGCACCCCGTAGATCCCGAGCCCGGCCAGCAGAAGGGCCGCGATCCCGTACGCCGAGAGGATCCCCAGGGTGAAGCGCCGGGCCGAGACGGCCCGATCTACGGTAGACTGCACCGTCCAGTACTCCCGGGCCGGCATGTGGGGGTCCGTCTCCTGGAGGGCCGCCGCCACTCCGGTGGCGAGCCTGGAAGTGGGCAGAGGGGACCGCACGACCATGTCCAGGGTCCGGAAGTCCGCCACGTGGGTCAGGGGGAGGTAGAGCTGAATGCCTGAACCCAGCTCCGGAGACACGTGCCGGACGTCCCGTACCACGCCCACGATCTCCCCCTCCCCGGGCCATCCCAGCTCAAGCCTGCGACCTACGGCACTCTCACCGGGGAAGAGGCGTTCCGCCCCGCTCTCGTTGATCAGCATCACCAGGGGAGCCGCCTCCGTCATGTCGTCCCGGGAGAGGTTCCGACCTGTCACCAGCGGGATCCGCATGCATTCCAGGTACCCGGAATCCACCAGGTGGGGGAAGAAGCCCACGGGCCGATCGTCCTCCTCCTGAGCTCCCGGAACCCGGAGCCCCCAGGTCCGGGTCCGCCCCAGGGGAAGAGCGTCGATGAGCCCCACCGCTTCCACGCCGGGGATCTGCGCTACCCGATGGGAGATGTCCTGGAAGAACGCACCTTTCTCCGCGTCGGATTCGAACTCGCGGGAGGGATTCAGCTGCCACGCCAGGGCACCGGCGGGATCGAAGCCCAGCTCCACGTCCATCACGGCCCGAAAGCTCCGTACCAGGAGTCCCCCCACCACGAGGAGCACACAAGCCAGAGTCACCTGAGCCACCACCAGCCCCTCCCGGAGCCTGCGGGCCCCCCGGCTGGCGCTACTCCCCCGGCCCGACTCCCTGAGCACCGCCGCCTCGCCCCCTTCGGCAACCCGAAGGGCCGGAACCAGGCTCACGAGCAAGCCTGTCAGAAGGGCCACACTCACTCCCACCAGGAGGGCCGTCGCGTCGAGGCCCACTTCGCTGAGGAGGGGGACTCTGACCCCCACGGCTCCCGTCACGGCCCGGGTCGCCAGCCACGCCAGCCCCCCGCCCACCGCCGCACCCACCAGGGATACGCTCAGACTCTCCAACACCAGCTGCCGGGCGATGCGCCCCTGAGACGCTCCCAGACTCTTTCGAACCGCCATCTCCCGGCTCCGACCGGGCGAGCGGGCCAGGAGAAGGTTCGAGACGTTCACGCACACGATGAGAACCAGCGTGGCTGCAGCAGCCACCAGGAGAAAGAAGGCCGGCCGGAAAGGCCCGGCCAGGTGCTCCTGGAGGGGTGTGAGATGGGCGCTCAACCCCCATCGGTCCGGCTGCTCCTCCTGGAGCCCGGCCATGACGGCATCCAGGTCGGCCTGGGCGACCTCGGGGGTGACGCCGGGCCCCATGCGGCCCAGGATGATCACCTCGTTTCCGTGGCGGTCGGTCTCGTCCGAGACGGGATAGGGAACGAGGAAGTCGACGCGGGTCCCGGGGGTGAAGACCGACGAGAAATCGAAGCTGGGAGGGAGGACCCCCGCCACTGTGCGCGGCGACTCGTTCAGGACGATTGCGCGTCCCACAATGGCCGGATCGCCAGCGAAGCGACGACGCCAGAACCCGTGGGAGAGGATGACCGCCGGCGGGCCTCCCCACACCCCTTCCTCCGGGGTGAAGCCCCGGCCGTACAGGGGCCGGACTCCCAGGACCTGCAGGAAATCGTCGGCCACGGCGAACCCAACCAGCCGCTCCGGCTCCCCGACGCCGGTGAGGGTGTAGGCGGTCTGCTCGGAGAAAGCGTTGTAGCCCGTGAGTCCGTCGAAGGAGCTGGTCCGCTCCCGGAAATCCCTCAGGTTCCCGGAGCGGGAAGTGATATGGGAAAGGGACGCGACACCGGTCACTTCCTGGTTCGCGATCCAGACCAGCGCCGCCGGGTCACGGAAGGGGAGCGGGGCGAAGAAGAGGGGTTCGAGAACGCTGAACACCGCGGCGGCCGCGCCCACCCCCAGGCCGATGACCCCCGCGGTAAAGAGGGAGAATCCCGGGGCCCGCCGCACCGCCCGAAGCGCCTGCATCCCGTCCTGTCCCAGGCCGTTGAGTCCCGTGCGTCCGGTGGCAAGTCCGCCCCTGGAGCGACGCCCCATGGCGGCGCGGGTCCAACGGGCCCCGGAGAACAGGAGGGTCTCCCGCCAGTACCAGAGTCGGGCCGCCCCGGCTCCCCGGGCGCGGCCGATCCGGACGAAGTCCTCGTGAAGGTCCCCCAGAATGGCGGGCCCCGCAGGATCGTCGCGCAGGACGCGGGTCAGGAGGCGGACTGCGGATCGTGGAGGCGTCATGATCATGCCTCGTCCAGGAGAGCACCCACGCCATCGAAGAACGAGACCAGGACGTCCCGGGCCTGGCGCACGGCCAGGCGTCCCCGGTCCGTCACGTGGAGGCGCCGCATGGGATGGCCGCCCCGCTCCGGAGTCTCGCTGGGCTCCAGCTCCCATTTCAACAGGCCCTTGTCGGTGAGGCGGTCCAGGGTACGGTACAGGGCCCCCCGGGTCACCCGCCGATGGGCGTTTTCCGCCAGGTCCTCCCGGACACGGTTCGCGTAGGCGTCTTCCTCGTGGCGGAGGATGGAGAGGAGGACCAGCAACTCGAACTCACCCAACCTGTTCATGAGGACTCCGATTCGAAGAATACAAAAGCGACTTCGCGAAGTATACTTTGTATTCCATGAGATGGCAAGAGCTTCGCGTGGTCGGCCTTCGCGTGGCCGGGCGCTGGTGCACTGCTCCGGGTCTCACCACACCTTCCAACCGTGGCATTCGAAGCCAGGGCAGAGAACTCGATCCACCTCCGGACGGGTGAAAACGAGCCGGCCGGCCCTCCCGACAAGGGGGGACCGACCGGTTTTTCCCACGCGGAGACGGTGGAGGTCGTCCAGCCCTCAGCCTCCCGACCCGCCTTGATGCACCCGCTCCAGGTACTTCGCCCGGAACTGACGGTGCTGGTCCATCATGTCCAGCTTCCGGCCCTGGACGTAGGCCTGCTCAATGAGGGTGGCGTATTCCAGGGGGTTGCCGGTGGTGATGAGGAGGGTGGCCTCCTTCCCCGTCTCCAGGGAGCCCACCCGGTCGTCGATGCCCAGGAACCGGGCGGGGTTGAGGGTGACGGCCTTCACGGCCTCGTCCTCGGGAAGCCCGAAGGCGATGGCGGCTCCCGCCTCGGAGGAAAGGCGAGCGGCGTTGGCCGGACCGGCCTCACCGGTGATGGCAAGAGGCACCCCGGCCTCGTAGAGCCGGGCCGGAAGCCCGTAGGCCTGGTCGTAGGGCTCCCAATTGCGGGAGGGTGCGTTCTCCACCGAGGTCACCAGGACGGGGATCTGACGCTCCGCCAGGTAGTCGGCCACGTAGCCGGCATCCCGCCCCCCTCGGATGATCACCCGCACGCCCTCTTCCTCGGCCCAGGTGACGGCGTCCTGGATCTGGGTGACCCCGTCGGCGGCCACGATCACCGGCACGTCCCCGTCCAGAACGGGAATCATGGCGTCCCAGCGGGAGTCCGTGTCATGGGCCGGCCCGTTGCCGTTGGCAGCGGCCTCCCGGGCGGTCTTGTAGGCCCTGGCCGCGGCGAAGGCATCCCGGAGCTCCTGGATCTGCTCGGCGTAGGCGGCTGCGTTGTTGGGCCGTGGCCACTGGACGATGAGGGCCGCACCGCTCTGAAGGGTCATCTGGTCCCAGGTCCAGCCGTCCAGCATCATGGCGGCCGCGAGACCGGCAATCAGGCCCCCGCTGGGGGATGACAAGGTGACGAGAACGCCCGCCGACCGGGCCACGCCGATGTGGCGGCTCTCGGGATTGAAGGCCACTTCGGCCCGGACGTTGGGGGTCACGGGTCCCAGCTCGTCCAGGTCTATGGCCACGTCGATCCCACCGATCTCCGTCAGACCCATAGTGCTGTAGGCGTCGATGAGGCCTGGATAGACGTGCTTCCCCCTCAGGTCGACGCGCTCGGCGCCGGCAGGAATCTGGACCGCTGGCCCGACGGCGGTGATGACGCCGTTGTCGAAGACGATGGTTCCGTTCTCCACGACGCCCTGGGTGATGGTGTGGATGGTGGCGCCCGTAAAGGCGATGGGATGATCCTGTGGCGCTGCCGGGACCTGAGCCTCCACCGTGCCGGCCGACAGGAGGAAGGCGCAGAAAGCGGTTCCGAAGGCGAAGGTCTGGCGCTTGAAGGAATGGCTGGTCTTCATGGCTCTTTTCCCTCCTTTCAGCGCTGTTCGAGGACGCGTTGGATGAGCAGGGCCCGCTCCCGTTCCACTTCCTGCCGTGCCTCCCGGTCTTCGTCGATGTCGAAGTACCGGCGGCCGTCCACCCAGGTTTGCTGGGCAATGGTGGAGGTGGAGAGGGGATCCCCGCTCCAGATCACGAAGTCGGCGTCCTTGCCGGCTTCCAGAGAGCCAATCCGGTCCTGGACCTCCAGGACGGTGGCCGGAATGAGGGTGACCATGGCCAGGGCGTCTTCCGCGCTGATTCCCGATTTGAGCAGCTTCCCGGCCTCCCAGTTCATGCGGCTGGAGAGCTGGCTGTCGTCGGAGTGGAGCGTGGTGAAGACTCCTGCCTCCCTCAGGATCTCGGCGTTGTAGGTGGTGGCGTCGTACGACTCCACCTTGAAGGACCCCCAGTCGGTCCACACCATGGCGGCCGCCCCGTACTCACGCAGGTCGTCCGCAACCTTGTAACCTTCCACGGCGTGGATGAATACCTGGATCTTGAGGCCGAACTCGTCGGCCAGCTTCATCAGCATCAGGATCTCGTCGGCCCGGTAGCCATGGGCGTGGATGGGGAGCTTCCCGTCCAGGATGTCCAGGAGGGCCTCCATCCTCAGGTCCTTCCGCGGCGGGATCCCCTCCCCCGTCTCCTCCCACGCCTCCCAGGCACGCCGGTAGTCCAGAGCGGCCTTGAAGCTGTCCCGGATGATCTCTTCCGTCCCCATGCGGGTGTCGGGGTAGCGGCCCTCGCTACGCTTCACGTTCTCGCCCAGGGCGAACTTGATCGTGACCGGGGCGGCCTGGAAGATCAGATCCTTGGGAAGGGACCCCCACCGCATCTTCATGGTGGCGTTCTGGCCTCCGATGGGGTTGGCGGAGCCGTGGAGGATATGCGCCGTGGTGAGCCCGCCGGCGAGCTGCCGATAGGCCCAGGGGTCGTCCATGGTGAGGACATCCTCGATGCGCACCTCAGGCACGATGGCCCCACCGGTCTCGTTGGTGCCCCCGTCGATGGCCGAGTGGACGTGGGGGTCCACCAGACCCGGCGTGACGTGCTGACCGGTCGCATCAATCACCACCGCGCCTGAGGGAGCCGTCAGGTTCTGTCCCACCTCCACGATGGTTCCCCGCCGTACCAGCAGGTCGGCATTCCGCAGAACCCCCTGGGGACCCTCCGTCCAGATGGTGGCGTTCCGCACCAGCACGTTCTCGGGCTGATCGGGGATCCTCTCTCTCCCAAAGGCCATTGCAGGGCGCAGAGGCGGGAGCTGGAGCGCCGGAGCCGCCTGGCTCCGGGACCGGCTCGACCGATTGCCCCTGGCTCCGGAACCCTGGCCGGAAGGGCCGCTGTCCGACGCCGCCATAGCGGAGCCGGTGCGCTCCCCTCGCCAGTTGATGTGACTACCGTCGGGGAGCTCGCCCCACCCGAAGAGCTCGTCACCCGCCACGGTCCCCCAGAACCGGACGATCCCGTCCTGCTCCATGGGCGCGGCGTCGAAGGAGAGGGTGAGCTCCCTGGTCTCGTCGTTGAGGGCTGCGGACCGGAGATCGGTCTCCGTGCCGTGGGCCGCGATGGTTCCGTTGAGACGGGCAGGCGTGCCGGAGAGGGTCAGATCGCCCTGGAAGCCCTGGCCGGGGACGGTCAGGGCCCACCGGCCCCTGGCATCTACCTGGGGCTCCGGCTCCACCTCGAAGCGCTGGCCGTCCACCCAGACGTCACGGATGACGGCGTCATCGGCAAAGAGGTCTCCGTCCACCACGACGACGTTGGCCACCTTGCCCGCCTCCAGCGCTCCATAGGTCTGCTGGAGGCCCAGGAGCCGCGCCGGAGTCGTGGTCATGGCCGCCAGAGCCGCGTCAGCACTCAGGCCCCGGTTCACTGCCTCCCGCACGTTGGGAAGGAACTGGTCGGGATTCCGAAGACCGTCGGTGGTGAGGGCGAACTCGATCCCCGCATCCATCAGCCGGGCGGGGTTCTCCGGCGCCAGGTACCAGTGGCGAAGCTCGGCCAAGCTCACGTCCAGGGCCGCATCGGGCCCATCGACGCTCGGGGCCGCAGGGAACGCCACGGGAAGGATGAGGGGGGCGTTCAGGTTCCCCATCACATCGAGTATCTGGTATTCGTAGCCGCTGCCCCGAATCCACGGGGTGACGCTGAACTCATCGCAGAAGCCCATGGTCCGGAAGAGCTCGTCGGGACTGTGGACCTCGAAGAGAAGGGGTATCCCGCCCTTCAGCGCCGGCCCGAGGGCGGCGAGGGAAGCGTTGGTCTCCGGCCGCTCCTGGCCCTGCGGATGGCCCAGGTACGCCGCCTGAGCCCGGCCGTACCAATCCACGTCGTAGAGCGTCTGGCGGACCAGTGCCACGACCCCCATGGCGGAGGTGGGATATCCTCTGCCCAGGGAGCGGTCGCTCTGCAGGGTTAGGGAGTGTGCGATGCCGGAGCGAAGAACCCGGTGGCTGGCCGCTCCGCTACCGAGGCTCACGGCGGCTGTCTGTCCCCGGAACATGCCCTGTCGGGGTACCACCATGGCGGCTCCGAACCCTTGAGCCCGGAGGGCGGCGCTGGCCTCGTCATCGGGGGTAAAGACATCTGCGGCGTCCACGTTGGCCCGCACCTGCGGATTCCAGTGCATGGGCCCGCGTACCTCCTCCGTGGGAGCGGGCTCCGGCGGAGGCGCACCGCGCCCACCCCCGAACGCTCCACGTGCTGGCTGTGCCGCGCCCCCCGGCATTCCCACCCTCGCGTAGGGATCGATGAAGCCGGCATACAGGGTGCGCCCCTCCAGGTCCCAGACCTGGGCGTCGCCCGGCGGCCTCACGTTGGCCCCCACGGCCTCGATGATCCCGTCGCGGATCACGACCGTGGCCCCCTCCAGGACCCTGCCGGGGGCCACAACGACCCTCCCGTTCACCAGAGCGTGAACCCCCGGCGTATTGTCACGCAGCCCTTCCACGGGGGTGGTCTGACTCCCCGCCAACCCCGGAAGGGCGAGGGAAAAGACAAGGGCCCAGGTCAACCGCGTTCTCACGGGTTCCTCCTTGGATACGAAGTATGGCGTCCAGGCGACGGACGGTTCATGCGTCGCCGTGATCTTTGGCGGAGCCGAATGTGGACTGCTGAGGAACGGCAGGCAAGGAAAGGTCCGACCCGCTACCCCTGGGAGCGGACCCACGCTATCGTTCGGATCGATCCTGAGGATCCATGACTGTTACCGAAGCTCCGGGCTCGAGCCCACAACCGAGGGATTCATGATGAGACGATTAGCGATTCTGGCGATTCTCGCTTCCCCGGGTCTCATGTCCTGTCAGGGGGGAGTTCCTGTTGAAGAGGCGGCGGCTTCCATCAGCGAAGCGGACTTCCTCAGAAAGGTCTCGGTCATCGCCGACGACTCCATGATGGGGCGGGCGGACCCCAGCCCCGGGTTGGACATGACGGCCCAATGGATCGCCGACGAATTCGAGCGCTATGGATTGAGGCCCGGAGGAGACGACGGCGGGTTCATTCAGAAATACCATGTCGGGGAAACGGCAACGGACTTCGAGGCTTCGTCGGCGCAGGTCACCGGTGGGCCGGCCCTGGAGTTCGGAACCGACTTGAGCTTCATGCGGGGATCGGGAGCCGGTCAGGTGACGGGAACTGTGGCGGTCCTCGCTGGAGACCTGGCCGGAGCACAGGATCTGCCGGCAGATCAGATATCCGGCAAACACCTGGTCATCGTCCCGGCGGCCGCCGCTCCCACCTCCGGCCGTCGGCGAATGCGCTTCCCTTCAGGGATGACCGATGCGCAGCCTGCGTCCGTGATCTTCATGGACCAGAGCTCGGACGACGATTGGGCGGCGGCCGTGGAGAGGGCCCGGGACCAGCGGCAAAGGGTCCTGCCCTGGTCGGGAGACTCAGGGGGAGGACTTCCCATGCTCAGCATCCGACAGAGCAGCCTGGAGCCCCTTCTGGCCGCCCACGGCGTCCAGCTCTCCCGCATCATGGCCGGGGCAGGCGGTGATGCGGCCCTCATCGATGTGCCGGATCTCGAGATCACTTTCAACACGGTCGTTCAGGATATGGGCGGTTTCGACATGCCGAACACCGTGGGAATCCTGGAGGGGAGCGATCCCGAGTTGAAGAACGAGTACATCGTGTTCAGTGGCCACATGGACCATATCGGCATAAGGCAACCAAACGAGGCTGGGGACAGCATCGCAAACGGAGCGGACGACGACGCCTCCGGGACGATCGCCGTGGTGGAGCTGGCGGAAGCCTTTTCCAAGTTGGCCGAACGTCCCAAGAGATCCATGATCTTCCTGGCCGTGAGTGGGGAAGAGACCGGGCTTTGGGGAAGCCGGTTCTTCGCCGAGAACCCCAGCGTGCCGCAGGATCAGCTGGTGGCTGACCTCAATGCCGACATGATCTCCAGGAACGCCCCGGATTCCATCGTGGTCATCGGGAAGGAACACTCGGACCTGGGTGAGACCATGAACCGGGTGAACGCCGCCCACCCGGAGCTGAACCTCACGGCAGCGGACGACATCTGGCCGGAGCAGAACTTCTACCGGCGTTCGGACCACTTCAACTTCGCTCAGCGCGGGGTGCCCATCCTCTTCTTCTTCTGCGGTACCCATGAGGATTACCACGGGGTGGATGACGAGGTTGAGAAGATGGACATCACCAAGGCAACGAACACCACGAAGCTCATCTTCTACCTGGGCCTCGAGCTGGGGAACGCTGCCCAAAAACCTCAGTGGGATCCGGACAGCTACGCAGAGATCGTGGAGGGGGGAGGATAAGGGAGCAGCGTTCCTGCATGGCTCCGGTCGCGGTTGCGTCCTGGGGGTGGCGCGACCGCGACCCGGAGCCCTCCTCGATGCGGTATCCGAAGCGCAGCCAGTACAACTACATCAAGGCCCGGTATCGACGATCAGGTGGCCTCTGTCACGGCTGACGGAGCTACGATGCAGGCACGGGCCAAGAGGCTGCCCAGGGGAAAGGGTGCCGGCAGCGGGTGGGGGAACCCTGTCATATGGACCCCCTGCTCAGGTCACTCAGGAGTAGAACCGACGCCGCCGGGTCGCCCGGCCCGTGCCCTGAGAGGAGGAAACCACCATGATCGAGGACCACGGCTCCACCCTCCTGCGAGCGCTCACTCTGGCACTCCTGGCCGCCCTCACAGCCTGCAACTCGGACTCCACCTCGCCCATCGATCCGGGACCACCGCCCGAACTCCCTCCCTTGACCTCCATGTCGGGCGATTTCAGCATCTTCGGCACTCCCAGCCCGCAGCAGGCGGAGCTCGCCTCCGAGGCGAGCATGTCGTCTCTGAACTTCGCAAACGCCGCGATAAGAGTTTTGGCAGCAGAGGTCGCAACGGTGGTAGCCCTGGCGGTACCCGTGGCCACGTTCGCCGCGGCCGCCAACAGCACGCCCACTTTCGAGGATGACCATCGCTGGCACTGGCGATTCACGACGGTCCAGGGTGGCTACACGTACACGGCCCACCTCGCAGGAGAGACCCAGGGAAGCATGGTCGTCTGGGAGATGCACATCACATCGCCCACCCACGCACCACCTCTGGACGAGTTCGTGTGGTACGACGGCCAGGGCCGTCTCGACCGCACCTCGGGCACGTGGACGTTCTACGATCCCGCCACTCCAGCCTCGTCCACCGCGGTGCTCAGAATCGACTGGACGCATGTGTCCGTGACCGAGCACGGATGGGAGGCCACCGCTCTCGCGGGGGTGGGAGACGCTGATGTGTTCACCGCCAGCGTCGATGGCGACGATCGCATGATCACCTACCTCGACGCCTCGGAGCAGGACTTCATGGAGATCTACTGGAACGCCGCCGACGGCAGCGGCTACCTGATGGCTCCCCACTACAACGGGGGCGTCAAGGCGTGCTGGGACGCCGACCAGCAGGACGTCGCCTGCGGGTAGAGGGGAGGATCGCCGGCTTCCGGGCGCTCGGGTGAGCCCGACTCTCTGGAAATGCCGCTCCAGGAAGAACGTATCCATGAAGTGAAAGGGGCGAGTGCGGGGGAACCAAGAGGGTGAAGGTGGCGCGAGCGGGCCGCGCGACTGCTGAACGGGGTGCCCGGCCCGGAATAGCCGGGTTCAAGCCGCCGGCGAGGATTTTCGAACATGGGTGTTCTCAGACGTACTACGGCAGCCTGCCTCGGTCTCCTCCTGCCCTTCATGGCATCCTGCGCCGGGGCGCGTCACAAGACCGAGGAGCCGACGCCGGCCTCCCCGTCCCAAAGCGTCTTCGTTGAGAAGGGCGCCGTGGTTCTCACCGGGGTCGCCCTCACTGACGGACCGGGCTCCCTCCTGGACACGATGCGGGGGAAGGTCCCCGGCTTCTCGCTCCACCGGGGGCCCAACATCTGCCCTGAGATCTCCCTACGGGGCGCGGTCAGCTTCGCCGGCACGGTGAGTCCGGCCGTGTACGTGGATGGCGCCCGTGCGACGGACACCTGCATCCTCGAGTCCCTACGTGCTAGCGACGTTCAGCGCGTCGAGGTCTACCCCATGGGGTTCACCACGCGGCCCGGGTACAGAAGCCACGGCCAGGGGCTCATCCTGGTGTTCATACGTCGGGGCAAGGCCTCCTGAGGCGCGGCCCCGCCTTCCGCGATCTGTCCACCGGCACACACGAACGCCCCCCCGGGAATCCGGGGGGGCGTCGTGTCTCTCCGCCATCGAGGCGCCGTGTGGGCTCAGTGGACTTGCCACCACATCGGCGTCACGAGGTCGAGACCTCCACCCTGGCGGTCCACCGCCGCCATCAGGTGGTCCTTGTTGAGGGACTGCTCGTTGGCCGGATAGATCATCCGCACCGGAATGCGGCTGACGAGCAGGTCCGGCCCCGGCAACAGCTCCGGAACTCCGGTGCGGCGCCAGTCCGCCCAGGCCTCGTCGCCCTGCATAAAGAGGGAGATCCACTTCTGCAGGTGGATCTGGTCCATCCCGGGGGCCCCTCCCTGGTACTGGACGCGGGGCTGTGCCAGGTAGGCGTCGACGTCGGCCTCGGTGGGCGCGTTCGCCGGTCCCCAGGGGTCCCACTCTCGCATGTCCGCGCGGATCGCCGCGGTGTAGAGCGCCCCCGCGTCTCCGGCGATCCACCCCCGCGCTGCCGCCTCGGCCTCCAGGAAGAGGACCTCGGAGTACGTCATGATCGCGGACGGCGTCGCCGCCCCGTCGCACCGCCAGAAGTTGCCGATACGCGAGTAGTAGCGCAGGGACAGGGGCGGCTGTCGCACCCCGTTGGCCAGCCCCCGGTACACGTCGTCCTCCGTGGTCTTTTCGGCGTAGAAGGCGAGCCTTGGATCGTTGAAGGACGCGAGCGTGTCGACCATGGTCGCGCTCATGCCGTGGTCGTCCCGGTTCCCGGCTCCGCACAGCGCATTCTCGAAGAGCGGGTTCCGGTACGGGGCGCCGGGCCAGTTGAGCATCGCGTTGTCGTCGTTGCTGGTGAACCCTCCGGCGTTGTACGCCGCGGCGAACTGTGACTGGGCGGTCGCCGGATCCACCTCCGAGAGACGCATGGCAAAGCGCATGCGCAGGGAGTTACCGAACTTCTTCCACTTGGTGAAGTCGTTCCCGTACAGGATGTCTCCGGCCCCGAAGCTACCGGAGGTCCCCAGCTTCGCCACCCCGTCGGTGAGGTCCTGGAGGATCCCCGCGTAGACATCCTGCTGCGTGTCGTAGGCGGGGGTGGTGTTCTCGGCGCCCAGGAGAGCCTCCGAGTAGGGCAGGTCCCCAAAGAGGTCGGTGAGCTCGGCGAAGAGCCACGACTTCCAGATGATCCCCACCCCTTCGATGTTCCCGTCCCCGCTCTCCACTCCCTTGTCGATGACCGTCTTCGTATCGGTCAGGTACCCCGCGTAGAAGCCGTCCCACCACCCCTGCATGGTGCTGGCCCTCACTTGGCCGATCTCCTCGGCCTGGTACTGGATCTGCACCGTGTGCTGCGGCCAGATGCTGGTGTGGGAGAGCATCATCCCGGCGCCGAAGATGTTGCCCACGGGCGCCTGGATGGCGTTGGGAAGCAGGTACCCCGGCCCCACGTCCGTCGGGGCGTTGGGATTGACGTTGACACTGGTGAGCCCACGGTCGCACGCCCCCAGGGCGAGAAGCAGTCCGGCGAGCGTAGCGACGCGGGCAAGCTTGTTTCTTTTCATGGTGAGCCTCCCTCGGTCACGGCCGGATGGTCACAGAGAACCCGAAGCTGCGGGCCGTTGGGAACTGGCCCGACTCGAGTCCCTGGACGTTGCTGGCGTCGCGGGCGGTCTCCGGGTCGATATTGGGCGTCTTCGCCCACAGGTAGAGGTTCCGCCCGATGATTGAGACGTCGCCTGAGGAGAAGCCCAGGCGATCCATGAGCGTCGCGGGGAGCCGGTAGGTCAGCCGGGCCTCGCGGAACTTGAGGTAGCTGGCGTCGACGACCGCAGTCTCGTTGTTGCCCCACCAGTTGTGGAAGTAGTCCTCGGGGCAGAGCGTCACGGCATTGCCGCCCTCTCCGTTGGTGGATCCGTCGGGGAGGACCCCCCGCTCCACGATGCCGGGGCTGCAGATGTCGTCTTCACGGCCTCGCATGGTGCGCTGCAGAACGCCCGCCTGCACCCCGAAGTACTCGGTCACCGAGAAGACGTTTCCACCCCACTGGCCATCGAAGAGGGTACTCAGATCGAAGGACCCGTAGCGGAAGCGGTTCTGGATACCGCCGTTCCAGTCGGGCGGGTACTTGCCGAGGATCCTGCGTACCGGGTCGACCATGGGGTACCCGTCCTCGTCGAGCATGTACATCCCCCGCTGAGAGGCCGAGCAGTCTCCATCGCTGATCTGATCGTCGCCGCAACGCAGGTACCCGTTGCCGAACATGATCCCGTAGGGCTCGCCGGGACGGGCCTCGATATTGAGGCTCCAGCTGCTGCCCAGGACCAGCGTGTTCAGGTCCCCGTAGAGCTTCACGACCTCGTTGTCGTTCTTGCTCCAGTTCACGGTCACGTCCCAGCGGAATCCGTTGTCCAGGCGCAGGGGCTGGGTGTGGAGGAGCAACTCGATCCCTTTGTTCCGTACCTCACCCGCGTTCAGGTACTGGCTGGTGTAGCCGCTGGCGCCGGAGATGTCCACCGGCATGATGAGGTCGCGCGTCGTGCTGTTGTAGTACGTGAGAACGAAGCCCATGCGCTCGTTGAAGAACCCCAGGTCCGTGCCGATCTCCCACGAGGTCACCTGCTCGGGCTTGAGGTTCGCGTTGTAGAGCTGGTTGGGCACGGTGAACATCGGCGCCCCGCCGTATGGCGTCTGCGCCGACAGGGTGGCCACGAGCTGGTAGGGATCCGTGTCGTTGCCCACGCGAGTCCAGCTCGCCCGGATCTTCCCGGAGCTGAGCAGAGGGCTGTCCAGCCCGAGGGCGTCGGTGAACAGGAACGATGTCGAGACCGACGGATAGAAGAAGGAGCGGTTCCCCTCCGGGAGCGTCGAGGACCAGTCGTTGCGTCCGGTGACGTCGAGGTTCAGCCACCCCCTGTAGTTCAGACTCGCCGAACCATACACGCTGCGCACCTGCTTCTCCGAGGAGAAGTCCGTGGAAGACATGGGCTCGGCGGTGTTGTCGATGGTGAAGATTCCCGGCACGGTGAGCGCGTTCGTCCGGACCTGGCCGGTCACGTACTCGTTCTTCCGGGAGTTCGCACCGGCGGCCACGTCCAGCAGGAAGTCGGACGTGAGCTGTCGAGTGGCGGTGGCCATGAGGTCCAGGTTGGTCTCGGAGCGATAATCCGTGGACTCCATGAAGCCGCCGAACACGCCGGCCCAGCTACCCACGGTACCCTGCTCCACGTTGTCCTTCCGGTGCCAACGATACCAGTCCTTGGCGACCTTCCCGGTGACGGTGATCCAGTCGTTGACCTGATAGTCCGCCTGGATGTCACCGATGACGCGGTCGCGCTCGTCGGCGTTGCCGTTGGCGTACTGCACCCAGTAGGGATTGTCGTGGTAGTTGTAGTTCC